>WNFU01001458.1_pt1 | contig 62840 bp, 58 predicted proteins | sample 5400121 | NCBI WGS metagenome assembly WNFU01 (sample SAMN13153360, study PRJNA577476) | soil metagenome | isolation source: 100 cm soil or saprolite under grassland replicate 1 | place: USA:California | collected 2016-06-15 | reverse complement strand
TCGCAGGTGCGGTGTAGAACCCCGTGCCGCTCATGGTGCCCCCGCCAGACTCGGCGACCGACCAGCTCACGCCGGTGTTCGTCGATCCCGTCACCGCCGCGGTGAACTGCACGGTGTTCCCGCCGACGACCGTGGCGGACTGCGGCGACACCGCGATCGTGACGGGCGCGGGGGCCGGAGCAGGAGCCGGCGCCGGCGCTGGCGCCGTCACCGTGATGGTCGAGTTCCCCGACTTCGTGAGGTCGGCCGTGCTCGTCGCGACGACGTTGTAGACGCCGGCGGTCCCGGGCGCGGTGTAGACGCCCGCCGCGGTGACGCTGCCGCCCGCCGACCCCTCGGACACGGACCAGGTGACGGTCTTCACCGACCCGGTCACGTTGGCGACCAGCGCGATCGAATCGCCGGCCGCGACCGTCGCGGCGCTCGGGCTCACGTCGACCCGGACGTTCCGCTTCACGTGGACCGGGGTCGCCTGCGTGGTCGAGAGCGAGGAGAGGGAGGCGGTGACCGTGTACGTCCCCTCCGCCAAGGGGGCGACGTACACGCCGTTCGTGTCGATGGTGCCGCCGTCCGACTGGACCACGGCCCAGGCGACGGGTTCGTTCGGGGCGGCGGGCGAGGTCGCGATGAACTGCACCGCGTCACCGGGCGCGACTTCGGGCGACGCCGGGGAGATCGCGAGGAGCGCGTTCGGGCTGTCGGCGGAGCCGCAGGCTGAGAGCGCGGTGACGAGAGCTGCCAATCCCAGCATGGTCGATACGCTTCGACGAGTCTTCAACGTTGTGCCTTTCTCGTAGGGGGCGCTCGAGGAGCACCGGGTTGCTCTCCCGGCGGTTACCCGCCAGGTGCCTCGGGTACGTGCCTGTCGGGCACGGGAGGATGCGCTCGTACACCGGACTAGGTGGCGACCGCCTTCTCAGCACCCAAACGGAGAAGACGAGAAGGGTTATTCCGCTCGGAGCGAAATCCGACAGGGGCCGTCGTGCGGGAAAGGCCTACAGTTACGGCCTGTTATCCTTCATCAGGCGCGCAGCTCGCAGTCTGTGCCGAGACAGGCGCGGCGCCGGAAATCCGAGCAATCGCGGGGCTCTAACGGGGTATGGGGATCGGCTTCGAGCGAGGGGCCCGGCGCACGGCTGAGCCATCGACCTGCCAGCGCCTGAACGCTTTCGTCCCAGGAGGGGAGGCCGCCGATCACCTGTCGGGGGTCGCTCTTCGGGCCGCACGGACGGCGAGATCCCGGCGCGGATCGCGGCGCCGACCCGATCCCGCGCGCGGGACGATCCGTTTCGTGTGCCAGCTTCGCCAGGGGAGCGGTGCGCCGACCAGTGCGTGCACAGACTCTCCGCGCGGCGGATGCGGTGCCGCCTCGGTGGGGGAAGCGCGATGCAGATGCAGGATCCACGACCGCTCCGGGTGCGAATGAAGGTTGCGCTTGGAGTGAAGCGCACCCTCGACGTGGTCGGATCCCTGTGCGGGCTGGTGCTGCTCTCGCCGGTGCTGGCCTTGACGGCGGTCGCCGTCCTCGCGACGGAGGGGCGGCCGATCCTGTTTCGTCACGCTCGGCCGGGGCGCGGGGGCAGCCCGTTCACGATGTTCAAGTTTCGAACGATGCGCCCGCTTCGTCCGGGAGAGGTCATGTACCGGACCGACGATCGGCGCGTCACGCGCATCGGACGCTTCCTTCGCGTGACGAGCCTCGACGAGCTGCCCGAGCTGTGGAACGTCCTGCGTGGCGACATGAGCCTCGTCGGACCTCGCCCGCTGCTCATGGAGTACCTCGACGACTACACGCCGGAGGAGCGGCGCCGGCACGAGGCGCGTCCGGGCATGACCGGGTGGGCGGTCGTCAACGGCCGACACGCCCTCAAGTTCCGCGAACGGCTGAAGCTCGACGTCTGGTACGTCGACCACTGGAGCCTCGGGCTGGACCTCCGGATCCTCGCGCGGACCCTGGTCCAGGTGCTCCGGCGCTCCGGGGTCTCGGTCACGGAAGACATCGGCGAGATCGGCTTTCCCCTACCAGCCACGGGCCATGCGATCGCGGGCACACCAGGCCCGGACCACGCACCGCGGACCGACCCCTCCCGCGCGCGGCAGCCGCGAGAAATGTGACGCGATGGGGTCCGCTTTCTCGACGCAGCACGGCGGATCGTCTGGCAGCCAGCACGACGCGTCAGCGCGCGCCGTTCCGTGGCGTGAGGTCGTCGCGGATCGCAGGTGAAAGGTGACCGTATGAACCGTTTCCCGATCGATGGCTCACATGACCCGCAGCAAGGAGCGGCACCTCCCGCGTCCGCGAGCCGCGTGAACGCCGTGCGGCAACCCGAGACGAACGGAACGACGACGCATCCCGAGGTGAAGGCGCCGAACGCCGTCCGCCGGAGCGCGCCGCATCGCGGAGCACGCGTGGCGCACGAGCCGAGCCTCGCCGAGATCGCATGGACGCTGGCAGAGCGCCGCTGGACGGTGATCGCGGTGGCCGGCTCGGTGCTCGCTCTCGCGGTGGCGTACCTCCTCGTCGCGCCGCCCGTGTTCGAGTCGAGCGTTCTCATCCAGGTGGAGGGCCGGGCGAGGCCCGCAGCCGCCTTCCAGGATCTTGCCTCGCTCTTCGACGGGGAGACGCTCGCCGAGGCCGAGATGCGGATCATGAGGTCGCGCACGCTCCTCGACGCCGTCGTCGACCAGCTCGGGCTGGATTTCGAGGCGCGCCCCCGGATGCTGCCCATCGTGGGCGAGGCGCTCGTCCGGCGTTACACGGGGGCCACGCCCGCGCCGGCCCCGTTCGGCCTGTCCAGGTTCGCCTGGGGCGGAGAGCGGATCCAGGTGAAGCGGCTCGGGGCCTCGGATGCGCTGCTGGGGCAGCGCCTCACCCTCGTCGCGCTCGAGGGCGGGCGCTACCGCGTCGAGGCGAGCGACGGCAGCATCCTCGTCGCAGGCGCAGTAGGGACGCCTGCGACGGGCAGCGACAGGAAGAGGACCGTCGAGCTGCTCGTCACGGAGCTGACCGCCCGTCCGGGAACGGAGTTCACCGTCGCCAAGCTCCGCCGCCAGGACGTGATCGAGGACCTCCAGGACTCCCTCCGGGTCTCGGAGCAGGGCAAGCACACCGGCCTCGTGGAGGTCACGCTCGCGGGGCGAGACCCGGCGAGGATCGCGACGATCCTCGACGCGGTCTCGACCACCTACCTGCGCCAGAGCCTCGAGCGGACGTCGGCCGAGGCCGCGAAGACGCTTCAGATCCTCGAGGCGCAGCTCCCTGTGCTGAAGTCCACCCTCGACAAGGCCGAACGGGGGCTGAACGCGTTCCGCCAGAGGAAGGGCACGGTGAACCTTTCCCTCGAAACGCAGGCGATGCTCGAGCGCATCGGAGAGATCGATCGCCAGATCGCCGAGAACGAGGTGAAGGGCGCTGAGCTGCACCGCTTCACCGCGCAGCACCCCGACGTCTCGACGCTCGCGGAGAGGGCCGAACGACTGCGGTCCCAGCGCGCCGCGATAGAGGGGCGGATGCGCGCGCTGCCGGATCTCGAGCTCGAGTTCACGAGGCTGTCTCGACAGGCCAGGGTCGCGACGGAACTGTACATGCTCGTCCTCAACCGGGCGGAGGAGCTGCGGATCGTGAAGTCGGGTTGGATCGGCAACGCCCGCGTTCTCGAGCGTGCGGTCGAGCCCTACCGCCCGGTGAGCCCGAAGCGGGCCGTGGTGCTGGTGCTCTCGATCCTGCTCGGGCTCGGAGGCGGGATCGCGGTCGCGCTCGTGCGCAATGCGTTCGATCAGGGCGCCAGGGACCCCGACGAGATCGAGGCGGGAGCGGGTCTCGCCGTGCTCGCGACGATCCCGCACAGCGCCGCCCAGCGCAGGCTCGCCCGCCGCGCGCGGCGCGGGAGGCTGCCGGCGCTCTCCGTCGTGGAGCCGGGAGATGCCGCGGTCGAGGACTTGCGCGGCCTGCGCACGACCGTCGAGTTCGCGCTCCTCGAGGCCCCCAACAACGTCATCGCCGTCGGCGGTCTCGCCCCGCGGGCCGGAAAGTCTCTCGTGAGCGTCAACCTCGCGCACCTGCTCGCCGCCGCGGGCGGACGCGTCCTGCTGGTGGACGGAGACCTGCGCCGTGGGGTGCTTCATCGCTACTTCGGCGTGAAGGCGGAGCCGGGACTCGCCGAGGTCGTGAGCGGCGCATCGGGGCTCGACGCCGCGCTGCACTCCACGGAGACCCCGAACCTCGACGTGCTGCCGACCGGCAAGCTTCCGGCGAATCCGGCCGAGCTGCTCGCGGGCGTCCCGTTCCAGCAGCTCCTCGCCGAGCTCGGGCGGAGATACAAGGTCGTCGTGGTGGACACGCCGCCGATCCTCTCCGTCACCGATTCCGCGCTGGTCGGGCGGCACGCCGGAGTGAACCTGCTCGTGCTGCGCGCGGGCGAGCACTCGGTTCGCGAGATCTCGTCCGTCCTGAGGCGCCTCGCCCAGAACGGCGTGGCAGTCCGGGGAGCGATCCTGAACGACGTCCGACCGGCATGGCAGCGATACGGCATGTCGGGCCGGTACCGCCGCTACGAGCTGCCACGGGGTGAACACCCCGATCTTCACTGAGGGGATTTGTTTCGCGAGGGCGTCTGCCGAACGAGCGTCGCAGGAGCCGCCCTGCGCGCCGAGCGCGGCATCCGGGAGCAAACTTGACGAGCTCAACGGGACTTCTGACCGAGCGGATCTGCGTGATCACGGGCGCGACCTCCGGGATCGGGGCGGTCACGGCGCGAGAGCTGGCGCGCCTGGGGGCGACCGTGATCGTCGTGGGACGCCACGCGGAGAGGTGCGCGCGCCAGGTCGCGCGGATCGAGTCGGAGATCCCCGGCGCCCGCGCGCAAGCCCTCGTCGCCGACCTCTCGTCCCGGAGGGACGTCTGCGGACTCGCGAGAAGCGTGGCTCGCCGTCACGGCCGCATCGACGTCCTGATCAACAACGCAGGCGCGTTGTTTCGCCGCCAGCGACAGGTGAGCGTTGACGGCATCGAGATGACCTTCGCGCTGAACCACCTGAGCTACTTCATGCTCACGCTGCTCCTGATGGATCTGCTGACCGCGAGCCCGTCGGCACGCGTGGTGAACGTCTCGTCCGTCGCGCACGAGCGCCAGACGCTCGATCTCGACGACCTCCAGGAGCAGAAGGGCTACGAGGGGTTCCGGGCGTATGGGCGATCCAAGCTGGCGAATCTCCTCTTCACGTACGAGCTGGCGAGGCGCCTGGCCGGAACCCGTGTGACGGCGAACGCGCTCCATCCTGGAGCCGTCGCCTCGAACCTCGGGGGCAACAACGGCTGGATCAACGGTTGGCTGAGAGCGAAAGTACGGAACGTGAAGAACTTGATGAACGGAAGAATGGTCACACCGGAGCGCGGCGCGAGGACGAGCATCTATCTCGCCAGCTCGCCGGAGGTGGAGGGCGTCAGTGGCCGTTACTTCCAGGACTGCCGGGAGCTCCGCTCGTCGCAGGCCTCGTACGACGAGGCCACCGCCCGGAGCCTTTGGCGCATCAGCGAAGAGCTGACCGGGGTCCGCTGGGACCGACAGTTCGATACCCGGTCGGCATGATCGGCACTCGGCACCCGCCCGCCGCGCCGGCGGCCGCGATCGGCGAAGATGGGCTCGCCGGCCTTCGCCGGCAGGAGAGCCCCATGACGGCGTCCAGCGGCGACTGGAAGGCGAAGCTCCTCACCCCCGTGCAGGTCGCGCTCACCTTCCTCCTGTTCGCGGAGGTGATCGCGATCTGCGGCGCCGCCCTCGCGCCGGCCGTCGCGCTCGTAGGCTGGGCCTCGGCGCGCCTCCCCGAAGCCGGCGCTGCGCGCGCGCTCGGGCTCGGCGTCGCCGCGGCCGCGGGCTACTTCACCTTCGGTCTCGCGCTGCTCGTGCTCCTGCCCGTCGCGCGCTGGCTGACCCTCGCGCGCGGGACGCCGGTCGGCCGCTTCCCGTACTTCTCGGTCGGGGCGTGGCGCTGGGCGAGCTACAACGCGCTGACCCTGGTGCTCCGGTTCACGTTCGTGAACTGGGTGCGGGTGACGCCGCTCTTGCCGCTCTACCATCGGCTCATGGGGGCGCGGATCGGCCGGCGCGTCCAGATCAACACCGCCGTGGTCGCCGATCAGAACCTCATCGAGATCGGCGACGACACCGTCATCGGGGGCGACGTGACCCTCGTCTGCCACTCGGCCGAGCGCGGGCAGCTCGTCACCGCGCCGGTCCGGATCGGGAGCCGCGTCACGATCGGCCTCATGGCGGTGGTCTTCCCGGGCTGCGTCATCGGGGACGGCGCGATCGTGGCCGCGGGCGCGGTCCTCTCGAAGGGGACGCGCATCGGGGCGGGCGAGATCTGGGCGGGGGTCCCGGCGCGCCGGGTCGGGCGGAAGCGTTCACCAGTCCCGTGAACGGGGTCTCACGGCGATGCCCAGTTGGCTTGAGCCCCGAGCCCGTGAACGAGCCCGAGTCCGAGCCCGGCTTCTTCGGGCGCGGGCTCGGGCGCGGGCGCGTTTAGGGGATCAGTCCAACCGAGCGCGCCTCACCCCTGCAGCCCCGGGCTCTCCCCCGCCTCCTCGTGGACCTCGAGCCGGTTGTCGATCGCCTTCACGCCGCGGACCTTCGCCACGATCTCGAGGACGCCGTTCACCTCGGCGCGGAGGATCGGGCCGGACAGGACGACCGCCCCGCCGAGCGCCTGGACCTCGAGCGCGCCGGCGTGGCTCGTGCGCTTGCCGAGCTGAGCGCGCACCCGCTCGACGAGGATGTCGTCCGGGACGCTCTCGGTGGCGTGCCGCATCTCGTACCGGCGCCCCGCGGCGCGCTGGGACAGATCCTTCGCCCTCCACCCCGCCTCCTGCCTGCCGCGGCGCGCGAAGGACGAGACCTTCTGGAGGAGCCAGGCGCGCCGCGCCGCGCCGCGGCGCGGATCGAGGAGCGCGGTGACCGCCGCTCCGAGGAGCGCGGAGAGTACGAGGCCCGAGAGATCGAACGAGCGAGCACGACGGCGACGACGGAGCATGGAAACCTCCCGCTCGGACGTTGGCCATGGCGGCCGCGGAGGACACGCGCCGGCGGGCGTGCCGCCGGAACGGCAGGCGCCCGGCCTATGGCTCGTGGTCGACGCTTCGACTGCGGGCGGGGTCTCATAGCGCCGCTCGGTTGGACTGATCCCGTAAACGCGCCCGCGCCCGAGCCCGCGCCCGAACAGCCGGGCTCGGACTCGGGCTCGTTCACGGGCTCGGGGCTCAAGCCAACTGGGCACCGCTGTCAGGGATCCGCCGGCGGCGGCGCGAGGCGGGCCGGGACGGCGATCGTGAAGGTCGTTCCCGCCTCGGGCGTCGAGGTGAAGGCGACCTTGCCGCCGAGATACCGCTCCCCGATGAGCTTCATGCCGTAGGTCCCGAGGCCGCGCCCGCGCCCCTTCGTGCTGAACGAGCGCTGGAAGATGCGGGCCTGGACGTGGGCGGGAATCGCGCCCGCGTTATGCACCGAGAACCGGATCGGCCGGTCGCTCCCGCCCCGCTCCGTCTCGCAGCGGAGCCGGACCGTGCCGCCGGGCGAGCTCGCCTCGAGCGCGTTCCGGACCATGTTGACGAGCACGCGGGCGAGGAGGGCGCGGTCCGTGTCGAGGCTGAGATCGGGGTGGGAGGCGGAGGTCTCGACCTGGCGGCCCTCTCCGGCGGTGTGCTGCGACAGGTGCGCCGCCACCTCGTCGAGCAGCTCCTCCGCGCGCACCGGGGCGGGGCTCGGCACGAGCGCGCCCTCCTCGGCGAGGACGAGCGCGCGGTGATCGCGGATCTCGCGCTCGAGCTGGCGAGAGAGGACGTCGAGCCGCTCCCCGGTCTTGCGCACGTCCGCGCCGGGTCGGCCGAGGTGCCAGGCCCAGCCGCGGATCCCGGAGGCGGTGTTGAGAAGGTCATGGAAGAAGATCTGCTCGAGCGCCTCGCGGCGCTTCGCCGCGGAGACGTCGCGCAGCGTCACCACGGTGAAGGGCTCCCCCTCGAGCCGCACCTGCGTGGCACGGACGTCGAGCTCGAGCGCTCCCCGCGCCGGCGTCGAGATCACGCACTCCGAGGCGACGGGCCCGGACGCCTCGCACCCGAGGATCGCGCCGAGCGCGCCGCACGTCTCGCACATGGGCGTCGTGCCGCAGCCGCCCCCGCTCTGCGCGTTGGCGCATCCGAGCAGCTCGCCCGGACGAACCCCCAGCGGCAGCACGCCGTCCCGCCGCGACTCGTTCCAGGCGACGAGCTGCCGCTGCCCGTTCAGGACGAGTAGCGTCGCGTCGACCGCGTCGAGGAGCGCCTTCACGATGGGGCTGCGGCCGACGAGCGCGACGTGTCGCGCCACGTCCTCGGGAGACGCGCGCCGCTCGTCGGGGAGCGTGTGCCGCTCGCCGGTGGCAAGCCGTCTGGGCGCGAGGATGGGCTCGACCGACACGCAGGGCTCCGTGCCGGCAGCGATACCACAGGAGGGAACGCCCGATCCACGCGGGTCCGCCCGGCGGCCGCCCGCTCGCCGGGGGTCGCCACTCCGTCAACCCTGCGCAGGCCGGCCGAGGTGAGCGCTTCCGCTACGGCGCGGCCCGTGACGCCTTCCCCTTGCTGGCTTGGCTTCGGCCGCGGGGATCAAGCGACGCGACGTACTCCGCAAGCCACGCTCGCGAACTCAACCACAGACGCCCGTCGCGTACCGCACGGAGCCGCTTCTGTAGTACTCGCAACCGCAAGTACGCCGGCGAGTATGTGGTCCCCTCCGCCAGCGCAGAGAGCGGTACCAGTTTCGCCTCGCCCGCGAGGTTCGGAATGAGGAAGCGGTTCAAGGTGTCGTGAACTGCGCGCGCAACCACCTCGGCCAGCGGGTTCGGGTTGCCGTCGTCGGCCATCTGCAGGGTCTTGAGGTAGCGCCTGCGCTGGGAGGCAAGAATGACTGCGGGCGGATAACCGTGCTGAACCAGCATGAAGTTGAGCACCAGCCGCCCGGTCCGGCCGTTGCCGTCAACGAACGGGTGGATGCGCTCCAGCCAAGCGTGATGGTGTGCCGCATGAACGATGGCGTGTCGGCCCGCCAAGTCCCTTGTCGACCGGCTCCAGTCGTCAAGGCCCGATAGGGATACCCGACGCTGGACGGATGAGCAGCCGTCGGGCCGCCCGCAAGGCGGCTTACGCGCGTTCAGGTCTGCCCGCCCACGGCGCCGGCGCCGCCCGGATCCTGCGCGAGAGCCACCGGCGCTTGAGACGGGCTACCCCCGCGGCCTGGCCCGCTCCCAGATCATCGTCGTCGTCCACCACGCGACGGGCGAGGTGAGCGGTCCCTCCACGCGCGGGCCGGTCACGTGCCAGACCTCGCGCCAGCCCTCGGGCGGACCGGGCGGCGGCGCGGTCCCGTCGTACTGCTTCACGAAGATCGCGTCCTCCGCCGCGGGCCCGTCCGCATGGCGCAGCGACAGCGGGCACGGATCCCCGACCACCTCCGCGCAGGCCGCCTCGAGCGCGGGGGCGTCGCAGCCGATCGCGGCGCTGCCGCGGGCGACGAGGGCGCGCGCGACCTCCTCTGCGGCCCGCTCGCTCGCGGTGGGACGGTGCAGGTTGAACGCTCCGGGAGGCGACAAGAGCAGCGGGAAGGCGAGCAGCGCCCCGAGCGCGTGCTCGGGAGCGACCCGGCGCTCGAGCGCGAAGGCGAGGGCGGCGACGACGAGCGGCACCGCGAACACCATCCAGAGCGCCCACGGCGCGGGCGGCAGCGACGGACGCCACGCCTTCGCGAGGATCGTCCCCGCGCCGATGGCCGCGGCGAGGAGGAGCGCGGGGGGCGAGAGGCGCGGGAGGCGCTCCGCGATCGCCTCGTGGGCCCGCGCGGCGACGAGCGCCAGGAGCGGCGCGACGGACACGAGGTAGCGGGTCTGGCGCCACCAGTCGAACGGGCCGATGCGGAGGAAGGTGAGGAGCAGCCAGACCGCGGCGATCGGCCCGAGGAGGAGCGCGGCGCGGCGGCCACCCTCGCGGAGGAGGAGCGCCGCCCCCGCGACCTCGAGGAGGAGGAGCGGCAGCGGTTGACCCTGTGCGAGCGCCTCGTAGAAGAAGCTCTCGAAGAGCTGCCTCCCCTCGAGCCTGAGCCCGATCGCCCCACGGTACGGGTTCCCGTGCACGTACCAGAGCAGATCGTGGTGGAGCGCGCTCCCGATCGCGACCCAGGCGACGAACGGCGCGAACGCGAGCAGCACGGGGCCGAGGCGACGGTGACGCGCGAGGAGCGCGAGCGCGCAGATTCCGACGAGGAGCGGGGCCTCCGGGCGGGCGACCGCGCCGAAGGCGAGCCCCGCGGCGGCGAGCCAGGGGCGCTCCTCGAAGAATCCCCAGCAGGCCACGGCGAGGCCGGCCGCGAGGAGGAGCTCGGTCATGGTCGAGGAGGCCTCCCCGAAGAAGTCCACCTGCGCGAAGACGAAGAGCCCGGCGAGCCACGGCCGTCGCAGCCCGGCGGCGCGCGCCGCGAGCATCGTCGCGCCGAGGGCGATCGCGGCGGGGATCGTGCTCACGAGGCGCGCGGCGGCGAGCCCGAGCCGCGCCGGGCCGGAGTAGAGGAGCATGAACGCGGGCCGGTCCCATGGATCGAGGAGAAGAAGCGGGTTGTCCCAGGCCGCGCGCGCGTGGCGGTAGTGCGTGTAGTGATCGTGGACGTAGCTGTTCGGGGAAACGAGCGCCGAGATCGCGAACGCCGCCGCAGCGAGCGCGACGAGCGCCGCCTCGCCGCGGCCGAGCCGTCGTGCGACGAGCGCGAGGGCCGCGAGCGCGGCGGCCGGGCCGATCGCGAGGAGCAGGGTCAGCATCATCGCGGCGCAGCGTAGATCCAAACCGCCTCGGCGGGCAGCCCGACCCAGTACGGGCGCTCCTGCGGCGCCGCCGGCGCCCAGAGCCGCAAGCGGGCGCCGCCGGCGCGGAAGAGGTAGTCCCAGCGTTCCCCCAGGTACAGCGCGGCCTCGAGGCGGGCCTCTAGCGCGTCCGGCGCGGGGGCGTCGAGCAGGCGTGTCCGCTCGAGCCGGACCACGGCGGCGGCCCGGTCTCCCGGCCGCAGCTCCGCGCGGGCCATCCCCCACAGCTCGAAGCCGTCGCCGCGCAGCCGCGCGCGCGAGCCGCTCCGCTCCTCCACCACGCCATCGAGCCGGTTGTTCGTCCCCATGAACTCGGCCGCGAACAGCGACGCCGGCTCCTCGTAGATCTCCTGCGGCGTTCCCTGCTGAGCCACCCGGCCCCGCTCGAGGAGCACGATGCGCCGGGCGATCGCGAGCGCCTCCACCTGGTCATGGGTGACGAGCACCGCGGAGATCTCCAGCCGCTCGATCAGCTCGCGGAGCCAGACGCGCGCCTCCTCCCGCAGCTTGGCGTCGAGGTTCGAGAGCGGCTCGTCGAGGAGCAGCAGCCGCGGGTCGTAGACGAGCGCGCGCGCCAGCGCGACGCGCTGCTGCTGGCCGCCCGAGAGCTCGTGCGGATGGCGGGCGTCGAGACCGCCGAGGCCGAGCTGGGCGAGCACGGCGCCCACGCGCTCCCGCACCTCTGCGCCGCGGACGGACCGCAGCCGCAGGCCGTACGCCACGTTCTCGAAGACGGTGCGGTGCGGCCAGAGCGCATACGACTGGAACACGAGCCCGACCTGGCGCTTCTCGGCGGGAACCGCGGCTTCGCTGCCGGCGTCGAAGACCACCTCGTCGCCGAGCACGATCCGCCCCACGTCGGGATGGTCGAGCCCCGCGATCTGGCGCAGCAGGGTGGTCTTTCCGCTGCCGGAGGGACCGAGCAGCGCCACGATCTCCCCCGGCGACATCTCGAACGAGACGCCGCGCAGGACCTCGGTCTCTCCGAGCCGCTTGTGCACGTTCTCGACCGACAGCCTAGAGCGCATCCCGTAACCTCCGGCCGTCGCGAGGCGAAGGAGTCCGTCGCCGAGGGCGGCGCCCGAGGAGCGAGCACCGGAGGCATACCTGTCGGTATGTCGAGGAGCGCAGCGACGAGGCCGCCGCCCGCAGGCAGGAATCCTTCGCCGCAGCAGGCCGCGGGGTTATGGGATGCGCTCTAAGCATGAAGCTTCACCCCGAGCCGCAGCGCCACCGCGAGGCCTCCGGCGATGAGGAGGACGTTGACCACGCTCAGCGCCGCGACGGTGTCCACCGCGCCCGTCCCCCACATCGAGACGATGAGCGAGCCGATCACCTCGGTCCCCGGGCCGAGGAGGTAGACGCCGGTCGAGTACTCGCGCACGAAGGTGAGGAAGATGAGCAGCCAGCTGCCCAGCAGCCCGAATCGGATGAGCGGCAGGGTCACGTGTCGGAGCGCCTGGCCGCGGGTCGCGCCGGAGGTGAGCGCGGCCTCCTCCAGCTCCGGCCCGACCTGCAGGAGCGACGCTGCGATGAAGCGCATTCCGTAGGCGAACCAGACCACCGAGTAGGCGAGCCACAGACCGATCATCGTGCTGCGCAGCGGCGTGAGCGGTTTCACGAAGAGGAACATCCACAGGAAGGCGAGGCCCGCGACGAGCCCCGGCATGCCGCGCGGGATCATGACGGTGTAGTCGAGCCAGCGCGCCCAGCCGCTTTGCCAGCGGTGCGCGGCGAGCCCGACCGCCGCGTAGACCGCGACCGCGGCAGCCCCGCCGACGACGCCCATGCCGAGCGTGTTGGCGATGCCGCGCACCAGGTTCGGGTAGTCGAGCAGGTCGCGGAAGTTGTCGAGCGTGAGCACCTCGCGCAGCTGGACCCCCTCGCCCCAGCTGCTCACGACCGAGCGCAGGAAGACCCCGGCGAGCGGCAGGACCACGGTGAACCCCACGAAGGCGAGGATGCCGGCGAGCGCCGGCCAGCGCCAGCTGCCGAGGGCGAGCGGCTGGATGCGCTGGCCCTTGCCGGTCAGGGTGACGAAGCGGTTCGCGACGCCGAGCAGCCGGCGCTGGAGCCACACCAGCGGGACGGCGATGGCCATGATCACCACGGCCACCACCGCCATGAGCTGATAGCTCGGCACGCCCAGCTTGTTCGTGAGCTTGTACAGGTAGGTGGACAGGACGAGGAGCCCTCCCGGATCGCCCAGGACGAGCGGGAGGCCGAAGAGCTCGAAGCCGAGGAAGAAGACCAGCACGCCCCCGTACAGCACCGCCGGCCAGATCATCGGGAGGCTGACGGTGAGCGCGACGCGCACCGGGCCGGCGCCGGAAACGCGCGCCGCCTCCTCGAGGTCGGACCCGACCGATCGCAGGGCCGACGCGGCATACAGGTAGACGTGCGGCACGTGCGTGAGCCCTGCCACGACGATCAGGCTCGGCAGCGAGTAGATGTTCCAGGGCAGGGAGCCGAGCGCGCTCTTCACCGGGATCGAGAGGAACCCCACCGGCCCCGCCGCGACCACGTAGCCGAAGGCGAGCACGATCGGCGAGATCAGCATGGGCACGAGCAAGAACGGCTCGACCCAGCGCCGGCCCGGGAGATCCGTGCGCACCACGAGCAAGGCGAGGATGCTCCCGAGCGGCACCGCGATCGCAGTCATCGCGCCCGCGACGAGCGCCGTGATCCGGAAGGCGCGGTGGAAGTCCGGATCGGCGAACACGAAGCGGAACGCGTCGAGGGAGAGCCGCGCCGTCGGCTGGAAGAAGGGCGCGTCGAGGAAGGCCTGGTAGACGAGGATGCCGAGCGGGGTCAGCACCATCGCGCTCGTCCCGAGCACCGCCGCGACGCGCAGCGGGGAGATGCTCCGCATCGCGCCCTACTTCCCGGTGGGCTGCACCGCCTGCTGCCACCGCCTGAGGAACTCGAGCCGCTTTCCCTGGTCGAGGTACGCGAGCAGCGGCGGGCCGACCGGGAGCGCGCGCAGCTTGTCCCCCATCTGTGCCTGAAGCTGCGCGGCCGTGAACTCTCCGGTCACCCCGGAGCGGATCGCGAACAGATCGGACTTGCCTGCGATGATCTCCTGCCCCCGCTGCGAGAGCAGGAAGTCGAGGAACAGCCGCCCGGCGTTGGGATGCTTCGCCGCCTTGGGCACCAGGGCGACCCGGCTCATGACGAGCGTGTAGTCCTTCGGCATCACGAACCCGACGTTGGGATCCTTCTTGGCCTTCGCGAGGGCGTACGAGCCGATCATGTTGAAGCCGAGCAGGTGCTCGCCCGAGAGGATCTTCTCGAGCATGGCGCCGGTGGACGTGTAGAGCTTCACCTGCGCCGCCCCGTACGCCGCGAGGGTCTCGGCGAAGGCCGGGTCGTTCTTCGCGTCCTGGGTGATGAGCAGGAAGCCGAGCCCGCTGCGCTCCGGGTCGTATGAGCAGATCTTGCCGGCCCACCGCCCGGGCGCGGCGTTCACCCGCTTCGTCAGGTCCGCGTGGGTCTGCGGGACCTCGTCCTGCTTCAGCAGGCGCTTGTTGTAGACGAAGCCGATCGGCTCGAACGTGGTCCCGTACGCCAGGTTCTTCCAGACGGCCCACGCGGGCAGCTGGGCGGCCGCGGGCGAGGCGTACTCGGCGGCGTAGCCGTCGCTGGCGAGCTTCAGCTGGAGGTCCATCGCGGAGCTCCAGAGCAGGTCCGCCGAGCCGCCGCCCGCGGCCGCCTCGGACAGGAAGCGGTTGTAGACCTCGGTCGAGTTCATGTCGTTGAACTCGACCTCCACCTGCGGATAGCGGGAGCGGAACTCCTTCAGCAGCGCCTGCGCCTGGGCGCTGTCGGTGGTCGAGTAGACGACGACCTTTCCCTCGCGGGCCGCCCCGGCCACGATCGCAGGGTCGGTCTCCGCGGTCGCTCCCCCCGCGGCGAACGCGCCGGCTGCGCCGGCGAGGAGGGCTACGAGCGGGGTGCCGACGCGTGCAGCGAGCATGTTCCGCCTCCCGTTGACGCCAACCCCCGTGATCCCAACCCACGGTAGTGCCTCGCGGCGGCCGCGGGCACGGCGCGCTTGCGGGCAGGCGGTCGGCTCGGCGGCGGCGCGCCGATCCTTCGCCTGCTCCCTTGCACCCAACAGGTGCAGCGCCTCGCGTGGCGCTCCCCCGCTCCGCGCGCCATCTACGACGTCGAGGGGTGACCATGGACGACAGGATCGTGCTCGTGACCGGTGCCACCGGGAAGCAGGGGGGCGCCACGCTCCGCCACCTCACCGGAAAGGGCTTCCTGCTCCGCGCGATGACGCGCAAGCCCGGGAGCGACGCGGCGAAGGCGGTCGCCGCGCTCGGCGCGGAGGTGGTGCAGGGCGATCTCGACGACGCGCCGTCGCTCGAGCGCGCGCTCGCCGGCTGCTGGGGCGTCTTCGCGGTGCAGAACACCTGGGAAGCGGGCATCGAGCGGGAGGAAGCGCAGGGAAAGCGCATCGCCGAGCTCGCGCGCCGCCAGGGCGTGCAGCACTACGTCTACACCTCGGTCGGGTCCGCGAACCGCAGCACCGGAATCCCGCACTTCGACAACAAGGCGCGCATCGAGCAGCGGGTGCGCGAGCTGAAGTTCCCCTCGCACGTGATCCTCCGGCCGGTGTTCTTCATGGAGAACCTCGTCTCGCCGTCGTTCCTGCAGGGAGACAGGCTCGTGACGGCGATGCGCTCCACGACGAAGCTCCAGATGATCGCGGTGGACGACATCGGCCGCTTCGCCGCGCAGGCGTTCGTCGACGCGGGCAAGTGGAGCGGGAGCGAGACGGACCTCGCCGGCGACGCCGCGACGATGCCCGAGGCGGCGGCCGCGGTGGGCGAGATCGTCGGGCGGAAGATCACGTTCGAGCCGATCCCCATCGAGGCAGTGCGGAAAAACAGCGACGACGTCGCGAAGATGCTCGAGTGGTTCGAGCGGGTGGGGTACTCCGCCGACATCCCGTCGCTCGAGGCGCGGTGGGGCATCCGACCGAAGACGCTCCGCGAGTGGGCGCGGAAGCAGCGGGGGGCGTGACGCCACGGAGCGCGGGGACCGCATGATCCCCGACCGGACGACGCGCGCGCTCTCGGCACTCACGGAGTTCGTCCGGACGCCGCTCTCGCGGCTCCTCGACGACCACGCGCACGCCGATCCGTTCCCCGCGGTGCTCGCGCTGTTCCGCGAGGTCGCCGCGGACGTGCCCGCCTACCGCGAGCTCCTCCGCGCGCACGGCGTCGACCCGGCCGCGGTGCGCACGCCGGAGGACTTCGCGCGGCTTCCCCTCGTCACGAAGGAGGGATACCTCCGCCGCCATCCGCTCGCCGCGCGCTGCCGCGGGGGCGACCTCTCGACGTGCGATTTCGTGGCCGTCTCGTCGGGCTCGACCGGGGAGCCGACCTTCTGGCCGCGCTTCGTGTCGGACGAGCTCGCGGTCGCTGCCCGGTTCGAGCACGTCCTCCACGACTCGTTCGAGGCGGACCGCCGCCGCACCCTCGCCGTCGTGTGCTTCCCGCTCGGCACCTGGGTCGGCGGCATGTTCACCGCGAGCTGCCTGCGCCACCTCGCGGTGAAGGGATACCCGATCACCACGGTCACGCCCGGCAACCAGAAGGCGGAGATCCTCCGGGTGGTGCGCGCGCTCGCCCCCTCCTTCGAGCAGACGGTGCTGCTCGGCTATCCGCCCTTCCTGAAGGACGTCGTCGACGCGGGGCTCGCCGACGGCGTGCGCTGGAGCGAGCTCGGCGTGAAGCTCGTCCTCGCCGGCGAGGTGTTCAGCGAGGAGTGGCGGGCCCTCATGGCGGAGCGGGCGGGACTCGCGCGGCCGCTCCACGACTCGGCGTCGCTGTACGGCACCGCCGACGCGGGCGTGCTCGGGAACGAGACGCCGCTCTCGGTGTGCATCCGGCGCTTCCTCGCCGAGCGACCCGACGCGGCGCGCGCCGTGTTCGGGGAGGCGCGCCTCCCGACCCTCGTCCAGTACGATCCGCTCACTCGCTGGTTCGAGGAGCACGAGGGGACGCTCGTGTTCTCGGCGGACGGCGGCGTCCCGCTCGTGCGCTACCACGTGGACGACTCCGGCGGCGTCCTCCCGTACGCGACGATGATCGCGCGGCTACGCGATCTCGGGCTCGACGCGGAGGCGGAGGTGCGGCGCCAGGGCGAGCGCGGCGTGCGCCCGCTGCCGTTCGCCTGGGTGTTCGGGCGGTCGCACTTCGCCGTGTCGTACTACGGCGCGAACGTGTTCCCCGAGACGGTGAGCATCGCGCTCGAGCAGCCCGAGACGCGCGGCTGGGTCACGGGCAAGTTCGTCATGGAGGTGAAGGAGGATGCGGCGCGCGACCGGCAGCTCCACGTCGCGGTCGAGCTGGCGCCCGGGGCGGAGGCGGGCGACGCGCGGGTGGACCTCGCCGCCGACGCGATCGTGAAGGTGCTGCGGCGGCTCAACAGCGAGTTCGCGGGCTACGTGCCGCCGGAGCGGCAGCGCCCGCGCGTGACGCTCTGGCCGGCGGGGCACCCGGAGTACTTCCCCGCGGGCGTGAAGCACCGCTACGCGCGGAAGTGACAGCGGTGCCCAGTTGGCTTGAGCCCCGACCCCGTGAACGAGCCCGAGTCCGAGCCCGGCTGTTCGGGCGCGGGCTCGGGCGCGGGCGCGTTTACGGGATCAGTCCAACCGAGCGGCGTATGAGTCCCTCGACGGAGCGCACGTCGCGCTCCGTCGAGGGGATCGCGAGCGGCTACCTCGTGGGCGCCGTCGAGCCCGCGCTCGACCCGGTGCCGGTGTCGGCGGGCCCAGGGCTGCCCGCGGCGCGCGCCGGCTGCTCGGCAACGATCGGGTCCGGCACGCGATTCCTCACGGCCGGGATGGTCTGGAGGTACGCGAACGTCGCCTTGAGGTCGTCATCCGTCATCTTGCCGTAGTTCTGCCACGGCATCGGCGGCAGGATGGGCCGCCCGCGCCCCTGGTGACGACCGTTGCGCATCGCCTGTGTGAAGTTCTCGAGCGACCACTTCCCGAGCCCCGTCTCGGCGTCGGGAGTCAGGTTCGCGGTGAAGCTCACCCCCCACGGGCCGGACCAGGCCGTGAAGGTCCCCGCGATGCTGGCGGCCCAGGGACCCGACGGCGGCGGAGCGGCCGGCATGGCGAGGTCCTCCGGATGGCCGGAGAGCATCCGCGCGCGGTCCCGCTCCGGTCCGTTCGGCCCCATCTTCAACGGCGTGTGGCAGTCGTTGCAGCCGCTGAGCGTCACGAGGTACTCGCCTCGCTTCACGACCGCGCTGCCCGCGGACTGCTTCGTTTGCGCCACCGCGGCGCCTCCGATGACGGCGGCGGCGACGCCGGCGCAAGCGGCCCAGACGAACGTCTTCATGTGCTCTCCTCGTGGTGCTCGGTCACGGGTGGTACGGCTCCGGTGGGCGCAGGTCCTGCTCGATCCAGTCCCTCAGGAGCGCCACCGCCTCCTCATCGATGAGCTTCGTCCCGAGCGGCGGCATCTGGACGATCGGGTTCCTCGACGCCATTCGCCCCACCACCGCGCTCGAGGCGGGCGCGCCGGGGCCGATCCAGACGCTCTGGCCTGGGGGCACGCCCGGCAACTGGAACCGGCTGGGGTGGCCGATCGCCGCGGCCGCCGGCTCGTCCGACGGCCGGCGCGCCCGGAGGGAGTGGCGCAGGCTGACGCCGAGCGAGCGCAGCGGGCCGGCCGAGTCGTGGCAGATGCTGCAGTTCGCGTGCAGGTACCCGAGCGCGGCGCGACCGCGCGGGGTCGACGCCGCGATCCGCGGCGGGTGCTCGAGGAGCCGGCGCGGCAACCCGCGCACGAGCCCCAGCCGCACGAGCGTGGCGAGCGTCGGATCCCCCTCGCTCGCGGGCTCGGCGTGGGGCGCCAGCGGATCGCGATCGGGGGAGAGCTGGAGCGCGCTGAAGCCGAGGATCTCGGCGCGCCCGCCTCGGTGGCAGTTCAGGCAATCGTCCACGGAAGGGATGGCGTGCCGGCGTCCGGGCGCCACCTCGTAGCTGGTCGTCATTCCCGCGGCGGGCGCGAGCACCGCGTCGCTCCCGTCGTCCGCCCAGGCGTACGAGGCGTAGATCCAGCCCTGCCGCGTGCGCTCGAGGTAGCGCGTCTCCACGGGCCGCGACCAGCCGAACTCCTTCCAGAACTTCGTCCCCACCGGGAACACCCACTTCTCCGGGTCCCTAGCGTCGATCGCGGTTCCGGGCGGGAGGTGGATCCAGCGTTGCTTGCCGGCGCCGTCCGACCAGAGCGGGTACTGCGGGGAGTAATGGAGGTTGCTGGGATCGACTGTCCGTGAAGCAAAGTCGGAGTAGAGCCCCGTGTCGGCGAGACGCCGGGGGACGGGGCGTGTGTCTGGCGCATCGGAGCGTGAGCCGCCGGAGGCGTAGGCGATCGCCGCGGCCGCGAGGCCTATGGCGACCAGTGCCAGCGCCGCCGCCGCGCGCCTATTCGAGCCGGAACCCCGACACCGCATCAGCAACTCTCGCCCGCGGACCCCCGCGGCGAGTGGATGGGTAGGGCCCGCCGTCGGGCGCGCGCCACGGCCCGTGGAGGGCACGGTGCGGGCGTGCGAGCGGCCGGTGGCGGGGCGCTCGTCTCCTTTCGCGATCCGCCCTCGCCGACGCCCCACCGGTGCATTGCGCGCGGCGGCCTCGAGCGACATCGCCGAGATGGCGTTTCACGTTCGCCAGACACGACCGCAACTCCGAAATCGCACGGGGGGGGAAGCCATGAAGAAGCTGCTGCTCGCGATGTTCCTCGTTCCCGCCACGCTCGCGCTCGCCGCGGACGAGAAGAAGGCGGCGGCGCCGTCCGACGACCCGATGGCGGGATGGGTCCCGCCCAAGGTGACGAACGAGGCGAAGGACAAGCAGGAGATCCGGACGCTCTTCACGGCCATGGAGACGGCCGGCAAGCGGGGCGATCTCGACGCCGCCGCCGCGCTCGTCGACTTCCCGGTCGTGATGATGACGGACGACTCGAAGGGCGACGCGATGGGGGAGACCTGGAGCCGCGAGCGGTGGACCCAGGTGATGAAGCCGTTCTACGACAATCCGAGGAAGGACACGAAGGTCACGCACAAGCCGACCATCTTCCTCCTCAGCGACTCGCTCGCCTCGGTGGACGACGTCTGCACGATGACCACGGGCCCGAAGACGGTGACCACGCGCAACTCGATGTTCGTCATCCGCCGGGACGGCAAGTGGTTCGTGAAGGCGATGGCGGAGGGCGGATGGGGCGACATGGTCGCTGCCGGGACGCAAGGCACCGCGAGCGGTCCGCAGGGACCTGCGTCGGAAGGCACGGGGAGCGCGGCGGAGGGCCCAGGATCGCAAGGCACGGGGAGCGGCGCCCAGAGTCCCCCGGAGAGGACGACGAAGTAGCCGTCGTACGGCCGGCCTTGCGCCCGCCGCGTCCTCGCGCGGCGGGCGCTCCACGTCCTGGCCACGCCCCGCCCGGCCACGGCGTCGCGCTCCGTTACGGGTTGCGCCCTCGCGCGCCTCTGCGATATGAGCCGAGAATCCGTCATCGCAGATCCAGGAGGATCCATGAAAGCGCGCCGTCCGTACCTTCTCGGCTCCATCCTCGGCACCCTCGCCGTCGTGACAGGCGGGCCGGTCGCTCGCGCGGCCCCGCCCCCGGCGCCGGTCGAGATCACGCTCGTTTCGTACGCGGTCGCGAAGCCGCTGTTCGCGAAGGTGATCCCCGAGTTCCAGAGGGCGTGGAAGGAGCAGACGGGGCAGGAGGTCCGCTTCAAGGAGTCGTACGGTCCCTCCGGCGCCCAGACGCGCGCCATCGTCAGCGGCCTCGAAGCCGACGTCCTCGCGACGAACCTCCAGTCGCTCGTGATCCCGCTCGTCGAGGCCGGGATCGTCCGATCCGACTGGGCGACGCGCCTGCCGAACGGCGCGTCTCCGGCCTCGTCCGTCATCGCGGTGATCACCCGAGCGGGCAACCCGAAGAAGATCCGCACCTGGGAGGACATCGGCGCTCCGGGGATCGAGGTCGTCGCGATCAACCCGAAGACCTCGGGCAACGCGCGCTGGGGCGTGCTCGCCGGGTACGGAGCGCTCCTGCGCGAGAAGAGCCAGAAGGCGGCCGAGGCGTGGGTCGAGGCGCTCGTCCGGAACACCCGCACCCTCGCGAGCGGCGGGCGGGAGGCGACGGACGCGTTCGTGAAGAACGGCGTCGGCGACGCCCTGCTGACGTTCGAGAACGAGGCCCTGTTCGTGTCGAAGGCGAGCGGCCAGCCCCTCGAGTACGTCGTGCCGCCGGTGAACGTCCGGACCGACTTCCCGGTGGTCGTCGTGGACCGCGTCGTGGATCGGCGCGGCACGCGCGCCGTCGCCGAGGCGTTCGCGCGCTTCCTCTTCGGACCGAAGGCGCAGGCCCTCTACGCGGAGGCCGGCTACCGGCCGCTCGACGCCGCCGCGCGCAAGGCGGCGGCCGTCCCCTTCCGCGAGGTCCCGAAGCTGTTCTCGGTCGACGACGTCGGCGGCTGGCCCAAGCTGGACGCGGCGCTGTTCGCGGACGGCGCGCTCTACGACCGGGCGCAGGCGGCGCGCGGCGGGCGCTGATGCGGATGGCGGCGCCGGCGCCGCTGGGCGAAGCCGCGGCCCGTCGGGCCTGGCGGCCGACGCGGCTCGAGCTCGCGGTCATCGTCTACCTCGGGATCGCGGGCGCCGTGCCGCTCGCGGCTGCCGCCCTGCAGCTCGCGCGCACGCCGCCCGCGGCGACGTGGCGAGCCGTCACCGCCCCCGCGGCGCGCGCGGCGATCGCGCTCTCGGTCGAGGTGGCGTTCATCGCCGCGTCGCTCAACGCGGTGCTCGGGCTCCTCGTCGCGTGGGTGCTCGGCCGCTACCGCTTCCCCGGCCGCCGCCTTCTCGACGCGCTCGTCGACCTGCCGCTCGCGATCCCCGGGGTGGTCGCGGGCATCTCGTTCATGTCGCTCTACGGGCCGGCGGGCACCATCGGCAGGGCGGCCGCGGCGGCCTTCGAGCCCGGGGGGATCCTCTCGTTCACCGGGCTCGGCGCGCCGCGCCTCGCCGGATCTCGCGGCGGGCTCGTCCTCGCGGGGCTCTACGTGACGCTGCCGTTCGTCGTCAGGACGGTGCAGCCGGTGGTGATGTCGCTCGAGCGGGAGATGGAGGAGGCGGCGGAGGTGCTCGGCGCGTCCGCGCTCCAGCGCTTCTCGAGGGTGATCCTGCCGCAGCTCGCGCCGGCGGTCGCCGCGGGCTTCGGTCTCGCGTTCGCCCGCTCGATGAACGAGTACGGGGTCGCGGTCCTGGTCTCGGGCAACGTCGCCTACGAGACGCTGGTCGCTCCCGTGTACGTCTACCAGCGCGTGGAGGGCTTCGACTTCGCCGGAGCGACGGGGGTGGCAGCGATCCTGCTCACGATCTGCCTCGGCGTCCTCGGAGCCACCCACGCGTTCCAGCGCCGGAGCGCCCGCCGTGGCGGTTGACCGCCGGTCGCGCAGCGCCGCCCTCGGGCGCGCCGTGCTGGTGGTCATCGCGGCCGCCTACCTGCTGTTCCTCGTCGGGCTGCCGCTCGTGAACGTGTACGGCGAGGCCTTCGCCCGCGGGCTCTCGGGATTTCGCGACGGGCTCGCCGCGCCGCCGGCGCGCCACGCGGTGAAGCTCACGCTGCTCGTCGTCGCGATCGCGGTTCCGGCGAACACCGCGTTCGGCCTCGCCGCCGCGTGGGTGATCGCGAGGCGCCGCTCCGCCGCGGCGAGGATCGTCCAGGTCGTGCTCGATCTCCCCCTCGCGCTGTCCTCGACCGTCATCGGGCTGCTCGTGGTGCTCGCCTGGAGCCCCACCATCGGTCTGCTCGGGGGTGTGGTGCGCGCGTCGCACGTGAAGGTGCTCTTCGCGTGGCCCGCTCTCGTCCTCACGACCATCGTGGTGACGCTCCCGTACGTCGCGCGAGAGGTCTTGCCGGCGCTCCATCAGGTGGACCGTGCCGAGGAGGAGGCCGCGACCGTGCTCGGGGCTTCCCGCTGGCAGATCTTCTGGCGGGTGATATTCCCCGCCATCCGCTCGTCGGTGCTGTACGGCGTGATCCTCTGCGCCGCGCGCGCCGCCGGCGAGTTCGGGGCCGTCTCGGTCGTCTCGGGCAAGCTCATCGGCGAGACCAACACCCTCACGCTGCACGTGGAGCGTGCGTACGCCGAGTACGAGTCAGTCCCCGCATTCGCGGCGGCCTCGCTCCTCACCACGGTCGGCGTCCTCACCGTGGCCCTCGACCTGCTGTGGCGGCGCCGCAAGACGCGCTAAACGACCGGTCGCGATTCGGAAACACCGGAAAGATTCCGTTCGCCCTGAGCGTAGGGGCGCGGAGCGTAGGGGCGCGGAGCGCCCCGAAGTCGAAGGGCGCCATGCGTCCCAAGGCGCGTGCTTCGACTTCGCGCCCGCTACGCGGGCGCTACGCTCAGCACGAACGGTTTCTGGTGATCGCGAATCGTGCTCGCCCGTTTAGGAGCGTCAGCCGCCGTCGTGCGCGCGCGGGGGCTCGCCGTCCCGGGCGGAGCGCTCGCCCGGCGCCGTGCCCCGTCCGTCCGCCGCGACCTGGCCGGGGGCGAGCGGCCGGACCGGCGCGCCGTCGCCGAGGTCGGACGGCGGCGAGAGCGCGATGACCTCGTCGCCTCGGAGCCCCTTGCGGATCTGGACCCGCTTCCCGTCGTTCAGGCCCGGCTCCACGTCCGCGAAGTGGAGCTTCCCGTCCTGGACGAGCGCCACCTGTAGCCGCTCGCCGCGCGCCGCGAGCGCCTCCGCCGGGATGCTCGGGAGCACGGGGACCTCGACCCGCAGCGCGACGTGCACGAACAGGCCACTGACGAGCCGGAAGGCGCCGGCCTCGTCGGGCCACAGCTCGACCAGCATCGTGCGGGTGCGCGGGTCGAGCGCGTCGGCCAAGCGTCGCACGTGCGCGGCGATCCGCACCTCGGGATGCTGATCGATCGTGATCGTCCCCTCGTCGCCGACCCGCACGAACGGGGCGACGTCCTGGCCGACGTACACGAGCAGCCGGACGCGCCCGACGTCGGCAAGGTCCACGATCGGCTGCCCGGTCGCGGACGCGGACAGGAGCGCGCCGGGATCGACGTGCCGGGCGGTGACGATTCCTTCGAAGGGCGCGCGCACGACCTCGTATTCCTGGAGGGCGCGCACCCGGCGCAGCTCGGCCTCGGCGACGGCGAGATCCGAGTTCGCCTGATCGAGCTCCTGCTGCGAGACGTAGCCGGTCGGCGCGAGCTTGCGCACGCGCGTCGCGAGCCTTCGCCGGACCTCGAGCGTCGAGCGCGCTTGCAGCACCTGCTGGTCCGTCTCCGGCGAGGCGATCCGCGCGATCAGCTGGCCCTTGCGCACGCGGTCGCCTTTGTCGACGTTCAGCTCGCGGACGTACCCGGCCACCCTGGCGAAGATCGTCGTCTGCCAGAACGCCCGCACGTCGCCGGGCAGGGTGATCTCGCGGCGGCCGCCGCCGGGCGCGACGCGCGCGACGCGCACCTCGGGGCCCTGCTCGGCGGCACGCGCGAGCCGCGCGCGTTCCGCCTCCTCGCCCCGGTGGCGGCGCAGCGCGAGCAGCGCCGCGCCGAGGCCGCAGACGATCACCGCCACGGCGATCACCGCGCTGAGCCGGCGCGTGGCGCGCGCGTCCGTGGTCATCACGCCCCCCCGGCCGGCGCCGGGTGCCTCGAGGGAGCCACCGGGACCCCGTGCGCCTCCTCGCCGGCCTCCGCTGCGAACACCAGGTCGAGCTCGTGCTTGCGGGGCATGCGCCGCCGCAGCCAGTCTGCTCCGCGCCCTCGCCGAGCCCGAGCGCCATCGGCAGCATGCCGAGGATCATCGCGAGCGCGGTCATGATCACGGGCCGCAGCCGTGTCCGCGCGGCCTCGCTGATCGCGACCTCGGGCCCCGGATCGTGCTCGGCCGCCGCCCGGAAGTCGTTCGCGAACGACACGAGCAGGATGCTGTTCGAGGTGGCGATCCCCACCGCCATGATCGCGCCCATGAACGACTCGACGTTGAGCGTCGTGCCGGTGATCGCGAGCATCCAGAGGATCCCGACCATCGCGCCGGGCACCGCCAGGATGATGATGAGCGGGTCGGACCAGGACTGGAACAGCACCGCGAGCAGGAGGTACACGAGGGCGACGGCGAGGACGAGACCGAGCCCGAGCCGGCCGAACGCGGCGAACATGCTCTCGCTCTGACCGCGGAGCTGCACGCTCACGCCCCTCGGCAGCTCGACGTCCGCGATGGCGCGCTGGAGGTCCCGGGCGACCGCACCGAGATCCCGCCCGCCGGCGGCGAGCTGCACCTCGACGATCGGCTGGACCGTGTCGTGCGCGATGCCGGCGCGGCTCGTGCGGGCGTGCAGCGAGGAGACCGCGCCGAGGTACGGCGCCGGCGCCGGCGACTCCTGCGTGCCCACGGCGCCCGCCGCGGCCGCCCCGCCACCGGGCGCGCCGGCCGCCGACAGCGGCGTCGAGAGGAGGTCGCCCGTATCGCGGATGCGCTCGATCGGCGTCTGCACCGCGACCGTGTAGTTGATGCCCGTCTTCGGGTTCACCCAGAAGCTCGGCGCGGAGAGCGTGCTCGAGCTGAGCGAGGTGAGCAGGCTCGTCGCGACGTCGCGCTCCGAGAGCCCGAGCGACTGCGCCTGCTGGCGGTCCACCTCGACGCGCAGCGACGGTCGATCGAAGACCTGCGCGATGTGCGCGTCCTGGGCGCCCGGCACCCGCCGCACCCGTGCGATGACGCGCTGGGCCGCCGCGAGCGCCGCGCCCGCGTCGCGCCCCACCACCTCCACCTCGAGCTGCGCGGGCAGCCCGAACGAGAGCACCTGGCTCACGACGTCGGCGGGCTCGAACCAGAACTGGGCCCCGGGGAAGCGCGCCGGCAGCTCTCGCCGGAGCCGGTCCGCGAGGCGCGCCGAGGGAGCGTGCCCGCGCCGGAGCGACACGCGGATCTCGGCGTCCTCGCCCCCCGCGTTGCTCGACTGCACGAACGCGAGGTTGTACGAGACCGGGATCCCGATGTTGTCCACGACGCTCTCGACGTCGCCGCGCGCCAGCTCGCGGACCGCGGCCTCGACCTCCATCACCTGGCGCTCGGTCACCTCGATCCGCGTCCCCGGCGGCGCGCGGTAGTGGAGGCGGAGCTGGCCGGTGTCCACCGCGGGGAAGAAGTCGAGGCCGACGACGCGCGCGAGCGACAGCCCGGCGAGGAGGAGCAGCGTCGCCCCGATCCAGACGCGGACGCGGTGGGCCAGCACCACCGCGAGCGCCGCGCCGTACGCCCCTCGCAGCTGCTCGAAGCGTCGGTCGCGCCAGGCGTTGAAGCGGCGAACGGCCCGCGCCACCCCGCCTGCGGGCGCCTGCGCGGCAGCTCCGCCGCTCAGCTCCGCGTGCTCGCGCTCCATGAGCAGACGCGCCAGCGTCGGCACGAGCGTGCGCGAGAGGAGGTACGACGCGAGCATCGCCAGCACGACGGCGAGCGCGAGCGGCCGGAAGAGGAACCGCGCCGGCCCCGTGAGGAGCACGACCGGGAAGAACACGATGCAGATCGTGAGCGTCGCCGCCAGGGCCGGGACGGCGATCTGGTTCGCGCTCTGCAGCACGACGGCGGTGAGGTGGCGCGGCTTGCCGTCGGCGCCCGGGATCGCCGAGTTGCGGTGGATGTTCTCGACCTCGACGGTCGCGTCGTCGACGAGCATGCCGATGGCGAGCGCGAGCCCGCCCAGCGTCATGAGGTTCATCGTCTGGCCCCCGAGGTAGAGGCCGATCACCGAGACGAGGATCGCGAGCGGGATGGAGCTCGAGACGATCACCATGCCCCGCCAGCTCCCGAGGAAGAAAAGGATCATGAGCGAGACGAGCGCCGACGCGAGCAGCGCCTCGCGGAGCACCTCGTGCACGGACGCCCGCACGAACCTGCTCTGGTCGAAGTCGAGCTTCAGCTCGATCCCCTGTGGCGCCGCCTTCTGGAGCGCCGGGAGCATGTCGCGGACCGAGTCCACGACGGTGAGCGTCGACGAGCCCGCCTTGCGCAGGATGGCGAGGTACGTCGAGCGCTGCCCGTTCACGTGGACGACGTTCGTCTGCACCGCGTAGCCCTCGTGCACGAAGGCCACGTCCCCGACCCGCACGAGGCGCCCCGCCACCTCGCGCACGGGGAGCTCGTTGAACTCCGGGATCTCGAGCGGGCTCGCGTTGAGCTCCACGTCGTACTCGTGCTCGCCCATCCGTGCGCTGCCTGCCGGCAGGATCACGTTCTCGCTCGTCACCGCGCTCACGACGTCGCCCGGCGAGAGCCCCGACGCCGCGAGCCGCGCCGGGTCGAGGTCGACCATGATCTGCTTCTGGCGCCCGCCGAACGGCGCCGGCGTGGCGAGCCCCGGGACGGTGAAGAGCCGGAGCCGGAGCACGTTCAGGCCGTAGTCGAACAGGTCCTGCTCGCCCACCCCGGTGCCCGACAGGGTGATCTGCGCGACCGGCACGTTGCTCGCGTTGAACTGGAGGATGGCCGGGGGCGTGATGCCGGGCGGCATGAGGCGCATGATCGCGTTCGTCACCGACGTGACCTGCGCGATCGCCGGGCCGAGATCGGTGCCGGGGTGGAAGTAGATCTTCACGAGCCCGATCCCGTCGATCGACTGCGAGTCGAGCTTCTCGATGTCGCTGATCGTCGTCGACATCGCGCGCTCGGTCAGGAAGATGACGCGCTTCTCCATCTCCTCCGCGATGAGACCGGGGTAGTACCAGACCACCACCACGACCGGGATGTCGACCGAGGGCAGGACGTCGACGCGCGAGCGGGCGAGCGAGAGGCCGCCGAAGAGCGCGATCCCGAGGCAGAGCACGGCCACCGTGTAGGGCCTGCGCAGCGCCAGCCTGACGATCCACACCCGATGAGCTCCGAGCAGGAAGCTTGGGGCGCCCTGCCCGCCGCGGCAATCTCGCCGCCCGGCGAGCGAGAGGGCGGCCGCACGGACCACGAGCGCGGCTGCTCACGCGGCGGCGATCTCGAGCGTCGCGGCCTCGCGCAGATCGCCCTCATCTGCCGACGGTGCTCCCGGTCACTCCGGAGGATGTCCGGGCGCTTCACGAGGCGCGTCGGCGGGCGCGATGCCGTCGAGCACCAGCTCCTCGGCGCGTGGCGCCTGCCTCGCGAGGTCGTCCACCTCGCTCCGCGTCGGGAGCGGCGCGGATTCGCCCGATCGCGACGCGGCGATCGCTGCCGCGGCGCTCGCGAGCTGCGCGGCGCGCGCGAGATCGAGCCCTCTCGCGAGCGCCAGCGCGAGCGCGCTGCAGAAGGCGTCGGCCGACTCCGGGGTCTCCCTGCTGCTCGCCGACGGCACCGGGATCCAGATCTCGTCGCTGCGCGTCAGGAGCAGCGTCGTCCGGGGGCCGCGGAGCACGACCGCGCCTGGGCCGCGCCGGAGCAGCGATCGCGCCGCGAGCAGGGCGGACCTTCGCCCCTTCACCGCGGCGCCGACGACGGGGCCGGCGTCGCGGCTCGCCACGACGGCGACGTCCACCAGGCCGAGGACGTCCCTCGTCGGCTTGCCCGGGGGAGCGACGTCGAGGACCACCTGGGCGCCGCGTCGTCGCGCGATCCGGACCGCCTCCGCGACGCAAGCCGGCGAGACCTCGAGCGAGGCCACCACCACCGAGGCGCGCGCCATCGCGTCCTCCGCGGCGCGGACGTCCTCGAGCGACAGCCGCGCTTTCGCTGGGCGAGCGAGGACGGCGCGGCTCCTCCTGCCGTGGCGATCGAGGTGGACGAGCGCGATGCCTGTCGGCGCCTCCGCATCGCGGACGACGTGCCCGATCTCGACGCCCTCGTCGCGGAGCCGCGCGACGATCTCGTCGCCGACCCGATCGGTGCCGACGCGCGCCACGAGCGCCACGCTCCCCTCCAGGCGAGCCGCCGCGAGGGCTTGCCGGGCGCCCTTCCCGCCGGGACGCCGCAGGAAGAGGTCGCCGGGGAGGGACTCGCCGACGGCGGGGAGGCGGGGCATCCGGATCGCGAGCTCCTCGTGCGCGTCGCCCAGGAGGACGAGGTCGAGCTCCCGCCGCTCTCCCGCCGAGGCATCTCCGCCGTCGGTCTCCGGTCGCGGCGCTCCGGCCGCGGGCCCCGGGACCCCGGTGCGGCGCTCGTGCTCAGCCGCCAGCGCGAGCGCTTCCTCGAATGCCCCGGCTTCGGTGGGACACCAGCCCGTCACGAGGTGCACCGCGGTGTCGGCCCGGAGGTGGAGCACGACCTGGTGGCCGGAAGGCCACTCGGTGGTCCGGACGAACCACCCGCGCGCGCGCAGCCGTCGCTTCGCAGACTCGATCTCGTCCGGACTGGGCATCAAGGGATCCCTTCGCGCCGTTCGGCCTCGCCTCGTCTAGGGAGGAGGATGCTCCGGGGCTGCCGCGCCGGCGGGCGCGCGCTCCATTGAGCCGAGGAGCTCGAGGACGGCGTCGCGCCGCGGAAGCCCGGCCTGCGCGCCGACCTTCGTCGTGGCGAGCGCCGAGGCGGCGTGCGCGAACCGTGCGGCGTCCGCGAGATCGCGGCCCTCCGCGAGCGCCAGCGCGAGCCCGCCCGCGAACGCATCGCCGGCGCCCGTCGCATCCACGACCTCCACGGGGAGGTGCGGGAGCCACGTCTCGCCCTCGTCCGAGAGGAGCAGGTTTCCCCCGGGTGCTCCGACGCACGCCGCGCGCACGCCCTGCCGGAGCAGGTTCTGCGCCGCCCGGCGCGCGGAGCTGCGGTCGGTGACCTCGATCCCGGTCAGCACGCGAGCCTCGGATGCGTTCGGTCTGATCACGTGGATCTCGCGGAGCAGCTCCTCGCGGAGCGGGATCGGGGGCGCGGGGTCGAGCACGACGCGCACGCCCGCGGCGCGGGCGAGCCGGATGGTCGCTCGCACCGTGTCGGTCGGGATCTCGAGCTGCACGAGCGCGATCCTCGCGTCGACGAAGAGGTCCGCGGCCGCGGCGACCGCCGATCGGTCGAGCTTCTCGTTCGCGCCGGGCACCCAGGCGATCTGCTTCTCGCCCGACGCGTCGACCGCGACGAGCGCGACTCCGGTCGGGGCCCTCGACTCCCGAACGAGCGCGCTCGTGTCGACGTCCTCCTCCGCGAGCCGCTGCACGATGGCGTCCCCGCGCGCGTCCGTCCCGACGCTCGCGACGAGGGCGACACGCCCGCCGAGGCGCGCGACGGCGACCGCCTGGTTCGCGCCCTTGCCTCCGGGCGCCTCCTGGAAGAGCCGAGCCGTGACCGTGGCGCCGGGCCTCGGCAGCTCCGAGCCCTTCACGAGGTAGTCCATGTTCGCGCCGCCGACCACGACGACGTCGAAATTCGTACGCTCGTGGCCGTCCGCCATGGACCCTCCGCCACCCCGGGTGGCATGACCGCCTTGCATCGGCGCCGAGGCGTTCCCATTCCAATCATCACGCGGCGAAGGCGGAATCGGGAGTGGGGAAGATGCCAGGACCAACGAGAACGACCTCGGGTGCACGCTCGATCGACGTGGCGGCGGGCGACCTGCTGCTCTCCGGAGATCTCACCCTGCCTGCCGGCGCCGCGGCGATCGTGCTGTTCGCGCACGGCAGTGGCTCCTCGCGGCTGAGCCCGCGCAACCGCCTCGTCGCGACGCAGCTCTCGCGCGGCGGCCTCGCGACGCTCCTCTTCGACCTCCTCACGCCCGCCGAGGAGGAGGAGGATCGCTCCTCCGGCGCGCTGCGGTTCGACATCCCGCTCCTCGCCGAGCGGCTCGTGCGCGCCACGGATTTCGTGCGCGGGCACTCCGAGACGAGGAAGCTCGCGATCGGCTACTTCGGCGCGAGCACCGGCGCGGCCGCGGCGCTCATCGCCGCTGCCGAGCGCCCCGACGACGTGCGCGCCGTGGTGTCGAGGGGAGGGCGCCCCGATCTTGCCGAGGACGCCCTCGAGCGGGTCTCTGCGCCGACGCTCCTCATCGTCGGAGGGGCGGACCATCCGGTCGTCGAGCTGAACGCCCGCGCGCATGCCAGGCTCGGCGGCCGGAAGCACCTCGAGATCGTCGCCGGAGCGACGCACCTGTTCGAGGAGCCCGGAGCGCTCGAGGAGGTCACGCGCCTGGCGCGCGACTGGTTCGTGCGGTTCCTCGTCGAGGAGCCGGCGCCGATCGGGCTGCTGGAGCAGCCGGGCCACGAGGCGAGCTGAGCCCCGTCGCCTTCTCGATCGTCACCCTACGTCCTCACCTCGCGCGCGCTGACCTCCCGCAGCGTCTCGGCCGCGCGGCCGCGGCGGTCGTGCTGCGCGATGTCGGAGAGGCTGATGACGCCTGCGAGCCGCCCCCCCTCGTCGCAGCAGATGATGCGGGACTTGTGGTTCTTCGCCATCGCGCGCTCCGCATCGCGGATGTCGTCCTTCGGGCCGCACGCGACGACCTCGCGGGTCATCACGTCCTCGACGAAGGCGCTCCCCTGCTTCTTTCCGGCGACGAGGCGGATCGCGATGTCGCGATCCGTGAGCGTCCCGAGCACCTTCTTCGACTGATCGCAGACCGGCAGGAAGCCGATGTTCTCGTCCCTCATCCGGATCGCGGCATCCTCCACGGTGTCCCGCGGTGAGACGCACTCGACCTCCGTCTTCATGATCTCTTCGCAACGCATACACACCTCCAACGCTTGGTCGAGCAGAAGCGCCCCTGCGCCGTCGCCCGTCGCGCAGGCGAGTGTTGAGCGTGTCCGGCGCGGTGCCCCGCCCGACGTGTTCCGTCTTCACGTTGCGACCGCGAGGGGACGAGTGCAGCGTGCACCCGCGCCGGCGCGCGCCCGGCGACGACGACGGACCGGCGGTCATCCCGAGCGCAGCGCCGGCTGCCGGGTGGCTTCGAGGCCGGGGAGGCCCCCCTCGAACCGTGCGTGGGCAAGGTCGCGACCGGGCGCCGTCCTGTCGAGCGGGCGGCGGAGCGCGACTCCGGCGCGAGGAGATCAGCGCTCCCGACCGCGGGGCGCCGGAATGTCAACGCCGGGGCTCGCCGCGGGGGCGCGATCGCGCGGCAGCTCGAGCGTGAACGTGGACCCTGCGCCGGGCGCGCTCACGACGTGGAGAGTCCCGCCGTGCGCCTCCGCGATGCGGCGGCTGATGAACAGGCCAAGCCCGAGCCCGCCGTAGTGATGCTTCGGCACGGCACGCTCGAACCGCTCGAATATCCGCGCGTGCTCCGATGCTTCGACGCCGATCCCGTGATCGCGCACCGCGAGCGATGCCGTCCCGCCGTGCTCGCGCACGTCGATCTCGATCGGGTTGCCGGCCCCGAACTTCATGGCGTTCGACAGCAGGTTCGTGACCACCTGGTCGAGGCGCGACGCGTCCCAGCACCCCGTCACCGGGAAGTCGCAGCGGATCTCGACGGCGCACCCGGCGGCCGCCAGGGTGGGCTCGAGGCGCTCGACCACGTCTCGTGCGAGCCGGCCGAGATCGACCTCGGCGAGGTCGAGCGGGAGCCGGCCGGTCTCGATCCGGGAGATGTCGAGCAGGTCGTGGATCAGCCGCCTCAACCGCTCGCCTTGTCGGGACGCGCGCTCCATGGAGCGGAGGACGAGCCCAGGGTCCAGCGCGTCGCCCGTCGCCGCTGCGCGCTGGACCCCCTGCAGCGTCAGGTTGAGCGTCGCCACCGGCGTGCGCAGCTCGTGCGACGCGATGGAGAGGAACTCGTCTCGCAGCTGCACCGCGCGTTGCGCCTCGCGGTACAGGCGCGCGTTCTCGATGGCGACCGCCGCGCGCTGGGCCGCCTCCTGCATGAGCTCGACGTCCGCCTGCCCGTAGCGGCGCGGCGTGCCCGAACCGAGAGAGAGCGCTCCCAACAACGTGCCGCGCGCGACGAGGGGGACCGTCAACCCGCTGGCGGTGCCCAGGTCTCGGACCAGCCGCACGTGGTCTTCGTCCTCGCAGACGGATCGCAGCACGTCGTCGGTGATCTCGGAGAGCAGGATGGGCTTGGCGCTGCGCAGGCAAGCTGCCGCGGGATGCGGCGAGCTCCACGTCGGCGGGTGCTTGCGCGCCAGCTCCTCCAGGATCGGTTCCTTCGCGGGGTCCGCGTGTGCGCCCGCCACGCGGCGCACCTCCGTCCCGGCGGCGAGGTCGATCACGCACCAGTCTGCGAGCGAGCTCACGCACAGCCGTCCGAGGCGGGCCAGGGTCTCCTCGTAATCGAGAGACTCGGAGAGGAGCACGCCCGCGTCGGCCAGGAACGTCGAACGGCGTTCGGCGGCCTCGGCAGAGGCCCGGGCCGCGCGCTCCTGATCGAGGAGCCGCGCGTTCTCGAGGGAGATTGCCGCCTGCGACGCGAGGAGCGTCAGCGCGGTCAGGCGATCCGGGGTGAAGGCGCCGGCGGCGAGGTCGTTCTCGAGGTACAGGACGGCGACGACCTCCGCCTGCCTCACGATGGGAAGGGCGAGGACGGACCGCGGCCGCTTGCCCCCGAAGTACGGGTCGCTCGAGAATCGCGTGGGTCGCGCGGCGTCGTCCAGGATGACGCGTTCCCTGCTCCGCTTCACGTAGTGGACGAGCGATGCGGGAACGAGAGACGATTCTTCGATCGCAAGCGACTGCAGCGTGGTGGCCCGCACGCCCTCGGGCGCCACGATCGCCTCGGCCTCCACGAGCAGGCGCCCGTCGCGGCACACCAGGAGACACGCGCGACGCGCGCCGCCCTCCTGCAGCACGACATGGAGCAGCGTGCGGACGAGGTCCTCCAGGACGATCTCGCTCGAGACGGTCTGCGACGCCTTGAGGACCGAGGCGAGGTCGAGCTGCTCCGAGCGAACGCCGGGGCTGGAGGTCGCACCCGCGAGCCGGCGCTCCATTCCCTGGAGCTGGCGCCGCTCGAGGTCGCGCGCCTTCGCGTCGGCGCCCCACCGGAGATAGCAGTCGCGCGCGTTCCACAGGTATGCGGCCGCGATCGTCGAGAATCCCCGGCCCCGGTGGAACGCGGCGGCGAGCTCGTGGCTGATCGCCTCGTCGTGGATGAACCCGCTCTCTCGCGCGGCCGCGATCGCGTCCTCGTAGAGCTGCATCGCCTCGAGGGTGCGGTGATGCGCGCGGGCCAGCTCGGCGGAGACGAGCGCGTGCCGCCCGCGGAAGTTCGCGGGACAGTGGCGCTCCCAGCGGCCGAGCTTCTCCCGGCAAGACTCGAGCGTCGCGAGGTCCTCCGCGCGCGCCTCGGGCGACACGCGCTCGAGGTTGGCCGCGAGGACGAGCGCCGTCACGAAGCAGTGCTCGGCCTCGGAGATCATTCCTCGACCGGCGCCGGCCCCGGCCATCGCCCTCGCCTCGCGGATGACGCGCAGCGCGCGCTCGGCATCCCCGAGGAGGAGATCGGCGAGCGCCTCGCTCGCCACCTCGAAGAGGTTGCGGCGGGCCATCGGCCTTGCGCCGAGCACCTCCGGGCCGTCCACGGACAGGCCCCGCAGCCTCGAGACCGACCGCCGCAGGGAGACGAGGTCGCTCTCGATGTCGCGGTACCCGGCGCGGTGCACGAGCTCGAGCTGCGTCTCGACCTCGGCAGCGACTTCGTTGAGCGGGTCCCCCGCACGCATTCGCCCGACGACGATGAACTGCGCCGCGTAGCAGGCGTGGTTGGTGTCTCCGTGCTCCAGGGCCGCGCGACGGGCTCTGCGGATGAGCGGGATCACCTCCTGGACGTGCCGCACCCAGAAATCGATGAACGTTGCGAACGTGAAGTAGGTGCTCGCCTCCGCGTTCACGATGCCGCCCCGCTCGACGAGCTCGCAGGCGAGGGTGCCGAACCGGAACGCTTTCTCCCAGTCGTCGAACAGCCGTCCGAGCGTCGCGCCGAAGGTCACGTATCCGTGCGGCGAGAAGTCGCTGTTCCCGTGCCGAAGCGTGAGGTCCACGATCTGGCAGCACATGAGATCGTGCAGGTTCGGGTCGGTCAGGTATGCCGCCGGCAGTGACGCAGAGAGGAGCGTGATCGCGGCCTGCAGGTCCGGGTCGGTGATCCCGGGCAGGTCGAAGAGATCCTCCACTGCGCGCTCTCCGAGGGCCGCGAGCGTGCGCTGCGCTGCGTCGCGCAGCGCCGTGTCGGTGGGGTGGAGCGGAAGATCGATCCCGAACAGGGACGAGCACGCGGAGAGCGCCGCCCGGCTCGCCCCCTCGAGATCCCCCTGCGTCATGGCGAGCGGGATCTTCACGCGGTACGCCGCCGCCTGATCCGCGCGGGTTCGCGCGTGGCGCAGTACGTCCGGGATCAACGTCGCGGCGGCGTCGAGGTGGCCGCACAGCCACTCGCCCCGGGCGCGCTCGAGCTTCAGCGCGTACGTGAGGTCGTAGCGCGACTCCCACGCGTCCCGTGGCAGCAGCCCTTCGCCGGCGGTGAAGTAGGCGATCGCGGAGAGGTATGCGGCCGCTGCGTACGCCTTGCGGCCCGCCTGGAGGTTCAGCTCGGCGACCAGGGTGCGCTCGTCCGGATCCGTGATGAGGGCGCCTCCGAGGTCGAGCTCCGTCGCGATCTCGAAGATCCAGTCGTTCCACTGCTCGCGCGGCAGCCGGTGGACGAGGTGCCTGCCGATGCGAAGGTGCGCGTCGCGCCGCCGACCCTCGGGGACGAGCGAGTACGCGGCCTGCTGCACCCGGTCGTGCGCGAAGGCGTAGCCGTCGCGCGCGCGGACCACGAGCCCGGCCGTCAACGTGTCGCGCAGCGCGCGGAGGACCTCGTCCTCCGAAGCTCCGTGCGCGGCGGCGAGGATCGCCAGCGGCGCCTGGTTTCCCAGGCACGCCGCGGTCTCGAGCAGCTCGCGCGCGGCGGACGGGAGGGCCGTGATCTTTCGCGCGAGGAGGTCGGACACGTCCTCGGCCTCGCCGTGAAGGGCGATCTGCGCGACGTCCCACCTCCAGGCGTGCTTCTCCTCGTCGAACCGGAGGAGCCGCTCGTCGTACAGGGCGGTCAGGAGCTGAGCGATGAACAGCGGGTTACCGCCGGTCCTCCGGTGGACGAGCGTGGCCAGGGGCCACGCCTCGTCGCGCGTGGCATGGACCGTCTCCGCCACGAGATGGACGACGTGCTCGGGTCGGAGCGGCGAAAGCGCGATCTCCGTCACGGCCGTACGCGCGGCGCGGACTCGCTCGAGCATCTCGAGGAAAGGCCGCGAGCCGTCGACCTCGTTGCCGCGGAACGCGCCGACGACGAGGAGGTGTCGCATCGACGCATCGGAGAGGATCGACTCGACCAGCGCGAGGCTCGCCGGGTCGGCCCACTGGAGGTCGTCCACGAACAGCACGAGCGGCCGACCGCCGCGCGTGAACACCCGGACGAGCTCGCGGAACGCCCGGCGGACGTGCTGCTCCATCTCGGTCGGCGGGACGGGCGGCAGCGGCGGCGGCTCGCCGACGAGGAGCTTCAGCGGGGGGATCATGTCCGTGACGATGCGGGCGTCCCCTCCGAGCGCGTCGTGGATCGCCCGGGCCCAGAACGCCCGGCGCTCGTCGCTGTCGACGAGGATGTCGCGCACCAGCTCTCCGAACGCCTGCGCGATCGTCGAATGGGGGATGTTCCTCGCGTGCTGGTCGAACTTCCCTTCGAGGAACAGGCCGCGCTCGTGCACGAGCGGCCGCAGAAGCTCGTGCACGAGCGACGACTTGCCGACTCCGGAGGTCCCCGAGACGAGCAGGAGCTGGGGCGCGCCGGTCGCGACGACTCGCTCGAACGTGGCGAGCAGCACCGCGCGCTCTTGCTCTCTCCCGTACAGCCGCTGCGGCACCTGGAGCCGGTCGGGTGCGTCACGCTCGCCGAGCGGGAACGCGTCGACGCGCCCCTGCGCCCTCCACTGCGCGAGGCATCGCTCGAGATCGTGCCGCAGGCCGCGCGCGCTCTGGTACCGTTCGTCGGCCATCTTCGCGAGCAGCCGCGAGACGATTCGCGCCACGGCGTCCGGCACGTGGCGGACGAGCTGCGCGGGCGAGGGCGGCTCCCGCGCGACGTGGCAGTGGACCCACTCGAGGTCGTCGTGCGCGTCGAACGGAAGCCGTCCCGTCAGCATCCGGAACAAGATCACCCCGAGCGAGTACAGATCGCTGCGGCTGTCGATCGCACGGTTCATCCGGCCCGTCTGTTCCGGCGAGACGTAGGGCAGCGACCCCTCGATCACCTGCGGCGGCTGGATCGGCTGCTGCTCCCGAGGGATCTGCGTCGCCAGCCCGAAGTGGGCGATCTTCACGTCGAGCGTGAGCGGGTCCACGAGGATGTTCTCGGGCCTCAGATCCTTGTGAACGACCCCTCGCCCGTGGACGTCCGCCACCGCTGCGGCGATCCGCGCCGCGAGATCGAGGAACCTCTCGATCGCCATGGGCGCCCCGAGGAGGTGCTCGAGCGGGTGACCCGGAAAATCCTCGAGCACCAGCGTCGGCATGCCTCGGAACGTCTCGAGCGCCAGCGGCCGGACGATCGCGCCGAGATCGAGCGGGCTCGCGATCTCGTACTCGTGGCGCAGCCGGTCCATCGAGCCGCGGGAGCACCGCCCGGGATCGGCTGCCTCGAGCACGACGGTGCGGTGATCGATCTCGCGAACGGCGCGGCAGACCATCGTGCCGTGGCCCGCGTGGAGGGTCTCGGTGACCGAGTAACGAGAGTCTTCGGCGTGATCCATCGGGTGGCCCGGAGGCCCCGTTGAGACGTAACGCGCTGCACGGATCCGGGGCATGGTGTTCTGACGCGTGCCAGGTCGTCGGAACCGCTCCCTGGCCCCACGCCGTCGGCGGGCTGCGCCGTGTCGGCGACGACGGGGAGAGCGGTCGCACGGCGTGCCGCCCGACGCGCGCCCGCCTTCATCGAGGCGGGCTCGTCAGGGCTCCTTGCTGCTCATCCTCGGAGGCGTGTACCTCGCGGGCGTCGCGAGGTAGAGAGAGGGATGGTCCCTCGCCGGGCGCTCCTCGTCGTCGCGGCCCTGGGCCTCACGCTCGTCTGCGTCGCGTGGTTCCTGCGGAGCGGCCTGTGGCGGCGGCGGCGCCTCGCGGTCGTCGCGATCGCCGCGGTCGTGGCCCTCGCCGTGCTGTCGCGGCGGGTCGGTGCTGGCGAGCTGCTCGTCGTCGCGGCGGTGATCCTCGTCCCGGCGATGCTCTTCTCGAGCCGGGACGATGCGCCCTGAACGCCGGACGCGCGACCGCGCACGGCGCCCGTTCCGCGACGCGGAGCTCCTCGCCGGCGCCGTCGACGAGGGGTTCGCCGGGCGAAGGGCCCTCGAGGATGCGCTCTCGAGCTACGAGCGTGCACGGAACGAGGCGGCAGGCCCGACCTGCGAGTGGACGAAGCGTCTCGCCGAGCTCAGGGCGGTGTCTCCGAAGAGCGCGCGGTTCTTCGCGGCGCTGAAGCGAGATCAGCGTCAGACCGATCGGTACTTCGGGCTCGTCTCCGGGTCGGTGACGCCGGAGCAGTTCTTCGGGCCCGAGAACATGGAGCGCATGCTCGGGCGCGGCGACGACGGGGCGCGAGCTTGAGGCAGGCGAGGGCCGCGCGTCGCTAGCGGCCGAGACGTTCGCCGGCACGCGGTCGCCGCTGAGCGAGCATCACCACCACCGCGCCGATGGCGCTCGCGGCAAGCAGGTGCTTCAGGGTGTGGCCGCTCACGACCCCTCGGGTGGCGGCGAAGATCGCGCCGTCCCGCGCCTCGGTGAGCTTCGCGAAGGCGTACAGCGCGAGCCCAGCCACGAGCCAGCCGGAACCCGTGTAGCGCGCCGGGGCGATGACGAGGAGAAGCGGAATCGCGGCGAGCGTGTAGGCCTGCACGAGATAGTACGGCCGCAGGTCCCCCGAGCCGCGCAGCTCCGTCGCGTACCACCAGAGGACGCTGACGGTGCCGACCGCGAGGAGTGGGACGAGGAACCGCGTGCCGGCGCGCACGTCGAGCCGCTCCGCCACCATCGCCGAGAACAGCCCCATGAAGGCGACGCTCATCGGGAGCCGGTCGAGGACGAGAGACGAGCTCGTCGGCGCCAGGTGGTAGATGGCCGAACCCGCCGCGGTGAGGATCACTCCCGCGAACAGGACGAACCAGGGCGCCCGCTCCCGCGCGTCGAGGAACCCGGCGCGGCGCGTCCGGAGGACGCGTAGCCCGAGGAACCCCACGGCGAGGAACGCGAGGTTCGAGAGCACGTCCGCCGCATTGGGCAGTCGGGCGAACGTGCGTCGGTCCGCGAAGGCGTGGTACGCGGGATCCTGCGGGAGGCGCGGCAGGGCGAACGTCGCGGCGACGGCCGCAGCAGTGACGGCGGCGAAGAGGACGACGCGCCAGGTACGGGCGTGGCGATGGGGCGAGTTCATTCCTTCTTCTTGAGCCTGCCCTCGTTCTCCTTGATGAAGGCGCGGATCTCGTCGCCGAGGTCGAGCAGCTTGAGCCACTGCTCCTGGTAGAGCGTCACCGGGAAGCGGCCGAGGCCATAGACCGAGACCGCCCCCTTCTCGCTCACCTTCATGGAGGTGGCCCGGCTGCTGCGCGCCTTCAGGGCGGTGTTCTCCGCCTTGAGCTTCTCGAGCTCCGCCTTGAGCTCTTCCTCGGTCGCCATCTGCGATCCTCCTCGAGTGCCATCATCTCACCGTTCCCTGTCGCAACGGGCAGGCGGCGTCGGGGGACGTGGCCTGAAAGGCCTCAACGCGTCGCGACCCAGCGCGCGCCGCACTTCGGACAGACGTAGCTCGTCATGTTGCCGACGGCGTTCTGGACGACGCCTTCGGTGCCGCACTTCGGGCACTTGTTCGTCGGCTGGGTGGGCGCGGGGATGTGGACGGGCATGGCGTTCACTCTACCGTGCGGCTCACCGTGACGCCGGCGCCTACTGCTGCGCAGGGCCGGCGCGAGCCGCGAGGAACCCGTCCGCGAACCTGTACGCCCTGAGCGCGACCTGTTGCGCCGCGCCCTGGTTCTGGAGGCTGCCGGTGTTCGATCCCGCTTCGAGAGCGGAGTTCCCGGCGAGCATGCCCTGCATGAACATGGCCGCAAGCTCGTCCCGCTTGGTCCACGCCGCTGCGATCCCCTTCTTCTCGTCCGCCATTTGAGCTGCCTCCTGGAGATCGTAGGTGTCGCACGTTCCCTCCGCGATGCGGTAGTCGCGGGCCGCCAACGCCCGCTGCAGCGGCAGGCCGCGAGGCGCGACCTGCGGAGGGGAAGTCTCTCCTGTAGATGAACGACCGAGGTCGCCGCTGGCGGCCATTGGAGCGGGCGTGCCCGAGGAGCTCGAGCGAGGGGACGTGTTCTTCTTCTACCGGCCGAGGGTCGAGCAGAACGCGCCCCGCGGCGAGGACGACGTCCAGCGTCTTCTCGTGGTGCTCGCGCCGGACGGTCGGCGGCGCTTCCGGATCCTCACCGTCGGCCGCAAGCACATGCCGGTCCGCTCTGGCCCGCGGCGCGAGCGGAACTGGGGCTGGGTCATGAAGGTCGCGGGGGATCCCGCCGACGTCGAGATCGAGCTGCGCGGCCATCACTATGCGACGAAGACGCGTGGCGAGCGCGAGCAGCCCTCCGCGCGGCCGGCAGGGGAGGGGCGCTACGCCATCGCGCGCCACGGCGATCACACGCATCTCGCGTACGCGCTCGTCCACCCGGAGCGGCCGGGGCCCGTGCAGGACGAGCTCGGGATCTACGGCTCGGCGAGCTACGTCGTCGCGGTGAAGAACCCATGGTTCCCCTCGCCGCCGCAGGCTGGGCTGTCGCCGGAGCAGGAGGCGTTCTATCCCGAGCCGCTGCAGGCGCGCTTCCGCGACCGGCGCTGGGCGGAGCTCGAGCCCGCGCACCTCGACCGCGAGGGGGCCGAGCTCGTGCTGATCGGCACGGATGAGGATCCCGAGGCGGAGCTGGGGATCCACCTCGAGCCGGACGAGCCGGCCGGAGCGCCCGAGGTGTTCCGGGTCTTCGGGCTCGACCCGCGGAGCCATCCCGTGGAGCCGCTCTTCACGGGCGAGTGGGCGTGACCGCAGCGACGTACGACTTCGACCCCCAGCGCTTCCTCGTGTTCACATCCGTGATAACGGATGTCGAAACGCATGCCAGCTACGTCGCGAGCCGCGATAGGACATGATCATCCGTTTGACGGGATGGCCGTCCGTTATATAGGATGCGACCCTCATCGAACGGAGGGTGCGTGGCCGTCGTCATCCAGCGGAGGGGACCGGAGCTGTCGCGCGACGAGGTGTGCGCCAAGCACCCGGACGTGCCGCGGCTCCTCGTCCTCAAGACCGACGTGCAGAGGCGCGGCGTCTTCTACACGGACGCGGCGCTCGCCCAGCTCGACCTGGAGCGCCACCAGGTCACGGGGACGCACATCTTCGGGACCCGCGACGGCCGCGTCGCCGCGCGGCCGGAGTCGCTGCTCCTGCGGGACGGGAGCTCGATCATCACGACCCCGACGCCGCTCGAGCAGGATCCGTACGTCGTGGACCACGTCGACGGTCGCCTCGCCCTCGTCGAGCGCGGCACGGCGCTCGAGGAGGTCGAGTACTGGCCGCGCCCGGACTACTACGCGAAGACCACCCGCTCCGGGCTGCCGATGCGGTTCGCGGTGAGCGCACGGCCGCAGCGGCTCAACGTCTTCCCCTACCGGCACTGCCACTTCTGGAACGACGACGAGGGCTGCCTGTTCTGCGACATCGTCCCCCAGCTGCGGCGCGGGAAGACCGACCTCGGCATCCCCGCGCGCCTCGACCCGGAGGACGTGCGCGAGAGCGTCGCCGAGGCGCTGAAGGAACCGGGCCGATTCGTCGGGATCTGCCTGACCGCGGGCTCGAACACCCGCGGCAAGGCGGCGTTCGACGAGGAGGTCGACTACTACGTCGAGATCCTCCGCGCGATCGGCGCGAGCTTCGCGACGCCGCGGTTCCCGAGTCAGCTCATCGGCACCGCGTTCAGCGAGGCGCAGCTCGAGCGGCTCCATCGCGAGACGGGGCTCATGAGCTACACCGCCGACGTCGAGGTCCTCGACGAGCGGCTGTTCGGGTGGATCTGCCCCGGCAAGGCGCGCTGGGTCGGGTACCGCGAGTGGAAGCGCCGGCTCGTCGCGGCGGCCGGGATCTTCGGGCGCGGTCGCGTGAACACCGGGATCGTCGCCGGCGTCGAGCTGGCCCGGCCCGAAGGGTTCGCGCGCGAGGACGACGCCCTCGACGCGGTGCTCTCCGAGGCGGACGGCCTCGCGGAGCAGGGCGTCTCGACGGTGTTCATCGTCTGGTCGCCGCGGCCCGCCAGCGCCCTCGGCGACCAGCGGAACGCCTCGCTCGACTACTACATCCGGCTCGCCAAGGGGCTCCACGCGCTCCGCGTCGAGCACCGGCTCCCGATCGACTTCGACGACTACCGCCACTGCGGGAACCACCCGGACAGCGATCTGTCCCGCCTCCTCGGAGCGCTGACATGACGACCCCGCTCCCCGACGACCTGAAGACGCTCCTCTCCTCGCCCGACACGCTGAAGGTGCTCGCCACCGTCGGTCCGGACGGAGAGCCCCACGCCGTCCTCGACCCCTCGATCCACCTCGACGCCGGTGGGCGCCTCGTCTACCTCGAGCTGCTCGAGTCCTCGCGGACCCAGCGCGATCTCGTCGCGAGCCTCTGGTTCGATCGGCCGGTGACGCTGATGGTGACGGGTCGCGGACGGACATGGCGCATCGCCGCGCGGGCCTGGAAGGCGCACGTCGCGGGCCCCCTCTTCCGCCGCCACTACGAGTGGATCCGGGCCGAGCGGCCCGCGGCAGATCTCGCGGCGGTTTGGCTCATCGAGCCGGTCGCCGTGACCGAGGAGACGGACGCCGTCAGGCGCGCGCGCCAGGAAGCGGAGCGGCCGTTCTTCATCCACCTCGATCGGCTCGCGAGAACATGATCGAAAGGGAAGGGAGCTCACCGTGAAGACCATCGTGACCCTCGTCGTCCTCGCGCTCGCCGCGCTCAGGCCCGCGCCGGCGCGCGCCGAGCAGCAGGAGATCCGGATCGCGAAGCAGTACGGGCTCGGATACCTGCCGCTCGTCGTCCTCGAGGACCAGCGGCTCGTCCAGCGCAAGGCGGCCGCCGCCGGGCTCGGCGACGTGAAGGTGAGCTGGGTGACGGTCTCCGGCGGGCCTGCCGCCGCCGACGCGCTGCTGTCGAAGGGCGTCGACTACATCGCGACCGGGGTGACGCCGCTCGTGGTGCTCTGGGCGCGCACGAACGGAGCGGTGAAGGGGGTCGCGGCGCTCGACTCCGTCCCCGTGTACGTGAACACCATCAACCCGGCCGTGAAGACCATCGCGGACTTCGGCGAGAAGGATCGGATCGCGGTTCCGGCGGTGAAGGTCTCGATCCAGGCGGTGGTGCTCCAGCTCGCCGCCGCGAAGGCGTTCGGAGACGCTGGGTGGGCGCGGCTCGATCCGCTCACCGTCGCGCTCAAGCACCCCGACGCCGCCGTCGCGCTCCTCTCGCGCAGCGGCGGCATCACCGCGCACGCGGCGAGCCCGCCCTTCGTCGCCCAGGAGCTCGCGGACGCGAAGGTGCGCACCGTGCTCAACTCGTTCGACCTCCTCGGCGGTCCGCACACCTTCAACGTCCTCTCCTCCACGCAGGCCTTCGCAGAATCGAACCCGAAGACCTTCGGGATCGTGTACGCCGCGCTCGCGGAGGCGATCGACTGGATCCACGCGAACCGGAGGGCCGCGGCCGAGCTCTACGTCCGCTCGACGAAGTCGAAGGAGACCGTCGAGTCGGTGCTCGCGCAGCTCGAGGACCCCGCCATCACTTACGGCACGACCCCCCGGCGCACCGCCGTCTTCTCCGACTTTCTCGCCAAGGTCGGCACGATCCCCGCGAAGCCGAAGGACTGGAAGGATCTGTTCTTCGCGACCGTCCACGGCCAGCCTGGAAGCTAGTGCTCCGTGACCTTTCCCACGCTCGCCGCAGCGGCCCGCCTCGAGGAGCACCCGCTCCTCCACCTCGAGGGGGTGATGCTTCGACACCGCGGCGGCGGTCGCACCGTGACGGCCGTCGAGGATGTCGAGCTGCGGCTCGCCCGCGGCGAGCGGCTCGCGGTGGTGGGACCCTCCGGCTGCGGCAAGTCGAGCCTGCTCAAGGCGGTGGCGGGCTACCTCGCGCCGGCGGCCGGGCGGATCACGATCTCGGGGCGCGCGGTGTCCGGCCCCGGTCCCGATCGCGGGGTGGTCTTCCAGGAGTTCGATCAGCTCCTCCCGTGGAAGACGGTCCGCGAGAACGTCGTGTTCGCGCTCCGCGCCGCACGGCGGATCCCGCGCCGCGAGGCGCTCGCGCTCGCGGACCACCACCTCGCGCGCGTCCGGCTCACCGACTTCGCCGACGCGTACCCCCACACCCTCTCCGGCGGGATGAAGCAGCGGGTGGCGATCGCGCGATGCCTCGCCCTGCAGCCGCAGCTCGTCCTCATGGACGAGCCCTTCGCGTCGCTCGATGCGCTGACGCGTCGCCGCATGCAGGACGAGCTGCTCGCCCTGTGGCAGGAGTGGCGGTTCACGCTCTTCTTCGTCACGCACGCTATCGACGAGGCGATCCGGATCGGCACGCGCATCGTCCTCCTCTCGCCGGGACCCGGGCGCGTCCGTGCCGACCTCCCCATCGGCGCAGGCGGCGAGGGGCCGGAGGCGGTCGCGCTCGCGAGCCGTGTCGACGCGCTGCTCCGCCAGGACGCGGGGGACTGGTGCATCTGAGCGGCGCCGTCGACGCGGTGCCCGGACCGGGACGGGAGGGCGCCGGCGAGCGCGTCCTCGCAGGCGAGCGCAGCGCGGATGCGCGCGCGCGCTGGGCGGGGCCGCTCCGGAGGCTCGCGATCCTCGCGACGCTGGCGGCGGCCTGGGAGGGCTACGCGCGCCGGCTCGCGAGCCCCCTCGTCTTCCCCACGGCCTCCGCCATCGCCGCGGCGCTCGGACGCGAGATCCTCCACGGTGAGCTCCTCGCGCGCGCCCTGAGCTCGCTCGAGATCCTCCTCGCGGGGTACGCGATCGGCGCGGCGCTCGCGACCACCCTCGCCGTCTTCGCCGCCGGAAGCCGGCTGGGCTCCGACCTGCTCACCCTCCTCACGGCGATGATGAACCCGCTGCCGGCGATCGCCCTCCTGCCCGTGGCGCTGCTCTGGTTCGGCATCGGCACGCCGAGCCTGCTGTTCGTGCTCGTGCACGCCGTGCTCTGGCCGATGGCGCTCGCTGCGCACGCGGGCTTCTCGTCGGTGAGCCCGACGCTCCGCATGGTCGGTCGAGGGTACGGCCTCTCCGGCGCCCCGCTCGCCTTCGGGATCCTGCTCCCCGCGGCCTTTCCGCAGATCCTCTCCGGGCTCCGCGTGGGCTGGGCGTTCGCCTGGCGGACGCTGATCGCGGCCGAGCTCGTCTTCGGCGTGAGCTCGGGCTCCGGCGGGCTCGGCTGGTTCATCTACGAGAAGAAGAACCAGCTCGAGATGGCGGAGGTCTTCGCGGGGCTCCTCGCGGTCGTGATCATCGGCCTCACGGTCGAGCACGGCGTCTTCGCGCCCATCGAGGCGCGTACGGTTCGCCGCTGGGGGATGCGCTCGTAGCTGCAGGGAGGGCGGCTCGACGCTGCGGATGGGAAGTCGCACCTCGAGGCCGATGCGGCGCGCGTGTCCTCTGACCGCGCGGTGTCTCGGCGTGCACATGCGACTCGCTCGCACTTCACGGACAGCGCGATATTCGGATCAACTTTGAGTCTGATCGGATATCGTGCGCACCCAAGGAGGGTGTGCCCATGAACAGAGCTTGCCTCGCCGTCGCCGCCTCGCTGCTCCTCATGTCGTCGAGCCGCGCGATGGCGGTGTGCGATTACGCGAATCCCGATCCCGAGTCCACCTGGACGGCGGCGTGGACGAACCCGAGCGGGTACCGGACGTACTCGCTGGAAGCCCCGTGCAAAGTCTACGTCGGCATCCCGTTCACCTACACCGCGAGGGTCCAGGTCTCGCCGGAGTGCCCGGCCAGCACGACCGCCGTCGCCTCCGACTGGCGGATCGTCGACAACGGGGAGGTCCGGATCTACGACGCGACCTGGATCCACCTCACCGACCGCGACTGGGTCGACTCGATCACGACCACCTACTTCGGCGAGCCGATCGACCACACGATCGAGTTCGTCTTTACCGATCTCGGGGGCACCTGCTACCCGAGCGGCATGTTCTGGAGCCCGACCACGCACATCGTCGGGCTGACGGTGGATCCGTACCCCCCGCCCAACGCCGCGCCCGTCGTGGAAGCCGGGCCCGACGTCGCCCTCGCGAGCAAGGAGCAGTGGGCGACGACGATCGCCGGCAGCGCGTCGGACGCGGACGGTGAGGCCCTCTCGTACCGCTGGCTCGAAGGGGCCGCGGAGCTGCAGGGCTTCCGGCCCGTGGACGCGTCCGGCGCTGCGCCGCTAGCGCTGAGCCCCGTCCCGGCGCTCTCCCTCGGCACGCACGTCTTCACGCTCGAGGTGACCGACGGCCACGTCGTCGTGGCCGACACCGTGACGGTCTCCGTCGCCAACTCCCCGCCCGTCGCGGCGCCCTTCTCGAGCGGGAAGTTCGAGCTCGGCGAGTCGATCCCGCTGACGGCGGACGTGGCGGACTTCGACGGCGGCACCCTCACGTACCGCTGGCTCGAAGGCGACGCCGTCCTCGCGGAGGGCACGGTCGTCGTGGAGCCCGGGACGGCGACGGCACTGCCCGCGGAAACGATCTCCGGGCTCGCGCTCGGCGATCACCTGCTGACCCTGATCGTGTCCGACGGGATCGACTCGAGCTCGGCGGAGCTCGCGATCACGGTTCAGGACACGATCGCTCCGACCCTCGCGCCCGTCGCTTCCGCCCGGATCCTGTGGCCGCCGAGCGGCCAGATGATCCCCGTGACGGTCATCGCGCACGCGCGCGACTCGTCGGGCGCTCCGGTCGTGCTGACGGCGTCCGTCTCGACCGACCAGCCGTCTCGGCTCGACGACCTCGGCAACCCGATGCCCGAGTACGCCGTCCTCGGGATCGATCAGGCGGCGGGCACCATCAGCCTGGAGCTGCGGGCCGACAAGCCCAGGGGCCAGGTCCGGACGTACTGGATCAGCGTCACCGCGATCGACACCGGCGGCAACTCGACCAACGCCCAGCTGACGGTGGTGGTCCCGCACGACCAGCGCCCCTGAGGCGGGGCCTCCGCCCCGTTTCGCCGGCTCGCCTCCTCTCCCCCCCGTCCGCGGGGGCGAGAGGGGCGAGGGGCACGGTCTCGAGTCCGACGCCGCGCAGGTCGAGGAGATGGCGCGCGCGTCCGGCCTCGAGGTCTGCGGCGCCTGAGACGCCGGCGAAGCCAGGAACCGCGAAGGGACGCCGTAGCCGGGTCCGCGCACAGAAGTGCACGCGTTCCGCCATGGACGCGCCTGGGGCTCCTCTTCCACCTCGAGGCCGATGCGGCGCAGGTCGACGAGATGGCGCGTGCCTTCGCGGAGGAGGTCGCGCGCACCGGCTCGTCGGCCGCGATGATCTTAGAGGGCGCGCGCCGCGAGGCGCCCGCCTCCCGCCGGATCGGCGAGGAAGTGTTCGGGCGCTTCGCGCGGCTCGCCCCGGCGTCCCTCCGCGGCTATTGAATGGTCGAATGCAGCGGGCTGCGACCATTGCTACGTGCGTCGCCCTGGTGCTCGCCAGCGCTTGCGGCGAATCACCGCCGGAGGTCGACGGACCGGGGCCGGTCGCGGTGGGGCGCGCCGATCGGGAGGTGGGGCCGACGCCGCTCCGCGTTTGCTTCGACGCGACCGCGAGCCACGGCGCGGACGGGCGCCCGCTCGCGTTCACATGGGACTTCGGCGCCGGCAGCGCGCGATCGGCGGAGCCGGTCAGCTGTCACACGTACGCCGAGCCCGGCTCGTACGCGGCGAGCGTGGAGGCGACCGATCTCGCGGGCCGCTCGTCGATGGCGGTGGTGATCGTGACGGCCGCCGAGCCGTGAACAGCGTCTTGGCGCGCGGGATTCCACACTGACAGCAGTGCCCAGTTGGCTTGAGCCCCGAGCCCGTGAACGAGCCCGGCTATTTCGGGCGCGGGCTCGGGCGCGGGCGCGTTTACGGGATCAGTCCAACCGAGCAGCGCCATGAGACGCGATAGAAGCCCTCCGGCACCTGCCGCTACTTCTTCTCGACGATGTCCGGCGCCGTGGAGGCGGCGATCTTCATGACCTCGTCCATCTCGGCCTGGGGCACGTTGTGCTTCTGGAGGGCGGCCTGGAGGTGGCCGGCCAGCGCGTCGAACTCCGCCTCGGTGATGCCCATGCCCTTGTGGACGGTCTTCATGTCCTTGCCCTCGTACTTCACGCCCTTGGCGCCGAAGGCGATGCTGAGAAACTGGACGAGGCGCTTCTTGAGCCTGGCGACGTTCGCGTCCGTGGGCTGCCACTCCTTGGCCGTGCCCTTCCGGGTGAAGTTGACAGCCGGATCGCCCGAGGCAGTGGCGACGAAGTCGTCGACGACCGCCTTGATGGCGGCCCCGCCGCCGAGGCGCTCGTAAAGGGGCTTGGTCGGCTTGGTCCCCTGGGCCAGCGCGGCCGTCGCGGAAAGGGTGCAGACGGCAGCGGTGAGCAGCCAACGATTCGCGTTGCGCGATCCGAACCTCATCGGTGTGCCTCCTTCGGCCTGGGCGAAGCTCCAGGTTCGCATGCGTGCGACCGGTCGCGAACGTGCGAATGCGCCGGTCGGACGTCAACTGCACCGACAGTTCAGGGGCCACGCTCGAGGATGACCGCCAAGCCGCGCGCTAACCTCCGCACGGCGCGCCTCCGCCCGCCGCCCCCGCCGCTCAACTCTCCCGCAGCGACGCGATCTGCGCGACGAGGTCCTTGTTCTTCTGCACGTAGCGGGCGACCTCGCCGTTCAGGAAGTCGTTCTCGCCGCGCATGTCGTCGATGTCCTCGGCCATCTTCGCCATCTTCGCCTTGAGCTTCGCGACCTCCGCGGGATCGGCGGCGGCGGCCGTGGGGCGCGCCTGCACCGCGCGCTCGAGCTCCTGGACCCGCTTCTTCAGTTGCAGCTCCGCGCGGGCGCGCACCTCGAGGTGCCGCTCGAGATCGACCATCGCGGCCTTGAGGCGGGTGACCTCCGCGCCGTGGCGCTGCTCGGCGTCGGCCGCGGTCGAGGCGACCTGCCTGCGCCGCTGCTCCGCGTCCTGGCTCGCCTTCCGCAGCGCCGCCTCGCGGGCGGCGCCGTCGCGCTCGAGCTCCTCCACCTTGCGCCGCGCGCCGGCGATCTCCTGCTCGAGGCGCGCGACCTGCGCCTGGAGCCGCCCGCCCTCCACCGCGAGCCGCTCCTCGACCCGGCCGCGCTCCGCCCCCGCCGCATGGGCGGCCCGGGCGGCGGACTCGGCCGCCTGGGTGCGCTGCTGGACGAGCTCCTTCAGCGAGACGAGATCGCGGCGCAGCCGCGCCGCCTCCTCGGCGACCGGCTCGAGCTTCGCGAGGCGGGCGACCTCGCCCTGGAGCTGCTGCGTCCGGTCGCGCTCGGCCCGTGTCTCGTCGCGCGCGGCGTCGGCCTCGCGCCGGGCGCCGTCGACCTCCCGGACGAGCTGATCGCGCTCGGCCTGGACCTGCGCTGCGCGCCGCTCGGCGTCGCCCCGCGCCGTCTCGACGCGGGAGAGCTCACCCCGCGTCCCCTCCGCGGTGGCGCGCCCCTCGTCGAGCGCGGCGGCGAGGTCGCGGAGCCGCTGCTCGGTCGCGGCGAGCTCGGCCGCCTTCGCGTGGAACGCGTGCTCGCTCGCGACCGCCTTCTCGTCGTAGGCCTTCGCCTCGGCGCGCGCCTGCCGGAGCTCCTCCTCGAGTCCGCCGCGCTGGTCGGCGGCGTGGAGCCCCTCCTCCTCGAGCGTCGCGACCCGCGCGCGCGCCTCGGAGAGCTCCTCCTGCAGGGCATCGCCGCGGCCGGTCGCCTCGTCGAGGCGGGCGCGGAGCGCCCCCGCGTCGTCCTCCGCGGCGCGCTGGCGGAGCGCCGCGGCCTCCTCGAGGGCGACGGCGCGCTCGCGCGCCTCCTCCTCGCGGCGAAGGAGGTCGGTCTGCAGCTGGTCGCGCTCCACGCCGAGCGCGACGATCCGCTCCTCTGCGAGCTGGAGCTTCGCGGTCGCGTCGCCGCGCTCCTCCTCGCGGGCTGCGCGCTCGGCCGCGAGCGCGCGCGCGTGGGTCTCCTCCAGCTCGGCGCGCGCCGCCTCGGCGCGGGCGCGCTCGTCGGCGCGGTCCGCCTCGAGCGCCGCGACCGCGCGGGCGTGCGCCTCGGCCTGCTCCGCGAGCTCGGTCTCGAGGCGGGCGCGGTCGGCGTCGACCTCCGCGATGCGCGTCGACCACTGCTGCTCCGACGCCTCGTTCTGCTGCATCGTCTCGGAGAGAACGTCGGAGAGCGATTGCCGCGTCGTCTCGCTCTCCTCGAGCTGGCGGCGCAGGTCGTCGATGCGCGCCGTCTGGGCGGCGGCGTCCTGCGCGCCCTCCTGCAGCCGGGCCTCGAGCTCGAGGGCGCGGTCGCGCTCCTGCTCGAGCTCCTTCTGGAGGAGGTCGCGCTCCCCGCCGAGCTGCGCCTGGATGGCCTTGAGCTCGCCCATCGCGTCGCGCACCTTCGCGAGGAACCCATCGCGGGCGCGGAGGCGGTCGCGGAAGTACTCGAGCTTCTCGTCCGGGGTCCCCTTCGGCGGCGCCGGGTCGCGGGGCCACTCGTCCATGACGAGGAACGGATCGCGCGCGGGGGCCGCGGCCTTCATCCGCCCGACCGTCTGCGGGCGCTGCGGCGGCATCGGTGGCGGCATCTGCGACGGCGCCGTCGAGCCCGGCGAGGGCGGGGGCGCGGAGGCGGCGGGCGCCACCGCCGGCGTGCCGGGCCGCGTGGCCGTCCTCGGGGCGGACGGGGAAGGCGGCGGGGCCGAGGCCTCCTGCAGCGCGGCGAGGCCGCGCGCGGCGACCTGGCCGGAGTCCACGCGCTGGAGCACCTGCGGGACCTCTTCCGCCGGCGGTGCGCGCCGGCCGTCGGGGCGCGGGGCGGCGGGCGGCGCGGCGGGCGGCGGCGGCGGGCCCGGTTGATCCGCGTGGAGGAGGGCCGCGGCGCGCGCGAGGAGGTCCGCGACGTCGAACGGCTTTCGCAGGTAATCGTCGGCGCGCGTGCGGGTCGCGCGGTGCGCCTCGATCGCGGCCTCGGTCGCCTCGGCGGTGTACAGGACGAGCGGCACCGACGAGAGCGCGCGCTTCAGCCGGTTGCAGACGGAGAACCCGCTCATGTCGGGCAGCTCCGCCGCGAGGAGGATGAGGTCCGGCGACGATTCCTTGCAGCGCTCGAGCGCCGGTTCCCCGGCCTGGAGCGCGGTGACCGAAAAGCCCAGGGGTGCGAACGCACGGCGGATCTCGTCCGCGAGCGCCGCGTCCGGCTCGACCAGAAGCACGTGAAAAGCCATCGGGGTCGAATCGTACCCCGCCTGCCCTTCCGGCACGAAATCGGCGCGGATTCGATATCGACGCCCGCGCTGTTACCATTCGGCGCGCATGGCCACCTGGTCGCTCACACTGGAAACGGACGCCCCCCTCGCCGAGGAGCAAGCGGCCGAGCTCTTCGAACTCGACGCGAGCGGCGTCGAGGTCCGCGACGGCGAGGGGACGCCGATGCCGGGCACCCTGCTGCCGCCGCCCGGCCGCGCGCTCCTCGTCGCCTGGTTCTCCGAGCGAGAGGCGGCCGAGGCGGCACACGCTGCGCACGGCGGCACGCTCACCGAGGTGCCGGACGAGGATTGGGGCGAGGGGTGGAAGAAGGACTTCAAGGCGCTCGACGTCGGCCGGGTGCGGGTCCGCCCGTCGTGGATCGAGGCGCCGCCGCCGCCCGGCTCGGTCGAGGTGGTGCTCGACCCCGGGATGGCGTTCGGGACGGGGACCCACCCGACGACCTCGCTCTGCCTCGCGGCGCTGTCCGAGCTGCTCTCGGCGCGTCCCGGCGCGACGGTGCTCGACGTGGGCACGGGCTCCGGGCTCCTCGCCATCGCCGCGCGCAAGCTCGGGGCGGGCCGGGTCGCGGCGAACGACATCGACCCGATCGCGGTCGAGGTCGCCCGCGAGAACGCCGCGCGGAACGGCGCCGCCGTCGAGCTCACCGGCGCGCCGGTCGAGACCGTCGCGGGGACGTTCGACGTCGTCGTCGCGAACATCCTCGCGAACGTGCTCGTCGCCCTCGCTCCGACGCTCGCCGCGAGGGTCGCGCCCGGGGGCGTGCTCTTCCTGTCCGGGATCCTCGCGCCGCAGGAGGACGAGGTCCGGCGCGCCCACGTCGAGGAGGGCCTCGAGCCCCTCCCGGGGGGCGACCGGCGCGACGGCGAGTGGAGCCTGCTCGCGCTGCGGAGGCCGGCGTGACGGTGCGACGGCTTCACCTCGCACCGGAGCGGATCGACGGCGCCCGCGGCTTTCTCGGCCCCGAGGCACGGCGCTACCTCGCGGACGTGCTGCGGCTCGCCCCGGGCGCGTCGATCGAGGTATTCGACGGGCGCGGGGGCCGCTACGCTGCCACGATCGAGCCGGGGTTCGAGTCGGTCCGCCTCGGTCCGCGCGCGAGCTCGCCCGCCCCCGGCGCCGAGATCGCGCTCCTCGTGGCGCTCGCGAAAGGGGAGAAGATGGACCTCGTCGTCCAGAAGGCGACCGAGCTCGGCGTCGCGCGCGTCCTGCCGTTCGAGGCGGAGCGCTCGGTCGTGCGCCTCGAGCCCGCGAAGGGCGAGGAGCGCGCCGCCCGCTGGCGGCGGATCGCGGAGGAGGCGGCGCGCCAGTGCGGGCGCGACGACGTGCCGGACGTGCTCCCACCGGCGTCGCTCGCACGCGCGCTCGCCGACCTCGCGCCGGGGACGCGCGCCTTCGTGTTCCACCCGGGTGGCGCGGGGATGGAGGCCGCGGCGGCGCCGGCGCTCGCGGCCGTCGTCGGCCCGGAGGGCGGCCTCACCGACGACGAGGTGCGCGCGTGCGAGGCGGCCGGGGCGCTCCGCGCCTCGCTCGGGCCGCGCGTCCTGCGCGCCGAGACGGCCGCCATCGTCGCGGTGGCGCTGCTCCAGGCGCGCTTCGGGGACCTCCGCTGATGCGCTGCCCACGCTGCGAACGAGAGTCGCCGAGGCCCACCCCGTTCTGCACCGGGTGCGGGGCGCCGCTGCTCCTGCGCGACGAGGGCGCGCCGCCGCCGCTCGACGCGCCGCTCGAGCTCGAACGGCGCGGACGCGGCGGCGCCGACCCCGACCCCGGCGCCACGTTTCACGGCGTCCTGCCGCCGCCGCTCCCCGGCCCGCCTCCTGCGGAGGGCGAAGCGCAGCACGCGGACGAGCTCGCCGCGCTCGAGCGCTCGCACTGGGATCTCGGCCGGGCCGCCGCCGCGCGCGAAACCGCGCGCGACACCGCCAGGGACGCGCTCCCCGACCCCGAGGTAGACATGCGCGAGGTGCACGTCGTGCGCGCGGAGGACTGGCGACGCGTGGTCGCGTGGCTCGTCGACGCCGTCCCGTTCGCGGCGGCAGGGATCGCGCTCGCGCGGAGGTTCGTGCGCGAGGCCGGGGCGGCGCTCTCCGTCCCGCCGGAGGGGCTCGACGGGCTCCTCGACCTGCTCGCCCGGGAGCGCGTGATCGCGGTCTCCGTCGCGTGCGCGGTCGCGCTCGCGCTCGCCGTGTACGCGACCCTCGCGCACGCGCTCGGCGGCGCGACGCTCGGCAAGCGGCTCGTGGGGATCCGCGTCGTCGGGCCGGACGGCGCGCCGCCCTCGCCGGCGCGGAGCGCGATCCGCTCAGGGCTCGCGCTCGTCTCGGCGGCGCTCCTCGGGCTCGGCTTCCTGCTCGCGTTCTTCACGCGGACGGGGCGCGCGCTCCACGATCTCGTCGCGCGGACGTGGGTCGTGAAGGCTCCTTGACCCTCGGGCTGGGGGGCCCTAGAACCGACGAGTGCCGAAGGATCTCGCCGCGCTCCTCGTCGAGGATGGAGCGGTCCCCGCCGACGTGATGGCGCGCGCGGTCGCGCGCCAGCGCGACGTCGGCGGCGCCCTCGACACGGCGCTCCTCGAGCTCTCGGCGCTCCCCGAGGACCGCCTCACCTCGTACCTCGCCCGCGCCGCCGAGCTGCCGCCTGCGCCTGGGACCGCGTGGGCGGGGGGCGACGCGCGCGCGCGCCGGGTGTTCCCCTCGCGGGTCGCCGAGCGGCACGGGCTCGCGCCGTTCGCGCTCGAGGGGCGCGAGCTCGCGCTCGTCGCGACGTACCCGGTGGATCTCGGTCTCCTCGACGAGATCAGCTTCATGCTCTCGCTCCACCTCACCGCCCACGTCGGGCCCGAGTGGCGCGTCCGCGAGCTCATCCACCGCATCTACGGGGGGGCGCTGCCGCCGCGCCTCGCAGCCCTCGCGGAGGCTGCCGGGGGCGTGCCCGAACGGACGGAGGCGCCGCCGGACGAGGAGCCTGGCCCGGAGGCGCGGCCGGAGCCCCCGACCACCGCGGCGGCGCTCGCCGGGTTCTCGCGTGACGAGTCCGAGCCGCTCGAGCCGCTCGCGGCGGCGCTCGCCGAGGCGCTCGAGCGCGTGGATTTCCCGTTCGACGATCCGGAGCCCGAGGCCCCCGCCGCGCCCGCGGCGGAGGAGCCGACCTCCGAGCAGGACCCCGAGCCGGAAGCGCCCGCCGCTCCCCCCGACCGCACCGCGCCGCCCCACTGGAAGCTCGCGGACGCGCGGGCGGCGATGGGCGCAGCGCGCCATCGCGACGAGGTGGTGCTCACGGCGCTGCGCTACGCGCGCGACTTCTTCGAGTTCGCCGCGATGTTCGCCGTGACCCGCGACGCGGTGGCCGGCCACGACGCGCTCGGCGGCGAGGAGGCGCGCGACCACGCCCGGACCGTCGCCATCTGGTCGAGCGACCCGGGCATCTTCAAGACGGTGATCGAGACGCAGAGCCCCTACCTCGGGCCCGTCGCGCTGGGCGTCGCCGGGACGGACGCCGTCCTGCGCGGCCTCTGCCGAACGCCGCGCACGGTCCTCGTCTACCCGGTGATGCTGCGCGACCGGCCGGTCTGCATCCTCTATGCGGACAACGGCGAGGCGCCGGTCTCCGCACGCCGGCTCGGCGATCTGCTCCTGTTCCTCTCCACCGTGGGCGGCGCGTTCGAGCGGATCATCCGCGACCGCAACAGGCGAAGGCGGCGCGCGCCGCCGAGCGCGCCAGCGGAGGCCGCCTCCGCCGCGCGGGAGCCGTCGCCCGCCCCCACCGTCGCGCCCGCGCCCGACGCCGGCGCCCAACCGCCGCAGGCCCCCTCACCCCACCCCTCTCCCCCGCTTCGCGGGGGCGAGGGAGAACTGCTGCCCAGCTTCGCGCGGCGAGGGGGACCGAGCCCGGCGGCCCCCCGCGGTGGGACCGCGCTCGAGTGGCCGGCGCTCACGACGACGGCGCTCGCCGAGACGCCGGTCGGAGAGTGGGCAGCGTCCGCGCCGCCGGAGAGTCCGCTCGAGGACGTGCCTGCGCCGCCCGCGGCAGCCGAGCCCCCGCCCTCCGAACCCACCTCGGCGGTCGAACCGGCCGCGGCCGCCGACTCGCTCGCGGCCCTCGAGGACCAGTTCTTCTCGGCCTCCGGGGAGGCGCCCGCGGAGGCCCCTCCGGCGATCGAGGCCGCGCCGGCGCCCGCGCCGGCGAGGGTTGCGCCCCCGCGCCCCGCGGCCCCGCAGCCGCCGCCACGTTCACACTCCGCACCCGCCCCCGCGCCCGCCGCGCCGCCTGCCGCCAACCCGCCGGATCCGGCGACGCTCGCCGCGATCGCCGATCGCGCGCTCGACGCGGACCCCGAGGTCGCATCCGCCGCCTGCACGACGCTCGGCAACCGGCGCCGCGAGCCCTCCGCGCGCCAGGCGACCGAGAAGCTGCGGCGCGCCCTCCTCTCGGGCATCTCGGCGCGCGCGAGCCGGGCGGCGCGGGCGATCGGCGCGCTGCGCGACCCCGCGGCGATCCCGCTGCTCATCCAGGTGCTCGAGACGAGCGAGCCCGAGACCGCCCAGGCCTCCGCCGACGCCCTCGCCGCGATCACCCTGCAGCGGCTCGGGCCCGACGCGCGGCGCTGGCTCGGCTGGTGGAAGGAGAACCGCGGCCGCGGGCGGGCGGAGTGGCTCTTCTCCGGCCTCACGAGCGCCGACCGCGAGACGCGGGTCGCCGCGTCCGTCGAGCTGTCCCACGCCGCGCCGCCGCCGGTCGTCTACACCGCCGACCTGCCCGCCGCCGACCGCGAGAAGGCGGCGCGCGCCTGGGCCGGGTGGTGGTCCCGCTCCGGCCACGTCCTCTGACCGTGAATGAACCCATGAACGAACCGATCGATCCCGATGCGCGGCGCGCCCAGCTCGATCGGCGGAACGCCGAGGCCGAGAAGGGCGGCGGCGAGACCCGCATCCAGAAGCAGCACGAGGCGGGCAAGCTCACCGCGCGGGAGCGGATCGACCTCCTGCTCGACCCGGGCTCGTTCGTGGAGATCGACAAGTTCAAGACGCACCGCTCCTCCGACTTCGGCATGGCCGGCCAGAAGGTGCTCGGCGACGGCGTCGTCACGGGCTACGGCCTCGTGGAGGGGCGGCAGGTCTTCGTGTTCGCGCAGGACTTCACCGTCTTCGGCGGCTCGCTCTCCGGCGCCTTCGCCGAGAAGATCTGCAAGGTGATGGACCTCGCGCTCGAGGTCGGCTGCCCGGTCATCGGCCTCAACGACTCGGGCGGCGCGCGGATCCAGGAGGGCGTCGTCGCGCTCGCCGGGTACGCGGACATCTTCCTCCGGAACACCCTCGCCTCCGGCGTCGTCCCGCAGATCTCGGTGATCCTCGGCCCGTGCGCGGGCGGCGCCGTGTACAGCCCCGCCATCACCGACTTCATCTTCATGGTGAAGGACACCTCGTACATGTTCATCAACGGCCCGGACGTGATCCGGGACGTGACGCAGGAGGAGGTGACGCGCGAGGACCTCGGCGGTGCGAAGGTCCACGCGACGCGCTCGGGGGTCGCGCACTTCGCGCACGACTCCGAGGAGGCGTCGCTCAAGGCGGTGCGCGAGATCCTCTCGTACCTGCCGCAGAACAACGTGGACGACCCCCCGGCGCAGCCCTGCTCCGACGATCCCGGGCGCCGCGACGACGTCCTGCGCACCATCGTCCCCGACTCGCCGAAGAAGCCGTACGACATGCGCGAGGTCGTGCGCGCCACCGTGGACGACCGCCACTTCTTCGAGGTGGCCGAGCACTTCGCCGGCAACGTCCTCGTCGGGTTCGCGCGCTTGAACGGGCGGCCGGTGGGGGTGGTCGCGAACCAGCCCGCCGTGCTCGCGGGGGTGCTCGACGTGGACGCGTCGCTCAAGGCGGCCCGCTTCGTCCGGTTCTGCGACGCGTTCAACGTCCCGCTCCTCACGTTCGTGGACGTGCCCGGCTTCCTCCCCGGGACCGGGCAGGAGTGGGGCGGCATCATCAAGCACGGCGCGAAGCTCCTCTACGCGTTCGCCGAGGCGACGGTCCCCAAGGTCACCGTCATCACCCGCCGCGCCTATGGCGGAGCCTACGCGGTGATGGCGTCGAAGCACCTCCGCTCGGACGTGAACCTCGCCTGGCCGACCGCGGAGATCGCGGTGATGGCGCCGGAGGGCGCCGTGAGCATCGTCTCGCGCAAGGAGATCCAGGCGGCGAAGGACCCCGTCGCCGAGCGCGCGCGGCTCGTCCAGCAGTACCGCGACGAGTACGCGAACCCGTACAAGGCGGCGGAGCTCGGCTACGTCGACGAGGTCGTGAAGCCGGAGGAGACGCGGCCGAAGGTCATCCGCGCCTTCGAGATGCTCCGCACGAAGCGCCGCGAGAACCCGCCGAAGAAGCACGGCAACCTGCCGCTGTAACCCGAGGGAGGCGCACGTGTCCGAGCTCCAGATCGAGGACCTCGTCGTCGGCACCGGCCGCGAGGCGAAGACGGGGGACGTCGTCGAGGTGCACTACACCGGGTCCCTCACGGACGGGAAGAAGTTCGACTCGTCGGTGGCAAGCTCGCGATCGGGCCCGGCCTCGCGTACGGCAGCCGCGGCTTCCCGGGCGTGATCCCGCCGCAGGCGACGCTCGTCTTCGAGGTCGAGCTGCTCGACGTGCGCTGACCCGGTGCGCCGGGCCGCGCTGCGGCATGGCTACGCCCCGGGCGGCGCCGCCGCGCCGGTCCCCACCTCGGCGATGGCGCCGAGGGCACCGCGGTCCACCCGCTGTCGGCCGGACACCGCGCGCGTCCCCCGCGACAGGAGCCAGCCGAGCCCGCGCACCGCGTCGCGCGCGAGCCGCCCCGGCGCCCGGGCGGAGAAGAGCGCCGGCGCCTCCGCCGCGGCGCCCCCGAGCCGCTTCACCCCGGCGCCGTGCGTGTAGACGAGCTCGCCGCCGAGGTACGCCGTGTAGATCGACGCGGTGGACGCGACGAGCCCCGCGATCGCCGACGTGAGCGTGGCGCGGTGGCGCGTGCGGTACGTCGCGACGCCGAACGCGGCGAGCACGAGGGCGACGTTGCCGACCCCGTGAAGGAACATCTGGTCGCGCCCGCGGTCGTCGCCGAGCTCGATCTCCTGCGACGCCGCCATCCCGGTGAGCCCGACGAAGAGGCTCCCTCCGGCGGTCGCCCACCACAGCCGGCGCGCGACGTGGTCGAGGCGGCGGTCCAGCGGCCGCAGCGCGGCCAGGAGATCGACGATCGCGGTCGCGGGCAGGAGCACGAGCGGCGCGTGGACGAGAGACGGGTGGAGCTCATGGGTGCGCAGGGCCATCGGGGATCCCTCCACACGTCACGCTGGGTCGGGGAGCGCGGCACCGCAACGAACGGCCTCCGCTCGACGCGCGGCCGGCGTAATATCGCGGCGTGCGAGACCGCCGATGAAGAGGAAGCGCCTCCCGAGCCTGCCGGAGACCGGTCGCCGCTACCTCGACGAGACCATGCGCGCGCGCCTCGCGAGCCCGGGCGTCGAGCGCTACCCCGCGCGCGCGGGACCCGGCGGCCGCGTCTTCGTCGCGGTGCTGCTCGCCGCAGCGCTCGTGGCGCTCATGCTCCTGCTCGCCTGACCGTCCTGCCGGCGCTGGAACGAGAAGGGCCCGGCCCCTCGTCGGAGGAGCCAGGCCCGAGAAGCGTCGCCGCGCGGCGACTAGGCCTTCTTGACGTTCGCCGCCTGCAGGCCCTTCGGGCCCTTCACCACCTCGAACTCCACCTTCTGACCTTCGGCGAGGCTCTTGAAGCCGTCGCCGGCGATCGCGCTGTAGTGACAGAAGACATCCTCACCACCGTTGTCCTGCGTGATGAAGCCGAAGCCCTTCGAGTCGTTGAACCACTTCACGGTTCCAGTCGCCATGCGACGCTCTCTTCTCGAGTCTCGATCCGCCGGCAGTGACGTTCGGTCCACCGATCCCGCTGCGGTGGACCTTCAAGTCGTAGCCGAAAAGAAGACGTGGGTCGAGATGCGACCAGGCCGTACGGAGCCGCCCGATTGATGCCGGTCAACGGTGCGGCGCGGGCCGGATCGGCGCTACGCCGCGACCTCGCGGTGCGACGTCGGGGTGACCGGCTTCGAGGCGGGCTCGAGCCGCTCCTCGAGCTCGGCCAGGATCTCGACCACCGTCGGGAGCTCCTCGATCGTCTGCTCGCCGAGCTTCACGAGGCTCTGCCCCGTGTAGAAGAGGCCGTTCTCCTTGTCGCCGTGGACCGCGGCCGCGAGGAGCGCGTCGGTGATGCAGAAGCTCTCCTTGTATCCGCTCGCGCGGCACACGCAGAGGTTCTCGGCGAGGCACTCGATGCAGGCCTTCCGCCGGCCCTGGTAGCCGTCCTTGCCGAACCACCACGCCTTCGAGCGCGGCGGGACCGCCTCGCCGCGGGCGAGCCGGTCGGTGAAGGCGTTGCGGACGGCGCGGGCCTTCATGCCCTTCACGCAGCTCGTGATGATCGCGACGTCCGCCGCGGTCTTGCCGAGGTGCATCTCCTTGAAGTTCGCGTGCACGTCGCCGTCGCTGCACGCGAGGAAGCGGGTCGCCATCTGCACGCCCGCGGCGCCGCCGGCGAGGAACCGCTGCACGTCGGAGGCGTCCACGCCGCCCGCCGCCACGACCGGGAGGGACGTCGCGCCGAGCACCTCGGCGGTCAGCGCGGGGAGCGGGTGGCCGATGTCGCCGATGTGGCCGCCGGCTTCCGCGCCCTCCGCGACGATCCACTCCGCGCCCCACTTCTCGTACATCGCGGCGAGGCGGCCGGAGGAGACGATCCCCACGAACGGTACGGCGGCCTCCTTGCACCAGCGCACGATCTCGCGCGAGATCCCCGCGCCCTGCACGATGAACGAGGCGCCCTCCTCCATCGCGACGCGCGCGTGCGACTCGAAGTCGCCCTTGTGGATGGCGGCCATGAGGTTCACGCCGACGTAACCGCCGGGCGCCTCGAGCTTCGCGCGCCGGATCTCGGCGCGGAGGTGCTCGGGGGTCTTGAGGACCGCAGAGATGGTGCCGACGCCGACGAGGCGCGCGCCGCGGTGCGCGGCGACCTTGCCGGCGATCCCGTCCGACGCGTGGATCCCCATGCCGCCCTGCACGAGCAGGCGACGGCCGGACGCGACGATCCCCTGGATCGTGGCGCGGTCGAGACGGGGCGCAGCGGCGCTCGCGTCTGGGAGGACGGGGGAGGCGGTCAGCATGATGGTCTCCTGGAACGACAGGGGAGGCTCAGGTTCGGAGCCTACGATGGCCCTGTCACCCCTATGTCACGGGTCCCTGCCATGCCGCGCCGCGCTCCGACGCGGTGCGTGATGCTCCGCCGCGTGGATCAGGCCGAAAACGAGAGGACTCCACCCCGCCGGGGTGGAGTCCATGTGGGCGCGAGCGATGCTGCGCGAGATCTGCGCGCGCCAAGCGAGGGCACGCTCCGAGGAGCGAGGGACCCCCGTCTAGACCGCCGCTATGAACATCCGCGCGCGGTCCTCTGCGTCCACGTCCTTCGCCTCGATGTCGTAGAACTTCTCGCGCGGGGACATGACGACCGCCTTGAGCAGCTCGGTCGTGCGGGCGCGCCGCTCCTTGTCGATCTTCTTCGGATCGACCGCCTCGAACTTCTCGTCCGGCGTGATCTTGAAGAGCGGCTGCGCCTTCTGCACGACGCTCCCGTCCGTGCCGGTCATGATCACCTTGTCGATCGTGCCGGAGAACTGCGCCCGCACGGTGTTGAACATCTTCATGACCTCGATGATGTAGAGCGCCTGGCCCTTGTCGAAGTGCTGGCCCTCGGCGATGAACGGCGGCCGCCCCGGCGCCTCCTGCCGGTAGAACATGCCGCCGTAAGGCGCGACGATCTCGTCGGCCTTCGTCGACGGCGGCGGGGAGAGCACCTTCTTCATCCTCGCCTGCAGCTCCGGGTCGTGAAGGTGCTGCGGGATGACCACCTCGAGGTTCGGCTCCACGCGGAAGTCGAAGAACTTCACGCTCTCGCCGAGCATGAACAGCAGCCCGAGCAGCTCGTTGCCGGCCTCGAAGCCGAGGTGCGCCGAGCGGATCTTCTCCCAGGTCGCCTGGTCGTAGCCGCCCTGCGCCGCCTCGTTCTTCAGGACCTCGGCGAGCTTGTAGAACTCCTCCTTGCGCAGGCCGAAGACCTTGCGGAGCTCCTGGTAGAAGCGGATCGCGCGCTGGAGCAGCTCGTGGTCGTGCTGCCAGATGACCTCGGCCGCGGGCGCCTTCGAGCTCCAGCCCATGTTGAGGTACTCGTACGTGTCGTTGAGCACGCCGAGCGGGTTGCGGATCCAGACGATCTTGCCGTTCTCGAGCTTGTAGTTGCGGCGGTTGAGGCTGAGCCAGCCGGAGAGGAGGTGCGGGTCGTCGAGCAGCCGGTCGATCGCGCGGGTGAGGAGCGTGAACTTCCGGTCCATCACGTCGGACATCGCCTTCACCGCGGACGGGTCGTTCGGCGCGTCTGCCGCCATCTGCGCGACGTAGTGCTTCTTCATCTCCTGGAACGCGAACGCGGTGTCGAGCTTGTTCCCCTCGTCCTTCAGCTGACCGACGAGGGTGAGGTACGGGACGACGAAGCGCGTCGTCGGCTTCGCCATCACGTTCTGCCCGATGAACCAGTTGACGAGCCCGTAGTGGAACTGGAGGTTCGTCGCGAGGTTCACGCCGCGCAGGCTCGTCTTGCCGAGCACCTTCGAGAGGTGGATGTAGCTCGCGAGCCGGTCCTCGCCCTGCGTGAGCAGGAGCGCGATGTTCGAGTCGTACGCGCCCGCGACGAGGTAGCGCATGAACATGCCGGTATCGGGGTTCGGCATGCTGATGCCCTGGTCATCCCGGATCTCGCCCTCGATGGGCTTCGACCAGTAGCGGATGAGGCCACCCGCGTGCGGCGAGAGCGACGCGTCGGTCGCGTTGAGCCGGGCCTCGGCGGAGGCCGTGAAGCGCGGGACGCGTGTCGGCTTCGGCAGCCGCTCCTTGTGGCGCGCGAGCAGCGCCATCGCCTCGACGAGGGACTCGACGACGAAGGAGTCCTTCGGGTCGTCGGGGTTCGCGAAGCGCAGCGTGTAGCAGAGCTCCGTCACCCGGTGCTCCACCTGGATCCGGGTGTTCACCTCCATGAAGTAGTAGCGGTCGCGGTCGACGATGCACTCGAAGGTCGAGGCGGAGTCGAGCCCGACCGCGGCGCCGAACCGGGCGGCGTCGTCCTCCATCCGCTTCAGGATCTCGAGATCGACCTTGAGCGCGGCGGCCTCCTCGGCCTTGGCGGTCTTCTCCGCCTTGGCGATCCCGGCGGCGAGCGCCTCCTGCGTCACGGAGATCTCGAGCAGCTTCTGCTCGTGCATCTGGAGCGAGCAGTCGCGGCCGCCGAGGGAGATGCACCACTTCCCGTTGCCGAGGAGCTGGATCTCGTTGTGGCGGGTCTGCTCGATGTTGAGCTCGATGAGGACGTTCTTGTTGTCGCCGACGCCCGTCGCCTTGACCTCGTT
>WNFU01000352.1_pt1 | contig 62872 bp, 91 predicted proteins | sample 5400121 | NCBI WGS metagenome assembly WNFU01 (sample SAMN13153360, study PRJNA577476) | soil metagenome | isolation source: 100 cm soil or saprolite under grassland replicate 1 | place: USA:California | collected 2016-06-15 | reverse complement strand
GTCTGGACGGCGTCCATCGGGATCAGTCGGGTGCTGGGGGTCATGCGGCTCTCCTGCGTAGGGGGGACCAGTCAGTCTCCCCTACGCCAGCTTGCGCCACACCCAATCAAAGAGGGTGCGGCACTGCACGCACTGCTCTCTCGATGGTGCACCGAAGTGCACGCGAGTTCCTGCTTCATCCACCAGAGTTTCACGGCCGCTCTTACGCGGCCGCCAGCGCTCCACTGTCCACAGGCTTAACATTCCCTGAAGCCCAAGGTAGAGAAACGATAGTTTGGGACATCTGAACAGCCGCCGAAGCGGGCGAGTTAGGCGGGAACCGCCACGAATGATGTCCCTCTGTCTCTGCCCAGAGTCTATCATGAGAAATGTAACCTATACAAGAATATTCCACTTATAACCATTAGGGTGACTGCTTTTACACCACCTCTCGCACTTATAACCATTAGGGTGACTGCTTTTACACCACCTCTCGCCAGACGCGGTCATAGCGGGTGCGGCAGGCTACGCACTCCACCAGCGCGAGGCGCTCCACCGCCCGGCGCTGGGCGTCGGAGCCGCTCGCCTCATACGGCGGCAGCAGGGTGACCCGGTGACTCCCGGCCCGCTCGGCATGCACCTCACAGGGCGTCAGGCTGAGAAACCAGGCGGAGCCGCAGGCGCACGTCAGGCGCGGCTGGTCATAGCGCGCATCCAGGGAGCGCGGGGCGTCGGAGGTGGCATCGTCGGTCATGCGCGCATCCTCAGCGGTTTGCGCTTGCGGTCGGCGGCAAATTCCTTCGCCGTGTGGGTGGCGCCGGTCTTGAGGTTCGTCGCCTCGATCACGGTATCTGTCCCCTTTTTAAAGGCCAGCCGCACCTTCGTGTTCCCTCGCTTCGCGACTCTGAACCTCGTGCCTGCGGGTAGCGGCATCGTACACTCCCTCCAAATACTGCTCCATCGTTTGATTGAACCCGCTCTGCCGGTAGGCCAGCGCCTCCAGCAGCATGATCAGCTTTTCCTGGAACTGGTGGCACGTGGCGCAGCACCCGCCGGCGTCGTGGCGTCGATCTCTTCTTCGAGGGCCTTCAGCTCCGCCAGGCGCTGCCGGCGCTGGGCGCCGCGCTGCATGGTCGCGATGTCCGCCTTGTCGCCGCACTGACTGCACTGCCATCCGGCCGGTCCGATCGTGGTGCCGCCGCCGGGCTTGGCCCGCAGCGCCATCAGTTGCAGAAACGTGGTGCCCCCGCAGGGGCACGCCAGATCTTCCCAGGTGGCGATCAGGCCCGCCTCGGCCATGTGACACCTCCAGAGAGACGACGGCCGCGCCGGGGGAGGCGGAGAGACAGTGCTGGGCTCCCGCGCGGCACCGTCCGGTCGTCTCGATAAGAGTATATCCAGTCGTCAACTTTGTCACCTTTTCTTGTCAGGCTTGGGCGGCTCCACCACCCCCGACGCCGCCGCGCCGCCTGATGGAGCCTCGGGCGCGGGTGACGGCGGCTGCCCGCGCGCCATCTGACTGGCCACCAGGCGCTCGAACTGATCGCGGCTCGAGCGCACCACCACCAGTTCCGCCCGCGCTTCGGCGAGCTCGGCGCGGCAGGCCGCCAGGGCCGGCTCAGCCGCGGGCGGGGCCTGGGCGAAGGCCAGCGGGGCGGCGCGGAGGGCGAGGGCGAGGGCGAGCCCGAGACGGACACCACGAGACATTATCCCATCCCCCTGCCGCCGCTCACGGCCCCCAGCGGGTTCTGCGTCTGCAGCGGGCTCGCCGCGCTGCCCGGCTGCGGCCGGGGACCCCCGGCGCCGGGCGGGCCGGCCTTGCCCTGGAGCGCCGCCAGGCCGCCTTGCTGCTGGAGGTTGGCCAGGAGCTCCTCGGCGATGCGGTCCCCCTGGGGCAGTTCGAAGGAGTGCAGCAGCTCCTCCAGCAGTGTCGGGCTGAGGAGCGCCGCCGGCCCGAGCAGCTGGGTCAGTTGCAGGAGCTGCGCCCGGTAGATCGGGCGAATCGTCGAGGGCTGCACCTTGACGTCGGCCTCCATCTGCAACATCGAGCGCGACACCCGCAGCGGCTTGAGCTGGCCGAAGCGCTGCCGGACCATGTCCAGCATGCCGGGCATGACCTGCATGAGCTGGAGCAGCATGGGCACGTTCTGTGGCCCGACGCGCAGCGCCAGGTAGGCCTGCAAGCCCGGCGACTGCAGGAACTCCTGCACGTCGCGGTCGCCGAAGTCGCGTAATTGAATCCACATATCCAGGGTCAGCGTCTGGCGCACCAGCTGGAGCATCTTGCGCCCGGCGTCGGTGAGCCACTCGCTGACCAGGGTGCGCAGCTCGCTATCGCGCACGCCCGCCGCCTGCTCGCCCAGCACCGCCTCGGTCGCGGTGCCGGCGTCCGGGGCGCCCAGGCGCGTGCCGGTGGCGCCCGTCACGCGCTGCCAGTCGGCCAGCAGATACGGGATATTGCGCGACACGTCAATGGACTGGGCGCCGTCGCCCACCACCAGGGGCGGGCGCCCGACGTCGGTGATTTTCACGCCCTGCATATCGGCGGGGGACTCGAGGAATTTCTGCGCCTCATCGGCGTCCGGGAAGGTGGCCTCGTCGTAGAGCACCTTGCGGGCGGCGCGCTTGCCGGCCTCGATCATCTGCGTGCGCAGGATATTGTATTGCTGTTGGAGGGGCAGCCAGTCATAGACCAGCGGCTTGGGCCAGGGCGAGGGCTGCGGCTCGAGGATCGGGATCGGGATGAGGAACGCGTAGGGGTGGTCTTCGACGCCATCCGGGTAGTCCTCATCGAGCAGGAAGCCGTCGAACGGCTGGCCGTCGGCCCAGGCGACGAGTTTTTTGTTCCGGATGTCCCAGCACTCGCAGTAGCGGATCATGGCGCGCTCGCGCTCGGCCTCGGTGCCGGTCTCGGGCGCCGGGCGGTCGGGGTCGCGCAGGCGGCCGTTGGCTTTGAGCTGGCGGCGTTTCTCCTCGGGAAAACGCGGGTCGTCTTTGGCGTCGTCGAGGCTCACCTCGATCTCTTCGCCCACCCAGCTCCACCGGGTGGTGTCCGGGCCTTCGTCGGGGAGGAGCAGGTGCTGGGCGTTGACCCACTGGAAACGATAGACCTCGTCGCTGAGCAGCCGGTCGGGCTCCTTGAGCTGGGCGCCGTTGGCCCCGAGCATGGCCTGATCCTCGTCGTTCAGGAGCGGCTCCCCGGCGCGCGGGTTGGGCTCCAGGCGGGGGTCATAGGAGACCTTGAGCACGCCCAGACGAAAGAACGCTTGGGTCATGGCCAGGCGTAACACCTTCATGAGGTGCGCGTCTTGCGCCGCGATGGCGTCCAGCACGCCGGCCATGGCTTTGGTCATCAGGCGCTCGACATCCTTCTGGCCCGGCTTGGGCTCGACCAGGAACGTGAGTTTCGTCGGCAAGAGTGCGGGCCGTTGCGTTTGCACCGTCGCGGCAAAATGATTCAACCAGATGTCGCACCGGTCGCTGTCGCCACTGCTGAGCGTGTGCTTGCCCAGGAAAAAGCGCGACAGCAGGTCCACGGCATACTCCTCTTCCCAGTCTTGCCTCAGTCGCCGGGCGTGCGCAATCCGCGCCTTCCACCGCTGCAAGCGCTGCTGGTCGGTGGGCTCCTCGTCGTCCGGCGCCGCCTGCCGCACCTCCGGCGGGAGGGCCGGCTGGTAGGAGCGGCGTTGGCGTTGTCTGGTCCGGGCGTTGGCCCGCTTGCGTTCAGCCACCATGCGCTCCTACGTGTTGCGCCACTGATTGTGCCTGCTCCGGGTCCCACAAAGCCAGCACGTCTTCCACGCCCATCCAGGGTTGGATCGTGTAGCTCTGCCCCTTCTGATGGGGCTCGCGATACGTGAACGTCACCCCGAGGCTGAGCCGCTTCGCCAGCCGCAAGGCGCTGCGCAGGCAGTCGGGGAGGGCGGCGCTGGGCTCGAAGGCGACGGTGATCATGGGTTGCGGCAGACGGTCAGCCATGGGGCACCTCTTGGCGCCGCGCCGCAGTGCGGCGCCGGCGGAGACGTTTCTGCATGTCCTTGATGACGAACCGGGTCTGCCTTTCGACCAGCATGCTGGCGCGCTCGCGGGCCTGCTCTTCCCGCATCAGAGCACGCGCGAAGACTGGACCGGGCCGCCACTCCAGGGAGCAGAGCCGGAGTTCCTGCTCTATCCACTCGACACTCTGCGTTTCCGCGAACTCGAGGGCCCGCTCCCAGAGATCCGCTTCGGCTTGCTGCCGCTCTTCCTGCCGGATCTGCGCACGCATCTCAGCGCGCTTGGTGTCGCGCAGCTGTTGCGCCAACGTTTCGGCCTCCGGATCCTCCGGAACACCACGCATGATCAACTTATGCCACCGGCTCACTTCTCCAAGCTGCTGCCGGTAGGCCAACCATTCCTCATCCAGCACGGCGCCCTGCCGCCGTGCCGCCTCCTGCAACTGCACGACGCGCTGCTCCAGCTCGACGATGGCCTGGTGCACATGGTGGACGATCTCTTGTAAGGGGGTCATCGCCTAGCCTCCTATGCGAAACGTGCGGGGTTTCAGGCCCATCCGCGCCCGCGTAATGTTCTTTCGCAGCGCCTCGAACGACCCCGCCGGCACCTCGGGCTTCACCGGCGGCGGCGGCCCCTGCAGGCCGAGGGCGGCGTAGCGGAAGGCGTCGGCGCCGTTTGAGCAATGGTCGTGCAGCGGATGGCTCATGAACACCTGTTTCTGCTCATCCCATGCACGGCGATACCCGCGCAAGGCATCGAGCCCCGCCTGACACCGCGCCTCGTCGAACACGCTCCTGGCCAGCAGGTGGCGGGCGGCGGCGATGCCGTCCTCCAGCGGCCCACGCGGCAGCACCGTAAAGCGCAGGCCAGCCGCGAGCGCCAGGGACCAGCGCGTCTTGCCACTGCTGTACTCGGTGACCTCGATGTCGTGCGGCCCGTAGTGCACCTCGTAGGGATCACGGGTGAGGGGTGGCGCCAGCTTGCTGTGGTCGTAGACGTAGGGCTTGCGGCGCACGCGGTGCACCCAGCTGTCGGCGTCCGGGTGGTCGGGGTCGGGCACCAGGGCGACGCTGGAGGCCTCCTCGTAGTCGATGAAACGCACCTCACGCCCGGCCGGCTGCAACCACCACACGGCATTCGCGTCGTTGTGGCCCAGGTCCCAGGCGGTGTAGGTGGGAAGGCTCGGGTCGTAGTCCACCCGGCGGAGGCGCCCCTCGGCGTCCAGGCGGCGCAGCTCCTCGGCGTAGTAGGCGCCCGGCATCGGGCTGTCCCAGGAGAGCTGATACTCTTGCGCCGCGGTCTCCGGCTGCATGCCCGCGCGCAGGTCGGCGTCGATGTCCGCCTGGGTGACGAGTGGACGGCCCGCGTGGTCGACGGTGCGGTCGACGGGCAAGAAGCTGGTGTGCCAGGCCGGGTCGTCCTGGACCTGCTGCCAGAGGCGATAGGCATGGTTGCGGCCCCGCGGCGTCAGCACCACCGCCTCCCAGCCGCCGTTGCGGCGCAGGATGGGCAGGACGAGCTCGCGCATGCGCGGGTTGATCTCGGCAAACTCCGACCAGATGACCCCGATGGGATTGGTCCCGACCAGCAGGTTGGCGTCTTTGTCACTCCCGAGGCACCAGTAGATCGAGCCCTCCTGCGTGTCGTCGTCGGGATGCACCAAGGAGATCGACATCTCGACTTCGCTCTTGCGGTACACCAGGTCGGGCGGGAAGTGGTCGGTGTAGCGCAGGCCGTCGCTGTCGATGCCCTGCCAGACGATGCGCCGGGCGCGGTTGCGCTGCGGAAAGACGTGGCAGTAGTTGCCGACGCGCAACGTCATCTCGTTGATGAGCAGGTTCAGGAACGTTTTGTCTTTGCCACTGCGCCGGTGCCAGACCTCGCAGAAGCGCCGGATGCCGTGGTCGTAGAAGGCGGTAAAGACGGCGTCCTGGTGCGGCCAGGGATCAAAATGGTAGGGGAGTTCGATGACCTGTTCGTGTGTCGCCATACCAGAAGAGTACCAAATTGGTCAGCCGGTGACAATTACGGCGCCGCGGCGTCCGGCGGCGGCGGGGCGGGGCCGGCGCCGTAGCGGTGCGTGATCACCCTGACGGTCTGCTCGACCGCGCCACTGTGGCGCTGCTCGATGATCTGCTTGGAGTAGGAGTCCGGGTAGCGCCGCTCTAAGCGCCAAGCGGAGGCCGTCCAGTTGCCCTCCTGCGCGGCCTTCTCGATCTGCGCCAGCCAGGTAATCGCGGCGGTGCCCTCGGCCCTTTCGAGAGACTCCGCAAAATCCGCATAGGGCTGGCGGCCCGTCTCGCCCAGCCGGCGCCAGCGCGCCAGGGTGTCTTCCGAAATGCCGCCATACAGGCAGGCGAGCTTGTAGGTGGCGCCGACGCGAATGGCTTGCAGGAGGCGCTCCTGGATGGCGGGGGTGAGCTTGGTGCGACGCGCCATGCCGCCGCCTAGGCCAGGCGCACGGGGGTGCGGCCGGTGAGCGTGTGCCAGCGGTCTAAGGCAATCGCAACATATTCCACGCTCAGCTCACACCCATAGACCCGACGTCCGCACTGCGCCGCCGCCAGGAGGCTCGGGGCCGAGCCGAGGAAGGGGTCCAGGATGAGATCGTCCACCTCGCCCAGGGTCTCGAAGACCCACGCCGCCAGGGCCGCCGGCTTTTGCGTCGGATGCCAGCGCCGCTCCCGTTCACTGTCGCGCAGCATGCCGTTCCAGCGGTGGGTAAACAGCCGTGCGGCTTTCGGCTGATTGGTCCAGGCCAGTTCGCAGTCGGCAAAGTGGCCGGTGGTTTCTTTGTTCCACACCAGCCAACAGGAGGAGGCTGGCAGGGCATCGGCGTAGTAGTTGCCACCCCACCAGACGTGCACGGCATCAGGGTAGGCGTTGAGGAAGGTCGTCGCAGCCCGGATGGCGGTGTCGGTGCTCTCGTCGCCAATCACGGGCGCATACTTGCCAACGGCCACGACATGCGGGGCTCCGTCGGAGCCCCGCGCCTGCTTGCCCCGAAAGGGCACCCCCGCTCCCTTATAGCCTAAGCCACCAATCTGTCCCTGCTGGGGCTTGGAGCCGAACGGCTTCGCGGCACCGCCAGTGCCGCGCGCGTCCTTGTCCCAGGTCTCGATGGGGTCGTGCCCGGTGCGGTCCTTGGTCCGCTGGCCCCCGCCGACGTATCCACGTCGGCGGGGCGTCTTCACCCTACCCCACGGGATGTTGTAGGCTTCCCCGCTACCAACGTACCCGTTGGTAGCGACAATGGAGACGCCATAGGGCGGATCGGCGAAGATCATCGCGGGCGTGTCCTCCCCGAGGAGGCGCTCCAAGGTGGCTGGTACGAGACAGTCAGCACAGAGAATACGGTGCTCGCCGAGCGCCCACAGATCGCCCTCCTGCACCTGCCAGCGTGCCATGACTTCCCCCAGGCGATCCCACGGCTCCTCCGGCTCCTGGACGGGCTCCGGCTCGGCCGGCTCCGGGAGCAGCCCCTGCTCCTCGGCGAGCTGCGCCAGGAAGGCCTGCACCGCCGCCGCGCCGCTCTGGACGGACGCCAGCAGGAGGGTGAGCTGGCCCCGATCGGCGGCAGCCAGCGCGCCCACGGGGTCATAACTGGCCAGCACCAGCGCGGCTTCGTCGTCCGTGAGGTCGAGGATCAGCGTCGGCCACGGCATCGCGGCCAAGCCCTTGCGCAGGTGGCCGTCAATGGAGGTCAGACGCCCGGTGGCCGGGCTCTCGTAGGCCAGCAGGGCCCCGGCGATGCCGACCTCCTGCAAGATACCCTGGACCACGGCCTTCTGGGTCTCGCCGTGCACACGCCACTGGAGCGGATGGTCGGCGAGCTCGCTGGGCAAGCAGTACCGTAACTCTTTCACCCGATTGCGCCAGGCCGGCGGCGGGGCGACTTTGCGGGGCATAGGACTCCTACCGAACTCGTTTCTAGTGCTCCAGCCAGAGCAGCGCTTGGCTGGGGGTGAAGGAAACGTTGGGCTGAAGGCCCAATAGCCTTTTCTTCCTTGCACAGGGTACAAATAAACTAATACACTCTTCACAGACAGGGCGTGTCAGGAACTGGCATTGGTCGTAATCATGATCCTTCCGCGCCAGACGGTCCCTGTCCCGTGCGCTGAGGGTGTACCAGAATCTCCATGCAGAGCACTCTGGTGATTGGCTGGAGAGGTTCAAGCCGCCAGCCCCGTGGCCCGCAGCAGGTATTTGCCGCCCGCCGCCGGGCCATAGCGCCGGATCGCCTCCGTCGCGCGACGGCCCTGCCCGCCCGCCGCACGCCGCGCCATGCGGACGCCCGCTTCGATCACGTTCATGCGGCGCGGGCCGCCGCTGCCGTCGAGCAGGTTGCCGCGGGACGTGCGCTCGGCACGGCCGCCACCCCCGCCACTTTTTTCGCAGAGGAGCCAGGGTTCAATCATGCGGATGCCTCCGTTTCTCGCGTAAGGCCTGCGTCAGCGTCGGACAGAACAGACACTGCGTCTGCTCACCCACGCGCGTGCGCACTTCACTCTGGTCGGCCCGTGTGCCGCCGTAGATCAAGAGCTGCTGCGGCGCCAGGCGTGCCACCACCACCTCGATCGCCTCAAAGCGCGCCTGCCACTCCGTGCTGTTCGCCACCGCCGATTGCAGTTGCAGCGACAGGCACGGCAGCCCGGGGGGGATGCCGAGCAAAGTATAGTCTAAAAAGTTTACACAATTCCACTCCACATCCGGAATCACCTGCAGGCCCGCCTCCTGCCAGAAGCGCCCCACCCAACGGCTGCGGTAGAGTTGCCAGAGCTGCTCCACCAGCACCATCTCCGGCCAGAGCGAGAAATTCGGCGTGACCAGCGCCTGCCAGCCTTGCGCCAGGAGGATCTCCGTAAACGGCGCCACCTCGGCGTAGAGCTGCGCGAATTTGTGATCGTACACATAGAAGGCGAGGATCCCCCGGGCGTAGTCCAGGCCGCGCGTCGAGCGGTTCTGCCAGAGGCTCAGGTAGGTCGAGGTGCCGTCATCGGCCCCGAGCCAGGGCGTGAGGCCGACGGGACACGGCGCGCAGGCCTCCGGCAGCAGGTCGGGGATGCCGTAGACGTTGCTCGAGGCGAAGTGCACGTCGGCCTTGAGCATGAGGGGCGAGGCGTCGCCGCCGACGGCGTGCGGCGGCAGGCGGTCCTGGTGGCGCAACACGCGCTGCGTCGCCTGGTGCTGGCGCGCCAGCAGGTCCTGCAACGCCGCCTGGCTGGTCGAGACCTCGGGGAGCAGCGCCTGGATGTGCGCCTCGTGCGCCCGCGCCATCGCGCCGATGGGGTCGAGGGTGAGCAGCGCCAGGCGCTCCTGCTCCGGCGTCAGATCAACGTAGGCCACCGGCACGGTCGGCTCGCCGCGCTCCAGGGCCAGGGCGAGGCGTTCATGGCCGTCGACGACCGTGTTGGAGCGCTGCGAGACGAGAATGGGGCGCAGCCAGCCCAGGTCGGCGAGCGAGGCGCCGATGGCGGCGCGTTGACTTTTCGGGTGGATCTTGGGATTGAGCGGGTGCGGCACGAGCGCCGCGGGCGGCACGTCGGCATGCCGGACGATGGCGTTGCGCCAGGCGGACGAGGGGGGGGGCTGGGCTCTGGACATACCAGAACGGTAGCAAAGTCAGGGGGGCCGGTCAACGCCCCCGCCGGCCTCACGGCTTCGGGAGGCGGCGACGCAACTCGCGCACGAGCCGGCGGCTTGGCTGGCGCCGGGGTGGCTCCGGTGGGGATGGGAGCTCTCCGGCAGCGGGGGGCGGGGGCAGGAGGGGGGCGTGACGCAACACGATCAGGAGCGCCTGCACCATCCGCGCCGCATCGGGTTCGTACTGCACAATGATCTCGGGTGTCTGTCGCGGCGGCGGCATAGGACTCACCTCCCCCCACGCAGACACACGGGAAGCTCCTTGCCCAGATCCTTATAGAGTTCCAAAACCGCCTGGACGGCATCCTGCACGTGCATCAGCGCGGCGTCGAGCGTGTCCCCTTCGGTCACGAGCTCTGGGAGAAGAGGGCATGTCACGGTATAGCCGCCTTCCGGTTGCTGAGTAAACATCAGCGGAATCATCAAACGCTCCTCTTGCCAGGGGAGTTACAAGCACACGCCCGCCAGTCACCGCCCGCCGCCGTCACCGCGCCTCCGCGTCGGGCGGATCGGCGAACACGATGCCGCGGGCCTCGAGATCGTCCGCAATCGCGTCGATGGACCTCCCGTACACCAGGACCAGGCCCACGCCGTCAGCACCGGACAGTTGCTGCGGCCCGTGCGTGCGCAGCTGGGCAAGCAGGGCCGGGGTCAGGCCGACGAGCAGGCGGCCATCGCGCAGGCGGCCGCAGGGGACGCGGGGTTGGCGGGCGCTCCTAGTGGCCATTGCCACGCTCCAGCATGTCTTTGATGGCGTCGAGCGTCTGCGCCAGGCTGGCCATGATCGCGTCGTGATGGTCCAGGCGCGCCGCCTGCACGGCCTGCTGCGCCGTGAGGCGGTCAGCGATCTCCCGCAGCTCGCCCTGCAGACGCTGCTGCTGGGCGATGAGGGTCTCCAGGTGTGCCATGCGAGCGGCGTGCTCGATGAGCTGGTCCTCATGCCGGTCGAGCATGTCGCCATGCCGGCGCAGCGTCGCGTCGTGCAGGAGCTGGGCGCGCTCCAGGAGGGTCAGGCGGTCCAGGTCGGGGGTGTTCACGAGGGTCTCCTTACGCCGCATCGGGCGCCGGGCGGCGGCGCGGGCGGGGGGTGGGGGTGGAGTCATCGGTCATGGAGAACCTCCTAGGCATTTCTTATCCAAAAGGTATACTTATCATAGCAACTCTAGAGAGGAGTACAAGGATGACCCATAAGGAATTACGCCAGATACGTGATGAGCATGATCTCACACAACGTGAACTAGGAGAGCTCCTAGGCTATAACGCCAATTATATCGCTCGACTTGAACGTGGAGAGGCGCCGATCACCAAACGTCTGGAGAAAATGCTCAGGGCCTTCTTTAGTACACAAACACGGCGAAGGCATATCATCAGCCAGGGGAATCTCACGCTGCGTGAGTGGGAAGAACTCAAAGCAGCCTATGATTCACGATGCGCCTATTGTGGCAAAAAGCAAGAGCGGCTTTCGCAAGACCATGTAATCGCCCTCGATAACGGCGGGCAACATCGCATCACCAATATCGTCCCTGCGTGCCGATCATGTAATAGCAGAAAAGGGAACAGAGAAACTATGGTTCCCATGAAACCGTCAGAATTACAAGATATTTCAATGGGAATATAAGATATTTCTTTGCCTATTTCCTATCCATTTTGTATAATATTATTAGAACCCAACAACGGCGCCCCGCCTGCCTGGCAGCGAGACCAGGGCGCCGAAGGATGCAACCCCCAGCCGGAGATTACACGATGCGTACAGTAACACAGACCACGACGACACGCAAGTTTGAGACCCTGGAAGAGATGGCCGAGTGGCAAGCGCACCTCGACTACGCGAACGACATGCACCGACACACGCCGCCGGCGCCCGCCACGACGCACTACGCCGACGCCACCGGGCGGGTCCTCCTGGGGCAGCGCGACCTCGCCGATGCCCAGCGGGCGATTGAGAACGCCGCTGGTGGGCTGGTTGCGTACATGATGAGCCGCTAGGATGGCGATGTACAGCCGGGCGTTCCGGCACATCGGGGCGGCCAAACGGGCCGCCGCACGACAACGACACCGCACACACACAGGAGAGACACCGATGGACGCCTTCACGATTACCGTAACCCCCCAACATCTCCACGACGGCTGGGCACTCGTGCTCGAGCACAGTCTGCACACCGGTGAGCTGGTCACCGTCAGCGTGATGACGAGGGAGCAAGCCGATCGCCTGCCAGCCGAAACTGAGCTGAGCGAGTTTGTCGTGAAAACATTGGGTAATGTCTTGGCGCGCGAAGCGCCCGGCTGTTTTGCCCCCAACAAAGCCCAGGCCATCCTGACGTTTGACGCGCGCACGGGCCGCGTCAAAACGATTGCCTAATCGAGGAGACCTGCAATACAGCCGGGCGTTCCGGCACATCGGGGCGGCCAAACGGGCCGCCGCACGGCAACGACGACCACAGACGCGTACAGGAGCAACGAGCATGGAACAGTATTTTTGCCTCTATCAGTCCGGTCAGATGATCTACGGCATCGGCACGACACCCGAGGCGGCGCAGGAGGACGCCAACGAGTGGCTGCAGCCACCGCGCCTGGCCCAGGCCCTCGAGAGCTACCAGGGAGAAATTGCTGGCGCCCTCTACATCCGGCCATGTACAGCGGCCCTCTATCACCACGTGCGCACCGAGGGCGGTCATGTCCACTACGCACTAAACAATGACGGCTCTCTGGATCTGGTCGCCGCCGCCGGCTCCCCGCCCCTCGTGGCGCTCGTCGCCCAGCGTGACGCCCTGATCGACGCGCTCGGCGCACGGCCGGACGCGGCCACGCGGCAGCGCATCCTGGCGCAGCTCCGCGAGGTCCTCAACGCCATCGAGCGGCGCTACGGACGCTAGGAGGAGATGACTTGCATAGGTCACAAATAAAATAGGACAATCTAGATAGACGAACAAAGGCGCCGCTGGCTGCAACCGGCGGCGCCCAGTACGCACCGACCGAACCCCTTACTCGAAGGTACGATCATGAGGACAGTAGCACAGACCAACGGCACGATCAACCCTCTCACCGCAGCGCTGTACGGCACCACGCCCAGCGCCGACGCCTTCCTGGCGGCCGTGCGGCAGGTCAGCGAGCTCGCGCACGCGAAACTCCCAGCGCCGCTCCACGGCAACCTGGAAAGAGCCACCGCCCTGGTGCTCACCGGCAAGGTGTGGCGCGAAGAGGACGGCACCTGGCAGGTGGAGGCCTCCGACGGGCAATCGTGGTACAGACCCAATGGCCACTGCACCTGTCGCAACGCCGCCACCGCTGACGGCGGCTGGTGCAAGCACCGATTGGCGGCCGCCCTGTATCGCCGGGCTGCCGAGCGCCTCGCCGACGCGCCGGTGACCGTGGAGCAGGCCCTGGCGGGAGAGCGCCCCCCGGCGGCCTGTGAGGTGCCGGCGATCGCCAGCACGGTCCTGACCATCGACGGGCGCCGCGTCGAGGTGAAACTCTGCGACACGGACGATGCCCGGCTGCTGGCGCGCCTTCGAGCGATCCTGGCGCAGTATCCCGTGGGGACCGCCGCGGAGGCGACGCCCGGCGGCCGGCCGGGGCCGGCCGCCGGGGAGGAGGCGCAGACGTGCCCCGTGCACCACGTCGAGATGCACGAATCCTCGAATGACCGCGGATCCTGGTGGAGTCACCGGCTGGACGATGGGACGTGGTGTAAAGGACGGACATCTCGGAAAGCACAGGGGCGCTAAGGGGCCCTTGCTCTGTGCACCTCTACCGGGGAGGCACAGCCCTCCCCTAGGAGCCCTATGGAACCCGATCCAGTCCTGCAAGCCCTGCTCCTGCATATTACCGAGAGTAACGAGCGCGTGGCGATCATGGTCTACCGGCAGCAATGGCTGCTGGTCGGCCAGGCCGCCCTGCTGCTCCTGGCCCTGCTCGCCTGTGTGGCCAAAATCCTCTGAAAAGATGCCATGATCCCTGTGGCAGTCAGGATCTGCCCAGGGAACATGCAGCACGCCCTACGGCGTTGTTTTGCCAAAAAAAGTTTTCAACAGACTGGGGATAACTGCCATGGCGCGTTCCATGAGTAGCCATGAGGATTTTGTACCTTTGTACACGCGGGGAAGTGGGGCAGATGTCGGGCGCAGGCGTGGGAGAACAGGCCAGAAGGACTTGACAGGCAACGTATCAGGTATACCATGACTTGGAAGCGCTAAGGGCACTCCCGCTGGGAGTAACAGCTGGCGCGGGTTATGCCGCCATGGTTATCGTCGTCCATAAAGGGCATCTCCGTATATTGGGGCCGCGCCACCGAGCGTGACTCGTCGTAACCCGGCCTCGTGGTCCCTGCGGTGGTCTGTACGACACGGTGGAGGGCTCCTGAAAGCCGCGCCGATGTCTCGGCAGCGGTAGGTTACGTATACCCTGAAGACGGAACACCGGGGCCGCCAGTGCTTGGGAAGGCCAGGCGGCCCCGGCCTCAGTCACATCAGCCTATGAGGAGCACAGTGGATGCCTACTGTAGCACATCGCCATATCCGCAACAAGGGGCCACGGCCGGCCCGCGTCCCCGCGGGGAGTCCCACCAGTCACGTCGATCAGCCCCCGGGCCTGAGCCTGCACCAGGCCATGCAGCGCACCCTCCTGCTGTCGTATAAACTGGTGCAGCACCTCTCGGACCTGGAGCGCGCGCAGCAGATCATGCGCCAGCTCCTGACGCACCGCCTGCCCCTGCCCCAGCAGCGCAAAGAAAGCGCCCCGCTGGTGGCGATGGCGGAGAGTATCCACGGGGACATCACCGTGCACTGGCAGGATTTGCTCGCCGAGCTGGCCGTCCTGGTCTCCTGGTTGCGCGAGGAACAGGAGGCGGAGGGCGGGCCCCCCTCCGCCTGACGCCGCGTCCCTAGCGCGTGTCCTGGCGCAGGGCCTCCCACGTCTCGAACGCCGCCTGCCACGCCGCGTAGGCCTCCCGACAGGCCTGCCAGGCCGCCTCCACCGCCGCCTGGCGGGCCGCATCGCCCTCCACCCCGGGGGGCGTATCGCTCCCGGGAATCGCGCGGTAGGCCTCCAGTTGCCGCCGGTAGCGGTCCCGCATCGCCACCAGGGCCGCCACCTCCACCTGCGCCGCCTGCCGCCGCTCCCGAAGGAGCGGGCGTAAAGCGCTGTGCTGCTCGTGCTCTGCCTGTCGTGTCGCCATCTGCGCTTCTCACTCAAAGAGATACCATTTTGGTACCGTATGCCAGACCCTTACACCAATCCCTGAGGGCCATATCATCCAGCAGATGATGCACCAAAATCAGGGCATATTGCCTCTATAAAAGTGCTTGACCCCCCACCTTTTTGTGCCTACCTTAACGTATCCTTTCCGTGCCGTCCAGTCCAGCCCCCAGAGAGAAGTGAGGCACCTGTGTCTGCCCTTGCCGCCCTGCCGTTCGCCGAATCCTTTACCCGTGCCGAAGACGCCTACACCACCGCCACGACGCTGGTGCGCACCTACCTGGTGCGCCCCGCCGAGCAGCGCGTGCGCTTTCTCACCGAGCAGTTGCCGGTGGGGCTGCCGCTGGCCGCGATCGAGCAGGTCGAGTTGCTCTTGCTGGAGGTGGACCACGCCAGGTATCAGGTGGCCCTGGTGCTGGCGCGCTATGACGCAGGAGGGGCCGCATGAGCGAGAGCCAGGTACCCTGGGAAGACGAAGTCCATATCGAGATCCAGCTCGCCTATGCCCGGCGGGAACTCGACCTCTGTCAGGCCGCCGAACGCGACCAGCCAACGCTGACGCGTGACGCCTACGCCCTCATGATCACCGTCAAGGAAGCGGTGCTCCGCACGTTAGAGCGGGTGGCCCGCGCGGAGCGCACGCACCGTGGCGGAGCGCGGCCATGACCGAGGCGCGCGCCCCCTATCGCCTGACACCGCGCGCGCGCCTGGAGCAGGAGGCGCCCTGCTGGACCGCCGCCACCGTGGAGGGTGTCCGCCTGGACCTCGTCGCCCAGTTTGCCGTCGAGTGGCTGGCCCTCGAGGCGCAGGCGCACGATCTGGAGCACGCCCGTGCGCAGCTCTGCCAGCAGGCCGAAGCGCGGGGCGTACCGGTGCCGACGGTGTTGACCGGCTTGCGTCATCTGGCCGACGTGCAGCACCTGGAGACGTCCCCGGCGGTCCTGGCCGCCATGTTCACGGTGCTCAAGCCGCTGGTGGAGGAGGGATGACACCAATGGAGAATGGACAATGAAAAATGTTTCTGACTTTCCCAATTCTCCATGCTCCATTTTCCATTTTCCATTGCGAACGGAGTGAGCCATGCCCCGGCCCTGGTGGCCCTGGTGGCTCCAGGAGAGAATGGAGAAGGGAGAATGGAGAATGAAAAATGGGGGAATCCGAAGCATTCTCCATTCTGCATTCTCCCTTCTCCATTTGCGACCGCAGGGAGTCATGGTGCCCGACTGCCCCCTCTGTCACCACCGCTGGCCAGGGTTGGTGTACTGTAGCCGGTGCGGCCCCGCCTGCGCCGCGTGCCAGGCCACTGAATCCGAGGTCGTGGCGCTGCTGCACGCGGAGGATCTCCCGAGGTCCCCCGGCCCCACGCGAGAACTGGCCACCTGGGGCTGCCTGGGCGCCGTGCTGCTCGTCGGCGGCTGGGTGGTCGGGTGGGCCGTCGTGCGGGGCGTGTACGCGCTCGGACGGCTCTTGAACCTCTCCATCCAATCACCAGAGTGATCTGCATGGAGATTCTGGTACACCCTCAGCGCACGGGACAGGGACCGTCTGGCGCGGAAGGATCATGATTACGACCAATGCCAGTTCCTGGCACGCCCTGTCTGTGAAGAGTGTATTAGTTTATTTGTAACCTATTCAACAGAAATACAGCAGGACAATGCCTCACGTCAACGCAACTGATTTATGGACCGTTGCAAGTACCGTATGGGGAGAGAGTAGAGGAGAGCCCTATGAGGGACAGGTAGGAGTGTGTTGGGTGATTGTGAATAGGCAACACCTGCATCGGCGCTGGCAAGGGAAAAGCTTGACGGCTATATGCGTTGCCCACGCGCAATTTTCCTGCTGGCTGCCCAGTGACCCAAACTACGACCAGCTCCAGCGCGTCACGGTGACCACCCCGGGCTTTGCCGCGTGCCTGCATCTGGCGCTCGACGTCCTCACCGGAGCCGTGCCCAGTCCGGTGGGCGCCAGTACCCACTACTATGCCGACAGCATCCCGCCGCCGCGCTGGGCCCAGGGGCAGACGCCCGTGGCGGTGATCGGCGCGCATCGCTTTTATGCCAACATTCCTTGAGGAGAGACGGCGTGCCTAATCCCAACGTATTTTTGTGGGCGCTCACGAAAGACGGCGAGGAGATGATCCTCTACGGCCACTGGAGCGACGCGGCCCTCGACCGCCTGCACACCCTCATCCTGCGCCTGCGCCCGAGCCCGGCCCGGCGCCGGGTCGGGGGGCGCCAGGTCGGCGGCCGGGTGCCGGTGCGGGTGCTGCGCCAGGCGGGGCGCCACTGTATTCCGTGTGCGAGGAGCTGAGATGCCTGGCAAGTGGCAGGTGGCCGTCTTATCAGCGCTCGCCCAGCAGTCTCCCCTCGCCCTGCAGGCGATCCACGCCCACTGCGGCGCCACCACGCACGTGCAGCGCTCCTCGTGTAAGCGCGCCGTCTGGGAGCTGCTGCAGCAGGGGCTGGTGGTCCGGCCGCGGCGCGGGGTCTATGCCCTGGTGGTGGATGTCGAGGCCCTCATCCGCGCCCACTGGCCCAAAACGGAACGCTGGAAGAAGGGGAAGGTATGCGCACGCGTGCGGTCCTGATGCTGGCAAGCCTGCTCCTGGCGGGCTGTGCGCGTGGCCAGGTACTGGAGGTGGCCGAGGCCCTGAACGCGCGGGGGGTGAGTCACTGCCTGTATCTGAGCGGGAGCGTCCAGCCGTACGGGACGGCGTACTTGTGGGCCCGCGTCGGCGACCTCAATTGTGAACACATCTGGGCGGCCCATCGTGGGCTGCTGCTGCCCTAGGGAGGCGAGATGTCCGAGATCGTCGAGGTGGAGACAATCCGTATGTGGACCGCGGAAGAGCTTCCCGGCCATAGAGACCTCCTAGGGGCGCCTCTGCCGCGCCACGCGGGACAGGTCAGGGGGTCAGGCATCATCGGGGGCCTCCTAGGGCTTCCCGGCAAAGACAAAGAGCTTGCCAAGGATGAGCAGTGACAGGGTGAGGTTCAGGCCAAGGAACACCTGAATCCACACCAGACTCGCCTTGACCGTCGCGAGGTCGGCCCGGAGATCGGCGAAGCGATTCTCAAACGTCGCCACGGCTGCGGCGGCCTTGCGGGCCTTCTCCTCGCTGACCTGGGCCTCGAGGAGGGCATCATAGAGCTCGAACGAGATGAGGGGCATACGCCTCCTAGCGCGCCGCAGCCGGGTGCCGGCGGTCATCAAGGGCGTGGTGCTTACTGCGCGCCAGCCCTTCTTCGATGTAGAGGATCAGTTGGGTATTGAGTGGACGCCGCTCTTCCTTGGCCACGGCCCGTAAGCCACCAAGGACCTCTTCGGGGATGCGCCACGTAATCGCTTTGTATTTGGCAGCTTCAGTTTGGGGACGAGCCATGACAGATGCTCCTTGCATTTCTCTTGCAACGCTTAAGTAACATTGTTACCCTATTATGGTAACACAATTATATTATAATTTTAACCACTATCCCGGTCTTTTTGCAAGGGATACCTCACGACAAAGGATCACGCATGGCCGAACTCAGCAAAGACGCCGATCCTGGCCTGTCTCCCGAGTATCGTGCCATCAAAGACGGCTTAGAGGAATGGGAGATCTGGGAGGCGTTAGATGAGGTGGATCGTTGCAGGCGCATCCTCGACAAGTATGCCGCGTTCCAGTGGTTTCAGGAGGGACAACTGCCGACGCTGGCCCATTTTCGGCATGACCCGCAGATGTGGGGGGAAATTCGTGCGAAGGGCAAAGAGATTGGGGTCAGTGCCTGGGACCTCGAAAAAGCCGTCGATGCGTACCTGGCAACGCACCTGAACGGGACCGTCCCAGCGGACGTCTTTCCCACCCCGCAAACCGCCACCGAACTCTTGTCGAAACAGTTTGATCCCCTCATCTTCCGCGTGCAGGATATTGTCCATGAAGGGCTCATCCTGCTCGCTGGGAAACCGAAGAAAGGCAAGTCCTATCTCGCCCTCGATATGAGTCTGGCGATCGCCGTAGGGCGTCTCGCCTTTCGCCATTTCCCGACCCGTCAAGGACGCGTGCTCTATGTCTCCCTCGAAGATGGGGAGCGACGCTTGCAGAACCGCCTCTACCGCATGCAGCCGAATCTGACCAACCCGCCTGGTCTGGATTTTCTCTATGCGTTCCCCCGTCTTGGTGCCGGGGCGCTGGAGGCCTTGACGCATTATGCCTCCCAGTATGCCGTCATCATTGTGGACGTCCTGGGACGTATCCTGCCGAGCATCCAGACCGTGCGCACGAATGTGAGTGAGTATCAAGAAATTACCGAAACCCTCGGCGGTATTCAGTCCTTAGCCAATCGGGCACACGTCGCCATTATCCTCATTGACCACGTGCGCAAAGCCGGTGCGGACGACGTCTTCGACACGATTATGGGCAGTATGGGCAAGTGGGGGACTGCCGATATCGGCCTGGTCTATGAACGCAAGGGCGAGGAAAAAGATGCGGTGCTCCACGTGGCCGGGCGGGATGTCGAGGAGCAAAAGTTTGTGCTCACGCTCACCGACGGCCATTTAGAGTATCTCGGGAAAGGGGAAGCGTATGAGCTGGATTCGGAGCAGAATCGGATTATCAAGATCCTGGAGGAGGAACATCGGGCCATGTCGATACCGGAACTGATGAAGGCCCTGGGCATTGGCGATGCGCATTATAGTCGGTTCCGCAAGGTCATGCAGCGCCTCTATAACGATGATCGGATCGGGCGCACGAAAAAACGCGGGCTCTTTACCCTCTATGGCCATGATCGCTTCGATGCCGATGAGGGGCCATTTTCATGACAAAAACCTGCGTTTGTCCCCACGGTCCCCAACGTCCCCACGGTCGCCAACGTCTCTATGGTCACCAAGCCTTGGGGGCGGTCGGTACGCTGGGGAGCTTGGGGACCGTGGGGACAGAGTGTACGCGGGCGGAAAGACATCTCGCGCGCGCCCGTAGAAAAATAGTCTCGCGCGATGTTTATAAGTTGTATTTTTGTGGTTATAAAGTTCTACGAAGGAGCATCACATGGTGACCCACACGAGCACCGCCGCCGCCCGCACGGTGCGCCTCGCCCTGGCCATGGCGGCCGCCGATCAGCGCTGCACCATGCCCTGGCCGGAGCGCATCCGGTTGACCCGGTTGCTGGGGAGCGACACGCCCCTCGAGGTGAGCGACTGGCAACGCTGGGGTGGGGTGGTGCTCACGTGGCTGTGGGAGACCCGTCCAACACTGGCCAGGCAGGTTGAAGACGCTGTGACTCTCTGGAGAAATGAGGAGGCCCTATGCCCGACGAGACCGCAACCATCTTGACCGAGCCCTTACTCAACGATGCGCAGGCCCGCGTCAAGTACAAGAGTCTCTACGAAGAGCTGTGCGAGGAGAAAGAAACGCTGGCGCAGGATCTGCAGCGTCTGCACCGCGAGATGCAGGCGGTGCGCGAGCGCCTGGACCATCAACTAAAGGTGATTGACCTCCAGGAGCAGCTGATTTTCGTGCTGAAGCACCACGTGTCCTTCCATTGGCCTCAGAGCAAACCCATCGACGAGGAGCACCCCTTCTGAGGCCAGACGCAGGCACGGCCCGCGGCGTGTGAGCGAACGCGGGCCGTCGTACATCCCCTAACCCTCCACAGAAAGGATCAGGACTATGACTGTAGCATACTCGCATGAAAGATACACGATGGAACGCGATGACCAATGGACCGCCGATGTGGCGTATGTCTTCGAGACCCAGATGCAAGACGCCAAGTACCAACCCCCGATGAAACTGACCGAGGCCAAGGCGTTGGTCCTCGCCGGCCAGGTGGTCGCGCAGCCCGATGGCAGTTATGCCATTCGGGGGTCGCAGGACGAGCCCTACCGCTGGACGCCTGGCGTCGGGTGCGATTGTCCGCAAGCCAAGAAAAAACAAGCATTTTGCAAGCACGCCACCGCCGTCGAGGCGCTCCAGAAAGTGCGCCAGTACCGCGGCGCCCGCCAACCGGGCCTGCCCCTACCCCCGCAGACCGCCGACGAGCGCCTGGCGCAGTCCCAGGTCCCCGGACGCCCCGCGGCGGACTTCCCGCCCACCCTCATCAGTGACCCCGAGACCGAGGCGGCCTCAGGCGCGCTGGCGGCGGCGCCGGTCCACCTCCCCACGGCGTCGCTCCCGCCCCCCGCTGGCGATCACTCGACCCCCCACCCGGCCTGTGGCGCCCTGCACCTGCTGCGCAGCCTCCAGGTGTCGCAGGTCATCGGCGCCCTACTCCAGGCCCAGGCGGCCATCAAGAACCCCAAGTTCGATACGCAGAACCCCCACTTCAAGACGCGCTACGCCTCCCTGGCGCAGGTGCGCGATACGCTGACGCCCGCCCTCACGGCGGCGGGCCTGGTGGTCACGCAGTTTCTCTCCACGGTCGAGGGCGCCGTGTGCTGTGAGACGATCCTCTGGCACCCGAGCGGCGAGTACCTGGGCTCCAGCCTGCGCTTACCGGCCGGCAAGACCGACGCCCAGGGCTACGGCGCCGCCTCGACGTATGCTAGGCGCTACGGGCTGATGTCCCTGTGCAATGTGGTGGGCGATGAGGACGACGATGCCGAGTCCCTGCGCAAGGGGGGAGGCGGCTCGGCCGGCAACACGTCGCCCCCGGCGACACCCGTGGAGGATACCGACGTGCAGAAGCGCACCCTCCTGGGCCTGCTGCGGCGCTTCGGCCTGCCGCAGGGCTCGCGCAAGGAGGTGATTGAGGCGGAGGTGCAACGGCGCACCGGGCTGCGCCTGGAGGCGGCAAGCTATGGGGAAATTATCCGGCGCCTGGAGTATGAGGTGCCGTTGAGCAAGGAGGGGGCATGAGCGTCGAGCGTTGGTTCGTCAGCACCAGTCATTGGACCGTGCGCGTCGACGTCCGCGCTGGCGTGATCCAGCCCTCCAGCGCCCGCTTCATCCAGGCCGCCTACGGGCAGGCCTGGGCGACCTGGCGGGCGTGGGTGACCCGGCAGCACGGCAGACGCGGGGTGCAGATCGTGCGGCTGGAGGCGGCATGAGCCCTCTGCGTCAAAAATCGCGTTGGATGGTGCCTACAACGCGCCAGGTGCCACGAGGAGGATTTTTGCGTGCATTGACATATGCCGACGCCGCAGGCAAAATTGCCGGTATATGCGAGCTTAAAATGCCGGGGACACATTGACCATCGGCAGGAGAGGTGCCCCATGGCTGACTATGTCACCGACCGCCGCTGCGCCGCCTGCGGCACGGCGCCCGCCACGGCCGCGAAGCCAAGCCGCCTCGCCCTGGCGAAGGCCCTGTACTGTCCGGCCTGCCGCGCGGCCCGTCGGCGCCGACCGGTGAGTACGGTCACCCCCGAGCAGGGGGCCGAGATCGCCCGCTGGATCGGGGTCCTCTCGCGAGAGGCGATCGCCCACCGGCTGGGCGTGTCCCGCGCCGCGGTGGCGCGCTATACGCGGGATCACGGCCTCTATGGACGCAGCGATGCCTACCCGCCCGCCGTGGTGGCGGCCGTGTGTGCGGCCTACGAAGCCGCGCCGCGTGGCTTCGGCACGCGCCGCGTGCAGGAGCTGTTCCCGGAGGTGGCGGTGCGCAGCATCGTCGAGCGCTACCGGGACTTCCGCCCGCGCCAGATCCGCTGGACGGCGGCGCAGATCCACGAGGCCGCCAAAATGGCCGGGCTGGTGTCGCCCCAGGCGCAGGCCCGCTATTTTGGGCGCCCGTATGCCTCGGACGGGTCGATCAAGGCGCTCTGGGCCAAGCGCTTCCAGTGCAACCCGCATGGCCTGCACGGCCTGGCGGCGCACCTGGTCTTCCCGCTGTGCGGGCCGGGGACCCAGGCCGTGCTCGTCCACTACCAGCCCACCGGGAGCGTCTGTCGCCCGGTGGTGCTGTGGGGCGACCTCGTGCCGCAGCTGCCCCCGGACGTCGACCCCGAGGTCCGGCACCTGGTGGAGGCCCTCGCCCGGTTCCAACGCTGGCTCCATGGTGGAGCCGAGACCTGGGAGATTGCCCAGATGATGCGAGAACGAGAAAGGGACCACCATGGCGACCACGTCCGCCACGCCCGTGAATGGACAAGGACTTCCCCCGACCCCGGCGGTGATCCCGGCGCAGGCGGGTTCCATCTTTAACGCCGGCGGCATCGTGCACACGCTCGAAACGTTGATGACGCGCGTGACCGAGCATGAGGCCACCGATAAGACCGTCATGGCGGCCTGTCAGTGCGCCGCGCAGATCGCTAATTTACTCAGGTTACATTTAGAGGCAGAGCGCCTGCGCCGCGAAGACGATAAAATCCGCCGCGCCGAAGAGCGCCTCCGGAGCGCCCGCTGATGGCGGCGGCGCTCGCCCCGCCCCGGGCGCCCCAGGCCTCCGGCGGCGGCGGCACCGCCGCACGTGACCTCCTTCTGCGTGGCGTCCTCGCGCATCAACATTGCCAGGTGCGGCGCACGCAGGGCGCGCTCGGTCGGGCGTATGCCACGCCGATGGACTTTGTGTTGCGCGAAGGCCAGCCCTATGCGTATGTGCCCCTGCCGCTGGCGGATCAGATGGCGCTGGGTATGTGCTACGGCAACAGCCTGATGGCGGCCATTTGCACCGGCTTACGGTATGTCGAGGGGTATGCCATGCTCCGCCTCGCCGGCGCCCCGCCCGTCGTCTGGCCCCATGCCTGGGTGACGGACGGCACCCACGCCTACGATCCTACCTGGCCGGCGCCTGGGGGACTCGCCTATCTGGGCGTCGAGTTTAGCGTCGAGCGCGCGGACAATTGTACCTGGGTGGGGGATGGCTCGGTGTTACACGATCCGCATCGGGGCTACCCGCTCTTGCAAGTCCCCTGGGACGGCGAAGCGGCCGCGCCCGCCTGGCCCGCGAGCCCCTGGCTCACGCTGGCGCGGCAAGGGCGCTGGCCGGAGGCGTTTCGGTGGTCCCAGGAGCACCGCCACGATCCCTAGACTAGGGAATGGAGAATGCAGAATGGACAATGAACAATGTTCCGGAATCATTCTCCATTCTCCATTCTCCATTCTCCATTGTCCCGTGTGCGTGCACTGCGGCCAGCCCATCCGCCCCGAGGAGCGGGCCTTCTGGTACTGGCCCCCGGACGGCACCTGTGCCGAACGCCTGCACACCGCCTGCACGCTAGCATGGCTGGCGCGGGTGGGGGAACCGGTGGTGGTGCGCCTGCTGGGGCGAGAGGAGCGCGACGGTGGCGGCGACCCACGAGGAGGAGGAGAGCGATGACGTATTTGACCCCTGAGGAGGCGGCCCGCCTCTGCGAGACGCTCTCTGCGCTGGTGCCGTTCCCCAACGACTGGGAGGGCAGCGAGCGCGACCAACTCATCTTTGGCAAGGGCATGGTCGCTGGCGCCAAGGCCTGTGCGCAGGCCTTGCGGTCGTGGCGGCCGCCCGAGGAGCCCGCCCAGTGACCTGCCGCCGCTGCACCCCCGCCCAGCTCTGCCCCGCCTGCGCCGCCCTGCTCGCCCGCGCCGGCGGCACGCCGGCAGCACAGGTCACCGAAGCACAGCTGCTGGCACGCGTGCGGGAGGTGGCGAAGCGGCTGGGGTACATGACGTATCATGTCTTCAACGCCAGGAAATCAGAGCCTGGATTTTGCGACTTAGTGCTGGCACAAGCGCATCATCCCGTTATTTTTACCGAATTAAAAACGACGGAAGGCCACCTCGCACCGGCACAGAGGCTCTGGCGCGATGCGCTGCAAGCGTCCACTGGCGTGGAATATTATCTGTGGCGTCCGTCAGACCTGGAGGCGATCGTCGAGATCTTGCGGCGACCGCAGCAGGAGGCCGGCCGTGCCTGAGTATCACTTAGACGTCCGCACGCCGACCTTTGCGCGACTCCTCGATGGGCGCCTGACGTTTCATCTCTGTGTCGACCACTGGGGGTATTGTGCTGACGATATGGTCTGTTTTCACGAAGTGCACGGGCATCACGGCCCGACCGGACGCACGCGCTGGAAGCGCGTGACCTGGGTCGGCATGGGTGAGGGGCTCGTCGAGGGGTATGTGTGTCTGGCACTCGGGGAGCCCGAGGCCGCTTAGCGCCGGCGCAACCGCGCCAACCTCGTCCGCAGCGTGGCCGCCGCGCGCTGCGCCGAGAACGCCTGAGCTTCGGGCGAGCGCTCCGCCTGGAGGCAGGTGCCACACACGCGGGGCCAGTCGGCTTCGGGGACCTCGCACAGGCGGTGCGGGCGGAGATCGTGGTCCGCGCAGGGGCGTCCGCAGCGGGTCATCTGGGGCGTCGTCTCGTCGGAGAGATGGATGGTTGGCGTCACGCAGGGCCTCCGCACCAGCGAGGACGGCCGGCCAGGCTGTGGCAGGCAGAGACCGACCGTCCCCTGAGCCCGTAGGTGAGACACCCACGGCAGCGCCTACCCTAGCATGCGACACGCCGGAAGGCAACACGCATTTTGCTATCGTGATCGCCTGCCCTTGACGCATTCTAGCGACCCGTGCGCACCTCTTGATATCAAGAACAATGTTCCCATGACTCCCTTCGGTCGCAAATGGAAAATGGAGAATGGATAATGGAGAATGGGGGGAAAGTCCGGACCATTTTCCATTTTCTATTCTCCATTCTGCATTGCTCAGGGGGCCTGCCCCTGGATCACTCCCACTTCGGCTGCAGACGCGAACCACTGGCCAGCGGTCACCGGACTCAGGGCGACGAACTGCACGAAGCGCGCCAGCACCGGCGCAAAGCGCACCAGGGCGGGGCGCGCCCCTGCCGCCAGGACCGGACTCGTCCCCTTCCCGGTCCACTGCACCCCATCGTCACTGACCCGCACGCGGAATTGTTTAATCATCCCCCCCGTGCCGCTCTGGCGCGGCAGGTAGCGCACGCCGGCCACCCACCAGGTGCCCGGCGGCAGTTCGAAGGTCAGCGTGTGGGGATAGCCCGGCAGGTTACTGCCCACGTAGGGCGTATGCCACATAGTGAGCGGGTCGCCGTCCACGGCTTGCGCTGCTCCCATGAGCCGGCCATCGTGGGTCTCTTCGCTGTCGGCCGTCACGCGGACGCTCGGCAGGCTGGCGGCCACCGCCAGCGCGGGCGGGGCACTCGGGGGCGCGCCAAGGGTGACGGTCACCAGGTTCGAGGGGTCGGAGCGCGGCGGCGTGCAACTCGTGCACAGGGCAATGACGGTGTAGCGGTAGGTGAGGCCGGTACTGACGCTCGTATCGGTGTAGGTGGAGACCGTGGCGCCCGTGGTGGCGCCAGGGAGGTCCTCCGGCGTGCAGGTGGAGGCGGGAGGCACCACCTCACAGCGCTGGATCTGGTAGCCGGCGAGCTGGGGATAGCTGACGGGATCCCAGGCGAGCTGGACGCTGGGACCGGACTGGGCCAGGGCGCAGGTGTGCCAGCCGAGCACGAGCAGGAACGTGAGCCACACCAGGAGAGCGAGCCAGGCGATCAGGCGCATGCGGCGGCCCCTAGGGCACATTGACAATGTTGAGCTGGACATTGCTCGGACTCGTGCCAGGGGGGGCCCCGAGTTTGCCGCAGATGGTGCTCGAATAGGGGCTTCTCCCAAAGGTATTTCCGGCCGCAATACGATAGCAGAACGTGACGTTTTGGGTAATCGTCGCGTCGGTATAGGACAGCGTCGTGAGCGGGATCTGCGTGGCGCCTGCGAGGTCGCCCATGCTACAGCCGGTGGTGGTTTGGATACAGCGCTGCAGACTGAAAGAGGTCGCCTGGTTGACTGGATCCTGGGTGTATTGCCAAGTTAAGGCAAACGCCCCCGCCGCCTGCGCACTCGCCAGGCCGGCCCACAACAGCACGACAATGGAGAATGCACAATGGAGAATGGAGAATGGGGGGAACAGTCCGAACCATTTTGCATTTTGCATTCTGCATTCTCCATTCCTTGTTAGGGCGCCGCCGGGGGCGGCACGGCCGCGGCGATGGTGTCCAGCTGCGCCTGCTGCGCCTGCATCGTGGCCAGGATCGGATCGAGGTCGGCCGCACTGATGCCCCCGCCCGCGGCGATCTGGCCCTGCAGGGCCTGGACTTGTGCCACCAGGGCGGCGTTACTGCTCAGCAGACTCTGCGTATCGGCGGCGATTTCTTGCAGGGCGGCGGTCTGGGTCGTTTGCGATGCCATCAGTTCGGCAATACTAGCCACGAGCGTTTCCTCATCCAGAGTGGTAATTGTGATCGTTCCTTCACTGATTAAAACCCGCACCGAATAGACTCCTATTGGTTATTCAGGTGCTAATAGCTGCTTGGAAGGTAGCAAAAGGGTAACAAGTTTACAAGTTTGTATTTGACCCAGGCAGGCGGGGCAGTGTAGGATGCGGCCCTTTCCACCATATCATCCCATACGCAAGGAGGCCCGTATGCGACGCACCCCGTTGTTGTTGAGCGTAATGGCCCTCGTCTGGCTGGCGGCGCCGCTGGCCTGGGCGGGGTCACCGCACATGGTCACGTGTACCCAGACGATCAGTGGGAATACGCTGACGGTGGATGGTAAGGAGGCTGGGTTAGGAGACGAGACGCAGATCCACGTCGAGCTGTTCGCCACCGCCCAGTGCATCAATCCTGGCGAGCATCATCCCAAGGCGGCGAACAAGCAGAGTCTCAATGCCGATGGCGATTTTCCCGTACAGAACGGCCAGGCGCTGTTTCAGCTCAGTGTCACGGCGAGCTTTCAGCCGGAGTGCTCGCCGCCGATGAGTGTCATCTTTACGGATGTGTCGGCGTGCGACACCGAGCACGGCGTGTGTTGTAGCTTCTAGGGAACAGGCATGATCACATGGCTGGTCACGCTGAGGGCAACTCGGGAGCGCCCCGCAAAAACCAGGAACTCGGGGTGCTGGCCGTGCGGGGTGGCCGGTAACGGTGGATGCCCCTTGCGGGGCGCAGGCCTGGGGCGTAGAAGTCAGGCAAAAAAAATGGGCGGCTAGTGTAGCAACCACCAACCGCCCTAGCACCACAACCTATGCAGGAGGTTATGTGCCATGTCTCCGGCGAGTATACAGCCTCAGTTTCTCCCTGTCCAACCAGAAACTATCAAGCGGTTCCTCGATGTCACCCTGAAATTGCCACCTCTCCAAACGCAAGGCTTTAAACACCCCAGCACAGGACATTGGCTGATGTTGCCGGAAGAGTTCTCACTTATTCTGGCTCATGAACCGAAAGCGGTCACACAAGTACTCCTCGAAATTTTCCTGCAAACAGTCGGGCGCCCTGGGGAAGGGCCAGGCGGAAGACTGTTATGGGCACGCCTTTCCAATCGGCATTTCGTGCGCAAAGGGCTGATGTCGCTCAGTCAGGCGAAGGATGGCTTGAAGCAAGCCCTGGCGAAAGGCTATCTTCTGCGTCGGCCATGCGGGAAACGGACCTGGGAATACGCCATCCGCTTTAGGGATATTCAGTACTAATCACAGTGATGGGCCTAGAGTAGGCCCACATTAAGGGTCTAGAGTAGGCCCACATCTTAAGAGGGTGTTTCCAGAGAAAAGAAGAGAGAAGAGAGCAATTCTTGCCCTTAGAAAGTGGGAAAATACCATGAACGACCGGCCCCTCGACGACCCCAAGTCCCAGGAAGCGCTGAACGCCATCTATACGATCTACCAGTATTACGACCTGGCTGGCAGCGTCTGTATCGTCAATCCCAACGAGTGGGGCTACGGCTATGTCTGGGAGACGACGTGGAATGCCTGTGTGGAGGACCCGAACCTGCCCACGCGTGACGGCATGCAGCCGATGGGCTTTCGCATCCGCGCCAAAGAAGCCGAGCTCGGCCGTGAACGCGCGCGCGAGTTGCTGACCGGCTCGGCGTTCACGATCACGTCGCTCAAGGACTTTGGCACGCAGACGAAAATCTGGGCGGAGGACCTGATCAAGCTGTTGCGCAAGAACGGCCTCAAGATTGACTATCGCCCCTTCAACGGTCGGCCCTTGCCGCGTATCCAGGGGATGGACCTGCGACAGTCCTAGAGGAGGTCCCCTATTGGACGCCGCCTTCCTGCGCTTTCTGCACGACCTGTCCAGGATGTTTCGCTGGATTCTGCGCGTGCAGCTCGCCTGTCTCGTGCTCGGCGTCGGGGTCACCCTGGTGTACGGCTGGCTCATCCTCCAGCAGGTCCACACGATCGCGCTGCTCCAGCAGGAGAACCAGCGGCTCTTGCGCGACACGCTGAGCCTCACGGCGGAACTGCTGCGCCGGCCGCCGGCCGAAGGGCCGCCGCACCCGCCACGCCTGCGCCGCACCCCATAAAAGGCAATGGAGAATGGAGAATGGAAAATGGATAATGGTTCGGACTCATTCTCCATTATCCATTCTCAATTATGCATTTGCGACCGAAGGGAGTCATTTTGCGCCGTAAACGCACGGAGGACCGCGCCGCCTGGCAGTACCGCGTCTACAAGTACGGAGCGACCCTGCACGAGCGCTCCACCCCCACCCGCTGGCCCGACCCCTTACGCCAGGTGGTCGAGGCCCAGCAGGCCCTCTGGAACGCGTGCGTCGCCGCCTGGGAACAGAATCGTGCGGACTACGAGGCCCTCATGGCCCAGGCCGCCCACCTCGACCCCCTGCGGGACGCTAGGGACACCGCCCGTACTGCCGTCGATACGCTCGTGGCGCAGGGCAAGCAGCAGCGCCAGCAGACACGCCAGCGCCACTACCCCGGCTGGGAGGCTGACGCGCAAGCCCTGGAGGCCGCCCGCCACGCCCTGCGCCAGGCCACCACGGGGCTGCGGCACGCCGAAGCCGCCTACCGCGTGCACCTCAAACCCCAGCTGACCGCCCTCCTGGAGACCCTGTGGCAGGCGGTGCACGATCTGGGGCAGGCCTCTCCCCTGGCCTGGTACAACGAGCGGCTCATCACGGACAGCTTCCGGAACGCCGTCGAGCGCTTCCTCAAGCGCGTCCCCCATGCCGGCCCCCCGAAGCCCCGGCGCCACCGCGACCAGGTGCACCTGACCTATCACTTTACCGGTCCGCCGCTCACCTGGGAGCAGCTCCTGCTGGGCAAATCCAGTATGATCACCTTTGGCGACCAGCGCGAGGTGCTGCCGGTCGACCCCTGGGTCTGGGACGAGACGCAGCCGCAAAACCCCCGCCGCCGCGCCAGTCGCACCACCGGGCACTTACGGATCAGTGATGCAGACACCCTCGACTTTGGCGTGACGCTCCAGCGCCGCCCCCCGGAGGGCGCCCTGGTGAAAGGCGTCGAACTGGTGGGACGCGCGCGCCAGCGGCCCTGGATGGAGCACCGCACGCCGCTGTGGCGCTGGGAGTTGCTGGTGCTGTGTGAGGTACCGCCGCGCGGCCTTGTGCCAGCGGGGGATCTGGCACCACCAGAAGGTGACCTCGCAGCGCTGGCACGCGACCCCGTGCCAGCGGGTGACCTGGCACCTACGACCGCTGTGCCAGCGGGAGACACGGCACCATTGATGAAACGTCGCGCCCCTGTGTCAGGGGGGGGACTGGCACCGGCAGAGATATTCAGCTCTGCCGCCATTGACCTGAACTGGCGCATCCTGGACGATGACCGTATCCGGGTGGGTATGGTGTATGATGGCCGCACCTCCACACCGCTGTACTTCCCGGCCGCGCTGGTCAAGCGCTGGCGCTTTGCGCAGGATCTGCAACAGGAGGTGGCGGCGGCGCTGGAGCGCTGCAAAGCGGATCTGACCCGCCTGTGGCAGGAGACGCCCCTGCCCCCGGACGCCGACCCACGCGGCGCGGGCTGGGCGCAGACCGGGCAGAGCGGGCTCTTGCGGCTCCTGCGCACCGTGGAGGCCTTCCCGCCGGCGGTGCCGAGCCGCCAGGCGACTCTGGAGGTGCTGAGGCGCTGGGCGCACCGCACCGGACGGCTGTGGCGTGAGTGGCGCGGGCTGGTGGGACGCCTGGACCGGGCCCGCACCGCCTGGCAGGCGACGGCGGCGAAGCAGCTCTGTACGCAGTACCAGGCGATTGCCATTGAACGCCTCGACGTGAAGCAGATGGCCGAAGCCGCCGATCAGGCCCCGCGCCTGCAACGGTCGCAGCAGTATCGCCAGCTCGTCGGGCTGGGGGCGTTCCTCACGCGCCTGGCGCATACGGCGCAGCGCGAGGGCTGCCGACTGGTGCCAGTCGACCCGGCCGGCACGACCTCGACGTGTGCGCGGTGTGGTGCGCCGGTGGCGCAGACGGGGGAGATATTCTTAACGTGTGCGCAAGGACATCACGTGGACACCGACGTGAATGCCGCCCAGATCATCCATGCCCGCGCCTTTGCTGCTCCAGAGGCCAATGACGTGCGATAATGGTGCGTGCGTGCCTTTCCAGAGGAACAGAGAGGCGGGGAAGGCGAGCAGAGGGGAACATGCAGAGAGGGCCGCACGATGTGCCAGGCGTGCGCGGCGACAGATCCCCGCAAGACGGCCTGCACGTCGTTGATCGAGAAGGCGCGAGACGGTATGCCGTGCCTCTGTCTTGGTGCTTGAAGGTGAACAGGCACGAGGGCGTCAGGTGCGATATGAGGCCACTCGGTGTGTGCCTCTGTCTTGGTGCTTGAAGGTGAACAGGCACATCAAGCGCTTCTCGCGTCTGCGCCGGCATCATGTGGGTGCCTCTGTCTTGGTGCTTGAAGGTGAACAGGCACGAGATGCAGATGTGGATAGGTGACCGCACTTCTCCCTGTGCCTCTGTCTTGGTGCTTGAAGGTGAACAGGCACAGCTTCCTTCTGAGAGTCTTGTGGTTCACGCGTCAGCGTGCCTCTGTCTTGGTGCTTGAAGGTGAACAGGCACACGTGACGATTGCGGCCGTCGTCCTCAACGCTACCTGTGCCTCTGTCTTGGTGCTTGAAGGTGAACAGGCACCTTCAGCTCGGCGTGCCTGGCTGGAACTTTTCCCAGTGCCTCTGTCTTGGTGCTTGAAGGTGAACAGGCACTCCAGGTGGGACAACACAAGCAGGCTGAGCACCTCCCGTGCCTCTGTCTTGGTGCTTGAAGGTGAACAGGCACCTACATATCACGCAAATCATCACGACTGGGTAGAGTGCCTCTGTCTTGGTGCTTGAAGGTGAACAGGCACCGGGCACCCGTGGCCTGGATGAGATTGGCAAGGTGCCTCTGTCTTGGTGCTTGAAGGGGAACAGGCACATGCTGATGAGTAGTGCCAGTTTCATCGTAAACCGGTGTGCCTCTGTCTTGGTGCTTGAAGGTGAACAGGCACTAACCCCTATAGTACGTCAAAGTATTTCTGACGTGTGCCTCTGTCTTGGTGCTTGAAGGGGAACAGGCACCTTAATGCTTTCTCGATTGCTTCCTTTCTAGGCGTGTGCCTCTGTCTTGGTGCTTGAAGGGGAACAGGCACTTACCTATGTGTTACCTGGAGAGGCTCTGATGGCCAGTGCCTCTGTCTTGGTGCTTGAAGGGGAACAGGCACTTATACTCGATCGGCACGAAATATCTCCTAGTGTGCCTCTGTCTTGGTGCTTGAAGGGGAACAGGCACACTCGCGAGGAATTCCAGTATATATGGCGTGCCTTAGTGCCTCTGTCTTGGCGCTTGAAGGGGAACAGGCACCCAAAACTTATTGCGACCGCTGGAGGGGTGCAGATGGTGCCTAGGCCTTGGTGCTTGGGAAGACACCCCAGGCGGCAGATGCCCGCAAGAAGCCCTACAAGGGCTTGAGCGAAAAGGCGCGCACAGGGATGCTGTGCCAGAGCCCGCGTGCTGGGGGGAGACACGGCACCATACACCCGTTCAGCGGACGACCTTTCATGGCGAAGGCGCCAGAGACCGCGTGCAGGAGAGAGACCCTGCACCGCTGTGTGATCCAATCCTCGCCCGAGGCCGCATGTGCGCGAGACCGCGTGCTGGGGGGAGTGACAGCACCATACGGCCGAAACATCCTGCTTGCCGAGGTGCCGTGCCAGAGCCCGCGTGCCGGCGAGAGACCCTGCACTATCCTAAGATTACTGACTTTCGAGCACGACCTATGTGCCAGAGCCCGCGTGCCGGCGAGAGACCCTGCACCTTCTAGAGACCGCGTGCTGGGGGGAGTCACAACACACTTGAGTTTCCGACCTTACGGCAAGGTCGGAACCGTGCCAGAGCCCGCGTGCTGGGGGGAGACCCTGCACCGCAATCTGATGATGAGCCCATATGGGCTGCTCAGGTGCCAGAGCCCGCGTGCAGAGGGGAGACCCTGCACCATACGGGCAACAGGTGTGCGCGAGCCCGCGTGCAGGCGAGAGATACTGCACCACCAGAGCAGGTGCAGGGCTTTATCACACGTGTGGTGCGCGGGACCGCGTGCAGGCGAGAGACACTGCACCCCCTTTGGATGGCTCGATACCCACAATTTTTTCGTGCGCGGGACCGCGTGCCGGCGCGAGACCCGGCACTGTTTGAAGATCGACGCGAACTCGATGTGTGGCGGTGCGCGGGACCGCGTGCCGGCGCGAGACCCGGCACAATGACTGCCTGCCAAGTTGTTTTCCCCAGTACGAAGTGCGCGGGACCGCGTGCCGGGGGGAGACCCTGCACCACTGGTTGATGTCTCTCGGCACCTCCAATGGGTGGGTGCGCGAGACCGCGTGCAGGCGAGCGACCCTGCACCGTACCTGGGTTGACGTTGGGATTGCGATCCCCTAGTGCGCGAGACCGCGTGCAGGCGAGCGACCCTGCACCGCACGCTGGGCGTAATCGATGTCAACTTGGATAATGTGCGCAAGACCGCGTGCCGGCGAGCGACCCTGCACCTGACCGCTGGACCACCGGTAATTTTGCGCCCGCCAGTGCGCGAGACCGCGTGCTGGGGGGAGTGACAGCACCATACGGCCGAAACATCCTGCTTGCCGAGGTGCCGTGCCAGAGCCCGCGTGCCGGCGAGAGACCCTGCACTGTACATGCGATGCTCCGTTTTTATCCTCTACTACCGTGCCGGCGCCCATGCCAGCGCGGGCTGCGGTGCTGGCCGCTCCCCTTCGTCGGGGGCCGTCGCGCCTCCCGCACGCGCCAGACCCGCGCCTCCAGGCAATCCGCGCAGAGCACGGTGACCTCGCGCGGGTGTGACGGCTCCGGTGCCAGGCGCACCACCACCGCCTGGCCGCAGTCCGCGCAGGGCAGCGGCAGAATGGAAAATGCAGAATGGAGCATGGAAAATGCTTTCGGACTCCCCCCATTTCCCATGCTCCATTCTGCATTTTCCATTGCCGTCAACGGCTCCACGGCATCGGCGGATCGGCCAGCCAGTACAGCAACTTGGTCACCTTGCCGCCGGTCGAGATCGCCACGCCGCCGGCAATCAGCGTCGTGATGATCGAGGCGAACGCACTCACCAGGGCGATGCGCACCGTGGCCTGGGTCGTGGACAGGCCTGGCGGCGGGGGCAGGCTGATCGCGGGCACCGTCTTGCTGACCTGGAGCTGCGTGCGCAGGTCCTCGACGGTTGTGGTGAGCGCGTGCGTCTGGGTGCGCAGATCCTCGACCGCTTTGGTGAGCTCACGGGTCTGCGTGCGCAGCGACGGCGTGCTGTTGCCAATGTAGATGGTCTCGTGGTGATCTTCGAGGCGCTCGAAGATTTTGCGCAGCTGTTCTTGCTGGCTCTGGAGCAGGAGCTTCGTGGTCTCGCTCTGGACATGAAAGGCCGCGAGGAGTTCGGCCTGGGCCTGAGATATGGCGCGGACTTCAGCCACCGAGCCCTCCTGCCAGGTCACCCGTGTCGCCCTTGTCGCCCTTGTCGCCTTTCTCACCCTTGTCGCCCTTGTCGCCCTTCTCCCCTGGCTCCCCTGGCTCTCCCTGGCTCGGGCTGTCCTGGTCAGCGGGCCGCGCCTCCCGCACCAGCCGCAAGCGCTCCTCGATATACTGGTGGCGCTGCCAGGCCTCGCGCATGGCCTGGACGAGGCGCGGCGCCAGGTGCGGCTCCCCCTTGGCCACGCATGCCTGCATCCCGGCTCGTAACGCCGCGCCTTCAATGACGTCGCTCAGGTAGCCCGACATCACGACCACCGGCAGCAGGCGCCCCAGGAGGGTCTGCATATCGTGCAGCAGGTGGTGCACGGCGGTGAGCCCGTTGCCCCCGGGGAGGAGCAAATCCAGCACCACCAGGTCCACCGACTCCTGCGCCAGCACCGCCCGCGCCGCCTCCAGCGAGGCCGCGGTCAGGACGATCAGGGGCGGCGCCGGCCAGTAGCGCGGCAGGGCCATCTGGAGCAGGTCGGTGAGATCGACATTATCGTCGATGATGAGGACGGTCTGGAGCGTGTCACTCACGGGGGCCCTCCTGGGGTCACTTGGGATAGGCAAACGTGATGAGCATATCGCTCGTATCCGTCAAGTTCGCCTGATTAAACGTGGCCGTGCCCGTGGCATCACTCTGGACCAGGGTGAGATAATCGGACGTGGCATTATTGATGAAGGCCTGCACCACCCCGGTGAGGCCGGTAAAATTGGCATAGGCCAGGACACTCGGCACGATATTATTGGCGGTATACGCCCCAACGCTCCGTGGTAACGTCACCGTTACCACGCCCGTCTGGGCGCCCTTACTGGAGAGGGTGAGGCGCACATTGCCAAACACCAGGTTGCCGATTTCGTAATACTCGCCGGACTGCGCGCTATACGTAATACCGGTCGTCGAGCCGCCAATTTTCAGTACCGGGGTATACGTCGAGCGCGCCGTCGTATAAAAGCCTTTCCCATTGAGAATGCTGGGGGTCCCCGCAAGAGAGACGCGATCCTCGATATTGAGTTTGACGCGTCCATTCCCCGTAAATGTCGTCCCTGTGGTAATATCATTCTCAAAGACACCGCGCAGCGTAATATTATCAAACACCTTGGCGCTGGAGGTGGCCTGGAGCACATCATCCTGGTAATAGCCAAAATTGATCCCACCCCCCCCCGCATAGCCCGATTCGTCGTAGTCAATACTAATATTGCGCACCACGCCAGGCGTGGGTTGCGCGGCGACGTTGTGCTGGCTCTCCAGGTGGAGCTTATTCGAGGTGGTGGTGCGGGCCATGCGCACCTGGAGGTGGATATTCGAGGTGTTATAGTCATAGGCTTTGATGTTCACGCCCGCGAAATTCGCCCCGCCCTCGGTGATGGCCAGTTGCACGTCATGATTTTGTATGCCATAGACGAAGTAGCCGCGGTTGATGTCGTAGCCCCGGACGGTGCGCGCCGTGACGTTATCGCCGTTGTCATGGAAGGCCAGGGTGTAGTAGCCCGTCGCATGGAGCAGGTTCTCGATCGTCATGCCCCGCAGCCGGTACGTGCCCCCGCCGTCGCCAAACACGTAGAGACACGTATAGACATTCTGGCAGCGGACGTTCTGGATCAGAATGCGCTCAGCGTCCTGCGTCGTCGCGGTAAACGCCAACCCATTCATGCCGACCGTTTGGGGAATGCGCGAGGCGTCAAAATTCCCCGTGACCGATTGCAGGCGAATCCCATCCCAGACAAAATCCCGCACGCCGTTCAACAGAAACATTTCGCCGCCGCTGGCATAATCCGACCGGATGGTCACGCCATCGCCCTTGAAGCGCAGGCCGGTCACGCTCTCGACGTAGAACTGATACGGGAGGTTCTGGTTGGCGGTGGCGTAGGCGGCCCCCGCGACGGGGACCGGCAGACTTTTCGTGCCCGCGGTGCCCGAGACGTAGTAGGAGCCCGTGCGCGTGTACGGGAAATACACCGTGCCGCCGCGCTGTGACGCCGCGGCAATCGCCGCCGTGATGGCGGTGCGGGCGTTGGTCGTGTCGTCGTCGATGGCGCCGTAGAGCGGATCAGTCACATCGAAGACGCCCGCCCGGGCATAGGAGGCCGGGCGGCGAACATCCGCGACCGCCGTCACCACGCCGCCGGCCACGGTGACCTGCGCCACGACCAGGCCGCCGCTCGGGTCCGCCGGCTGGGCGGTCACCTGGCGGAACAGGTAGTGCGAGCCCGCCCGCCGGGTCCAGCTACTCACGGCGGTCGAGGTATCGCGGTGCAGGGCGACCCAGTGCACGCCGGTGGTGTTGGCCAGCGTGACCGTGGCGGCGTCCTGGGACACGTAGACCAGCTCGTTGCTGCTGCCGCGCACGTAGCCCGTGCACGCGAAGGCCGCCAGCGTCAGGCTACTGCTCGGCACGGCAGGCAGGCAGCCGGCGGTAATGTACGGCCCGCCGCCGTCGCCAAACCAGGCCTGGCGCTCGCGCGCCTCGTCCGGGGTACCGTGCGTGTTGGCCGCGTCGGCGCGGAGGCTGAGGAGGCCCAGGCCGAGGAGGAGGAGCGCGAGACCGCGTGCAAGGATGTGAGGCAAGGCCAGGCCCTCCCGTTAGGTCGCGGTGAACACCGCGGTGTGCTGCCGCCACTGGGTGCCGTCTGAGACCACCCCAATGCAGGAATTGGCCAGCAGTAAGACATCCGCCCCCGCCACAGTGAAGAAGTGACTATTTTTATCCAGCGTGATGGTATTCGTTGTGCCCACATTGCAGACCAGCATCATACAGCCCGTATTCGCCGCCGCGGGAGCCGTGAAGGTATCTGTGGTGTTGGTCGTGACCGCACCAGCGGCAGTAATGGCTTTCAAACCGGAACACGCGTCCGCGGTGATAGTATTGGTCGCCGCAATGGTCTGGGTCGTTGGGGGGACCACGTACATGCCGGTCGCCCGAATGTCCACGATCTTCGTGGGCGCCGCCGTGCCGCCGCCGGCATAGATCTCGCCGCCGGTATCGTTCGTGGTATGTTGCCGGATGGCGAACTCGGGGTAGGTGCGCGAGCCGCGAATCCAGGCGATCTCCGGGCGCACCGTGGACGAATCGTTGAAAATGAGACTGTTGCCGCTGCCAAACGTGCTCCAGGCCACCCCCTGGGAATTGAACTTGGCGGTGGCGTCGGTGAAGGTGGAGCCGAAAATGACCGGGTAGCCCGCCGTATGCAGCTGCCCTTGCGGCGCGCTCACCCGCATGCCGACAAAGCCGGCACTCGTCAAGCGCAGGGGCTCCACGTTGCCGTTATTGCCGGTCACGAAGCTCATGGCATCGGTGGTGCCCACCCCGGTGGTTGATTTGAGGGTGAGCGTGGAGCTGGCCGTCGTCCCACCGATCAGCAGCGGCGTGGTCAGGCTGGTGCTCAGACTCATCTGCCCATCCGCCGGGATCGTAACGCCGCTCCCGAGCGAGACCAGGAGGCGGCCACTACTGTCCACCTCGGCCAGGGTGCCGGAGGCGCCGGCCAGGCGCACGCGTGCAAAGGTGCTGACGCTCGGGTCCGTGCCCTGCGCCGCCGCCGTGCCGCTGGTCGTGACGAGGAGGTTGCCGCTGCTATCGACCTCGGCGAGCTGGCCGGAGAGGCCGCCGCCCAGGCGCCAGCGCGGGAAGGTCGCGACCTGGGCCGTGAGCAGGCCGGCCAGGGCGAGGAGAGAGACGAGGGTGATCCAACGGTATCGGCGCATGGTTACATCCTCGAGGGGCGCATGGAAACACCCCAGTCTGTAGCGATATCGACCCCTTTGTCTTTCATGAGTTGCCGATGTTCGGCGGGGCTATGGATGACGCGCGTCGGGTCCAAGTTCTGGATCACCCGCCCGTTGCTCTCACTAAAAAATTGCGGGCAGTTGACCAGCGGCCAGCAGCGCGGCGCCAGCCGGTCGCACTGGCGGCAGTCCACGACAGTGGGGGCGCTGGCGGTGGTGTGGAAGAAGCGCTCGTGCACGTGGCCGAGCGTGCAGCGATAGTCGAACAGGGGCATGCCTGGGCTCCTAAGCCGCTGTCCGGTGGGACAGGAGGTAGTAGTGCAGCGTGCATTCGAGCACGCCATTGCCATCAAAGGTGCCGCCGCCGGCGCTGATGAGGACATCCGTGGCACTGGGGTACGTCGGCCATCCCTGCGCCCGGAACTGGCCGCCTTCGAGGAGGGCGTTGCTGAGCAAACTCGTCTGATGCCCCCAGCGATCGCTGACGGCAGACTCCCCGACGTCGAAGGACGTCAGGCCGTTACTGGCGCCAAACGCGGTCGTAATTTTGCTGGTGACCCCCACCACGGTGGCCCCAGCCGGGATAAAACTCGCCAGCGTGAGCACACTGGCACCGTTGACGGCAGCGAGGGTGGCGGTCTTCAGGATGGCGAGCGACGCCACGCTCAGTTGGTGCGCCGTGACGACCGAGCCGTCCTGGAGGCGCAGGCTGCGCGTGCCGGGGCCGATGTCGAGGTCCTCAGTAACGATAAGACTATAGGTCACAGTCTCGATATCCCACCCCCTGGCGGGCGCCTTAGAGGCGGAAGGGGTAGCTAAACGTTGAGCCTTCCGATGGGGTCACAAATTAGAACGATTTGACATAGCAGTAATTTGCTGCTACGCTTCTTTCATGGACACAATCAAGCGCTTGGTTATCCGACTTCGACCCGCAATGTACGCCCGGCTGCATGCCATGGCGCAGGCCCATCATCGCTCCTTACAAGGCGAGGTGGTGGCCGCCCTGGAAGCAGTCATCCAGGCCCATGAACACCCACAGAGCGCCACAGAGCGCCAGGAGATATCGAATGTCCGCACCGATTCGTAAGTCCGTTATTGGTCTTATCCTCGCCGCCGCCCTGACGCTGCCGGCGCTCGCCGCCGCCCAGGTGCACGTGGATGGCTATAGCCGCCGCGATGGCACGTATGTGCAGCCGCACTATCGCAGCGCGCCCAATGGCTCGCTCTCTGACAACTACGGCACGCAAGGCAATATCAACCCATACACGGGCCAGCTGGGGACGCGGAGCCCATACGAGCCGCTGCCGACGTATCAGCCGCAGCCCTCGCCCTGGAGGCGCTAGGCGCACGGGGGAGCCCTTCGGGGCTCCCTGCCACTCGAAGAAAGGATACATGATGCCGGTCATGCTTTCATCCCTCTATCATGCCTTGCTCGAGGCCGGGGCCAGTGAGGAGCGGGCGACGCAGGCCGCCGAAGAGGCGGCCCAATATGAGACCCGGCTCGTCAGTATTGACACCAAGCTTGACCGCCTCGCCACCCGGGTGGAGAGCCTGGACGCCAAGGCGCGTCTCCTGGAGACCCTGATGAATCACACGCGCGTCGAAATGCGGACGCTGTGCAGTATCGTCATCGGGATCGCCCTGGGCATCCTCTGGCGCGTCTGGCACTAGGAGGCGCCGATGTTCACCGAACGCACCCTCATCGCCATCGGCTTTGGCACCCTGGGGCTGTGCCTCCTCGGCATCGCCTACCAGATCATCCTGGTGAGCCAGCAGGTGGCGCAAACCACGGCCCTCGTCGAGCGCGTCACGGCCCTCGTCGAGCATCTCATCAAACTGCACTAGGCGCCGGCGGGCGCTCGGGAGATCGTGATGTCTATCCCCATGGAGTTGCTCGTGATCGTTGGCGGCTTCTTCCTCGCCCTCCTCGCCCTCGTCGCGGAGGGGACCGGCCAGGCGCCCGTCTTCCCGCCGCCCCGTCCAGGACCTATTTCGTCGCCGGATAGCGCAGGAGGAGCATCGCCTTTTGCTCCGGCGTGAGCTGCGCCAGGTCCGCCTGTTGCACCAGCGTATTAAGCTCCTTCTGGGGCAGCTTGGCGATCTCCTCCGGCTTGAGCGCCCCCAGCGTCCGGCCGGGGCCGGGGGCCGGCGGCGCCAGGACCTGCTCGTTCTGGGGGCCTTGTGGCCCGCCCATCGCGGGGGTGATGGGCGCCGGGGCGGCCGGCTTCTGCGCCAGCGCCACCGGCTGGGGCGTGAGCAGCGGGCGCTCCCCGGCTTCCTTCTCCAGCGTCTTGAGTTCCTGCGTCCGCGCGATGGCCTTTTGCGCCATCACGTCCTTGCCGTCACTCGGCTGCGGAAAATAGCGCTCATCGGCATCCCGATATTCCGAGGCACTGATCGCCGCACCGCTCTCCTTGCGGAGGACGGCCGCCATAAAATCCATTTTCGCCTGGTAATACTGTTGTTCCTGGGGCGTCCGCAAGAGATTGGCCAGCGGCCTGGCCAGCACCGTGCCGGCGGCCCCGAGGATGGTGGCCCCGCCGACCGCGCCGCCGGCCGTCGTGACGAGCGCGCCCGGCCCGGTCACCGCGCCCGCGCCCAGGCCGATGGCGCCGCCGATCACCGTCCCCACGGCCGCGCCAATTTTGTCGGCCTGCGCGGCGACGATGGGCGCCAGGCTCGTGCCGTTTTCTCCCTGGGCTTCGAGCCGCGTGAGGATGTCATTGGCTTGCACCATCCGCGAACCATAGCCCCAGGCCTTGCCCTGCTCGCCGCTCAGCGGCGCGAAGGCCTTGACCTTGCCGTCTTTGATGAGCCCCTGCGCCTCGCCGTACGTCATCGCCTGGTTGACCTTCTGGCCGGTAGCGAGGTCCACATAGTCATGCTTAGGGTCGGCCTCGATCAGCGGCTGTGTCAGTTTGTAGGTGTCCTTCGCCCGCTCCTTCGTCGTCACGTCGGCGGCACCAAACGCCGCGTGCGTCTGCTCATAGAGGCCCGGTATGGCCTGCGCCTCTTTCGGCAGCACGCCGACCGTCGAGAGAAAATAATAGTCCTCGTCCGTCTTGGGCCGCGTGCGCTCCTCGAGCTCGCCCCGGCGCTTGGTCAGTTCGCTCAAGCGGTGGTTCTGCTCGTCGATGGTTTGCTTGTAGCTGCCGGCCTCTTTGGCGCCGGCGCGGGCGGCGCGCGTCTGGAGATCGGCGCGCTGCGCTTCGAGAAACGTGATCGCCTGCTGCGCCTCCGTGAGTGCCCGGCGGTCGGGATTGCCGGCCTGCGCCAGCGCCACCTGCTCCGGGCTCAGGCGGGTGGCCCCCACCATGGAGGCCTGGCCGGGCGGCGGCGCGGTCTGGGGGGTGGGCGCCGTGGGCGGGCCCGGCATGGGAGGTCCTGGAGTGCCGAGCGGGGGCGAGGTCGGCGCCGGCTGGGCCACGGCGGGGCGGGGGGCGGCGGGGCCGGCGACCAGCTGGGAGGGGTCGGCGCCAGGCGTCCCCAACGCGGCCTGATACTGCGGTAGCCAGCGCCGCACATTGGCCACATAGTTGGGATCGCCGCCGCCGTTGTAGCGCGCGAGCGCTTTGTCGACATCCCCACCATAGGTGTCCTGATGTTGCTTCAGATAGGTGAGCGTGGCATCGATATTGCGCAGCGGATCGCGCAGTTGGTCGGGGGTATAGCCGAGCTCTTTCCCGGTCGAGGGGAGCATCTGCCCCAGGCCAATCTCGCCAGCCTTGCCGGTGATGCTATTGTCGAACGTCCCGCCCGATTCCTGATGCATCTGGGCCAGCGCGATGGCCGGGTCGATGCCTTTCTCCTTGGCTTTGAGCACGATCAGGCGCTGGATCGGCGTCAGGCCGGCACCGGCGGCCGGCCCGAGCGGCGTCTGGGTGAGGGCGCCCGCGCCGGACTCCGGGAAGACGAGGCGGGCCGGCTGCGAGGGGTCCCCGAGGTTCGGCTCCACGGTCGCGAGGCCCTGGTCCGGCGCCGCCGGGAGTTGCGCCGGCGGCACCATCGGCACGGGGCCGAGCGGCACCTGGGCGGCGTCGGGGTTGACCACAGCGTTCCCCGACAGGCGCTTCTGGTAGTCCTCGATAAACTTCTGGATGTTGAGCGCATGCATCTGGTCTTGCAGCGTCCGGCTGGCCTGCTCGCCTTGCAGGATCTTGCGCTTCAGGTCCAGGTCCTGCTTTTTGAGCTCGAACTCTTGCTGCTCCTTCTGGCGCTTCTCGTCACGCTCGTCGAGGGCCAGCTTCGTGGTCGCAAAGCCCTGTAACAGTCCCGTCAACGCGGTGCCCATGGGGCATTCCTCCTAGGGGCTATAAGCATAGGCGAGCTCCTCCGGACTGAGGCGATAACCCACATTGCTGAAACTAAACGGGTCGGTACTCAACCCCGTCCCAATGGTCGGGTTCTGGAACCCGCTCCCGCCCACCGGATTGTCTTTCGCTTGCTGGTTGCGCAGCAGCAGCGCCAGCAGCGCCCCGGTCGCCTGGCCGCTGGCGCTGGCATCCTTTCCGGCCTGCTGCGCCAGGTTCATGAAGTTGGTGGCCGACCCGCCGAGGGCGCTCAAGCCCGTCGTCGACTGCCCCACACCGGCATTCACCCCCATGTTGTACACATTCTGGCGCAGCGGCAGCTCATACTGCCCGAGCACATCCGCCCCCAGGCGCCCGACGCTGCCGGCGCGCCGCATCTCCAGGTCCGCCAGCGCCGCGTTGAGCTGGCCGCCGCGCATCGGCGTGCCGCCCAGGATGTTGGCGCGCGCCACGTTGTATTGACTCTCTAAGCCCTCCCGGCCGGTGGTCATGATCCGGCCCAGGCCGGTGGCCAGCGGCGTCGGCAGGTTGCCGGTGAGCGCAAAGTTGTTCAGGGAGTTCAGGTTCGTCTGGCGCAGCCCGGACGCCTCGTCAAAGAGCTGCCGGGCGATCTGCGCCTGGAGCGCCGCCGCGTCGCTGGCCTGCCCCTGGGCGCCCGCCGCATTGATGCCGCTATAGATACTGTTGCCGACGCCCGCCGCCGCCGTCGCCGCGTCGATCCAATCCTTCGTACTGCCCCAGTCGGCCATGTCCTTCCCTCCTCCTGCGCCGCCGGCCTGGTTGAGGATCCCCCCTGCCGTGCTGAGTTCGTTGGTACCCGTCGCCGCGCCCAGGACCTTGGCTCCGGTGCTGGCGCCCTGCACATACGGCGAGGCCTTGCCGAACAGCCCGCTGCCGCTCCCGCTCCCGATGCCGCCCGTCGCGCTGGCCGCGCCCCCCGCCAGGCTGAGGGCCATGCCGGCCTTGCTGAGGTTCTCCTCGCCGGTGGCCGCCCCAAGCACCTGGAGCCCTGTCCCCCCATACGTGGCATAGGGCGCCGCCGCGCTGAGGGTGCCCCACAGGCCGCTCGTCGCCGGCGCCAGCGTCGTCGGCGTGGCCCCGAGGGCCCCCCCCGCCCCGGCCGTGATCGGCGCCACGACATCGGGCGCCAGCGCCGCCGCGCCCAGCCCGCCCGCCTCGGTCGCGCCCGCGGCCAGACCCGCCCCGCCCGCCTCGGCGGCCGCCGCCCCGAAGGCGCCATAGGCCCCGGCGCCCCCGGTGGCCAGGCCGAGGCCCATCAGGGCGGTGCTGAACTGGTCGCCCCAGGGCGAAAACGTGTCCCAGGAGGTATTCGAGTAGTACGTGTTATCCAAAAAACTGCGGATGCGCGGGTTGCTGGTGTCGACCAGCGGCGCCAGGCGGCCGTACCCCATGTTGTTCGTCAGGTGGTAGAGGGGGTCGTTGTCCCCGCCGATGCCCAGGCGCGCGGTCTCGGGATGGCCGGGCTGGTACGCGTCACTGGCGTTCAGCACGTCCAGGACGTAGTCGGTCCAGTTGTTATAGCCCTCGGGCGCCGCCGGGTTATTGTAGGCGGCGCTCTGTTCGGCCGTAAAGCCGGGGATCATCGGCCCGGGGTTCAGCGGGCCGTAGGGCTGGGGGTAGGGACCGGTGCGTTGCAGGCCAGCCATCGTGTCTCCTTAGACCACGGTGATCGAATACCGCAAGTCCAGGTAAATGCTGTGCAGAATCAGCGACTCCGTACTGGTAGCGCCCTTGAACCGCACCTGCACGGCTTGATCGGAGCTTTGCGAGATCGCCCCAAACGTCCCCACGTACAACCCCGGCGTGCTGCCGGTCCACGTCACCTGCGCGATCACCGCGCCGGCGCTGGTGGTCACCGCCACGCCCTTGCCGCTGCCGCTCTCCGTGCCCCAGGCCTCGACCAGCACGCGGCCCTCCAGGCTCTGCGGCGAGGCGAAGTTCACCTGCTGGCGCAGCGTGGCCGAGAGCTCGACGTAGGTCGTGCCCGGCGTCGCCACCAGGAGCGGGGCGGTGGGCGCCAGGAACAGTGGAATCGACGCAAACGCGGTGCCCGCCTGCAGGATGCCGAGCGCCACGCCGTCGTCCGACGCGGTGGGGTTGTCGAGGCGCACGCGGTCGAAGATTTCGGCGCGCCCGCGCAAGCCCTTCAGGGCGTCGAGACGGTTCTGGAGCTCCATGAACGCCTGGTTCAGCTCGGCCACGGTGGCGCCGTAGACCTGGACGGGGCCGGCGGTCAGGTTGTTACTCATGAGGCGACTCCTGGATCTTGACCTGGGATTGACCCTCAATGATTAAATAGCGCTGACAGTCATGACAATAGAGCATTTTTCTCCCGTGAGAACTCCCCTTGCGCGCCGTATGCATCCCTCCACAACCGGGGCAAGGGGCTGATGGCAGGCGGAGGGGAGCGCCTATTGTCCAATATCGGTCACAGGCATGACAATAGGCGATAGCTTTCCCCTGTCCGTTTGAGCCCGACTTCTTCGTATGTCGACTCTCACAACGCGGACACTTGAGGGCAGTGGAGAGCTTGTGCGCGCGTTTCGTGCGATGACCATTCAGAGCGCGGCGGCGAGCAATGGCGAACGAGAAGGCGATGATTTCAGTTTTGCGTTCAGGGTTATCTTGAGGCAAAACTAAGCCCCGATAACGGGACTTCTCGGTGATCGTCCTTCGCGCAATGATCGCGCTGCGCATTCGATGTTTCTTTGTCTGGCTGAGAGCAGCATTCGTCCTCGCTTTTATGATTGTGCGGCATGCCTCGCTACAGCATTTCTTCCCGCGCTGCTTATAGGGGAGAGACATCGCAGTTCCACACACGATACAGAGACAGGTGATCCTAATGCCCTTCACATGGCCATGCTTCCAATAGCGCTGGCAGTCGTGACAGAAGTATTGTCGGGTGCCTTGCGTGAAGCCAGCTTTCTTCGTGTGTTCACCGCTACAGCGCGGGCAGGAGACCGTGGGGCTCTGTGATTCTTCCATCACGCCACCTGCAACGCCTGCGTCAAGAGTTGCACCCCGAACACCTGCGGCACCGCCGTCAGCGAGTACGTCGCGATCACCTGCCACGTATACCCCAGTATACCCCCTGGCAGCCGCACCAGCCCGCGCTGCCGATCGCCGGTGACCGTCGCGGTGTGGCGCCAGGCGCCGTCCACGTAGAGTTGGAGCAGCCACGTGCCGCTCGCCGCCTCCGCGTCCAGTTTCAGATACAGAAAGCGTTTCAGCACAAACCGATCCACCGGCTCTGCCGCCGGCAGCACCGTGAGGTAGGCGTCCGGCTCCCCCGGGGCCGTGATCCACACCTGGCCATCGGGCACGCCCGTGTCGAGCGCTTGCACGCTATAGAGCAGCGGCACGGTGGCGCTGGAGTAGCGCGCCCGGATGTACCACTCATAGCCCGTCAGTTCCGCCGGCAGGGCATGCAGATGCTTATTGATCGTCCCCGGCACCGCCACGGACGCCGCCAGGGTCCCGTCCACGTAGAGATCCGCCGTCCAGGTGCCACTGGCCACCGCCTCGGCATCGAGCAGCAGAAAGGTGAAGCGGCGGCGCTGGCTCGGCAGCGCCCCCGGCTGCCCGGGCAGGACCTGGAGGAAGAGGGTGCTGGTAGCCGGGTCCTCGACCCACACCTGCCCTTGCAGATGGTCGGTGCCCAGCACCTCCACGGCGTAGAGCGCGGCGCTCTGGTCGCTCGCGGTATAGGTCGCGGTGGCCTGCCACTGCTGCCCCGCGGTCTGCTCCGGCAGGCGGGCGTAGCGTTTGGCGCGGCTGCCCGTGATGCTGGCGGTCGTGATCGTGGTGCCGTCCACCGCGAGTGCCACGCTCCAGGCGCCGCTCCCCGCCTCGGCATCCACCGCCAGCCACTCGTAGGGCTTGCGGGCAAAGCGGTCGCCGCCGGCGCGCGGGGGGAGTTGCACCGTGAGCGCGATCGCGCTGCCGCCGTCCGTCGTGCCACTCTCCATGACCCAGACCTGGCCGCTCGTGTCGCCCATCGTCAAGGTATCGGTGGTCTCCTCGTAGAACAGGCGGTGCACCGGGTGCTGGTAGTGATACCACTTCTGCGTGTCCAGGCTGTACACGGCGAGCATCCGGGTGCCGGCGGTGTCCTGATAGCCGAAGTACAGGCGCCGCTTGTACTCCGCCAGGGAGAGGGCCGCCGTCTGGGCCCAGTCGATGGGCGCATAGCTGTTGATCGTCTCGCCGTAAAACAGCCCCTGGATCGCCTGGCTGATCTCCTGGTCGCCCTCGACAAAATTGGTGAGGAAGAGCCCATCGCGGGCGACGAACAGCGCCCCCTTCGAGGTCAGCGTCTGCGCCTGCGGGGCCACGATGCCGCGACTATTGAGGGCCTCCAGGGCCGTGAAGCCCGACACGCTGTTGCCGAAGACGCGGTACTTCGTCAGGCGGCTAAACACGCCGAGCAGCCCGGTCAGCGCCACGCTGCTTTGCAGGGGGTCACTGGGATCGCCCAGTTTCAAGTACTGGTCGGTCGGCCACGCCTCCGGACGGAAGCGCTTGGAGTACCACAGATACTCCGGGTTGGTGGCATCGAGACACAGGAAGAGATGCCCCTGGAACTCGCTCACCCAGGCGGACACCGGCGGCGGGGCGTTGTCCGTCTCGCCGGCGGTCCCCAAGGCGCTGTCGGCCTGGCTGCTGGCGATGGTCGCCGTGGTATTGGCCACCTGCTGGTCGAAGAAGTATTGACTGCCCCCGGTGAGCGTCCGGTAGACGCGGATGTGGGTCACCTGCGCATCGGCACTCGCGATCACGGGCACGCTGAGCTGCTGCGCCGCGAGGGTCACGGCCGCCGCCGGGGCCGGGCTCAGGCTGGACTCGTGCGCCACGCTGGAGCCCACGACGCGGGCATAGCTATAGCGCGCCTTGTAGTCGCCCGTGAGGGCACCGGCGGCGCCCGCCACGATGACCGGCGCCGCCGCGGGTGCCACGATCCCCCAGATCCGGACGGTCGTGCCGGCGTCCTTGCGCATGAGGGCCTGGTCGGCAATGAAGCTCCAGGTGGTGGTGTCGAGGAGCGGCTGATACGGCACCAGCGTCGTCTGGAGGGTCGTGCCGTTGAGGCCGGTGAGGATGCTCACCATGTCCCGATACAGGGCCGTCCCCGCCACCTCGTAGCGCCGGCTGCTGTGGCGCGCCAGGGTGCGCACCGCGGCACCCAGGCTCGTGGCGCTCTGGAGCGTGCGTCCGGCGCGCAGGCGGATGGCGCCGGGGGTGCGGTGCAGGTCGGCGTTGATGGCGCGCAGGACGTCGGTGTCGGCGAGGGTGAGCGGATCCTGGCGGAGGTTCACGCCGAGGAAGCCTGTGAGCGTGTCAGTCGGCAGGGGCATCAGGCGGCTCCTCCCGCGGCAGGGGCATCGGCGCCACGACCAGCAGCACCGCAGCGACCGGCTGGGCGTCCGCCGTCGGGGCCGTCCAGGGCGTCATGAGGAACTCGTGGTCTTCCGGTGGCACGCACATGGTCAGACCCTCCCATACGTGCTCGGCAACTGCACCCGCGGCGGCCGGCGCCGCCCCTGGCTGCCCGCTGGCACCCGCTGCATGTGACTATCTTTTCTCGTGAGCCATGCCAGGTTCTTCAGCACCTGCACGCCGCGCGCAAAGCGCTGCATGCACAGCGCCGCCAGCGCCGGCTGCCGGCCCTCGCCCTGGCCGTCCCAGGCCTGCGCCAGCGTATAGTAGCGCAGGTATTTCTGGAGCGGCCCCGGGATCAGCAGCGGCGCATCTTCCTCATGCAGGTCCGGGAGCTCCGGCCCGATCACCTCCAGGAGGAGCAGCGATGCGGGCGAGGTGTGGTACGTCGTCGGCCGGCCCCAGGGCCCGGTGGTGGCCAGGTACTGGCGATCCGGGCTCATGAGCCGCCGCGGCAGGCCATAGAGCGTGGGGCCCGTCGTGGCGTAGGTGCGCTCGCCGCTGAAGGTGCGCGGGATGCCCCACGGGGCGCCGGCGAGGCGGTAGCCCTGACTGTAGGCCGTGACGATCTCGTAGATCTCAAAGGTGCCACTGCGCCCGGTCCCCGGCGTCCAGGCCAGGGGGTAGCCGGCCAGGGTGCGCCAGTCGCGCTCCAGGGCATCGAGCTCGCGCACGTCGACCGGGGGGAGGCGGCGATGGTCATACCACAGGCCCACGATGCGTTCATGGTCGCGCGGCAGGGCAAACCGAAACGGCACCTCCGCCGGGTTGACAAAGGCGCGCTCCCACTCCTGGGTGACCGCTTCCTGGGCGTCCTCCGGGGTCACGCCTTCGAGGCACTGCACCTCCCACAGGGACGTGCACTCATAGCCAGGGGCCGACCACGTAAACTTCCAGTGCGTGCCCCCCTGCACGTAGCGTGCTTCCCACTCGCTGGTGATGCCATAGGTGACACGGCCCGGGACGTCCAGGCCGGTGAAGCGCCGCACGGCCTGGGACTGGGTGAGGAGCGCACGGTAGCCGTCGTTATAGAGCGCCAGGAGCTCGGCCCGCGTCCACAGGGCGCCGTCGTCGCCGAGCTGGACGGCGTCGCCGAGCAGGCGCTGGCACCAATCGAGGTCCGAGCGGACGGTCACGCGGGGCGCGGCGAGGCCAGGCATGTATTCGATCTCCTCTTCCGGGACGGCGGTGGCCGCCACCGCCGCACCACGGCTGGTGAGCCGATAGGCCCACAGGACTTGCTGCAGATCCCCGAGGGCCAGCGGCACGCCCGCCGGCTGCGGCAGGGGGTAGTGGAGCCACGAGGCGGTACGGTTGCGCGTGGCCATTAGCCTAGAGCCCCCTGTTGGAAGACGCTGGTACCGGCATCCCAGCTTACTGTTGCCGACGTGATGGTGGTACCAGCCCCAGTTTTTACCTTCCGCTTGGATGGCGTTCCTTCAGTTGAGTTCCTCAGAAACATATAGGGCAGCATCACCGCCTGGCGCAGCGTCGGGGCAGCGCCTGGGACGGATGCTAACTCGGTATAGGTCGCAGGGAAGCGATCCTGTAATAGACTGTAGATATCGCTTTGCACCCCACTCAGCACCCCCAGGTCGGAACTGACGTCCGACAGCAGCGAGTAGATATCCGACTGCACCCCAGACATCCCGACCAGGTAGGAGCGCAGATCGCTATGGAGGTCACTCAACTGCGAGTCGGTGGCCACGCGCTTGGGGACCCGGCTCTGGAAGTCGCTCTGCACGTCGGAGAGCAGCGAGTAGATATCGCTCTGCACGCCGCTCATGACCGTGAGGTAGGAGCGCAGATCGCTACTCAGGTCGGAGAGTTGCGAGCTGGTCGCCACGAGCTTGGGGACGCGCGAGCCAAAGTCACTCTGGACGTCCGACAGCAGCGAGTAGAGGTCACTCTGCACGCCACTCATGACCACCAGGTAGGAGGCGATGTCCGAGATGCGCGACTGGTTCAGGAGCACGCGTGAATCCACCCGGGCGCCAATCGTGTTGGCCCACACGGCAGACGCAATGTCTGAGATGTCGGACGCCGTGATCGTGGCGGCAGGACCCGCGGCGATGGCGGAGCGCAGGTCGCTCATGTCCGAGGTGTTGAGGGTCACCAGTTTGGTGGCGAGCGCTGTGGCCCAGACTGCCGAGGCGATGTCTGAGATGTCGGACGCACTCACGGTGGCGGTGATGGCGCCGATCTTGCTGGCGAGGTCGCTGTTGGCGTCCGAGAGCAGGGAGTACGTATCGCTCAGCGCGCCGCTCATGACCACGAGATAGGACCGCAAGTCGCTATGGAGGTCACTGAGCTGCGAATTGGTGGCGACGGCCTTGGGGACGCGGCTCTGAAAGTCGCTGTAGAAGTCGCTGAGCATCGAGTAGGCGTCCGAGATACGTGACTGATTCAGGAGCAGGCGCGAGTTGGCGACGACCACGCCCGAGGCGGCGTCCGAGGCGGCGGACTGGGTGAGGAGGACGCGGGAGTTAATCTGCGTGGCGGCGCTCAATATGTCACTGATGGCAGCAGAAAGATAGCTCGTATCTGTCTTAACACCTTCAATTATAAATGTTTCGTAGGCTGCCCCGGTAGCAGAAAGGATTACAATATATTCGTCGTACCAGGCCTGAGAGGCATCGGACAAATCGGCTTTGGCCAAAGCGATATGGTACACCCCGTTCGCGCTGGCCCCTACATGTACTATATCGTTAGTAAGGGAGCCAGTACCAGAACTAACGAAATTGACCCCTGTAGCCCCCTCAACAGTCCCGTAGATCTTGATCTTAGTGGCCGCCGACATCGCAGATTCCCTACTGGCAAAGTCAGTCGAATCAACCATGCACCAAGTCAAATGGTTATTCGTACGGCCAGAGGCAAATTGGAAACTCATGACTTTTTTATACCTTTATGGTATAATCAAGGGTAGAGAGTAGCTCCAACTACTCTCTACCCTCTAAACCTAGAAACCTTGTGTGGAGGTTCCTAATGTCTACCGATGATTCTACTGCAAACCCTGCGACAAAACAGTGTTCATATTGCCTTAAGTGGTTCCCAGCAACTCATGAGTTTTTCTACCGCAAAAGTGGGCGCTGTAAGCCATGTCTCAAGATAGTCGCAAAAGAATGGGCACAAGACCATCCTGAACAAAGAAAAGCTAGTATCAATAAATGGGACGCAAACCACCGCGAAGAGAATAAAACCAAAGCGCACAATTGGCGTGGGAAGAATATCACTAAGCGTCGCAAGCAACTCAACACATGGCGGGGGAAGAACAGGGAACGCTTTAATACCACAAGCAGCGAACGACGCAGGAACGATTACGCTAAGGACCCTGCTCCATACAAAGCGGCGGTAGAGAAACGTCGCGCAGCAAGGTATCATGCCGCTATTAATGACTTCACTCCTGTGCAATGGGAAAGAGTCAAAAAGCATTTTCACTATCTATGTGCCTATTGTGGAGCAAAACCAAAACGCCTAACTAAGGACCATGTTGTCCCTCTGATTAAAGGAGGGAACCACACCATAAGCAACATTGTCCCAGCCTGTCATTCCTGTAACTCGAAAAAGAAAGACGGCCCTGTGCTGTGCCCCATCCAACCCTTGCTCCTCTAGGAGGCCCCCATGCTTGAACGCCTGATCATCATCTTCGGTTTTGTCTATATGACCACCGGGCTGATCTTCATCGCCTGGCAGAATGTCAAGATCGCGCAACTGGTCACCGAACTCGGCGTCCTGATCGCCAAGACGCACCCCTAGGAGGCCCTATGCCTGACCATATCATCCTTGGCCTGATGCTCCTCGTCGAAGCGATCGTCAGCCTGATCGTCTTACTACGCATCTACCGCCTCGGGCAGGGCTCCCAGGAGCGGCTCGACGCCCTCATGCAAGGCCAGGAACACATCGCCGAACTGGTCGCCGACGTGCGCCGGCGCCAGGGCTAGCGGCACACGAACAGGAGCCCCTCGGCCGTGAGGGGCTTCCCTCCCGTCCAGTACCACTCCTGCACCTGATACGCGCACTTCTCGAGGAGCACGCTCATCGTCTTCCAGCTGTACCATTGGCAATGGTCACGATTGACGTTCTCAAAACCCCGCGCCAACCACTGCTGCCCCGCCGTGCTAAAGCAATTCGGGACCGTGATGACCACCTCACACCCGGGATACCCCTCCCTGACCTTCTGCAGCAGCGCCCCCGGTGAAACGAGGTGCTCGAGCACCTCTCCGAGGAGCACCACCTCGACGCCGTCGCAACGCGGGAGAGGAGACCGCATCGTCTCGACGTCGAGGCGGAAATAGTCGCGGTAGCGGGCGTACTCCTGATCGATACCGTAAGCCCGCGTACAGACCTTGAGCAGCGCCTCGTGCAGTGGCCCGACACAGCCGATGTGCAGGATCGTCTTCGCCGCCAAGCGGTCGACGAGCCACGCAGCGCGGTCGACGCTCGGCACGTCGGGGACGCGGTGCAGCATCTTGTCGTGGTATTCTGGCGACAGCCCGCGCAGCGCCTGGATGCCGTCCTCAAGGGCCTCGAGCGTGGCGTACATGGCCGGGCTCATAGCTCCCTCCGGTCGCAATGCATAATGGAGAATGGAAAATGGAGAATGTTCCGGATTCCTCCATTCTGCATTCTCCATTTTCCATTCTCCATTAGTGTCATATCGCACCAAAGATCGCCGGGTTGCGCCGCGCGCATTCCAGGCACACGACGGAACAGCCATCGGCGTCCTGGTAGGCCGGATCATCGACCTGCAGCCAGCCCGACACCGACCACAACTCTTTGCGGCGACAGATCTGACAGACATGCGACTGCATCACGAGGGAGCACAGCCACTCCAGGACCGAGCGCCGCTGATGTGGCAGGTCCGGCGGATGCCCCAGCGCATAGCGCACCGGAGACAGAGAGACGTTGACATGATTCATGGCACATACCGCTCATAGATGGCGAGGCGTTCCCTGGACGCATCCTCTTCGTTGTGATGCGCCACAGCCCACTCCCGATACTTGATCTTGTCCCAGTTCTCCGCGCAAGCGATGATCGTGTCCGTAAACGCCTCGACGCTGTATTCTGGCACCTTCCAGGGATAGCCTGGCTCTTCATACCCTGCGGAGACATAGGCGCGACCACAGGCTAACGCCTCGATCCCACGCGCACTCAACGGGTAGAGGGCGGAGACCACGATGTCAGCGCGGTTCAGGAGGCCAGGGACCTCCTGTTGTTTCACGGGGCCGCCCAGGGTGCGCACGAACGGCCACAACTTGCATTGCTTGACAAACGTCTGCCAGGTCTCAGCCACCCGCTTATCGGCAATGTTCACGATATGCAACCGCGCTTTGGGCAGTTTCTTCCACACCTCCACCATGGCGCACAGGATGTAGAGCGGGTTGCGTGTGCCACGCTGGTTCTCGTAGTAGAGCACCGACGGCTCGCCCTCAAGTTTTTCGACGCCCTCGATGGGGCAAAAGACCTCAGTGTCCACGCCCTTCCTGGTGCAGTAGGTGCGCTTCATGAGGCTCCAGACGGGGACCTCAGATGGCCGCATGCAAATGAAACAGTCCATGAGCGGGGCGAGGTCTAACACGGCCTTGAAGCTCACGCCGTTGCCAACACTGCTCAAAGGTTCACCGTGGCACAGAAAGATTTTGGGCGTCTTGTCATGATAATACGCAGGGTTGAGCTGGCTATGGATGGTCACCAAGTCCGGCTCAAAGTCCTGCCCCCAGAGCAACTGCCCCTGCGGTTCGCGAATCGCCACCTCATGCCCTAAGCGCGCTTCAAACTTGGCATGCTCCAGGGTGGTGCGCGTCAGGCCCGATGACTCCCGCTTCATCTGCTTTAAGATCTTCAGGGGAGGTACCTCCCTCCATTGGGCAGCGTCAGGCCCATCCCATGCTGCATCCCCAGCCCCGAGGGATGCGCGTTCTTGGTAGTGCGGCCGCCGGCTGCGGCAATACAGATCATCGTGGCCGCCCACTGATCTTCGGCGGAGAGGTTCCCACTCGCCTTGGCTTTATCCCCCGTGGCTGCAGCCGTCGCCAGCACGCCATCGCACACGTACAGGATGCTGCTGGCACTATCGTTGCGTTCGGTAAACGTCGGCGTCGTGCCCGTGGGGGGACTATGGCCGCCAAAGAGCTGCCAGTTATGCCCGGCCCAGACAATCAGGGACGCATCGACGGTGGGGGTCAGACTCAGGGCGGTCATATTCCCCGTGCCGTCGCCGTCATTGACGCTCGGATTGGGACTGAGGGCGCCGGTGGTGCCGCCCGAGACGGCACAGAGATAGCCGTCCGTCGAGGCGCTGCTGTGGGAGACGGTGTAATCCCCGGAGTCCCCCGACGCCACCTTACGCCACACATAGGTCTTGACCGAAAATTGGCCCGCATCATTGTTCTGACTCACGGAGATCGGGAACCCGGTCAGGAGGCTAAAGCCTGCAGGGGCAGCAGGCGTGGGAATACCCGCCAACGTCGACGCCCCAATCACAAACACGAGCAGCAGATTGTCCGCATCGACGAGGCCCGCCGGCGCCGTCAGGGTGGTATTCGTCCGCGTCGCATACGTGGTCGCGCTCGACGAGCGAAAGGCCGCCGGCATGCTAGGCCCCCTACTCCTCCCGGGAGCCGCGCCGCGTCTCCCGGGCAAAAAAGCGCTCCTGCACCCCGTTCACCCCCGCCTGCGCCCGCACGTGGCCGGCGGCGCCGAAAAACGCCTGCCAGGCGCGCACCGTGCCTTCGGCGTCCCATTGCTTCAAGTGGCCGAGGGCCTCCCCATAGGAGACCAGCACCTCGTGACTGGAGGCGTGCCACTCAGGCTCATCCCCATCGTCGAGCAAGGCCGCCGGCCAACAATAACAGTTCACCTCCAGCCAGCCCGCGCCCGTCGCCGGGAACGGCCAGATCAGGAAACTATCCCAGTTCACCGCCACCCACCACCAGGGCTCCCCCGTGATCTCCAGCCAGCGCGCCTGTCGGGCGTCGAGGTCGGCCAGGGTCTTCGCCTCCAGGCGCCGGTGCAGGTCCGGCAGCCCGACGCGGTAGGGCGCCAGGATGTGCGTGCCGATCCCCGGCAGTTGGTACACCACGGTGCCGGCGCGGCGCGGCAGGAGAAACGTGCGCCGCACGGCCGGCGTCTCTTCGGCGAGCACCTCCTGGCCCTCGGCGATGTAGTCCTGCACCTCGCTGGCGCTCCAGTACACGGGCGCGGCCGGTGCGTCGTTGAGCGCGCGCAGGATGCGCGTCTGGAGCTCGCGTCTGGTCATATCCCGTAATAACTCCATACCGCATACTGCCGCACATCCCCCTTCGCCGGTGGCCGCGGCAGCGCCTGGGCGCGCGGCAGGTAGACGGCGGCGGCGGCGGTCCCCACCTGGCGGTTGCCCTTGGCATCAATGCGCGACAGCAGCACCGGCTCGTAGGCTTGGAAATCCTCGTCAATGGTCACGAGGTCGAACGGCAGCGGGACCGGCACTGGCTCTTTGTCCTCCTGCTTCTTTTGATTGAGACGGTAAAACAAGGTGCGTTTCATCGCGTTCAGGGTCGTACTGTTGATCGCGGCCATACTCTCGCTCACTTCGTTCGCTTGCATTGATAAGTGAGAATGGAGAATGGAGCATGGCAAGACCTCCCCCGTTCTCCATGCTCCATTCTCCATTCTCCATTGCCCTACCAAAGTCGCTCCAAGTGCTCCAGCTAGACCGCATCGGTTAGCTGGTGGTGAAAGGAGCGTTGGCCCCAACGAGGGCCAATTCCCCATGCGGCGTCAGCCGCAGAAAGAGGTTGTACAGGTTACAATTAAACTGGTACGCTCTTCTCTAATACGGCACCGTGAGACCAACAAGCTGCAATCGCTGGCGGTCGTCAAAGACACGGTGTACGGCTCTTTGATACTCAGCATAGGGCGTTGTCCAGGGCAGTCCTGGACGTAAAATGTTGAACGCGCAAGAGAGAAACACCACAGCCAGTCCAGGCTTCTGATGCCGTCGCGGTGTCGCCTGGAGCGTTGGCAACGAGTTGGGAACCGACTCGGGGGTCTTTGCCCCAGAATCTCCGGCCAGAACACTCCGGTGGTTGGCGGGAGAAGTTCAAGCATATCCATTGAGCGAGCAACCTATCCCAAGCGTGTGCAGCGTCGGAACCTCCCGCGGCGCCAGCGGGCGGCCCTCCCAGTGATGCTGCCAGCACACGTAGTTCGTCGCCAGCACGTTCGGCGCGTGCGTCAGGCGCCACTGCTGCACCGCCTCAGCCGACTTCAGGGCGGTCATGGACACAAACAACTCCTCGATCACCAAGGCCCCCTGGCGCAGCCAGGGCAACACGAGCTGGCGCAGCCAGCGCCACGGCAGGCGCCGCAGCAGCGCCACGGCCTCGCCCGACAGGCGCACATCGACTATCTCGACGTGGAATGGCCAGGCCCAGGCGGCGTGCTGTGGGTTGCCGATCTGCGCCGCGTAGCCCGGCTGAAAGAACACGAAGCACTCGATCACCCAGGGGCGCACGTGCCCCATGTCCCACCAGGCCGCGGGATGCATCCCATAGGGCACGCGGAGCTGGAGGCGCCCGCCGGGCTGCAGCACGCGCCAGGCTTCTTGGAAGAACGTCGGCCAGGCGGTCAGGTGCTCCAGGCAGTGCGAGGCGTAAATCTGGATCTGGGAGTTGTCGGCCAGGGGCCAGGGCGCCTGCTCCAGGTCAAAGACCAGGTCGGTGGCCGGCGTGGGGTACAGGTCGCAGTTGAGCCAGCCGTCGTAGTGGTTGTAGCCTGCGCCTAGGTGCAGGTTGCAGGCGGCGCTCACGGCGGCGTCGAGCGGCGTGACCTCGACGAGCGTGCTCATGGGGCAAACCTTTCCTGGCCGAGGATATACCCGCTGCCGCCAAAATCCGGGTCGTACTGCAGGCGGGCGTGGTAGTCCTCGATGCCGGTCACGTAGTAGTCGATCTGCTGGCAGCGCACGCGCGGCTCTACCCACACGTCGAAGCCACAATCCGCCGCATAGGCATAGAAGTACATATCGCTGCCGTAGGACCCCTCCTTGATGTCAAACCACGGCGGCTTCATGGTCTCGAAGACCTCGCGTTTGAACAACACGCAGCCAAACCCCGGCACGCCGCTGTGCTTCACGTCGCCCAATTTAAAGGGCGTCTCCTGCGGGAAGATCGTCACCGGCGTGTGGCTATACAGGCGCGTCTCCTCGCGGCGCTTCGCGACCTTCACCACCTGGCGGTACAGACACGGCTGCCCCAGGCCGGCGGGCACGTCGGAGCGCAGGAAGTAGACGCCGCTGACGATGGGCTGGTCGACCGCGAGCAGCTGCAAGAGTGCGTCGGGGGGCAGCAGCATGTCAATCTCGGTGAACGCCAGGTGCGTCGCGTCCGGGATCGCCAGGAAGTCTCCGGCGAGGCGGTTCTCGGCGCTGCTGGTGTAACAACGGTCCGTGATCCCCGTGCCGCAGATGGTTCCCAGGGTCTCGATGCTGAGCGTCCGGGCCGTCTTGGCGATACAGCGCAGCCAGGAATCGACCGCCGGCGCCCAGATCGGGCCGTAGCCGGCCACGCCAAAGCAGATCTTCGGGGCGCTCATCGGGCTCTCTCTTCTCTCAGTTGCAGGCCAATCCATCTGGTATACGCCGGAGGAATGGCCTGCGACAATTCCTTCTTGCTCATCCAGGCAATGCCCATACATGCTTTGACGTAGTCCACATTTTTAAAGTTTCCCACGGGTTGGGCATAGTCCCTGGCTGGATCGTGGGCCGCGCCTGGCCGTATATACCGCAGCGTATGCGCGCAGGTCGCTGGGGGCCAGTACAGGATGGGTTGACACTCAAACTTGCGATGGCGCAACAGTCGCAACCCGAACATGGTCCCACAGAGCACGAGGGCATGATGCAGTGGCGCTTCGGGGACATTCTCGATCACATAGGGCTTGCCCGTCGCGCGGAGAAGCTGCCGAACCGGCCCGACGAGCTCAGGGGGATCACGTCGCGCATGCGGCATGCGCGACGTGACGCTATAGGCCTGGCAGGGCGGACTCGCATGAATGACGTCATACTCGTGCCCATGGGCGGCGAGATAGGCCAGGGCGTCCTCGCGCACAAACCTGAACGGGTAGTGCGGCTGCGCCTGGATATCGACGCCCGTGATGTCGAGATATCCTGCCTGGAAGTAGCCCATGGCGGCCCCACCTGCGCCGCAAAATAAATCAAGGAGCCTCATCGTACACACCACCAGGGCATGACCACCAGCCTGACGCGCTCATGCCAGCGCAGCGCCGCCGGGCTCAGTTTGTTGCTCAGTTGACACGTACAGCCGCCCTGGCGGATCGCCACCCAGGTGACGATGCGCCGGCAGCCGTGGCAGCGAAAGTACGGGTCTTGCGTCGCCGTGCCGCGCCCGTGCCACCAGCGCAGCCAGCGCTCCAGCACCGGCACCAGGTCCAGCGCCGCCATGGCCTGCACATCGGCCACGGTGCGCGGGCCCACCAGCCAGCAGCGCGCCCGGCCCAGGGGGCCCAGCTGGGGCGCCGCCGCTCGATCGGGGGCCTGCGTCCACTCTGGCACCTCGATCGTCTCATCCATAGAACCTCCTAGGGGCCTGAACGCCCCCGCTGAGTGTTTATAACGCCCGTAAAAAGATTTTCGGCGTACTCGAGCCGGTGCCCGACGTCGAGCTTTCCGCCGCAAAGGCCCAGAGGGCGCCCAGAGCGGTGGCCGCCGCCGTGCCGACCTGCGCCAGATGCTGCACGTTGGTCACCACGGTCAGCGGCATGCCGGCGGAGAGGTTGGTGTCGGTGCGCACCACGTTGGAGGTGGAGCGGTAGCCGTAGACCTGCACCAGGCCCCACTCGTTGTCGGCAATCGCCGCGTCGACGATCCCTAAGAAGGCATACTGCTGGCCGTCGTCGACGTAGCGCGCTTTGACGCCGTCGACCTCGGAGGTGAGGTCGAGTTGGCAGGTGGCGTTGGCCGCCATCGTGCCGCCTTCGTTGTTCTCGACGACGATAAAGACGCGCTCGGGGATGTCGCGATTGAGTCGAGGGAAGAGCATGGACGTGTCCTTCTGTGCCCACCGCCAGCGCCTGGCTGGCGGCGGCGCCTAAACGGGTGCAGTTAGCTCACGATGTTTTGCGCAATGCCCTTGAGGACCCCGAGCTTGCGGCGGTTGTTGGTGCCCATGGCGCCCATCCAGAGGATTTGCAACCTGTTACCTGCTAAAGAGATCGTGCCCACAGTTTGGACAGACTGTTAAAGGTCCATGGGGTTGATCTTCTGCATAGCCTCGTAATCGTACTTCAAGATTGTCAAGAGCATTATTCATCGGGTTCCCGTCTTTATGATGCACAATCTCTTCAGTACGTAGTGGCCTGCCGAGCTTTTCTGCCATGACAAAACGATGCTCAAGGATATAGCCGCGCGGATTGGCATTAGGATGACCAGGTTTTTTCAGCAATACGATATGAGACGTTTTCCTTGTTTTGTCACCACTCCGTTTTGCTATTAACCGCTCACCCTTATGATGCGTCCATTGCTCACCAAACTTGTCCCGCATGCTTTGCACACGTTCTTTACGCGGAATATTGTACGTGCGAAGATACCACTGGAGGCCAGACCAAGTGAGCCCTAAGGCCTTGGCCACATCCCGCAGGCTTTTCCTGTCTTCCCAGTGCATCTTTTCAATCATGGTAGCTACTCGTTTAGCCGAGTCGGTCATTTCTGCCGACTTCTGCATGTCTCCATGCAGATCGGACTGTCGCATACGCTTCACAGCGCCCTCCTCGTTCAGTCTCTGCAGGTGCCCAGCCTTGCGGCTTGCTTCCTGAGGGTTGCCATACCATCCAATATGTTTGTCTATATGACAACAAACTGAATGGGTTAGGTATTCCCCATTAATTAGAGGAGGTTTTACACGAGCCATAATGCCTCTGGTCCTTGTTAACTCGTGCGAGCATCTTGATTCTCTGGCGAGTCCTAATTTAATTTATACTAGGACTAAGATGCTCGACATCCGCCCAGTCGTCACGGATGAATGGGGTGTTAATAAAATTCGTCTCCGTGTCGTAAATCCACTCCATACACTCGGAGTTGATATAGTACAGCGTCGACGTGCTCATGGTGCCGATCGCGTCCACCACGTCGGCGTTCGTCGTCACATCCGGCACCACCTCATCCCAGACCAGCGCCGCATCGAAATACGCCAGCGCCTGTGAGCCGCCGAGCACGTTGACCGTGCGGTCATCGGTGCGCAGGTAGCGCTCCTGGGATTGCAGGGCGTTAAAGTAGGTGGTCCAGAACAGCCGGTCGCTGATCAGCAGGTCCGGCGAGCCGCCGGCGCCCTTCTGGCAGCGCGTGTAGATGTCCGTCATCTCGGTTTTGAGCCCGGCATAGGTGGTCGCCACGCTCTCGAAGAATTGATTCCCCCACCAGCTGTAGGTGCTGGGATTGATGTTGCCGATGTCCGTGCGCGAGCGCGTCGGATTCGAGTCGATCAGGGCACTGAGCGGCAGCGGCGCGGTGGCCCCGCTATCCATCGAGCCGACGCGGGCGACGAAGGCGCCGTTGGCGCTCGAGGCGCCGGAGCTGATGCGGCCGCTGACGATGCAGTTGTTGAGGAGCTCCTCGAGGGAGCGCTCGGCCTGCATCATCTTGGACTGGAGCAGCGACAAGAGCTTGTGCTGGCCGCTGTTCTGGCGCTCCTCGCGGCGGCTGATGGTCACCGACACCGCGAGCTGCGTCCAGTTGTAGAAGGCCGACGTAATGCCGTCCTGTGGTTCTACTCGTAATAGTCCGTAACCACTATACACGTCAGCCGTATTGTTGAGGCCATAGAGCAACGGCACCTGCACGCGCTCGCCGCCGTCTTCGCCGCGCATGCGGTCGCGGTCCTGGAGCCAGGCGAGCAGCTTGTTGCTCTTGCTAATGTTGTTGCGGAGCCGCGGCATATAGTTGCGCGCGGTCGTGGTGAGTAACGCATCATAGGAATCGGTCAGGACACTCGGGGCAGCCACGTAAGGGCTCCTCCTCTACCCGCGCGCGCCCAACTCCCGGGCGGCTGCTTCGGCCGCAAGGCGAAACGCATCGGTGTTGGTCTTGGCGCCGAGTATTTGGTCATCGACGTTGGGCTGCGACTGGCGGCCGGAACGGCCCGTCGTCAGGCGGCTGCGGGCCGCGCGATCCATTTCCCGACTGGCGTCGATGCGGGCGACATCGGGATTCACGAGGCGATAGAGGAGCTGGTATTTGTTCCCAAACACCGGATGCGTCAACGTATCGCTATTCAGAAAATCATCGAGCTGCTTCATCTTATCGCCATAGCGGGCTTCCCAACCCGGGTGCGCCGCGTCCATTTCGGCCAGAAGCGTGTCTTCCGTCTGCTTGCGCGCGGCCGCCTGCTGCTGTTGGGTGCGCTGCTCGTGGGGCGCCATGGCGGCCGCGAGGCCGCTCTGAATGGCGCGTTCGAGCACCGGACCCAGGCGCGGGGCCAGAAACGCCAGGTCGGCGCCAAGCTCCTGCTCGAGGGCACTGACGAGCCCACTGGTGGGGCTGGAACGGCCGCTCGGGGTTCCCATCGCCGGGGCGGCATCCGGGGTTCCGTCGAGGCTGAGTCGGTTGGCGAGCTGCGGGAAGCGCTGGCGCAGGACCTGGAGCGCGTATTCGTCACTCTGGTAAAAATTGCGGAGCACCTCGCCGAACTGCTGGTGCTCGCCCTCCAGTTTGCCGTAGCGCTGGCGGTCGCGTTCGCGCGTCTTCGAGTACGCCGCTTGCCAATATTTGAAATGCGGGTCATTGCGGTCGGGGGGCTCCTCCTCGGTGAAGCGCTCCTCGGTGGTCGCAGGGGTCGTGGTCTCGGTCTGCCCGTCGGGGGGACCTGGGTCGAGCGCTTCCTCAGCGCCGGGGTCCAGATCGGCGGCGTCGGTGCCGAGCTCCTCGGGTTCAGCCATGCGCAGGGTCCTTGTAGTAGGCCGTGCCCAGGCAACAAAACAAGGCGGTCCGGCTGGTGCACCAGATACCGCCCTTGGCTTCGCTGTCCGCTCCGACTGGCCAGGCAGAGGGGCACGGCCTACGCTGAAATTATCACCAACCGTGAGCTTGGCTAAACGTTACGCTCGCCTGTCGTCGTCGGCCCCGCCGGCGGCTTCCCGGTGGCATCCCGGAAGCGCAGGGGGCGGCGTTTCTTCTTCCCCGCCATGGCGGGGGCGGTCGTGGTCTGGACGGCGTCCATCGGGATCAGTCGGGTGCTGGGGGTCATGCGGCTCTCCTGCGTAGGGGGGACCAGTCAGTCTCCCCTACGCCAGCTTGCGCCACCAGGAACGCCGAGGGGCTCCAGCCAGAGCGCAGCTTGGCTGGAGGGGGAAAGGCGTTGGCCTGAAGGGCCAATTCCTGCTGCGGTCGCAGACCGCATAACCCCTTGTATCGGTTACAATTAAACTGCTAGACTCCTCGTGCTGCGTTTCCGGCGTACGGTATGGAGCCTGCAAGGGATTCCTCAACCCAGTCGATGTCGCAGCATGCACCAGTCGGCAGGGTGAGGAGCAATCCTCCCGGCCTGGAACTGCGGATGGGCCGTCTGGCTGGTGCGGGTCGCCGACAGGCTGTGCCGCACAGTCGTCAACCGGCCCTCCGCCAATCGGATACGGGGACACGGCAGAGTCAAGGTGTCCATGGAACGTCGCCTCTCAGGGACCCCTAGGAAGGTCCTGGTTATGCCGGGAGCGACAAGCTCACGCTAGAACGCTCTGCGTTTAGCGGGAGTCGTTGACTTATAACCATTAGGGTGACTGCTTTTACACCACCTCTCGCCAGACGCGGTCATAGCGGGTGCGGCAGGCTACGCACTCCACCAGCGCGAGGCGCTCCACCGCCCGGCGCTGGGCGTCGGAGCCGCTCGCCTCATACG
>WNFU01001720.1_pt1 | contig 62881 bp, 66 predicted proteins | sample 5400121 | NCBI WGS metagenome assembly WNFU01 (sample SAMN13153360, study PRJNA577476) | soil metagenome | isolation source: 100 cm soil or saprolite under grassland replicate 1 | place: USA:California | collected 2016-06-15 | reverse complement strand
ATCGACTCGATCGCCGACATGGAGTTGCTCTTCGATCAGATCCCGCTCGCAGAGGTCTCAACGTCGATGACGATCAACGCGCCCGCTGCGTTGCTTCTCTTGCTGTACGAGCTCGTGGCGGAAGAGCAGGGCGTCCGCGGCAACCAGCTGCGCGGGACGGTGCAGAACGACATCCTGAAGGAGTACATCGCGCGCGGGAACTACATCTTCCCGCCGCGGCCTTCGATGCGCATCACGACAGATCTGTTCGCTTACGCTAGCGAGCGGATTCCGAAATGGAATCCGATCTCGATCTCTGGCTACCACATCCGCGAAGCGGGCTCGACCGCGGTGCAGGAGCTCGCGTTCACGCTCGCCAACGGGATCGCGTATGCGGAGGCCGCGGTCGCGGCGGGGCTGTCGCCGGATCAGCTCGGCGAACGGCTCTCCTTCTTCTTCAACGCGCACAACCACTTCTTTCAGGAGGTGGCGAAGTTCCGCGCGGCGCGACGTCTGTGGGCGCGCATCATGCAAGAGCGTTTCGGCGCGACGAACCCGAAGGCGCAGGCCCTGCGGTTCCATGCTCAGACGGGCGGTTCGACGCTGACGGCTCAGCAGCCGGAGAACAACATCGTGCGCGTCGCGATCCAGGCGCTGTCGGCAGTGGCCGGCGGCGCCCAGTCGATCCACACGAACGCCTACGACGAGGCGCTCGCGCTCCCGTCCGAACGCAGCGCGCGCATCGCGTTGCGGACCCAGCAGCTGCTCGCCCACGAGGCGGGCGGCACCGACACCGCCGATCCGTTCGGCGGCTCGTACTTCATCGAAGCGCTCACGGACGAGCTCGAGGCGAAGGCCTGGGAGCTGATCCAGCAGATCGACGAGCTCGGTGGCGCGGTCGCCGCGATCGAGCAGGGCTTCGTGCAGGGTGAGATCGAGCAGGCGGCATTCCGCTGGCAGCAAGAGGTCGAGTCCGGCGAGCGGGTGATCGTCGGCGTCAACAGTTTCACCGAGGGTGAGGAGGAGCCGATCGAGCTGCACCGGTTGGATCCCGCTGCGGAGAAGCGGCAGCTCGAGCGAACCGCTCGCGTGCGGGCGGAGCGAAACGCCGACGAGGCCGAGCGCACAATCGAGGCGGTGCGGGAGACCGCTCGCGGCGAAGGGAATCTGATGGTGCCGATGCGGGAGGCGTTGCGCGCACGCGCAACCATCGGCGAGATCTCGAATGCGCTTCGTGATGAGTTCGGTATGTACGACGCGCAACGGTGAGCAGCCTCGGTCTCGCCGAGCTCGTCCTGATCGTCGAAGACGTCCCTGCGTCGGCTCGCTTCTACGAGGATGTAGTCGGGCTGACGCTCGAGCACGAGACGTCGGACGAGTGGGCGTGGTTCTGGGCCGGCAAGGAGGGCGTACCGCAGCGAGTTGCCCTGCATCGCGGCCCGCTCCTGTTCGAAGAGCATTCGCCGTATCCCGAGGGAGAGCGCTTCGGGCGTGTGCACTTCGCCTTCGAGGTCGCGCGCGACGAGCTCGACGCTGCCGTCGACCGAGTTCGCAAGGCCGGCGTCAAGGTGTACGGGCCGATCGAATTCGAGTGGATGGAAGCGAAGTCGTATTACTTCTACGACCCGGACGGCAACCTGCTCGAGTTCTGGTCCCCGGACTAGGCCGAGGCGCCCGAGTAGTTGCGCAAGCCGAAGCGCCAGAACCAGCGGGTGAACCCGAACAGCACGATTCCGAAGCCGACCGAGAGGGCGAGCGTCGGCCAATGGAGCCTCGACGTCAGTGCTTGCGCCGGAACCGTCACGGCAAACGCAACCGGCACCAGGAACGTCACGCTGTAGCGCAGCCACCCTGGGTAGACACCCACGGGCCACCGTCCCGTCTGGTAGATCCCTTCGAAGAGCTCGAGCACGTGCTCCATGCGGACGACCCAGAAGGCGCCGATCGTCAGGATCAGCCAGAAGCAGTACACGAGCACGCCCCCGATCCCGAGAGCGAAGGCGAAGGCGAGCGCGTCGACGATTCCGATCGAGCTCTCCACTCCGGCGAGTCCGACGATCAGCAGGACGAGGCCCGAGGCGACCTCGACGATCTGCCAGATCCGGACTTGGCGGACACTGACCAGGACTTGCGCGTCCTCCGGCTTCGTCAGTGCGTAGTCGAGCGTTCCCTGCTGCACGTCCTGCATCAGCAGCTCCATGTTCGGCTGGATGAACGTGTGGATGAAACCGCCGAGCAGAATCTGCACGCCGAGGAGCGAGAGCAGTTCGGGCTCCTTCCAGCCGTTGAGCTCCGTCGTATGCGAGTACACGAGCGACAACATCACGAGCCCGGTCCCGACCTGGATCAGCGACTGGAAGAGCTGCACGAAGAAGTTGACGCGGTACTGCAGCTCGTTCATCACGCCGACCTTGAGGTACAACCATGCGACACGAAGCGTGTTCACGCGCCCACCGCCGAGAAGCGTTTGATCGCCGCGCGCCATGCGAACGTGAACAGCACGTAGCCGATTACGGTCCACATCACCTGCGCGCCGAGACCGAGCAAGAGTGACCGTGTGGACATGTCGCTCACCAGCGATTCGATTGGGAAGCCGAACGTCCATTTGAACGGGAGGAAGTCCGCGAGCGTCTGTACCCAGCCCGGCATCAGCCTCAACGGGACGAGCCTGCCGGAGAGCAGCATCTCGGTCGCCATGTAGAGATCGAAGACCGCCGCACCTCGAGTCGTCCAGAAATTCAGCATCCCGATCGTGGCCTGGAACATGCTGCGCACGAAGTAGGCGCCCCAGATCGCGACGATGAACACCACGATCTCGAGGGCGGATGGGTGCAAATCCGGGTGGAACACGGCCGAGAGGCCGATCGCGATCGGAAGCCACAGCGCGACGACCACGAACTTCCAGCCGGCGAAGAAGGCCAGGTCGTAGTGGAGGATGTTCAGCGGCCGGAGTAGGTCGCCGGCGAGCCGACCCTCCCGGATGCGCCACTCCCAGAACGGCGCGCCGAAGACGATGTTCATGTTCCGGACGAGCGTCCAGACGATGTAGTACGCGGCGAACTGGCCCGCCGTGATCCCGTTCACCGCTCCGCCGTGTTGCCGCGCGATCGTCGACCAGACGACGAGATAGATCACCGGCTCGGCGACCATCCCGAGCATGTAGAAGTACTGCGCGACGCGGTACTGGAGCTGCGCGACGACGGAGACTCGCATCATCGTCCCGTAGAAGTCGACGAGCGAGCGGAGGCGCCCCTCCTCGGGGAGAGGTGCGGCGCGGACACTCATCGCGATTGGGCGAAGACCAGCTCGATCACATCCTCGATCGGTGGCTCCTCGATCGTGAGATCCAGCACTTCGTGCTCGGACAACAGACGCGCGGCGACACGGGAGGTCTCGGCCTTCGGTACGCGCAGGACGGCGCGGTCGCCGTCACGGGAGATGACCTCGCCGTAGCCGTCAAGCTCTGCGTCTCCGTTCTCCAGGAGCACGCCGATCGTCTTGTAGGCCGCGAACTCGTTCGCGAGGCTGGCGAGAGCTCCGTCGAAGAGGATCCGCCCGTGGTGGATGACGATCACACGCTTGCAGAGCGCTTCGACGTCGGCCATGTAATGGCTCGTGAGCAGAACCGTGGCGCCGTGACGTTTGTTGTACTCGGCAACGAACGTGCGAATGCGTTTTTGCATCGTCACGTCGAGGCCGATCGTGGGTTCGTCGAGGAAGAGCACCTGCGGCCGATGCAGGAGCGACCCGACTATCTCGACCTTCATCCGCTCGCCGAGCGAGAGGTTACGCACCGGCTTACGGACGAGGTCGCCCACGTCGAGCAGCTCGACCAGCTCGTCGCGCATCGCCACATAGTCCTCGCGCCGCAGGCGGTAGATGGCGCGATACAGCTCGAAGGAATCGAGCGCGGGGATGTCCCACTGCAGCTGGTTGCGATTTCCCATCACCATCGTCATCCGGCGCAGGTAGTCCTTCTCGCGGCGCGACGGAACGTGACCCAGCACTCGGGCTTCGCCGCTCGTGGGATAGAGCAGGCCCGCAAGCATCTTCAGCGTCGTTGTCTTGCCCGCGCCGTTCGGCCCCAGGAAGCCGACGACCTCGCCAGGCTCGATGTCGAACGAAATCGCCTCGACCGCGTGGACGTCACGGGTCTTGCGGCGGATGAGGGCCTTTGCGGCCGCGCGGAGCCCCGGCTCCCGCTCGGGCACCTTGAAAACCTTCGTTAGCTCGCTGACGTGTACGACTGACTCAGGCAATGGGTCGGAACCTCCCTGGAGGAACTACGAGACTGCGGGCCGGCTCAACGACGCGTCACACGGCCAGGGAGTATAGGGGCCGATGAAGATCCTGCTCGTCTCCCAGATGTACCCGGGGCCGACCGATCCCGACCTCGGCGTGTTCGTGCGCGGGCTCGAGGAGCAGCTCGTTGCGCGCGGTCACGAGGTCGAGCGCGCGGTTCTCGATCGGCGCGGCGGCGGCAAGGTGAAGTACCTCAGGCTGGCGCGCGCGACGCTCTCCACGTCGCGGCGCTTCGAGCCCGAGGTCGTCTATGCGCACTTCCTCGTCCCGACCGGGCTGATCGGCGCGCTCGCCGGCCGGGCGCCGCTGGTCGTGACCGCGCACGGGCGCGACGTGCGCAACGTCGGCTGGCTGCCAGGGATTCGCGCCGCCACCCGTTTCGTCGCGCGCCGGGCCGCGGCGATCATCGCTGTCTCCGACTACCTGCGCCGCGAGCTGGAGGCGAAGGTGCCTGAGGCACGCGGCAAGATCGAGGTGGTCGACTCGGGCGTCGACCTCGAGCGCTTCACGGTGCAGCCCGCGCCCGGTGGCCCGCCGCGTTATGTGTGCATCGGCTCACTGATCCAGCGGAAGAACGTGCTCCGGCTCGCGAGCGCCTTCGAGCGGCTCGGCGACGGGACGCTGACGTTCGTCGGCGACGGGCCGCTGCGCGGACAGCTCGAGGGTCGGCCGGGGATCGAGCTCACGGGTGCGCTGCCGTACGACCGGGTCCCTGCGCAGATCGCAGCAGCCCATGTCGTCTGCCAGCCGAGCCTGATCGAGCCCTTCGGGCAGGCGGTGCTCGAAGCGATGGCGTGTGGGCGATCGGTCGTCGCGACGAGGATCGGCGGGCCGCCCGAATTCGTCCCTCCGGAGGCAGGCGTGCTCGTCGACCCGGTTGACGAAGACGCTCTCGTCGACGCGCTACGAAGTACCGCTGGGCTGCCGTGCCCCAATCCGGCCGCGCGCGCGGCGGCCGAAGAGCACGACGTCACGCGTCAGGCGGAGAAGGTGGAGGAGATTCTCCGGCGAGCCGCTCAAGGTCCGCAAGCCTGATCTCCACGAGCGGGCGGATCGCCTCCTCGAGGCCCGCCTCGCGCGCCTCTGCGAGCGCGTGCTCGTAGCTCTGCCGGACCTTGGCGGGGTCGACGCCCTGTTTGAGCCGGTTGTCACCGGTGACGAGGAGCTTCTGAATCCGATCCCGTGCCTCGTCCCCCTTCACAAATCGACCGTAACAGTTCACATTGAGGGTGGAATCGCGTCATGGAGGCCGCCGTCAACGTGTCAGAAGGAATCCGCGTCCTGATCGCGGACGATCATCGTCTGTTCGGCCAGGCCCTCGAGGCGATCCTTGCGACGGACGACCGGCTCCAGGTCGTAGGCCACGCCTGGGATGGGTCGGAGGCAGTGCAGCTCGCTCTTTCCGTCGACCCGGACGTAGTCCTCATGGACATCTCCATGCCGATCATGGACGGCTTTCAAGCAACGAAGCAGATCCGCAAGCAGCGGCCGCACGCGTGCATCCTGATGCTCACCGGCTCGAACTCGCGCATCGACGTCGACCGCGCCCGGGAAGCGGGAGCGGCCGGCTACGTGACCAAGGATCGAATCGCGGCCGAGCTCATCGACGCGATCCTCGAAGTCGCCTCGTAGGACCGCTACCCTGCCGTCGCGATGGTTCAGGCGCTGGCCGTCATTCAGGTACTGCTCTCGATGGGTCTCATCGCCCTGATCCTCATGCACTCCGGCCGGGACGCCGGCCTCGGCGGGATGGGCTTCACGCCCGCCTCGCAGGGCGGTACGCACATCGTCGAGCGCAACCTCACGAGGCTGACCGTCGTCATCGGCATCCTCTTCGTCGCGAACTCCATCCTGCTGTTTCACGCGCTGGCGTAGCTGCGCTCTGCGCGGCCGTCGCGCTGGTTGCGGCGGGATGCGGCTCGGAGCAGACGGCACGTGCGCGTCCCTTGCAGGCGAGCGGTCCGCCAAACGTCGTGCGCGTCGCTCTGACGAGTTTTCGCTGGCCGCTCGATCCTGCGCTCGTGGAGGGCCGCGACGAGACGACGCTTGCGCGCTCTCTCTACTCGACTCCACTGCGCACCGATCCCGTCACCGGCGCGGTCGTTCCGGGGCTCTGCACTGCGTGGAAGGCGTCGCCGGACTTCCGACGCTGGACGTTCACCTGCCGATCCGCGCCCTCGATCGCGGCTGCGTTGCGACGGGTCGTGCGGCTGGGTCGAGCGCCGGCGCGATGGCTCTTCTTCGAGGCGCTCCGGATCACAGCTCCATCAGCATCGTCACTGATCGTTCAGCTAGACAAGCCCTGGCGGCGATTTCCCTATGCGCTTACCGCCGTTGCTGCGGCGCCGCGGTTCGTCCCGGGGCCGTTTCATCTCGTGAGCGGCTCCCCGCGGCGCGTTGTCGTACGTCGGCCCGGCTTGACGGTCGTCTTCCGCCGACTCGCCGCGCTCACTGCGGTAGACGAGTTTCGCCGCGGCCGGCTGGACGAAGCACCGGTCCCTTTGGGCGACATCGTCGCGGTGCATAGGGACGACAGGCTGGGCGCGACCCTGAGGGCGCGCAGGCTGCTGGGCCAAGACATCGTGATCTTCCGAGGCGGCCCCGTGACGCCCGTGAGGCACGCGTACCGGGACACGGCGGACCGAACGGACTACGAACAACTCGTGCCCGAGCTCGCGGGTTCCGCCGCCACCGGCTTCGTAGCTGGCGGGGCGCACCAGGACCCCGCACGCTTCCGCGACGCGCTGAAGCGAATTCCGTCGTTTCCGCGGGTGCGAGTGCGGATCGGTGTTCCTCCCGACCCGGTGCTCCGCTTCGGCGCGAGAGTGCTGTACGCGCAGTGGCGTGACGTCGGTCTCGGTCCGGTGCTCGTCTCGGACTCCGCGCAAGACGTCACGACCGACTTTCGTCGTTTGATCGCAGCGTATCCCCAGGTCGAAGCTCTGCTCGACGACGTCGTGCACCGCTCTGGTTTCAGTGCTCGTGATCTGCTCGACGCTGTGCTTGCGTCTACCGAGCAGGGTGTCGCGTTGGGGCGACTGGACGACGCACTGCGGTCGCTAGGCCGGGTCGTTCCGATCGCCTGGGTCGTCGACGCGCGTCTCGTCTCTCCGCGGCTCGAAGGCTGGCGCGAAGACGTGCTCGGAAACGTCGACTACGCGGAGGTCAGATCCCGGGCTTCGAGCCAACGCCCGTGACGGTCAAGCTCTCGGACGCGACGGCGGGGGCCATGACCCCGTACGGGTAACGCTCGCCGTAGAAGTTCTGCGAGTTCACGAGCACGGCCTTGTTCGTGAGCCCCAGGACGTCGCGCAATAGGTCCGGGACTGCGACCGTGAAGCGCAGGTTGACGAGCGGCTCGGCGATCTTGCCGTCGCGGATGCGGAACGTCCCGTCGCGTGTCATGCCGGTGATGATCCCCTCGCGGGGATGCACAACGCCGAGATAGTGCAGGCGTGTGATGTAGAGGCCGTCGCCGACGAGTTCGGCGAGCTCCTCCACCGATTCGGCGTCGCCGGGCGACACGCAGAGCGCCGAGGGGAGCGGGCCCCAGTCGCGCAACTCGGCAGGGGGCGCATGGCCGGTCGACTCCGCACCGTCGCCCGCCTGCGCCGCCGTCGCCCGGTCCCAGACGACGCTGCGGGCGACGCCGGCTTCCACGAGCTGGACGCGTCGTTTGGGCGTGCCCTCGAAGTCGAACGCCTTGGGCAGCCCACGCGGATCGAGGGCGTCGTCGGCAATGGAAATCTTCTCGTCGAAGACCTTCTGACCGAGCCGCTCCGCGAAGTAGCTCCGTTTGTCGAGCAGTCCGAGCGCGCCGAACGAGTCGTGCGAGAAAGTCTCGAGCAGCTCGGCGAACGCGTACGGCTCGAGCACCGCGCGGTAAACACCGGGATCGATTTCCGCGGCACCTCTGGTTCGCTGCGCCTTCTGTTCGGCCTCCCGCGCGACGGCGGTCGGATCGATGCCACTTGCGCGCCATGCGGTGTGCTCGGCGTATCCCGAGCCGTTCTCGTCCGCTGCGACAACGAGCGCGGTGGCATCCGTCATGCGCTGGTGGACAGACAGTCCCGTCGAGGAGACGACCGCGAGCTCGGAGACGGCGCTCGTGAAGAACCCGTACACCGGGACGTCGTCGCCCGCGTCGATCGCCGCCGCCGCCAGACGAGCCTGGTCGCCCGGCCCGAGCGCTGCGGTCTCTTCGTCGTAGCCCTCGACCTCGGGCGGGTCCGCAGGCGGGGCTAGGCCGGGGAAGGATTCGTCCGGGGGCGCGCTCTGCGCGGCGTCTGCAGCCCGGCGGACAAGTTCCGCGAGCCCAGGTGGGTCGATCTTGTTCGTCGTGGCGACCCCGGCTCGGTTCCCGTGAACGACGCGCAGAGTGACCATCGCGTTCTCGATCAGCGTCGGCTGGTGCACTTCCGACCCGGCGAAGCGCGCGAGACCGGAGCTCTCGACGTGCGCGACGGCTTCCGCTTCGCCGCCGGCCGCATCGAGCGCGGCTTGTGCCACGTCGAGCGCGTTCACGATCGGACGCCGACCTGCACGTTGCGAAAGCGTGCGGGGGCGGCACCGTGCGAGACGTGTGCGCTCTGACCCGGCTGACCTTTGCCGCAGTTCGTCATTCCGTACAGCCGCCACGAGTCGCGTCCGGCAACCGCGTCCAGTGAACCCCAGAACTGTGGCGTGATCCCGGTGTAGGTCGCATCGCGCAACATCCGTCCGAGCCTGCCGCCCTTGATCTCCCAGGCGATCTGTGTGCCGAACTGGAAGTTGAGACGCTTGTCGTCGATCGACCAGCTGCGATTCGTCTCCATGTACACGCCGTCGTCCACGTCCGCGAGCAGCTCTTCGAGCGTTCCTTCGCCCGGCTCCAGGTGGAGGTTCGTCATTCGCACGAGTGGCATCCGGTTCCATCCGTCCGCGCGCATCGAGCCGCCGTTGCCGGCGCCGATGCGCGCCGCGGTCTCTCGGGAGGTGAGGAAGCCAGTAAGCAGTCCGGCCTGCACGATGGGCGTAGGCGCGGCCGAGACGCCTTCGTCGTCGAACCCGAAGCTGCCGAGCCCGCCCCCCGTCGTCGGGTCCGCGGTGATGTTCATCAGCTCGGATCCGTAGCGCATCGACCCGAGGTCGCCCGGCTTGAGGAAGCTCGTGCCGGCGTACGAGGCCTCCGTGCCGTACACGCGGTCGAGCTCGGTGGGATGGCCGACCGACTCGTGCACCTGCAACGCAACCTGGTCCGCGTCCAGCACGACGGTCATCACGCCGCTCGGGCATTCGTCGGCGCGCAGGAGGGCGGCCGCCTGCTCGGCGATGCGGGGCGCCTCGCCGGTGAGGTCGAGCCCCTCGACGTACTCCCAGCCGCTCTGGCAGCTCGAACCGACATGGGCACTCGGGTAGCTGCGCATCTGGAAGACGCTGCCGCGCGCGGCGGCGCACTCGATGCCGGCGCCGCACTCGATCAGCTCCTGTTCGACCTCCGTCCCTTCCGACGTGAGCAGGAGCTTGTGTTCGCGCCGCGCGCGCACCATCGTCTGGCGGACGAGGATGTCCGGGCCGGCCATCGCTTCGTCAGCCTCGAGGCACTGCGCCACCTTTTCCGCGAGTGGAACCTCGAAAGGATCTCGTTCGACCGGCGTGCGGTGCGTGCCGCGTGCGGGAGCTACGGGAGCGAGTTGTCGAGTGTGCTTCCCAGGGGCGGCGCGCGCGAAGGTGCATGCTCGGAGGGCTGCGTCGCGAGCGCCGTCCGCGGAGAGCCGACGGTCGCACGCGAACCCCCAGGCGCCGTTGAGAAGCACCCGCACGCCGATGCCCTCGCTCTCGGAATCGGCCAATCGTTCGACGCGCCCGCTCTTCGTCGCGACGAGCTGGTCTCTCTTCATCACGACGCGTGCGTCCGCATACTCGGCTCCAGCCCAGGTCGCCGCGTCGACCGCAGCTGCACATAGGTCCCGCACGCTTAACGGCCCAAAGTCCGCTCGCTTCGCTCGCATGATGACTTTGCGCCGCGACCCTGGATCCGGCCCTTGGTGAGCAGGGCCGGGCACAGCCCGTCCCTGCGGCGAAGAGTCTCATGCACGCGCGGAAGCCTAAACAGAGTCGCCGACGAGTCTTTCGTAAACGATGAGAAATAGCCGATCGTTGCTAGAGAGTTGCTGGCCTCCCGCTACACTGGCGTCCCCTCGAGCGCTGGTGGCGGAATTGGTAGACGCGCTAGGTTGAGGGCCTAGTGGCCTTAAAAGGCCGTGGAGGTTCAAGTCCTCTCCAGCGCACTCGACGATGTCCCCGAAAACCGGGGGCCTTGTCCTTCCGGGACATGTCCGGAGTCCCGATGCCACCGGAAGCCAAGTCTTGGGGTCTGACCCCAAGACAGTGGCCGAAAGGGACAGGCGTCTCTGGCTCCTTGACGGCGTCCGGAGGAGTCTTTACTCTAGTCACGAACACACGTTCGATCGGGCCGACTAACCCTTGGAGGCGGAGATGCTGACGGGACGACAGCAGGAGATCTGGGACTTCCTCGTCGACTACGTCGACGCTCATGGCTACCCGCCCACGGTGCGGGAGATCGGCGAGGCGGTAGGCCTGGCCTCGCCTTCGACGGTGCACGCCCACCTTGCCAACCTCGAGCGCGCCGGATTGCTCAAGCGCGATCCCACGAAGCCGCGGGCCCTCGAGCTCGTCGGCCGCGAGCGTCAAGAAGCGCCTGCCGCGACGCTCGAGAAGCTGCCGCTCGTCGGGCAGATCGCAGCCGGCGGACCGCTCCTTGCCGAGCAGAACGTCGAGGATCACGTCGCCGTGCCCGAGACGCTGCGGGGTGACTTTGTCCTGCGCGTCAAGGGCGACTCGATGATCAACGCCGGCATCCTCGACGGCGACCTCGTGGTCGTGCAGCGGGCGCAGGAAGCGCGCAACGGCGAGATCGTCGTGGCCCTCGCCGGCGACGACGAGTCGGCCGACGAGGCCACCGTCAAGCGCTTCTTCCGCGAGAACGGACGCGTGCGGCTCCAGCCCGAGAACGACGCCCTCGAGCCGATCTACGCGCCGCATGTCCAGATCCTCGGCCGAGTCACTGGGGTGTTCCGCTCACTGTGAGCTCGGTGGCGCCTCTCCACCGGACTCTCGAGCAGGAGCTCCAGGCGCTGCTTCGCGGCGCCAGCCTGGAGTGCCTCGTCTGCGGCGAGTTCGTGCTGCACATGGGCGGGATGGTCACCTGCCCGGAGTGCAATTCGAGCTTGCGTGCGGAGCTCGGAGCGGAAGAGACGCAGCTGCAATTCGACTCGCAGGCCGGGTGACCGCCAAGGCGTTGCTTGCGACGCCGACCTTCAGGACGTGTCGGCTTTGCCGGCGCGTCCGTCGTGCCTGGCCCACCGAGAGCCGCGGATTCCACCGTCCAGAATGACCGAGGCTACAATTCGAGCTGCAGGCCGGGTGACCGCGGGCTACAGCTCGAGGAAAGTCCGGACACCGAAGGGCAGGACGCTGGGGCGACCCAGGCGGCGAAAGCCGACGGAAAGTGGCACAGAAAGGAGACCGCCTGCAGCGATTCTCCGGAGACGCTGAAGGTAAGGGTGAAAAGGTGGGGTAAGAGCCCACCAGCGCCGTGGCGACACGGCGGCTAGCCAAACCCCGTCCGGTGCAAGGCAAACAGGTCCCGCCATCAGGCGGCCCGCCGAGGGACCGGGTTGCTGCACAGAGGGATGGTCACCGAAAACAGAATCCGGCTTACAGGCCTGCTACGGAAAACCCCCGCACATGCGGGGGTTTTCTATAGGTCTTTGGAGAGCCGTTCTGCACCGACGAGGATCTTCCACAGCTCGATGCTCACGGTGAGGAGTTGTTCTGTGGGTACCCATGGGTCGTCGGCGAGGCGTCGGTGGATCTCGGCTTCGCTCTCTGCGTTCACGACCAGGAGCACACGGACGCGGTCGTGCTCGCTTCCGGCGAGCGGCCCGCCGTAGAGAACGAACTCCTGCTCTGCAAGCGCGTTCATGAACGCTGCATGCTCGCTCACTGCTGGCTGCCCGGTGATCCCTTGCCCGTCGGTCCAGGCGGGTCCCGCTTCTCGGATGACGGCGAAGAGGCTCACGCCCGCGCGATCAGGTAGTGGTACTCGTTCGAGAGTCGGTAGCTGCCGTCGGCGGTGCGATATCGGGCGAGGCCTTCGACGATCGCGTCTTTGATCGCCTCTTCGCGTTCGGGTCCGGCGAGGGTGGCGAGGCCGGCGGGGGCGACAAGGGCGCGGCCGAGCGTCTCCTGGTCGGGGTACTCCAAGGTCCAGCTGGTTTCGAACGCGCTCTCCGGGGTGAGTCCGGCTTTGATTGCGAGTGCCTCGAGTGCGCCCGGCTGGGAGAGGTCAGGGTCGGCGGGAGCGTCCGGAGGGCGCGGTGGCAGGAACGGTCTGGCGACCATCTTCATCGCCTCGAGGTCGCAGCGTTCGTGTGCTCCCCAGACCTGGATGACGACCGGCGCGTCGGGTTTCGCTACCCGCCCGGCTTCGCGTAACGCGGCGACCATGTCGTTGGCGAAGAAGAACGAGTTGAAACCGGTGACGAGGTCGAAGGTGTCGTCGTGGTACGGGAGGTCCTCCATCTCACCCACCCGGAGGTCTGCGTCGGGCAGGCGCTTGCGGGCGAGTTCGATCAGCGCCTCCGAGGCGTCGATCCCAAACGGCTCGCCGCCGCGCTCGGCGACCAGGCGCAGGAACGCGCCGACGCCGCAGCCGACGTCGAGCACGCGCTGGCCCGGCTCGAGCCCGACGTGCCGGAGCGCCTCTTCGTAGGTCGGGAGCTGCTGGTCCTCGCTGGTCGCCCAGTCGTCCGGGCGCGCTCCCCAGAGGGGGCCCCAGCGTGACGCGCTGCCCGGCTTTGCGGCGATCGAGTTGGTGGCCATGGCCGCTCCTTCCGCTAGACTACGTTCCGTAGTTATAACCTATGAGTCGTAGCTTAGTCAACGACGAACTGACGCTCTTCTCCTACGAGATACTCGGGCTCGTCGGGCAAGGCGGCGCGGGCGCGCACGACCTGCTGCGGCTGGCGCAACGGGGGCGGATCCTCGCTTGGGCCGGGGAGAGCCAGTACTACGTCGAGCCGAAGCGGCTCGCGAGGCTCGGCTATCTCTCGGCACGCAAGGAGCCCGGCAGGACGCGCGAGCGCACCGTCTACACCCTCACAACGAAGGGCCGCCGCGCGCTCAGCGACTATGCCCGCACTCCCGTCGCCGTAACTCCCGTCAAGAGCGAAGCGCTCCTCCGCCTGCTGATCTGCGACCTCGTTGGCGAGGAGGTCACGCGCGAGAGCCTGGCAACGCTGCGCGACGACATCGAAGACCTCCAGCGGGGTCTCGATGACTCGGAACGGACGGCGAAGGAGCTCCCACATCGCGCCAAATACCTCCTGCTCGCGAACGCGTTTCTGCGTGGATTCCTCGAGCTACACCGCGAACTCGTCGACCAGGTCGAACGGGAGTTCGCCGACACTGGACTCGGATCGGCCTCGCATACGGTTGGACGAGACTCGTGAGGCGCCTAGCGCCGGCTTCCCCACTTCTGTGTGCCGTCCTTGTAGTCGCTAATGCTGCCGCTGCGGCGCCACCGGGCGTCAACGCGCCGATCCCCACAGAGCCTGCTCCCCTGGCCCGCACGCTTGTTCAGACAACGGCGGATCTCGAACAGGCGATAGGCAAATGGAACCCAAAGAGCACCCCTGCGCCGCAGCCCGTGATCTTGCAGGCGCTGTACCAGCAGCGCATCTACAGATTGCTCACGCGTGACTCGAGTCTCGCAACCCGCACGCTTGCGCTAGCTCCGCGAGACCTCCGGACGATCAGTCGAGATCTTCTCGTTGCCCAGCACGAGCTGTATCGGCTGACGCCTCCGATCGGCGTCCACAAGATCAAGGTCGCCCGCGCACGCCCGGCACCAGAGCTGTTGAGCTACTACAGGGAAGCCCAGCGCAGGTTCAAGATCCCATGGAACGTGCTCGCCGCTGTGAACTTCGTCGAGACGAAGCTCGGCAAGCTGCGCAGCGCGAGCGCCGCCGGCGCACAGGGGCCGATGCAATTCATGCCGGCGATCTGGCGCCGTTACGGGCTGGGCGGCAATGTCCAGGACGCGCACGACGCGATCATCGGCGCAGCCAACTACCTCCACGCTTCAGGGGGACCCCAGGATCTGCGAAACGCACTGCACCACTACAACCCGTCAAGCGCGTACGTCGATGCCGTCCTACGCTACGCGCGGCGAATCGGCGCCGATCGAACGATGTTCTATGCGCTGTACAACTGGCAGGTTTTCATCAAGACTCCGCGGGGCGATCGTCGCGTCACGGGGCCGGGTCTTCCATGAGAAGGAACGTCAGCGAGCCAGTGGAGACTTGCGTCTTCGCACCGGCGCGAGCTCGCACCGGAGGCTGCGTACGTCAGTTGAGAGCGGTCACCTGCTCACCGATGCAAGCTCCCTGCTCGAGACCGCGCTCGATCGCGGCGCGGAAGTGGATTCCGCCGTACATCCTGGAGATGGCGGTCTCTTCCGCGGCGGCCGCGAACGAGCTGAAGCCGCGTGGGGGTAGCCCTAGTGAGTCATGAGTGTGGTCGGTGAAGGCGAGTTGGCCGAAGAGGCTGGTGAGGACCTGCGCCGCGGCTGCTGTCTGGACCGAGTGGCCCGAGGTGTACTCCGGAAACGGGGGCGTGACCAGCAGCGACGTCCAACTCGGGTCGATGACGCTGCGGATGTAGGTCACCGGACGAAGGAGGTTGTACTGGTACTTCGTCCGCCAGCAGGCGACGAAGGAATCGGCAACCGCGACTCCCACCTTCGCGTACGCCTCGGCGGCGCGGTCGAGCGTGAGGCTGAGCTCGCGCGCCACCTGAGTGAGGATCGACAGCGAGTGTCCAGGAGGTGTAGCGGTCTGACCTGGATCATCAGACCAGAACCGAGCGATCGCCTTCTGTTCGGGCGTCAGGTCGCTCGTCACGCGGTAGCACTCGCGGGCCTCGACGTAGAACGCCGAACCCACGCTCTCCGAGAAGGGCGGCGGCGGACCGGGGGAGCACGACTCGCCGGAGCCCGGTAGGAACGGTCGGTTGGCCCCCCAGTAAGGCTGCAGTGCTGGGAGCAGGCCGGGTGGCGTCGGCACCCACAGACCGGGTCCGCTCGGGGGCGTGTAGGCCGGGAAGTTGTTGCGGAACGCCTCGTGACCGCCGTCGGTCGTCGACCAGTCGAAGACATGGCGCGCCACGTCGGCGCCGCGTGCGACCGAGCGCTTGTAGATCCCGAATGGAAGCGCTGCCTGCGCCTCCCCGGCAAAGCGACGCTCGAGCTCATCGATCGCCGCGAGGTTGCCGCTCGGTGTCGTGGGGAAGAGCAGGCGCAGGATCGTCGCGAGCGCGCTGTTCGCGACCGTCGGCCAGTGGTAGGCGCTGTCGGCCGGGCCAGGCGCACGTGTGAGCCCGTTGAGGACACCTGCGAAGCTGCGGCGGTTGGTGAACCCGGGCGCGACCGCCTCGTAGAGCGCGACACCCGCATACCCGAACGCCCGCGCTGCGACAGGTGGGCTGAAGCCCGGCGTCGTCCGCACGAGCCCGAGCGCAAGGTCGAACCACGCGGTGGGTACTTCCGCGTCGTATGCGGAAGCTCCTGGCCACGCGACCGCCGAGGCCGGTGCGCTCCGTGTGGCTCCGATGGCGAAGAAGCCAACGGCGGACGCGGCGGCGCGTTGAAGCAGTGCCCTCCTGCTCAGACCGGCCGTGTCAACGGCTTCCGCCTCCGTACCGCTGTGCAACGAGACTTCGTCCGGCTCCATCACCCCTCCTCCTACTCCGCCCGGTGGCGGCGGATGTCCTTGTGCGCCCGCCGCCGTCAGCGGCGGGCGCACTCGTCAGTTCATCGCGATTAGTGGATTGCGATTCGACCGTGCATGACTGTCTCGGCCGGCAGCGTGACCGGCACCGAACCTAATGGAAGGCTGAGCACCGTCAGCGTCAGCGTGCCGACGCCGACTCCGCCTTCCGTCACGTCGACCCAAAAAAGCGCCGGCGTCCTCCCCGCAGGACCGAGGTTCAGCGTGCCCGAGCCGGAAAACTCGGCCGTGCCCGCGCCGAGGTTCGCGGAACCCGAGCTGACGTTGCCCTCGACCATCATCAAGGGCTCGAAGCCCGGGAAGACCGAGGAACCCGCCATGAGGCACGTGAAGTGCCCTTGCGCCGAGCCCCCCGGGGCGATCGAGACGCCGAACCCGAACTGCGAGAAGGGAGTGGGAGTGACGCCGTCGTCGACGGTGCCCCGCCCGCCGCCGTTGATTTGGGTCGAGCCCGCCGCGACCGCGTGCGACGGCACGAGGATCACGACGAGAAGCAGCAGTATGAGCAGCCGCTTCATCTCCTAGCCCGTCCTGATGACACGGAAAGCGCACGTCGTTTCTTCATCTGAACCATCCCCTCTGGCCTATGAGCGAACGTGGAAGAGCGTGCGGCCCGTGTTGACGTTGGCCGGCGGAGCCGGGACGTTGTAATACGTCGTGAATCCCTTCGTTGTCGCAATGCCCTCGAAGATCCCGGCCGGCGCCCCCGGTCCGTGACAGCCCACGGTGAGGACACCCGATTTCCCGTCCGAGAACTCGATCCTCAGAACAGCAGTGCCGTTGGTTCTTTCTGTTGTATCACCGGTATTGTCGGTGACCGGAAAGCCCCCGATGAGGAGGGGCTGGGGAGTGGCGAACTCCCATGCGATCAGTTCCTTGACCTCGTAGGTGCCGCTTCCCCCTCCCCCCGAGATCGACCAGGTGCCGCCACCGGTCACGGCGTTCGAGCCCCCGTTTCCGCCCGCAGGCGCAACGAAGGTCCCGGACCCAGTGAGCGTGATCGTTACGCCTTCAGGGGTTTGGGCAGTCGCCACACCGCCGGGGTTGAAGGTTACGGCTGGGGGTGGGGCGATCGGGATGGGCGAGACGCTGACGATGTCCCAGCTAACGTGCTGGGCGCCGGCAGGTGCGGCTGAGGCGAAGGTCGTTAATACCACGACCGCGGCGCCGAGCGTCAGCGCGGCGCCGAGCCCCAAGAAGCCTTTTGCCCGGATTCGCATGTTGCCTCCTTTCACTTCGTTGGATGCCCTAGCAAACGGGGCCGTGGAGACGGGACCGCGGCTGAGAGAGCACTTCATGGACCCGCCGAAGCGTGCTCCTCGGACAGCGAGAGAACCCTTCTACCGCGTAGCAAAGGCCGCGGAGTGCGAAACCGCTCGAATCCCTCCTGTCTCCCCAAATGCCGCAAGAAGCCGTGCACCTTGGGCTCCCCTCCCTAGGTAACAGTTGACACTAAACGGCCCAGCTAGCACTGTCAAAAGATGGGGATTTCCGACGAACGCGAACACCTGGCCTGCGACCGAAAAACCCTCGCTTTGCGGGGGTTCTTTAGGCGATGAGAGAGAGGGATGAAAGCGAACGCCGCGGCTCTCATTGGCCTCTCAATCCAAATCTCGTAGATTGGGGCTGGTTGAAGGAGGAGGGAACGTGCCGAGACGGATCGTCATCCCAGCATCTGCCGCCGGGGTCGCTCTCGTCGTCGCGATGGTCGCGCTTGCGGCGTCTGGCTTTTCGTCGCCGACGGCCAAGGCCGCCACGCCGATCCCGGTCTTACCGTCGCCCAACGACTTCGTCAAACGGATCGACAACAAGTACTTCCCGCTTCGACCGGGCACGACCTTTCTCTTCCGCGGGACGCAGGAAGGGAAGGCACGCCGGGTTTCTGTCTTCGTCACCCACAAGACGAAGGTGATCCTCGGCATCCGTGCGACCGTCGTTCTCGACCAGGTGCTGGTCGGTGGCAAGCGCGAGGAGAAGACCTTGGACTGGTATGCGCAGGACAGGCACGGCAACGTCTGGTACCTCGGCGAGGACTCCTCGGACTTCGTGAACGGTAAGTGGGTTCGCAGCGACGGGTCGTGGGAGGCCGGAGTCAACGACGCGAAGGCCGGCATCGTGATGAAGGCCAATCCGCACGTCGGGGACGTCTACCGCCAGGAGTACTACGCGGGCCACGCCGAAGACATGGCGAAGGTCCTGAGCCGGAACAAGTCCGTCACGGTTTCGTACGGCAGCTTCGAACACGCACTGGAGACGAGCGAGTGGACGCCGCTCGAGCGCGGCGTGCTCGAGCACAAGTACTACGTCAAGGGCATCGGCAACGTTCGCACGATCATGGTCAAGGGCGGTGCTGAGGAAGAGCACCTCGTCTCGATCACGAGGTAGCCGTTACGTCTGACGGCTCCAGATCCGGAGCTCGCCGACGGGCTCGAAGCCGAGCCGCCTGTACACCTGCTCTCCCTCGGGGCTCGGAGCAAGGACGGACGGGAGCCCGGTCTCAACGAGCATTGCCGCACGCGTGAGTGCGGTGCCGTACCCACGCCGTCTCATCGACGCGATCGTCGTGACGCCGAAGATGCCGACGGCTTCGTCGGTGCGGTAGCTCATCGCCGCGCCGACCGGCTTGCCCTCGACTCGCCCGAGCCACAGGACCATGCGCGACTCGTCGAGGATCGCCGGCGGATGAATCGTGCCGGGCTCGATCGTGTTTCCTTCGTTTCCGAACCCACGCACGCTGACCGCCTCGAGCTCTTCCACCTCCTGCGCAGTCGCGACTCGTACGATCTCGAGCTCCGCTGGCGTCTCGTCGGCGGACGGCTCTGACGGTGGGCAGAGAAACCACGGCTCGTGCCGCCAGTCACGGAAGCCCGCCTGCGCGAGGTCGATCGTCTGCCAGGAATCGCAGACGGCTCCAGTTGCGTCGGCGACCGCCTCTACCGGCGTATCTGGGCGAAGCGTGATCGCGCTGAAATAGATGTGCGGCGGCGAGTCGAGCGCCCGCCACGCGTCGGCGTCGGTGGAAGACCGAAGTCCGAGCGCCGTCAGCCACGCAGCGTGCCAGCCGGCCACGGCATCGGCGCAGAATGCGACTGGATCCTTCACACGCCGCAGCGTAGGCGTCTAGGTGCGCAGGACGACTTCGAGCGCGGTGCCGCGGCCGGGCTTCGAGGTGAGGGTGAATCCACCCTCGATGATCTTCGTGCGCGCACGAATGTTCTTCAATCCTTGCCCTGCCGCCGCGGACTCACCGTCGAAGCCTTCGCCGTCATCACGGATCCGCACGAAGCGCTCGTAGTTGCGCGTACCGATCACGACCTCGGCTCGCGTGGCGTTCGCGTGCTTGCGTACGTTGGCCAAACCCTCCTGCACGATGCGGAAGACCTCGATCTGCTCGTCCGGCGCGAGCCTGACGTCGGGATCGATCTCGAGGTCGACCTCGAGCTGTCCGTCGGCGGTCAGGAACTCGATGTACCGGCTCAGGGCGGAGTCGAACGGTGCGTTTCCCGACGCAGTGGACAGTGCAAGAATGGCGAAGCGCGCTTCCTGCTGCGCCGCGTTCGCGGCTTCTCGCAGTTTCGCGATCGTCTCTTCCTGCGGCGCGCCGTTCTGCAACATCGACGCATGTGTGGACACGGCGAAGAGGTACTGCGCGAGCCCGTCGTGGATCTCGCGAGCCACCCGCGCCCGTTCCTCGGCCACTGCGCGCCCGAACTCTGCGTAGCTGATCGCACGCCACGCGCCTGCGAGCAGCAGCCCGTAGGCGAGCAGTCGCAACGCGTCGCCGCGTGAGACGGATCCCGCAGCCAGCACAGGCGTGAACACGTAGTGGAGCGAGGCGAACAGCATCAGCGTCGAGCCGAGCGCGAGCCACCGATCGAGGTCTTCGCGCCGCTCGTAGAAGCGTTTCCCGAAGCCGACCACCGCCAGGAGATTCAGGAGCGCCTGAGCGGCGAGCGAGCCCGTCAGCAGGCCGGGAGTCTCGGAGTGAGGGCTGATCGCGGGAAGGACGGAGTCGGAGGAGCGCAGCGCGAGCCACCCGAGGGCAAGCACGACGCACGCCGCGACTGCGGTGTTCGCGAGCGCGCGCGGCCCCGACCGTCCGGGTATGAACGGCGCCACGGCAATGAGCGTCCAGGCAAGCAGGCGGCCGACGACACTCGCCCACGCCTCGGGACGGTGGACGGGCTGACCGTCGAGGGCCGGGACGATCGCGAAGGCGACGATGGACAGGGAGGCGATCAGAAAGCCGGTGCAGAGGAAGAGGTCGAGGCGACGGCCCTCGACCGAGAAACGGATCCCGGCCAGGAGGGCGATGATCCCGCCTGCGAAGGCCATCACGGTCTGCAGGACGAGGCCGAGTTGCGGCAGCGAGAACCTCGTCTGGAGGTCATGGTTAGAGACGAAGAGGGCGAGCGAGGAGCCGAGCAGGCCAAACAGGAGGATTTCTCCCCAGAGCCAGGCCTGGAAGTCGTCTCTGCTGTCTTGTCGCATGTTCACTCTTTCGGCAGATCCCAGTTCGCCGATAAGCGTTGAAGCCCTGATGGCTGAGCGAATCCTTCTCGTAGACGACCACCCCCTCACCCGCTCGGCCCTCGCCGGGCTACTGACGCAGCACGGCTTCGAGGTGGTCGGAGAGGCGGCCGACGGCGAGGAGGCGATCGAGGCGGCCGCCAGGCTCCAGCCCGACCTGATCCTGCTCGACCTGTCCATGCCCGGGCTCGACGGCCTCAGTGCGCTGCCGCGGTTGCGCGTCGCTGCGCCGGATTGCGAGGTCGTCGTCCTCACGGCCTCCGGCACGGAGGAGAATCTTCTCGGCGCGATTCGGGGCGGTGCCGCCGGCTATTTGCTGAAGAGCGAGCCGCCGGAGCGGATCGTGGATTTCCTGCGCGGGGTCGCACAAGGAGAAGCCGCTCTGTCGGGAGCCGTCGCCCGCCGGCTGCTCGAGCAGGTGCGTGAGGGCGGCGGACGCGGCTCGGGTGTTCCCGACTCGATCGCAGCGGCGCTTTCGGCACGGGAGCTCGAGGTGCTTCTGCTCCTCGATGACCACCTCGCAACCGACGAGATCGCGAAGCGGCTGTTCATCTCCGAGCACACGGTTCGCTCGCACGTGAAGAGCCTGTTGCGAAAGCTCGGCGTCACGTCGCGCCGGGAAGCGCTCGAAGCTCTCTCCATCGCCCGGGGCTGACCCTCACCCATTGTGGGTGAGTGCCTTCCCCCGCCGCGGGCGATGGCTTCAGAGGGCGCCGGGCCGATACTTCGGGCAGATCTCATGCATCGCTCCCCGGGACGGAGCGAACGTGGAGAACGAACGACCTGTGGCGATTGACTTCGACGGCCGGCTCTCAGCCGGCCGTCGTCTTTCCTGAGGAGAACCCGTCTAAAGCCGCGGTGACCAGGCCCGGCAGCGTCGCGACGTTGTAGCCGCCTTCGAGCACGGCGGCGACGCGCGGCGCAAGCGCGGCGCAGCGCCTGCTGAGCTCGCGAAAGCCGTCGGCGCTGATGCGCATCTGCGCAAGTGGGTCCTTTTCATGAGCGTCGAAGCCGGCCGACACCAGGAGCAGCTCGGGGCTGAACTGCTCGACCGCCGGCACGACCACCTGGTCGAACGCCAGGAAGTACTCCTCGTCCCCAGAGCCGGCGCTCAACGGAATGTTCACGGTCGTCCCGCTCTGCTCGGTCGGTCCTCCGGTACCGGGATAGAACGGCCATTGATGCAGCGACACGAACAGCACGCTGTCGTCCTCCCAGAAGATCTCCTGCGTGCCGTTCCCGTGATGTACGTCGTAGTCGACGATCGCCACTCGGCCGACCCCGCGCTCGGCCTGCATGTGACGCGCAGCGACGGCGACGTTGTTGACGAGACAAAAGCCCATCGCGGTCCGGGGCCTGGCGTGATGTCCCGGCGGGCGCACCAGGGCGAAGGCGCCGGTTTCGGCCGCCTCGATCGCAATGCCGGCAGCCAGCAGCGCCGCGGTCCAGCTCGTCTCCGATACGACCGTGTCGGCGTCCCACAAGCCCGACTCGGTCAGCGTCGCCAGCACGTCCAGGTACTCGGGCGCGTGTACACGTTCGACGGAACTACGTTCCGCAGCCCGGCCCTCTCGCGCGTCAGGGAACGCCTTGAGCAGGACTTCGAGGCGTTCGGGCGAGTCCGGATGGCCGAACGTGGGGTGCAGTTGCGCGAGCGCCGGATGACTCAGGACGTCGATCGGCGGACGGCTCCTACGCGGCCTGCGCGGCGATCCGGTCGGCCTGGGCGTTCATGCCCAGCTGCCGTACGAAGGAGGACGCCTCCGCCCAGTTCGGGGTCTGGTCTTCGAGGGGAGGTAGGGGGGCGGAGGCGTCTAGCGTTGCCATTCGGCGGTAGATGCGTAGTTCCTCCGCCTGTGCCTCGAAGCGGCCGTCCTCGAGCATCGCCTCCAGGGTCCCGTACTGCGCCAGCAGGTTCGCCGCCGTCTTCGGGCCGACGCCACGTGCTCCGGGAAGCTTGTCCGACGGGTCACCGCGCAACGCGATGAAGTCCGGCACCTGAGCGGGTTCTACGCCGTAGCGCTCCCGCACCTCCGCCGGCCCGACGCGCGCCAGCTCGCTCACGCCGCGGGTCGGCTGGAGAATCGTCGTCCGCTCGCTCGCGAGCTGGAACGAGTCGCGGTCGGACGTGACCACGACCGCGAGGCCACCCTGTTTCTCCTCGTGCGCGACCGCGGCTGCGAGAAAGTCGTCGGCCTCGTACCCCGCACCCTTTGCGGCCGCGAAGCCGAACGACCTGACGAGCTCAGGAAGGAGGTCGAGCTGCTCGACCAGCTCGTCGTCGAACACTCGCCCCCCCTGGTAGCCCGCAAAGAGCTCATTCCTGTACGTCGGCACGAACAGCGTGTCCCAGCCGACGATTACGGCACGAGGCGCCTCGGCCTGCCAGAGGCGCATCAGGAAGTTCGAAAATCCGACGAGCACGTTGCTGGGCTTGCCCTCCGCGCGCCGCATCGACTTCGGCAGCGCGTGGTAGGCCCGGTGTGCCAGGGAGTCGCCGTCGATCACGAGCAGCGGCCGGCTCATCGGCCGGTCTCCGGCCGATGAGCGAGGGAAGGGGCGCCGGGGGAAACCCTGAGGTTTCCCCTCTCTTCCTCCTCAGCGCACGCGGCGATCTGAGCGGCGCGGGTGTTGAGGCGTGACCTGAAGAAGGGGGCTAGTGGGGGAAACATGGTTTCCCCCACTGGAGCGAGCCGCAGGCGAACGACTTCATCAAAGATCGGCGCCCAATCGTTCGATCTCCGCCATCAGCCGATCGGTCGCCTCCCGCGCGGCAACCGAAGGGTCCTCGTCCTTCAGATCATCGAGCGGGATCGGCTCGCCGTAGCGGACGCGCAGAGGCTCGAGCCGCGAAAGCCGGTCGGTGCCGGCGATCGCCGCCGGGACGAGCGGCGCCCGCGCCTCCAGCGCGATTCGAGCCGCACCGGTGTGCGCCTTGGGCTGGTACCTCTTCACGAGACCCTTCCGCTGCCGCGTGCCGTGCGGAAACATCGCCACGACGTATCCATCGCGGACGAGGTCGACTGCGGTGTTGATCGCCTCGAGGTCGCGCTCGCCGCGCCGTACCGGGAAGCCGCCGCCGGCGGTGATCAGATAATTCAGCGGCCACCAGTAGAGCTCCGACTTCGCCATGAAGCGGAGAAAGTTCTTCGGCCAGAGCGGGAGTCCCAGCGGCCAGGGGTCCAGGTTCGAGATGTGGTTCGCCGCCAGGACGTAACCCCCCTCGATGGGCAGATTCTCCTTGCCCTCGGCACGCAATCGGTACAGCCATCGCAGCACCGGCCAGGAAAGGGCAGCGGCAAACGAGTAGAAGGGACTGGGCTTCACGCGGCCAAGTATCTCCGCCCCGGCGCCCATTCCGAGGGACGCTATGGTGTTTTGCATGCCAAAGACCCTTGTGATCGCCGAGAAGCCCTCCGTCGGCCGCGACCTTGCGGGCGCGCTGGACGGACCCTTCCAGCGGCGGAAGCTCGAGGACATCAAGCCGAAGCGGGGCAAGAAGAAGGCCGAAGAGCCGACGAACGAAGAAATCGTCGAGACCGCGAAATCGACGACCAAGGCCAAGACGACGCGCGACGAAGCCGTCTTCCTCGAGTCCGACGACTACGTGATCACGTGGGCCGTCGGCCATCTCGTCCAGCTCGCCGAGCCCGAGGAGTACGACGAGAAGTGGAAGAAATGGAAGATGGCCGATCTGCCGATCGTCCCGCCGGACGGCTTCAAGCTCGTGCCCCGAGACCCGAAGTCGAAGAAGCAGCTGAAGCTGATCGAGGCGCTGCTCAAGCGCGAGGACGTTGACAAGATCATCAACGCATGTGATGCCGGCCGCGAGGGCGAGCTCATCTTCGCCTACGTGTACGAGTCGGTCTTCGGCAGCTCCGCAACGAGCCCGAAGGCACCGAAGCCCGTCGAGCGCCTGTGGATCTCGTCGATGACGAAGCAGGCGATCCGCGAAGGCTTCGAGAAGCTCCGTCCGGGCACCCAGATGCAGTCTTTGGAGGACGCCGCGCGCTCCCGCTCCGAGGCCGACTGGCTCGTCGGCATGAACGCCACGCGCGCTGCGACGATTCGCGGCCGCGCATGGGTCGGCGGCGTCGTCTCGCTCGGCCGCGTGCAGACGCCCACGCTCGGGCTGATCGTCAAACGCGAGCGAGAGATCCAGGCGTTCGTCCCCGAGCCGTACCGTCTCATTCACGGGACGTTCCAACCGCCGTACCAGGGGCTCTGGTTCGAGGGCGACGAAACGAGGATCTTCGGGGACCTCGAGCGCGCCGACGCGATCGTCGCCAAGGTCTCTGGCCAGGACGGGACGGTCGAGAAGGTCGAGCGCAAAGAGCAGTCCGAGCGCGCGCCTCTTCTCTACGACCTGACCTCGCTCCAGCGTGACGCGAACCGGCGCTACGGCTTCTCCGCGCGGCGGACGCTGCAGGCTGCGCAGTCCCTCTACGAGAGCAAGAAAGCGATCACGTATCCGCGCACGTCCTCGCGCTTCCTCTCCGGCGACATGGTCGCGCAGCTGAAGCCGACGGCCGCAACGCTGCAACCGATCGACGACTACCGCAAGGCAGCCGAGTTCGTGCTCGCGCTCGACCAGCTGCCGCTCGGACGCGTCGTCAACGACGCGAAGGTGAGCGACCACCACGCGGTCATCCCGACCGACATCGAAAAGGATCTCGAGGCGTTCTCTCCCGACGAGCGCCGTGTGTTCGATCTGGTCGCCAAGCGCTTCCTCGCGGTGTTCCACCCGCCGGCACGCTATGCCCGCACGACAGTGATCACGCTCGTCGAGGAGGAGCGCTTCCGCACGCGCGGCAAGATCACCCTCGAAGCCGGGTGGCGCGGTGTCTACGGGCTCGAGCCCGACCAGGAGCGGCAGTCGGAGGACGAGGCCGAGGCCGAAGGCGGCGAGATCCCCGTACTGCAGGAAGGTCAGACCGTGCGCTGCATCGCAGCCGAGATCGAGGACAAGATGACGAAGCCGCCGCCGCGCTACACCGAGGCGACGCTGCTCTCCGCTATGGAGACAGCCGGCAAGCTCATCGACGACGAGGAGCTCCGCGAAGCGATGAAGGAGTCCGGGCTCGGCACGCCCGCAACGCGCGCCGAGACGATCGAGACCCTGATTCGGCGCGAGTACATCGAGCGCGTCGGCAAGGACCTCCAGGCGACGCCCAAGGGTATTCAGGTCATCACGATGCTCATAGACCACAAGCTGACCTCCCCTGAGCTCACGGGTGACTGGGAGCACAAGCTCTCCGACATCGAGCACGGGCGCGGGGACCGTAAGAAGTTCATGAAGGGAATCGCCGATTTCGCCAAGGAGACCGTCGAGCAGATCGCGGCCCTGGACAAAGAGCAGCTCCGGCCGGAGCGGGTCGAGCTTGGCCCCTGTCCGCGCTGCGGCGCTGTAACGGGCGAGATCATCAAGGAGAACTCCAAGGCTTACGGCTGCACGAGCTGGAAGAGCCGGGAGGAGGTCGGCTGTGGCTTTGTGATTTGGAAACGGGTCGCCAGCCGGACGCTCACACCGGAGATCGCCAGGCAGTTGATTGAGGAACGTCGGACCCGGGAAGTACTCTCAGGTTTCCGCTCACGGAACGGCAAACCTTTTCGTGCGCGGCTCGTCTTGAACGACGAGGACAAGATCGAGTTCGAGTTTCCGGTTCGCGCGCAACCCAAAGAGCCCGCGGCGACGGAATAACAAAGGACCCGCGCACGTTGCACGTTTTTGACCCTTCTGGGACGGAACAAGGCTGGAAAACAGAGGGAATTCGACCTACAGTACGAAGGTTGCCGCCGTATCACAAAGTAGGACTCGAAAGGGACACTTGACACAAAATCAGCTGCACGAACTGCTTGATTCCGACCAGGCCAAGGCGCTCGTCGAGGGTGCCGAGGAGCGTGGGCACCTCGAGGCTGCCGAGCTAGAGGCGTTCGCCCTCGAGCACGATCTCAACGAGCCCGAGGTCGAGGAGTTGACCCGCGAGCTCGAGCGGATCGGCCTGGACGTCCGCCAGCCCGTGGCCGAGAAGGAGACTGAGAAGGAAGAGAAGCCCGCCAAGCCGGAGCCGCACGTCCTCTCCGGCTCCGCAGACAGCCTTCAGCTCTTCCTGGCCGACGTCGGCCGCCACAAGCTGCTCACCGCTGCGGAGGAGGTCACCCTCGCCAAGGCGATCGAGCGGGGCGACCCGACCGCCAAGCGGCGCATGATCGAGTCGAACCTGCGCCTGGTCGTCTCCATCGCGAAGGGCTACCGGGGCCTCGGCGTCCCCTTCCTTGACCTGATTCAGGAAGGCACGCTTGGCCTCAACCGCGCCGTCGAAAAGTTCGACTGGCGCCGCGGTTACAAGTTCTCGACGTACGCGACCTGGTGGATCCGCCAGTCGGTGCAGCGCGCCGTGGCGAACCACGCCCGAACGATCCGCGTGCCCGTGCACGTCGTCGAGCGGCAGCAGAAGCTGTCGCGGGCGGCTCGCCGGCTCGAGGTCGAGCTGGGCCGCGAGGCGACGAAGGACGAGCTCGCCGAGGCGACCGGCCTTCCGATCCAGCATGTCGACGAGGCGCTGGGCGCCGCCCAGGCATCCGTCTCCCTGAACCAGACCGTGGGCGCGGACGACGAGGGCGAGCTCGGAGACCTGTTCGCCGACCGCGAGGCCGCGGATCCGTTCGACGAGGCCGAGGAATCGCTCCGGCGCCAGGGCGTCCGGCGAGCTCTCGACGCGTTGCCCGAGCGGGAGCGCCGCATTCTGGAGCTTCGCTTCGGCTTCGAGGGCGAGCCCTGGACGCTCGAGGCGATCGGACACGAGCTCGACCTGACGCGCGAGCGCGTCCGGCAGCTCGAGGGCCAGGCCCTTGCCCGGCTCTCGGCGCTACGAGATCTGATCTCTCTCGCCGCCTAACCCGCGGCGCGTATTGGATCGGACATGAGGGCGGCCTACGGGCCGCCCTCAATCGTTTGTGTGCGGAACGCGTCTAAGCCTTGAGGAAGGCTTAACCTTCTGTTCATACTTGTTCGTCCGCCTGGAGGGGCGGGACGACGAAAGGAGTTTGTGTGAGGGGGAATTTGAGAAGGCTTGCCCTGCCGATCGGGGCGATGTTGGTGTTGATCGCCGCCGGGACCGCAGGTGGAGCCTCGAAGGCGGGCACGCTCGTTTTTGCGGGCGCGTCGGATCCCACGTACCTGGATCCGGCGTTGGTTTCCGACGGTGAGTCGTTCCGCGTCACGGAGCAGATGTTCGAAGGGCTTGTGAGGCTCAAGCCCGGCACCACGAAGATCGTTCCGGCGCTGGCGACGAGCTGGAACCTCAAGGGCGGCAAGGTCTGGACCTTCAACCTGCGCAAGGGCGTGAAGTTCCATGACGGCACGCCGTGGAACGCCGCGGCTGCCTGTGCCAACTTCAACCGTTGGTACAACTGGACTGGTCCGTTCCAGGATCCGTCCGCGACCTTCTACTACCAGGCCACGTACGGCGGGTTCAAGAAGAACGAAGTGGCGAACCTGTCGACGCCGCTGTTTAGGAGTTGCCGGACGGTCGGCAACTACAGGATCGTCGTGACGCTGACCAAGCCTTCGGGCGTGTTCTTCCCGTCACTCGTGATCCAGTCGTTCGCAATGCAGAGCCCGACGGCGATGAAGAAGTACGGTGCCGACGAGGCCACGCTGGCCGGCGGTGCGTTCAGGTCTACCGGCAGCTATGCGTTCCAGCATCCGACCGGCACCGGCCCGTTCAAGTTCTCGTCTTGGACGATCGGCCAGAAGGTCGAACTGGTGAAGAACAAGGCCTACTGGGGCACGAAGGCGAGGCTGGACAAGATCATCATCCGGCCGATCTCGAACAACCAGGCGCGTTTCGACGCGTTGAAGACGGGGGAGATCAACGCCTTCGACCTGGCCCCGCCGCAGGACCTCGGCGGCCTGACCGGTGACTCACGCCTCAAGGTGATCAAGCGGCCGGCATTCAACGTCGCGTACGTGACGATCCACCAGGGACCGGGCTCCCCGATGAACGACATCAAGGTCCGGCAGGCAGTTGCGTACGGCCTCAACCGAACTGCAGTAGTGAAGAACTTCTACTACGGCACAGGCCAAGTCGCGCACGAGTTTCAGCCGCCGAGCCTGTTCGGCTACTCGAAAAACGTGCCGAAGTACGCATACAACCCGACGAAGGCGAAGGCACTGCTGAACTCGTCGGCCTGCAAGGTCCCGTGCAAGATCGACTTCTGGTACCCGACGGACGTCTCACGGCCGTACATGCCCGACCCGAAGCGGAACTTCGAGGGCTTCGCTGCAAGCCTCAACGATTCCGGCTTCAACGTCGTCGCGCACAGCGCGCCGTGGCGCCCGACGTACGTCCCGAAGGTCAACGAAGGAAGCGCCGGGGATCTCAACCTCATCGGCTGGACTGGTGACTATGGGGATCCGGACAACTTCCTCGGGACGTTCTTCCGGAACTTCAACCCGCAGTTCGGGTTCACCAACCCGGCGATTACGGGCATCCTCAACAAGGCTCTCAACGAGCCGAACTTCCCCAAGCGGGTGAAGCTCTACCAGCAGGCGAATGTCCTGATCATGAAGTACCTGCCCGGCATTCCGTATGCGCACGCAACTCCGGCACTCGGTGCCGAGAAGCGCATCACGAAACTGATCGCAACGCCGGTCGGTGGCGTCTGGTTCCAGTTCGCTGGATACGGAGGTCAGTAGCAGATAGACGTGCAGCCGGCGGACGACTGAACCATGCTTCGCTATGTCGTCCGCCGGCTGTTGCTGCTCGTCCCGATTCTCCTCGGGGTCTCGATCTTGATCTTCTTCTGGGTCCACGCGCTGCCGGGCAACCCTGCGTCGGCCTTGCTCGGCGAGCGTGCGACACCTGAGCTCGTAAAGCAGTACAAGGAGCGGTACGGGCTCGATCGGCCCCTGCCGTTGCAGTACGTCGACTACCTGAAGGTGACGGTCGTCGACCGAGATCTCGGTACGAGCATCACCTCGCGCCGCACCGTCACCTCCGAGATCGGCCGTCGCTTCCCCGCGACGATCGAGCTCGCCGCCGCAGCGATGTTCTTCGCCATCGGCATCGGCTTACCACTCGGTTTCTTCGCGGCCAAGCGCTACGGCGGCGTCTTCGACAACCTGAGCCTCATCGGCTCGCTGATCGGAATCTCGATCCCGATCTTCTTCCTGGCGATCATCCTCAAGTACCTCTTTGCGGTGAGGTGGCACTGGTTGCCGAGCGTCGGTCGGGAAGACGTGCTGCTGACCACTGATCATCCGACGGGCTTCTACATCCTCGACGGTTTCATCACGCGCGACTGGACTGCGCTGTGGGACGCGGTCAAGCATTTGATCCTGCCCGCCATCGCCCTCGGCTCGATCCCACTTGCGGTGATCATGCGGATCACCCGCGCGGCGGTGCTAGACGTGCAGAACGAGGACTACGTGCGCACGGCCCGCGCGAAGGGCCTTGCGCCGCACACGGTCGACCAGCGTCACATCCTGCGCAACGCGCTGCTGCCGGTGTCCACGATCATCGGGCTGCAGACCGGGCTCCTGCTCTCAGGCGCCGTGCTGACGGAGACCGTTTTCGCATTTCCCGGCATGGGCTCGTGGCTGCGCGACGCGATCTTCAACAGCGACTATCCCGCCCTACAGGGCGGCATTCTCTTCCTCGCGATCGTGTTCGTCCTCGTGAACCTGCTCGTCGACATCTCGTACGCGATCATCAACCCGCGGATCAGGTACAGCTGATGAGCGTCGCAGAGCTAGAAGCACGCGAGATTCAGCTCGAAGCGCCGTCCGGTCTGTGGAACGAAGCGTGGTACCGGCTCATCCGCAACCCGGCGGCGATTCTCGGTGGGTTCTTCGTCTGACGAGTTCTCGCGCATCGTCTACGGCGCGCGTTACTCGCTGTTGATCGGCATCGTCTCCGTTGCGATCGGCCTCTCCATCGGCCTGCTCCTCGGCGCGACTGCCGGCTACCTCGGCGGCTTCGTCGACACCGTGATCATGCGGTGCATGGACGTGATGCTCGCGATCCCCGGCCTGCTCTTCGCGATCGGCATCGTTGCCGCGCTGCAGCCCGGGCTGTGGCAGGTGATGCTCGCGGTGGGGATCGTGAACATCCCCATCTTCGCGCGTCTGTTACGAGGGTCGGTGCTCGCGCAAAAGGAAAACGACTTCGTGCTGGCGGCGAGATCCGTCGGCGTGCGTCGGCGAGGGATTCTCTTCTCGCACATCCTCCCGAATGCGATCTCGCCGGTGATCGTGCAGGGCACGCTGGCAATGGCGACCGCGATCATCGACGTCGCGGGCCTCGGCTTTCTCGGGCTCGGCCCACAGGATCCGGCGACGCCGGAGTGGGGGACGATGCTCGCCAACGTGAACGACTATCTGGCCGTCGGGCCGTTCCTCGCGATCATCCCGGGAGTCGCGATCATCATCTCTGTCCTCGGGTTCAACCTGATCGGGGACGGGTTGCGCGAGGCGCTTGATCCGAAGTTGCGCACCCGTGGCTAGGGAGGCTCTCCTCTCGGTCGAGGACCTGCACGTCCGCTTTTCAACACGGCGGGGCACCGTGCACGCCGTCAACGGGATCACGTTCGACATCGCGCCTGGTGAGACGCTCGGGATCGTCGGCGAGTCGGGGTGTGGGAAGAGCGTCACGTCGCTCGCGATCCTCGGTCTGCTCGCGCGCAACGGCCGTGTCGAGTCCGGTGCGGCTGTCTTCGAGGGCGCCGATCTCATCCGACAGAGCGACCGCGCGCTCCGGCGCATTCGCGGGCGCGAGATCGCGATGATCTTCCAGGATCCGATGTCCTCCTTGAATCCGGTCCTGACGATCGGGCGTCAGATCCGCGAAGCGCTCGAGACGCACTTTGATATGGACCGGAAGGCCGCCGACAAGCGCGCGGCCGAGTTGCTGGACCGCGTCGGCATTCCGAGTGCCGACCAACGACTCCGCGACTACCCGCACCAGTTCTCCGGCGGGATGCGGCAGCGCGCGATGATTGCGATGGCGCTCGCCTGCGAGCCGAAGCTGATGATCGCCGACGAGCCGACGACCGCACTCGACGTGACGATCCAGGCGCAGATCCTCGACCTGTTGCGCGAGCTGGTCGCGGAGGAGAATGCGGCGTTGATCTTGATCACCCACGACCTCGGTGTCGTTGCGGGCATGTGCGAGCGCGTGAACGTGATGTACGCGGGCATGTTCATGGAGACGGGCTCGGCCGAGCAGTTGTTCGGCTCGCCTCGTCACCCGTACACGCTCGGCCTTCTGCAGAGCGTCCCGCGCCTCGACATGGGCCGGCGGGCGCGGTTGCACCCGATCGAGGGTGCGCCCCCGAACATGCTTCGGGCCCCGACGGCATGTCCGTTCCAGCCGCGCTGCCGCTATGAGGTCGACCTCTCGAGCCAGGAGGTGCCGACGCTCGTCGAGATCGAGCCCGGGCACAAGGTGGCCTGTTTCAACCCGGTCGCGCTGGACGAATGGGACCGCACGCGCGAAGCGGCCACGGTATGAACGTCGCGCGGGGCGTGCCCCAAAAGGCTGGGGTCAGACCCGTGCTGTTCGGAGCGTGGCCGGAACGGCTGGGGTCAGACCCTTGCGGTTCGGGACGCGTCTCTAAGTGGCGGAGCCGATGAGCAGCAACGGCGGCGGGCCGCTCGTCGAGATCGACCATCTCAAGGTCTACTTTCCGATCAAGAGCGGAATCGTCCTCGACCGCCATGTCGGCGACATCCGCGCGGTCGACGACGTTTCGCTGCAGATCAGCCGCGGCGAGACGGTTGGGCTCGTCGGCGAGTCCGGGTGCGGCAAGTCGACGGTGGGGCGGACGATTCTGCGGCTCTACAAGCCGACGGCCGGGCGCATCCTGTTCGAAGGTCGCGACATCTCTCAGTTGGGAGAGAACGAGTTGCGGCCGTTGCGCCGGCGTATGCAGATGGTCTTCCAGGATCCGTATGCGTCGCTCAATCCCCGCCACAGCGTGGGACGCATCGTGGGCGAGCCGCTCCGTACCCACGGTCTGGCGACTCGGCGCCAGGCGAGCTCGCGGGTTCGCGACCTGCTCAAGATCGTCGGCCTCCCAGCCGATGCGGCCGGCCGCTACCCGCACGAGTTCTCCGGCGGCCAGCGCCAGCGCATCGGCTTGGCCCGCGCGATCGCGGTCAATCCCGACTTCGTCGTCGCGGACGAGCCGGTCTCGGCTCTAGACGTATCGATCCAGGCGCAGATCATCAACCTGCTCGAGACACTGCAAGAGGAGTTCGACCTCACGTATCTGTTCATCGCGCACGACCTCGCGGTGGTGCGGCACATCTCCGACCGCATCGCAGTCATGTATCTCGGCTGGATCGTCGAAGTCTCGTCAGCCGCCGAGCTCTACGAGAACCCGTTGCATCCCTACACGATCTCTCTCCTCTCGGCGGTGCCGATCCCGGACCCGATCATCGAGCGGAAGCGCGAGTCGATCCTGCTGGCCGGCGACTTGCCCAGTCCCGCCGACCCACCGGCTGCTTGCCGCTTCCACACGCGCTGTCCGTTCGTTCAGCCGACACGCTGCCGCGAGGAAGTCCCGCCGCTGCGGAAGTTCTCGAGCGGCCATGAGGTTGCCTGTCACTTTGCGGAGGAGATCAAGGAGGGCCGCATCAAGCCGCGCGAGCGCGAGCCCGTGTTCGCGCCTCCTGCCCCAGAGCCGGTGGAACAGCCGCCGCCAGTCTGAGAATCGCGTCCGCTTCGAGCGGCGCGACGCGCAGCTCGGGTGGCGGGCGGCGCAGAAACGTTCCGATCACGAGCAGCGTGTCGACATCCTCGGCGGCCAGGTGGTCCGGCGTCGCACGGTTCGTCTCGGCGAGCCCCGCATCGACCTCGAGGCGGGCTCCGTCACCGCGTGGGAGCGTGCGCACGGCGGCAACACGTCCGCCCGCGACGAAGATCCCCCGCGCGAAACCGGGCTCGGCGGCGGGAACGACGAGGCAGCAGCGTGCATGGCGCAGCTGCTCGAGGCGGCGGAGGGAACCGAGGATCTGCTCGAGCGCGTTGATGCGGTCGCGCAGACGCGCTGCATCTTCGTAGCGCCGGCAGTCCGCAAGGTGACCCAGGCGCGCGCGCAAGCGCGGTAGGGCGAGCTCGGGACGCTCGAGCTCCTCCTCGGAGGCTCCGTCGAGCGCCCTGCAGGCGAGCCGTGCACGCGTGCGGCTGCGGATCGGGCCGAGAGGTGTCGGTGTCTGCGAGCAGACGAGCGTGTCGCCCCGGCGGCGCAGATACACGTAGCGATCGGGCCGCGTATTGCGCGCGTTGGCGACCGGGCGCAGCTCGCGAAGAAGGCGCAACTCTTCGAGTGCGGCCTCGACCTCGGACCCTGTCGGGTGCCACTCGATTCGCTCGAGCGCGAACAGCGCCGCCTCGACGGCGGGTCGTTGCCGATCGGAACGGAAGTAAGAACGAAGCCGCGCACGCAAGTCGCGCGCGCGACCGACGTACAAGACCTGGTCGTGACCGTCGCGGAAGAGGTAGACCCCCGGCGAGGTCGGAGCGCCGAAGGCGAGCGATCGCTTCGCGTAGACCTTGCGCACGCGAGGCGCCGCCAGCTCGACGAGGTCCGCGACGGTGCGTGCACCGCGTTCCTGCGCCAGCCCGATCAGTTGCAGGAGGATCTCTGCCGTCGCCTGCGCGTCGGGAAGCGCGCGGTGACACGGGCGCGCCGCGGTGCCGAAGAACTGCGCCAGCGACCCGAGCCCTGCGCGGCTGGTTCGTCCAGCCAGGAGACAGCGTGCAAGGCCGACCGTGTCCACTACCGGTCCCGCCAGTCGGCCGCCAGTCAGCCGCTCCGTCTCGCAATCGATGAAGCCCAGGTCGAACCGTGCGTTGTGCGCGACGAGTACCGCGTCGCCCGCAAACTCGAGAAAGCGGCGAACCGCGATGCCGGGATGCGGCTGCCCTCGAAGTTCCGCGTCGTGCAGGCCGGTGAGGGCGCTGATCGCGGCGCCGAGTGGGACGCCGGGATCGACCAGCAGCTCGAACTCTTCGGCGAGCTCGAAGTCGCGTACGCGTACGGCGCCGATCTCGCAGATGCGCGAGCTCCCGGGTCGCAGGCCGGTCGTCTCGAGGTCCACCACGACGAAGGTCGCGGCTTCGAGCAGGACATCGGTGCCCGGCGGATCGGCCAGACCGACCGAATCGCCGCGCCAGGCCAGGCGGGTGTCGTCACCTACCACCTCTTCGAGCAGGCTGCGGGCGAGCGCGACGGGCGCGTGGCGGAGAGCGAAGAGCCGCCGGGCCGCCTCCTCGGCGTAGACCGGTCCGCGCCGCTCTTCCACCAGCTCGACGAGCCGATCCGCCGCGTCCAGTCGTAGCTGCATGACGAGAGCCTAGGCGAACGTATGTTCGTCTGCAACGATCGCGCCGAAATGACGCTCTCCCAGCTGGCCCTGACCGTGCTTCTGCTCGCAGGCCTGGGCCTAGCGGCCCACCGACTGGGCGTTTCGGCCATACCCGCTTATCTCCTCAGCGGGCTCTTGCTAGGCCCGCATGAGCCCCATCTGACGAGCCTGATCACTCCCTCCGAGGTCACCGAATTCGTGGCCGAGCTCGGGATCGTCTTCCTGCTTTTCTTCCTCGGGCTCGAGTTCAGCCTCGGCCGTCTCGGCCGCACCGGCCGCCACGTCGGGCTCGGTGGCACGCTCGACCTCCTGACGAACGCTGCGGCCGGGCTTGTCGTCGGGGTAGCAGCTTTCGGCCTGACCTTCGGCGCGCTCATCCTTGCGGCGGCCGTCTACGTCTCCTCGAGCGCGATCACCGTGAAAGGGCTGATCGACTTCCGCCGGCTGGCCGACGAGGAGACCGACCTCGTGCTCGCGATCCTGTTGTTCGAGGATCTCGCGATCGCGTTCGTGCTCGGTTTCGCGGCAACAGGGGGCGGCACGACGGCCTCGACTCTCGGAACGGTCGGCAAGGCGATCGCATTCATCGGCATCTCGCTCGCCGCGGCACGGTGGCTGACCAAGCCGCTCGACCGGGTGCTCGACTGGCTCCCGCGCGAGTTCTTCCTGCTCTTCGTCGTCGGCATCCTCGTCGGGATGGCGGCGCTGGCTGAAGAGCTCGGCCTGTCGGAGGCAATCGGCGCTCTGATGGCGGGAGTCGTGCTTGCGGAGACCAGTGTGCGTGAGGAGATCGAGGAACGCTTCTTCAGCTTCCGCGACGTCTTTGCCGCGTTGTTCTTCTTCGTCTTCGGGCTCTCGATCGATGTCGGCGCGCTCGGCCGGCTCGGCTGGCTGCTCGCGCTAGCGGTCCCGCTCACCATCCTCGGCAAGACCGCAGCCGGTTACTTCGCCGGCCGCGTCGGCGGCTTCACTCGGAGGCAGAGCTTCAACGCCGGCGTCGCACTGATCGCGCACGGCGAGTTCACGATCATCCTCGCGCAGCTGGCGGCCGGTAACTCGCGCCTGAGCGACGCGGTGCAGTCCGACCTGACCGCGTTCGCCGGCCTGTACGTGCTCGCGACGGCGACGATCGGCGTGGTGCTGATGAAGGAGTCGAAGTGGATCGGCCGCCGCCTGTTTCAAGCCCCTACACTGATAAGCGAGGAGTAGTGCCCCATGCCTGTAGAGCTGAGAGAAACCCGACTGCCGGGCATCGGCGTCAAGTACGGCTTCCGTACCTCGGAAGGCGGCAGGCTCGCCATCGTCCTGCACAACGACGGCGTCCGCGAGATCTACTTCTTCCGTCACGACCATGACGACGAGCCGTCCGAGGTGATCCGCCTCGACGACGACGAAGCGCGCCAGCTCGGCGCTGTGATTGGCGGCGCCTACGAGCGTCCGAAGATCGTCGAGGATCTCGAGCTCGCGCTCGGCGAGCTGACGATCGAATGGGTTCCCGTCCCAGACGACAGTCCTTTGCTCGGGCAGACGCTGGCCGAGTGCGGGTTTCGTGCGAAGACGGGCATCACGGTGATCGCGATCCTGCGGGACCCGGAGCCGGTCGCAGGCGCGCAGCCTTCCGACGTTGTCCAGAAGGGCGACACACTGGTGACGGTCGGCAAGCTGGGCCAGTACCGAGCGTTTCGCAAGCTGCTGGCCGAAGGCACGCTCTAACCCGAATGGACGTTCTCTGCTCGGTCGATGTCGCCGCCGTGCGCGCTGAGCCGAGCGACGACGCCGAGCGCGTGACGGAGCTTCTGCGCGGGGAGCCCGTGGCCGTGGAGGGCCGCCGCGACGGCTGGGCGCGTATCCAGACCGCCTACGACTATTTCGGCTGGGTTCGCGAGGAAGAGCTCGCCGGCGCCGAGGGCGACGTTGTCGAACAGGCGCGCCGCTATCTGGGCACGCCCTATCTCTGGGGTGGCATGACCGAGCGCGGCATCGACTGCTCCGGTCTGGTCCATATGGCCTATCGCTGGCTCGGACGCCTCGTTCCCCGAGACGCCGACCAGCAGGAGGCGGCGGGAATCGCGGTCGCCGAGGACGATCTCGAGCCCGGCGATCTGATCACCTACGGCGCCGACGAGGCGACCCACATCGCCTTCTGGGTCGGCGACGGCCGAATTCTCCACTCGACGGAGCGGGAAGGGGTCGACGGGGTGGTGGAGGAGGTCGAACCGGACGACCTGCGGGCACAGCGCCGCCGGCTGATCCGTCTGTGAGTGCGTTGCGTACTAACGGCGAGGCTCGAAAGACGTCTGTAAGAATCAGCGGTCCGCGAGCGGGCCAGGGGGTCCACGGCCGCCGTGGTAGACCCAAACGGGAGGAGTTCCATAGTGAGTAGCAATTCAAAAGTGTTTCGGCCGCTCGGCATGTTCGCACTCGTCGCTGCGCTTGCTCTCCTAGCCGGCGGTTGCGGCGGTGGCGGCAAGAAGTCCTCTAGTGGAGGAACGACCGGAAACGGCGGCAAGACGTATCCACTGCTGCGCCTTGCCTTCGACGCCCCGGACTACATGGACCCGGGCCTCTACTACACCGTTGCCGCGTACCAGGTCGACAACTACGTCTGGACCGGGTTGATGGGCTACAAGCACGCGTCCGGGCCGGCCGGTGCCGAGCTCGTGCCCTACCTCGCGGAGAGCATGCCCACGATCTCCGCCGACGGCATGAATCTGAAGTTCAAGCTTCGCGAGAACCTCAAGTACTCGAACGGCGCCGAGGTGAAGGCGAGTGACTTCAGGTACACGATCGAGAGGGACTTCAAGATCGACTCACCGGGCGTCGGCTTCTTCTCGTCGATCAAGGGTGTGAGCGGTCCTAACGGTTTCGCGGAGACGAAGAAGGGCCACATCTCCGGAATCATCACGGACGATGCCGCGCGCACGATCGAGATCCAGCTCGATCATCCCGAAGGCGACATCCTCTACATCCTCGCGCTCGAGTTCGCGCATTTCGTTCCGGCAGGTACGCCGGCAAGCGATCAGTCGACGCACCCGATTCCCTCGACGGGCCCGTACATGCTCCAGAGCTACACCCCGAACCGCAGCTTCACGCTGGTCAGGAATCCGAACTACAACAACCAGATTCCGACAATGCCGTCGGGCGCTCCCGACAAGGTCGTCGGCAAGATCGTCACCGACCCTGTGGCGTCCTACCAGCAGGTGGTCAGCGGCCAGGCGGACTACGACTACAACCAGGTCCCGAACGACCGCCTGCCCGAAGCGCAGTCCAAGTACAAGGACCAGCTGCGGATCTACACGAACGCGAACACTTGGTACTACTTCCTCAACAACAAGATCCCGCCGTTCAACAACCTCAAGGCCCGCCAAGCGGTCAATTACGCCATCGACCGCCAGGCGATCGTGTCAGGGCCGTTCGGCGGTCTGGGTCGGCCCACGCAGAACTTCCTGCCGCCGGGCTACCCGCAATACAAGAAGATCAGCGACTACACGTTCGACCTCGCCAAGGCGAAACAGCTCGTCCAGGCGTCCGGGACGGCAGGGGCGACCGTCGACGTCTACGGCACGAATGAGGAGCCTGCCAAGGGATCGATCGAATACCTCGCGGGTCAGTTGACCAAGATCGGCTACAAGCCGAAGCTCCACCTGTTGTCCCACGGCGTCTACTTCCAGACGATCGGGAATCAGGCGACCAAGGCGCAGGCAGGCCACACCGACTGGTACCAGGACTACCCGCATCCGATCGACTGGTTCGACGTGCTGCTGAACGGCAACCGCATCACGCAGACACACAACAACAACGTGGGCAACGTCAACGTCAAATCGGTGGACGCGGAGATCGAGGCACTCAAGAAAGTCACCGACCTCACTCCGGCGGTGAACGCCCGTTGGGCGAAGGTCGACCGGGATCTCATGGTCACGTACGCCACGACGGTGCCGTATCTGAACAGGTCGAGCACCGACTTCTTCAGCACGAAGATGGATATGAGCTGCTACACGTTCAGCGTCGTCCTGTACTGGGACTGGGGTGTTAGCTGCCAGAAGTAGCCACGTCTGACAGGGGGGAGATCCCGGCTTCGCCGGGACTCTCCCCCCTGTTCGTTTCACCGCTCTAAGGGAAAGAAGGCCGCGTGGCGACAGAGTCCTCGACCGATTTCACGCTCGACACAGCCGCCGAGCTGGCGGCGGAAGAGCACGGGGTAATCGAGGGCAAGAGCCCGTGGCTGCTTGCCTGGCGGAGGCTGCGCAGGAACTACCTCGCGCTCTCGTTCCTCCTCTTGTTCGTCGCCATCGTGGTGATCTGCGCGCTCGCGCCCGTCTACAGCACCCACGTTGCGCGCACGGGGCCGAACGAGGGCCACCTCGGCGAGACCTTCACTCGCGACGGCAAGCAGGTCCAGATCGTCTCGAAAGGCGGCTTCGTCAACGGGGTGTTCGTCGCCGGCGGGATTCCGGTCGGGCCGCAGCTCTGGCACGCGGGTGGCAGATACGTGTTCGGCGCCGACAACCAGGGTCGGGACGTCGCGGTCCGCCTTCTATACGGCGGCATCAACTCGCTCAAGGTCGGGATCGGATCCGCGCTGATCTGCACCCTCCTGGCGGTTGTGTTCGCACTGCTCGCGGGTTACTACGGCGGCTGGGTCGACTGGCTCATCTCGCGTTTCTTCGACCTGATCTGGGCGTTCCCGGTGCTGCTCCTGGCAATCGCGCTGGGAACCGCGCTCTCGATCAACGGCTTCCACCATTTCGGCATCAACCTCGATGCAGGCAGCCTGTGGATTCCGACGCTCGTCATCTCGTACGTGCTCATCCCCTATGTCGGTAGGCCGTTGCGCGGCCAGATCCTGTCGTTGCGCGAGAAGGAGTTCATCGAAGCGGCGACCGCGCAAGGCGCGAGCCCGTTCCGCGTGATGTTCACCGAGTTGACGCCGAACATCGCTTCGTCCGTGCTCGTCTTCTTCACGCTGATCATCGCGAACAACATCCTCACGGAGGCCGGCCTCTCGTTTCTCGGCGCCGGCGTGCAGCCGCCGAACGCATCGTGGGGCACGCTCATCGCCGATGGCCAGGACCGAATCGTCACCGCTCCCTGGCTGGCAATCATTCCCGGCATTGCGATCGTCCTGACCGTGCTGTCACTCAACGTCTTCGGCGACGGGCTGCGTGATGCCCTCGACCCACGCGCGAAAGTGAGGATGGAGCACTGATGCTCACCTTCGCGATCAGGCGGTTGATCGGTGCGGTTCTCGTGCTCGTCGCCGTCAGCTTCATCACCTACCTGATCTTCGTGCAGATTCCCGGCGGCGATCCCGCTCAGCGCATCGCGGGCAGGACGGCAACCGACGCGAACATCGCAGACATCCGCGAAAAGCTGCACCTCAACGACCCCTTCTACTCGCAGTACTGGGCGATGATGCAGTCGCTCTTCACGGCGAATCTCAAGTCGTATGCGAGCCAGCTCAACGTCGTGAACGAGATCAAGACGGGGATTCCGGCGACGCTGTCGCTCTGTATCGGCGCAGGAATCATCTGGCTCGCCTTCGGGGTCCTCGTCGGAGTCATCTCGGCGGTCACCGCGGGGCGGTGGTCGGACCGGTTAATCACGGTGCTCGCCCTGGTCGGAATCTCGATGCCGGTGTTCTGGCTCGGCCTGATCGCCCGCTACCTCTTCGCGCAAGGCCATCCGTTCCAGTTCCTGCCGGACGGCGAGTACGTGCCCTTGACCAGCAACCCTTGGCAGTGGTTCGTCCATCTCCTGCTGCCTTGGTGGGTGCTGGCCGTGCTCTTCATCGGCTTCTACGGGCGCGTGCTTCGGTCGAACATCCTCGACACGATCAACGAGGACTACGTCCGCACAGCGAAGGCAAAGGGACTCCCCGCGAACCGTGTGCTCGTGAAGCACGTGCTCCGCAATTCGCTGATCCCGATCGTCACGCTCTTCGGCCTCGACTTCGCCGCGGTCGTGGGCGGGAGCGCAATCCTGACGGAGACGGTTTTCGACCTGAAGGGCGTCGGCCAGTACGCGGCGGACTCCGTCCAGAGCCTCGACCTGCCGCCGATCATGGGCGTGACCATCTACGCCACCTTCTTCATCGTCTTCTTCAGTGTCTTAGTCGATCTCTTGTACGCGTGGTTAGACCCACGAATTAGGCCTACGTAATGGCAGAGCGCCTGATCGAGGTGAAGGACCTCAAGGTCCAGTTCGCCACCGAGGACGGAATCGTGAAGGCCGTCGACGGCGTCAACTTCGAGTTGCAGCGCGGGCAGGTGCTGGGAATCGTGGGCGAGTCGGGCTCGGGCAAGAGCGTCACAGCCATGACCCTCCTCGGGCTCACCCGCGACAGGAACACGCGCTTCGAAGGCGAGGTGCTCTACAAGGGCCGCGACGTGCTGCAGATGAACGAGGGCGAGCTGGAGGACGTGCGCGGCAACGAGATGTCGATGATCTTCCAGGATCCGATGACGTCCCTGAATCCCGTCTACACGATCGGGGCGCAGATCTGCGAGGCGATCCAGGTCCACGAGCGCGCCGACAAGAACACCGCGCGCAGGCGCGCGATCGACCTGCTCAGGCAGGTCGGGATTCCCAATGCCGACTCGCGCGTCGACAACTATCCCCACGAATTCTCCGGCGGCATGCGCCAGCGCGCGATGATCGCGATGGCGCTGGCCTGCAACCCCGACGTCCTGATCGCGGACGAGCCGACGACCGCGCTCGACGTGACGATCCAGGCCCAGATCATCGAGCTGATCGACCGGCTCAAGGACGAGTTCAACTCGGCGGTGATCCTGATCACGCACGACCTTGGCGTCGTCGCGGACGTCGCGGACGAGATCGTCGTCATGTACGCCGGCCGAGTGGTCGAGCGCGCCCCGACGCGGCAGCTCTTCTACGACCCGCAGCACCCGTACACCTGGGGCCTGCTCGGCTCGATCCCGCGGCTCGACCGGCCGAAGCAGGAGCGGCTGCATTCGATCAAGGGCACGCCGCCGTCGCTGATCAACGCGCCGGCCGGCTGTAAATTCCGTCCCCGCTGCCCGCACGCCTTCGAGAAGTGCACGGAGGAGCCGCCGCTTCAGAACCGTGTCGAGGAGCCGGGCCACCTCGACCGCTGCTGGCTGTCGGCGGAGGACAAGCGCCGCCTGCGCGAGCCGACGCTCGCCGGCACGAAGGGTAGGGCAGCGTGAGCGAGCGCGGCAACGGCAGCGGGCCCCTGGTCGAGGTCAAGAACGTCAAGAAGTACTTCCCGATCAGGAAGGGCCTGCTCCAGCGCGAGGTCGGGGCGGTCCATGCCGTCGACGACGTGACCTTCGCCGTCAGCGAGGGAGAGACGCTCGGGCTCGTCGGCGAGTCCGGCTGCGGTAAGTCCACGCTCGGCCGCACGATCGTCCGGCTGCTCGAGCCGACCGAGGGCAACGTGATCTTCCAGGGCAAGGACATCTCGAAGCTCGGCGCCCGCTCCCTCCGGCCACTGCGCCGCGAGATGCAGATGATCTTCCAGGATCCCTACGCAAGCCTGAACCCGCGCAAACGAGTCGGCTCGATCATCGGGACACCCCTGAAGATCCACGGGGTCGAGAAGTCGAACCGGCGCGAGCGGGTCCAGGAGCTCCTCGAGACGGTCGGCCTCTCCCCCGAGCACTACAACCGCTTCCCCCACGAGTTCTCAGGCGGCCAGCGGCAGCGGATCGGCGTGGCCAGGGCCCTGGCCCTCAATCCCAAGCTGATCGTGGCCGACGAGCCGGTCTCGGCCCTCGACGTCTCGATCCAGTCCCAGATGCTGAACCTCCTGGACGATCTCCAGAAGGAGCTCTCCCTCACCTACATCTTCATCGCCCACGACCTCGGGGTCGTCCGCCACGTGAGCAACCGGATCGCCGTCATGTACCTGGGGAAGATCGTCGAGCTCTCGCCGGCCGAGGATCTCTACAAGCGGCCGATCATGCCCTACACCGAGGCGCTCCTCTCGGCCGTGCCGATCCCGGATCCGGATCTCGCCCACGAGCGGGAGCGGATCGTCCTCCAGGGCGACGTCCCGAGCCCGATCAATCCGCCCTCCGGCTGCCGTTTCCATCCACGGTGCCGCTATATGACCGATATCTGCAAGGAGGTCGAGCCGCCGCTCGTGGATTACGGCCGTGGCCACCTCGCCGCCTGCCACCATCCCCTGAACGTCGATCGGGAGACCCTGGAGCGGGTTCGGGTCTCGAAACGCCATACACCGGCCTCCGCGGACGAGGGCGCCAGGCCCCAGGAGCCTGGAAAAGAGCGGGCTCAGCCAATCCCTTGAAGGGGGTAAGAATCTCCGCTAAAGCGGCTTAGCCATGCGGCCGATAGGCCCAATATGGACGCCGCAGAGCGCAAAGAAATCCTGAGCCGCTACATGGACCATCAGCGTCGCTTCGATGCTGTTGCGGCCAAGCGGCAAAACGGAGACGCCGAGGTCATCCCGTTCTCCGGGCCCCTCCGCGAGTTGGCACACGCGGTCGCCGTCGGCTTTCGACGGAACCTGATCGCTTGACCTAGTTCCAACCCTGTAGTCCCCAGTTTTCCCCTCCCTTGTGGAAATCCCTCAACAGGGGGATGTCCACATTGTGTGGAAAACGGAAGCTACGTCGGCTTTACCAGGCCTTGAGTTGGCCCGCAACAGTCGCCAATGAAACGGCGGCGCTGAGCGCGGCGATCACGCGAGGTGCAATACGCATGAGAACTCCCTCTCTAGGGGGACTGACGGCACTGCGAGTTTACGCACATACAGGAAGGCTTTTCAAGGCTCCGAGGGGGCTTTTCAGCCGTTTTTCAGGCCTGGCCTTCTACGCAGCCGTCCTAGGTCTGGTAAGCCTGGGGCTGGTTGTAGCTCTCGGTCTCACGACCGAGTTCTCAACTGACTCTCGGTCGTTATGGCCCCTAGTGGCCTTCGGACTTCTCGCCCTCATCGGGGAACGTCAAACGGTGAGGCTGACCGACAACCTACAGCTGTCGGTCGCCTTTCTTCCTCTTCTCTTTGTGGCAGTCGTGTTCGGCCCGCTGCCGGCTGCACTAATTGGGGCGGCAACGGTTCTCCTCGACTTCGGTCGGCCCTTTACTCGATGGGTGATCTGGACCGCTAATCGGACCTTGATCGGAGGCCTTGCCGGTATTGCGGCTCAACAGGCAATGGCGAATGGAACCAACACGTTTGGCCGCATCATCGCCGCGACATCAGTTGCGGCCATAGTCGACTTCGGGCTTGACTTCGTTCTTAACGGGATGACGCTTGTCCTACGGGGCACAGGTTCAATTCGCGGACTTGCCCGGACCACGTGGCCAGTCGCGGTCGCAGGCGTTCCCCTCTACACGTCCATTGTCGGCGTGCTTGCCTACACCTACATCGCGTTCACACCATGGAGCGCAGCACTGTTCTTCATTCCGGCGCTCGCGGCTCAACGGCTCTTCGTCATCATTCGCGAGCAACGCAAGGTACTAACTGAATTGGAGGAGGCGAACGATCGCCTTGAGCGGGCCAGCCTTTCTTTCGCGACTGCTCTCGTCGCAACGCTTGACGCTCGAGACCGGTACACGGCGGGGCATTCAGCCGCAGTCGCGATCTACTCGAGAGACATCGCTGGTCGAATGGGTCTATCAGAAGGAGAACAGAATCTCGTGCATTTGTGTGGGCTCGTGCACGACATCGGAAAGGTGGGACTTCCCGCAGGCCTTCTTGAGAAGCCCGGAGCTCTCACGTTGGAGGAGCGGCGACAGATGGAAGAGCATCCCGCCATTGGCGAGCGGATTCTTTCCAAAGTCGAGGATTACGCCGAGATTGCGCGCATAGTGCGTCATCACCACGAGCGCGTCGATGGTCTCGGTTATCCAGATTCCCTCCACGCTGAAGAGATTCCACTTCTGTCACGGATCATCGCGGTAGCCGACGCGTACGACGCGATGACGTCCGACCGCCCTTACCGCGACGCCATGCCGTCTCGAGTGGCGCGCCTCAGGCTTGCCCAAGCAGTGGAGAGCCAGTTTGACACCACGGTCGTGGCCGCATTCGAGGCGATCCTCGCGGGCTCAAGCGAGGATTACAGGGCTGGGCATCGGGACGACTTCACGCTCGAGACGCAGCGCGCTCAACAGCCTGCTCTTAGCGCCGCTATGGCCTAGGTCTCGGCCCGAAATAGCGCGGCCTCCGTTCGAGAGCGCACGCCGAGCTTCTCGAAGATATGGCGGACATGGACCTTTGCCGTTGACTGAGCGATCCAAAGGGCCTGCGCAATCTCTCGATTGGACATTCCTTGGCGAAGCAGCTCAAGTACTTCTTCCTCGCGATCTGTCAAGAGGGTGGCAGGCCGGATGCCGAGTCCTCTTTGGTTCAGCCCGACCTTCTCCGCAAGCCGTGAGTCATAGGTGACAAGTGGGCGCAATAGGAAATCGTTCAACGTCATGTCGGTGGTGCCCACGATTGCGTTCAGCAGCGTCGGAGCAAGTCTGTAGGCCACGACGAACGCGTCTGCGTTGCCACTCGTCTGCGCGTCGCTTAGGGCGAACTCGAGCTGCGTGTGGCGGCCCTCCTCGTCGCCACGACGATCTGCGGCCAGCGCCCTTGCGAAGGCTCGCAAGCCACGTGCCTCTAGATGTGTGGTGATTGACTCCGAAGCCTCAATTTCAGCTTCGGCTTCGTCGATCGCTCCCTCACAAGCAAGCGCGAGCGCGCGCATCGAGCGAACTTCGCCCTCCATCCCTGGTCCAACATTCCTGGATCCGCTCATGTCGAGTAACTCGAGCGCCTTTCCAGGCGCGCCTTGAGCCAGTGGAATCCTCGCAAGGAGAGCCTGTGCGTTGACCTGTGCATGGAGATCGTCGGCTCCCTCGGCGAGCTGCCAGGCAGTTCTAAGCGCTGCTTGTGCTCCCTGAAAGTCTCGCAATCCGATTTGAGCAAGGGCCTTCATCTCGAGTCCGTGCGTTCCCACCCAGTCCAGCCCGAAGCGCTTTGCATCGGCGATTTGGCGGTCCGCCAGGGCACATGCGTCGGAGTACCTGGCAGCGAGGTTCAGCGCCGTGCCGTATGACTGTAGGAACCCTGAGCGAACGACCGGGTCGGTGGTTCGTTCGAGCAGCTCAAGCGTGGAACGATGGCGATCGAGTGCTTGTCGAATGCCGCCCCATCGCACCGCTAAGTGGATCGGTCCGTGGCTAAGACGGATTTTGTCTTCGACAGACTCCGGTGCCAATTTCTCGAATTCCTTGAGAGCGTCAGCTGCTTGCCGTGGCTCCTCGAGGTCCGTGAGAGTGATGAATCGGCTCCAGAGGACCCGACGAAGGTCTGCTGAGGTAGTGGACCGGACCCGCGCCTCGCCTAAGAGCTCCAACGCCTCAGAGGGCCGGTCATCGAGTTGTGCGACCTGAGCGGCTCGAAAGAGTGCCCTGAATGCGAGCGGGTGTTGTCGAGGTAGTCGTACGGCTAGATGGCGTGCCTTATCCTCGGCCTCCGGCCGGCGTCCCTTGCGGAAGGCCAACTCAACCTCGGCGAGTGCGACGACCTCAGCAGACGGGATCAGCTTGTGCGCCTCTTCTAACCACCGTTCGAGTGTTGCCAGTCGACCCTTCGATAAGAGATCGTCTAGAGCCCGACCGAGGAGAGCATTCAAGAGCTCGCCTACACGAAATTCGCTCGCGAGTATGAAGGCCTCATCCCACGCCGACTTTTCCAATGCGGCATACGCGATCGTCTCAACTGTTGAGGCTCTGATCCCCGCGTCTGCCCCCGCCATCTTTGATCGAAGGAATTGCCGGAGTAGAGGATGCAAGTCGTAGGTGTCGCCATCTCGGTTCAAGAAACCTCGGTCAAACGCTTCCTCGAGAACGAGCCGTCCGTTTGAACCAAAGAGCAGTTGTGCGAGCTCGACATCCACTGTCGTGGCGAGCGAGAGCTGAACGAGGTTCCATTGAAGTTCGGCGCCGAGCTCCTGATAGAGCTCCTCCGCGAAATACGAATGTAGAGCTTCGGGAATCTCGTCGCCGGCCACCAGCTTCGGAGACTGAATAAGTGAAGCTAGTCCGATCACGGCCGGCCAGCCTTCTGCGAGCGCTACGAGGCCTGCTAGGACACCGGGGTCCGTCTTAGGTGGGACTGCTCGTGCGGCCTCCTCGTGTGTCATCGCCAGGATGTTGCGGCCGAACTCAGCGATTTCGCCGTAGAGAAGGCGTTTCGCAGAAACCCAGGATGGTCGCATTCGGCTTGTTACGAACAATGGAACCGTGCCACGTGCAACTACCGCATCTATCAACTGTTCTGCGCTCGGCTCATGAGCGAGATATTGGTAGTCGTCGATAATCATCCAAACGTCCTCAGGCCAAGGAGCTAGATCGTCGACCAGAATGTCTGCAATACGTAATACCTCGGAATTGGGCGAGTTCGACGTACGAAGATGTTCGTGGAGCCGTGTGCCAGCTCCCTCCAACACCTCTTCCGCGGCCTGCGCAAGGCCAAGCGCCAGCGCTGCGACGTCGGTCGAAGCGGGACCTGCGCGAAACCAAACTGCCCTGCGCTCTGGCCCTGAGAGCCACTGGCGCGCAAGAGTTGTCTTGCCGTAACCGGCGGGTGCGACAAGAACTATGCACCGGCTCTGCGTCTCGTTAAGCAGGCTCACTAGCCGTGGTCGCTGAATCAGCCTGTGGCTTCGAGCGCTTTCGCCGAGAGCCTGTGCTTTTGCCTCGCCCACCCAAACCCCCGCGACACCCGTTCCCCCTCGACTCACCTTAACGCCGAGCGAGTCGGAATTCGAGTCGCTGACCTAGGCTGAACCGTGCCTGCGGCCCTTGAGGGTCGCAGGCACGGTGCCGTCAGCCCCCGCTATCGGCCGCAGCCGATTCGAGGCTTCGTGCGAGGGGGTCGTCCCCGGTTATCGCCCGGTACGCGACTGGGATTTGCCGGCGTCGGGTTACACCGAGCTTTTGCCGCAGGACGTCTGAATGCGCCTTCGCCGTTCGAGGGGAAATGCCGAGCCGCTCTCCGACTTCATCGTTCGAGCACCCGGCGGCGATGAGTTCGATGACCTGCCGCTGCCTCTCGGTGATGTTCGGAAGCGACTCTCGCAGTGCGTCGTACATAACGATCGAACCTAACCGGCCAAGCGCCGCCTGACCATTGACCAAAAGGCGTATTTCGACGAACTACACCCTTGGGGACACAGGTGCGCCGTGCACAAAGCTCGATTCGTGGCCCCGTCGATTGGCCTGGGCAAGCTGGTCCTCGTCCAGCGCGCCGATCCGGCGCAGGAGGTCGAGCTCGTCCTTCAGGTGAGTCCGCATCATCTCCGGCCCGTCGGTGGCGATCGTGAACTCGACTCCGTGCTCCACGAACGTATGGAACGTGTCGCGAACAGCCTCCTCATTCGGCAGCGCCTTCGTGAGCAGGTTCGACGTGGGGCAGATCTCCAGCACGATTCCCGCATCGCGCAGTGCGGTCATCAGCTCCGGATCGCCGGCCGCCAGGATGCCGTGGCCGATTCGGTCCGGGCGTAGCGCCTCCACGACCTCGGCGACCTCCTCGCGCCCCATGTCGCCGCCCTCTTCGCCGACATGGATCGTCACGCCCAGGCCTGCGGCGCGCGCTTCCTCGACCATCGGCACGACCTGGCGGTAGTCGTAGCGGCCGCCCCCTGGGCGCGGGCCGGCGATGTCGACGCCGACGACTCCACGCGGGGCCCAGACGATCGCCTTCTCGACGATGATCGTGTTCTGCTCTGCGGTGAACGTCCGGTCCATCATCAGGATCAGTCCGGCACGCACCTGCGGGTACTCGAGGCTCGCGCGATCGAGGCCGCGGATCGCGGCGAGGATGATGTGGTCGAGGTCGCGCTCGCCGCCGCGGTTTCGCTTCATCGGGTTGAAGCGGAGCTCGAGCGTGGTGATCCCCTGCGAGCGGTACGCCCCACCGATCGCCGCGTGCACCGAGCGCTCGACGGCGATCGGGCTCGACTGGATCAACTCCGTCCAGTGGTAGATCTGGTCGAGCGCGTCGAGGTTCGCGACGCCGCGCGGATCGGAGACGGTGACGAGGCGGTCGAACTCCCAGAAGTCCTTCACCGGGAGGGCGATGCCCTGCTCGTGCGCGAGGCTCCAGAGGATGTCGGAGGCGACCGAGCCACCGAGATGAGTGTGTAGCTCGGCGAGGCCTTCCATGGAAGAAGTCTAGAGAGAGCCGCGCTGCTGCTGACGTACGATGAGCGAGTGAGGGCCCCCGTTCTCGTCGTGGTCGCGCTGGCGGCCGCCGGCGCCGCCAACGCTGCGGCAGCCACGGAACTTCCGCTCCTGCGCCACGGACGATCCTGGGCCTGGCACGGGATCCGCTGCACATCACGCCGCACGGGCCTCACCTGCAAGAACCAGTCCGGGCACGGGGTCGTTCTCAGCCGCCAATCGCAGCACGTCTTCTAGGTCACGTCCATATCCTCCGCGGCATGAAGGTGGGCATCGTCGTCCCCTATTCCTGGTCCTTTTGGGGGGCGGTAGTCGAGCACGCGGAACTGCAGGCCGACGCGCTACGCCGGCACGGGGTCGACACGCGCACGATCATGGGCAACGACCCGTCCGGGAGCTTCACGCGTGTGCTCCACCCGCGTTCAGGGCGCCACGACACGCCGCCGCCCGACGTCATTCCCGTCGGCCGCTCGGTGATCGTGCCCGCGAATGGGACGCTGCCGAACATCGTGCTCTCGCCGCGGACTGTCGGGCGCGTTTCACGCGCGCTTGAACGCGAGCGCTTCGACGTCCTGCACCTGCATGAGCCGATGACGCCGGCGATCTGCGTTGCGGCGCTTGCGCTGGCGAAGGTTCCGGTCGTCGCGACCTTTCATGCGCACGGCAAGCTCGGCTGGATGAAGCCCGCCATGCCGGTCTGGGGTTTCCTCATCGACCGGCTCGATCACCGCATCGCGGTCTCGCCGCATGCGCGCGACACCGCGAACAGGTGGCTGCCCGGCGAGTACGAGATTCTTCCGAACGGCGTCCTGATTCCTCCCGAGGCGGATCCGCACGGGCGCGAGCACCAGATCCTCTTCGCCGGCAGGCAGGAGGCGCGCAAGGGGCTGCAGGTGCTGCTTCGTGCCTGGCCCGAGGTCCGCCAGCGCACGGGCGCGCGGTTGCGCGTCGTCGGGGCCGACCCGCTCGCCGTTCGCCTACTGCTGACGCGCGAGCGCGTCTCCGATGATGGGATCGACATCCTCGGGTTCCTGTCCCAGGACGACCTCACCGCCGAGCTGCTGCGGGCAAAGGCACTTGTAGCTCCATCCCTCGGTGGGGAAAGCTTCGGCATGGTGCTCACCAGGGCCTATGCCTGTGCCACTCCGGTCGTCGCGTCCGACATCGACGGATACCGTGAGGTGATGACGAAGGAGGCCGCCGTCTCCTTCCCTGCAGGCGACGAGCGGGCGCTCACCGAAGCTGTCGTCGAACTGCTGGACGACGAGCCGCGCCGCGCTGCGCTCGGGGAAGGAGCGCGCCGGCTTGCGGTCGAGCGCTACTCCTGGGACGACATCGGGCGGCGACTCGTGGAGATCTATGAACATGCGGTAGCCGCGTCGTGAGATTCCTGCGCAGCGGCTGGGTCCGCGCCGCGCTCGTCGTGCTCGGCGCCGTCGGCGTGTTCGCGGCGCTCTGGTGGCACGGGCCGGCGTGGGGCGGAGTGGCCGACGCGTTCGCCGCGGTCGAGTGGCGCTGGGTTGCCGCCGCCGTCGGCCTCAACCTCCTCTCGGTGCTCGTGCGTGCGCTTGCCTGGCGCACCGTCATCGTGCAGGCGTTCGAACCGCCGAACCCGAGCTTCATGCTCGTCTTCTCCGCGTTCTCCGTCGGGCTTTTCGCGAACGCGGTGCTGCCGGGACGCATTGGCGAGCTGGCCCGCGTTGCGGTGCTGAACAGGCGCATGCGCCAGTCCGGCGCCTGGGCGCGTTTGCTCGGAACCGTCTTCGCGCACCGCGTCTTCGATCTCGTGGCGGTCATGGCGCTGATCGTGTACGTGATGCTGACCGCGCACATCCCGGACTGGGCGGTCACGAGCCTGATTGCCGTGGTCGTCGTCGGCATCGTCCTGTTCACGATCGCCGTGATGGGTGCACGCAGCGATCGCTATGCGGGGTTCGAGGAGGGGCTCGGTGCGGTGCGCAAAGTGGTGAGGCTTGCGCGCTACGGGCTCGGCGTCATGCGCAGGCCCGCGGCCGCTGCGCTCGCACTGCTCTTCCAGTTGCTCGGCTGGACGTGCCAGCTCTTCGCCGTCTACACGTCGATGCGCGCCTTCGGGATCCACGAGCCGCTGCCCGCCGCCGGGCTCGTCCTCGTGCTGATGAACGTCGCGACGATCTTCCCTCTGTGGCCCGGGAACGTCGGGCTCGTGCAGGCGGCGGTCGCGCTGCCGCTCTTCACCTACTACGGCGTCGCCAAGGCGAATGGGATCGCGTTCGGGTTTGGCCTGCAGATCATCGAGGCGTCGGTGGGGATCGGCGTCGGCCTGCTCTTCCTCGCGCGCGAAGGACTTTCCGTCGCGATGCTCAGGGTGATGCCGGATGTGGCGCAGGCGGATACCCCGGCACGGGAGCAGTCGCGCGCGGAGGCGTTGGTGGAGACCGATGCCGAGCGTGCGCGCGCTCGCCTGTCCGGCTAGCCTCAAAGGCGTCCTGTCGGCGCACGAGGCGGCGGCCGCGCTGGCGGAGGGATTACGCACGTGGGCCGACGTCGACGAGCTCCCCGTCGCCGACGGTGGGGAGGGGACGCTCGACGTGCTGCACTCTGCGCTCGGTGGGGAGTGGCGCGAGGCGGAGGTCTCCGACGCGTTCGGGCGGCCACGCGTCGCGCGCTGGCTTGTCACTTCCGACGGCACGGCATTGCTCGAGGCTGCTGAGGCGATCCCGCTGGATCCGGAGCGGCTCGATCCGTTCGCTGCTTCGAGTCGCGGGCTCGGTGAGCTTATCTGTGCGGTCGGGCAGCCGCCCGAGCTTCACGTCGGTCTCGGCGGAACGGCGAACGTCGACGGAGGCGCCGGTCTGCTCGAGGTCCTCGATGAGCTTCCCGCCCCGACTCGAGTTGCGTGCGACGTCGATGTTCCGCTCGTGGATGCGGCCAGAGTCTTCGCCGCGCAGAAGGGCGCCACGTCGGACGACGCGCGCGAGCTCGAGGCGCGACTCCTCGGAATGGAAGAGCTGGCGGCGTTTGCGGAGCTACCCGGCGCCGGCGCAGCCGGCGGCCTGGGCGCAGCTTTCGCGTCGCTCGGGGCGGAGCTGATGCCGGGAGCGCCGCTCATCCTCGATCTCGTCGGCTTCGACCCGGCCGGCTACGACCTCGTGGTCACGGGCGAAGGAAGCGTCGACCGCACGACGATCCGCGGGAAGGCGCCCGGCGAAGTCGCCCGACGGTGCGTGGTGGCGGGAGTACGTTGCGTCTTGTTCGGCGGCCGCATCAGCGAAGTTCCTTCGGAACTCGAAGTTATTGCCCTGTCGGGTGACCCCAGCAGGGCCAGGGAGGATCTCGTGGCCCTCGGGACATTTCTTCGCGAGGCGTAAGCGAGTAGTGTCGCCTCAATCGCGAGCGACGGAGGTCATGAGCAATGGAGTCAGGTGCCTATACAACAGGTCAGGATGAATACCCCGTGCAGTTTTCGGTCGAGTATCCGGACCGGGATCTCGACCGGGCGACAACGGCTTTCAGGATCCTCGTTGCGATCCCGATCCTGATCGTGTTAGCCGCGATCGAGGGCGGGGGCGGCTGGGGTGGCGCGAACGGCGGGAACGGCGCGTGGGTCGCAGCAGGAGGCGGCGGGACTCTCTTCTTCCCGGTGTTGCTGATGATCGTGTTTCGGCAGAAATATCCGCGCTGGTGGTACGACTGGAACCTCGAGCTGTTGCGGTTCGAAAACAGGGTCTTTGTCTATCTCGGCTTGATGGACGACCGATACCCTTCCACGGACGAGCGCCAGTCCGTCTCCCTCGAGTTTCCTTTTCCAGACGCGAAACAAGGCTTGAACCGTTGGCTTCCGCTCGTCAAGTGGTTCCTCGCGATCCCGCACTACATCGTGCTGATCTTCCTGGGTCTCGCGGCGATCGTGTGCGTGATCATCGCGTGGTTCGCGATCCTCTTCACCGGTCGCTATCCCAAGGGGCTCTTCGACTTCGTGGTGGGCGTCATGCGCTGGGGCAATCGGGTCAGCGCTTACGCGTTCGTTCTGGTTACCGACCAGTACCCGCCGTTCCGGCTGAGCCCGTAACGTCTGGGGTCAGACCCTTGCCGTTCGGGACGTCACTGATGTGATCGTGACCCGAACAGCTGGGGTCAGGCCCTTGCCGTTCGGGACGTGACTGCTTGTGACCGTGATCCGAAGAGCTGGGTCAGACTTTGCGAGGCGTTATGGCCGGGCAGAGCTCGGCGTCGCAAGCTCCCGTGGGGGAAACCATGTTTCCCCCACGTGCCCTCTGCTTACAGGTGTCGCCTCGTCGTGCGCGCCGCTGAGATCGCCGCGCACGACGAGGAGAAAGATGCGGAAAACCTCCCGGTTTCCCGAGGCCCTTCCCCGCTGAACAACCGCGCCCTACGGTCGCGTTTGTTCAGCCCGCCGGGCGAGCTCCTCGATCTTGCCGTGCGCGGCGTCGAGCCTGCCGACGCAGAGCTTGTAGAGCTCCTCGCCGCGCTCCCACAGCTGGATCGCCTCGTCCAGGCCCGCCTCGCCGCGCTCGAGCCGCTCGACGATCTGTTCCAGCTCGCGCTGCGCGTCTTCGAAAGTCGGCTCGGTGCTCACTCGACGCGCGCTCCGAACCGGCCGTCCGCGACTTCGACCTCGATCTCGTTGCCGCTCGTAACCGCGCTCGTCGTGCGAACAATCTCGTCGTGCGTGCGCACGATCGCGTACCCACGCTCGAGCGTCGAGCGCGGCGACAGTGCACGGAGGCGCCCGGCTGCGTGCTCGAGACGCGCTCGCTTGCGCTCGACCGCGAGCGCGGGCGCACGCCGAAGCCGCTCATGTGCGTGCACAAGTCTTTCGCGGCGACGATCGACCACCGCGCGGGCGCCGCGAGCAAGGCCGCTGCGCGATCGATCAAGTCGCGCAAGCAGCTCTGACGCGTCGGGGACGACGAGCCGCGCAGCCGCGGTCGGTGTCGACGCGCGGGCATCCGCAGCGAAGTCGCAGAGCGGGTTGTCCTGCTCGTGACCGACGGCGGAGACGACAGGCACCGGGCACGCCGCGATCGCGCGCACGAGCCTTTCGTCGCTGAACGGGAGCAGGTCCTCGAAGCCTCCGCCACCGCGCGACAGGACGACGACGTCCACCTCGGGCGCAGCGGCGACCGCGCGCAGAGCCTCGATCATCGCGTTCGAGGCGAGCGGGCCCTGGACGAGAGTCTCGGCGACGACGATGCGAGCCGCGGGAAAGCGGGCGCTGATCGTAGCGAGGACGTCCTTCTTCGCCGCAGCGTCGTTGCCGGTTACGAGCCCGACCCGGCGTGGCAGGAACGGCAGTGGGCGTTTGCGCTCGAAGACGCCTTCCGCTGCGAGCTTCTTCTTCAGGCGCTCGAGCGCGGCGAGGTGGTCTCCGAGCCCGAACCGCTCGATCGACAGCGCGCGCATGCGGAAATCGCCGCGTGCCTCGAACAACTCGGGCCGCCCGAAGACGTGGACACGCTCACCGTCCGTGAGGTCGAGACGCAGCGCATCGAAACGGCTGCGCGCCATCGTCACGCCGAGGCACGCGCCGTCGTTCGGATCCTTCAGCGTGAAGAAGACCGACTGCCAGCGCTCGTTGCGCCGTAGTTCGGTGATTTCGCCCTCCACCCACACGGTCGGGAGCCGCTGAAGCCATTCCGCCACACCGCGGTTGAACGCCGCAACGGCGTAGACCTTCCGGTCGCCGTACTGGATCGCCTCGACCTTCGACATCGGTCGTCCAGCATGCCACGCTGACCGCCCTGACCGTCGTCATGCGGGCGGGCGCACGACGGAGAACTTCGCGGAAGCGAAGTCGCCGTTCCGCCCGAGCTCGTCGAGACGCAGCTCGATCCGGCGGGGCAGCAGGGGCGCGCCGCCACCCAGCGTGACCGGCGCAATCGACACGATCACCTCGTCCAGCAGCCCTGCCTCGGCGAACTGACCGGCCAGGTCTCCTCCGCCGACGATCCAGACGTTCCGCTCGCCGGCGGCCCTGACCATCTCCTTGTGCACGGTTGCGATGTCCGCGCTCGTGAACTCGACTCCCGAGTCGGGGACGACCGGCAGTTGCCGATGCGTGAAGACCCAGCACGGGATGTCGTACGGCCACTTCCACTCCGCCGGATCCTTGTCCGCCAACTCGTGATCGAAGATCCATTCGTACGTAGTCGATCCCATCGCCAGCGCACCGACGTCGGCGATGAACGCGCCGTAGTTCAACGGCCCGTCGTCCTCGCGCTTGCGGGTGAACAGCCAGTCCAGCGAGTTGTCGGGATCGGCGATGAAGCCGTCGAGGGAGGTCGCCGTGTAGTACTGAGTGAGGCCCACGAAGCACTCCTTCCTTGATGGACTCAGAAGTTCACGAAGTAGTCGAAGAGCCGGTCATCGGGATCGCGCGATGTGCGAAGCACGGCCCAGTGGTGAAGGCTGTCGGAGGTTGATACCTCTTCCAGCGACCAGCCAAGGTTCGAGAGATAGAAGGCAGCAGCTCGGGGGATCGCAGGCAACTGGTAGTCGTCGAGAAAGACGACCCCGCCGGGCTTGATCAGGCGACCGAGATAGAACAAATCGACAAAGACAGCGTCGAAGCGGTGATTGCCATCGACGAAGGCGAGGTCGAACTGGGTTCCCTCGGCGGCAAGGCGCGGCAGGACGACCTCCGAGCCGACGGGATGATGCTCAACTAAGTCGCGTATCCCTGCGTCCTGGAGGACTTGAAGGCCGCAATCCGCGAATCGCGCGTGCTGGAACGGGTCGATGACGATGTGTTGCGCCTCAGGCGCGTCGTCGTTGAGCAGGCCATCGCAGATATAGAGCGTCGAAAGCGCATACCCGAGCCCGATTTCCAACGTCTTCCGAGCACGCTCCCGGATGACCCACCCCCTCAGTGCCTCTCCTTCAGCAGGGCCTACGGCGACAGGAAAGATCTCGTGCATCGTCCCGTCCGAGCGTGCGACAACGGTGCCCTCCAACACAAGCCGATCGATCGTCGCTCGCACCTCCATCGTTGCCAACGTACATCCAAGGCACGCGACCGTTGCCTGGGCCAGTGTTCGGGAATGTTTCTTGATGTCCGCCCACGCGGCAGACGCCAGCGCGGTTCTCCTATTCGGACTCTGCTGTGCCGTGCGCGAGTTGACGGTCGTACTCGGCCTGATCGAAATGACCCAGCGCCTCGGCAACGAGACCGTCGTCGCCGAACGTCCACTCCTCGAAGCCGGAGATCCGAACCCGTTTTCCGGTCCCGGAAGGTCCGGTGTTCGTGCCGACGAAGGTCCAGTGGAACTCGATCGCGTCGTCCTTGACGACCACGTCGTCCATGAACAGCTCGATGTCCGGGAAGGTGCTCATGAACGAGCGCGCCACCTCCGTGATCTCCGTAGGCGTACCGCCGTTGATGGCGATGGTCCCGCCCGGCGCGTAGTGCTCGGCCACTCCCGCTGGATCGTGCTTGCACCACGCATCGGTGTAGCTTCGGGCGAAGTCGCGTGCTCGAGCTTGATCAAGTGACATTGGGTTCCTTTTGTCGGCGCCGTCGTCACCCTATTCCGCGCACCCGGGCGACACAACGTCCCAGTGCGCCAGTGTTCGGGAATGTTCCCTGAGGCGGCTCGATCCCGGCCTGCGACGCCGATGCGATACTCGTGCTATGGAGCCGTTCAATCTCTTCAGCGATGCGACGGATGTTGAACCCGACGACTCGGATCCGCCGGGATACCGCTGTCGTGCGAGTCGCCTTGGGCCGAAGCTTGGCGGAACGCGGCTCGGGATGAGCGTCTACGACCTACCACCTGGCGAAGCGATCTGCCCATACCACTTCGAGTGGACTGACGAGGAGTGGCTCATCGTCATCAATGGGCAGCCGACACTTCGCACGCCGGCGGGGGAACGCACGCTCGAAGCAGGTGATGTCGTCTGCTTCCCGGCGGGCCCGGACGGTGCGCACCATGTCCGCAACGCGACGAGTGAAGACGTGCGGGTCGCGATCTTCTCGACCAAGAACGAGTTCGGCATCGCCGAGTACCCCGACAGCGACAAGGTCGGCATCTGGGCGGGAGAGACGCACTACATGCTCCGCCGCTCGGCGCATCTCGATTACTGGGACGGCGAGAAGGGTTAGTGCAGGTCGGATGCGCCGCGTCGGCCGTCCGTAGCCGTTGGCGGTCGCCTGGGCCAGTTTTCGGGGATGTCCCTAGAGCCGATGGACGGGACGCTCGTACGGGGGCAGGCTAGTCCATCCTTCCTGCTCGAATAGATGGATCATGGGCTCGTTGGTCGCGGGGGTGTCGCAGAAAATGCGCCAGACGCCGTGGCTCACGAGCACGCGGGTGGCGCGGCGGAGCAGCAACCGTCCGATCCCGGAACCTCGATGAGCCGGGGCGACGCCCATGTGGTAAATCGTCGCTTCGTCGAGTCCGTCGCGTGAGCAGTCCTCGTAGACGACAGGCAGAACGAAGCCTGCCGCGTGCTCTTCCACCATCAAGACGTGCCATCGCTCAGGCAGGTAGCTGAACCCGTACGCGAGGGTGAGAATGCGTCGAGCCGCCTCCTCCGCGCCGAGGCTCTCGACGGCTTGGCGATCCTCCGGGCCGGGCGAGTATGAGAGAACGTCTGCAACGAGCTCGACCGGCTGTGGTGCGCTGCTCCCGCTGAGCCAACGAACACCGTCCTGCAACGCATCTTCGGACGGCGCGGTCTTCGCAGTCCACTCGAACGGAACCTTCCAGTAAGTCGACTCCGTCATCGGCAAGACCGTACTCCGTGACGACGCGAACGTCGTTGTGCACCAGTGTTCAGGAATGTTCCCCGAACGAGGCGGGAGATTGCTCAACGGCGAGGCGCGAGCAGCCTCGTGTGCTCAGTCGTTCCGCGGGCCAGTTCACTGGAGGTCGCCTACCTCGTCGGGGCTCGATTCGCGAGTGTCACGAGGGCCTCGATGCGCTTACGCGGGCTGTTCGGCGCTTCGGCGAACTCGAGTGCGACCATGCCCGCGAATGCGATGCACCAGTCGAGGAGGCGGCGAGCGTCCACGTTGATGGCCGGAGCCAACTGTTCGGCGCGTGTCGCGATCATGTCGGCCTCATCTGCTTGCCAAAACAGGAGGTCGACCGCCTCGAATGCCAGGTCGTCGCCGAGGCATGGGGCCGGGTCGATCGCGACGAGCCCGCGCTGGTTGCCGCCGTCGAGGATGTTGTTGGGGGTCAAGTCGCCATGTAGGAGGGCCGTCGGCGAGACGCACTCGACGAGGCGGGTCGCGAGTTGCCGTCCGCGTTCGTACAGTTGCGGCGGGACGACGTCGACGAGTTCCGGACGACGGTTGTACGGTCGCGTCCCCGAGTTGAACAGGTATTCGACGTGGTGCGCGAGCGGCGGGTAGGACGGGTCGGGGACGCCGGTTGTGTGCAGTGATGTCAGGAGTTCGGCCACGCTCTCCATGTCGGGGTAGGTCGGGGAGTCGACGAGCGGGGTTCCCGGTTCGATCGCCTCGATAAGCAGGGCGCCCGCGCTCTCATCGACTGCGAGAACAGACGGGGTGTGAATGGTCGTCCACAGGTCGAGCGCGGCCGCCTCGTTCGCCAGGCGTGTGCGGTCGGGGCTGACCTTCAGGACGGCCGGACGCCCATCGGTCATCCGGCACCGGATAACGACCGACATGCTTCCGCGCGGAATGAGCGAGTCGAACTCCATCTGCCAACGCTCCGCAAGAGCGCTCAGGACGGCGGGCAGCTCCTCAAACCATGGGTCGACCTCTGCTCCGAACCGAGCAGTGAGACGACGACGGACTGCATCGTCGATCCTGGGAGGGGGCGAGCGCATCCGCCGACCGTAGCGCAGCCGCAATCGCCATCTCGCAGGCCGACGGCGGTGCTGAAGTGCGATCCTCGCCTGTGCCAGTGTTCGGGAATGTCCCCCGAGGCTCAGCGGTCGGGCGAGTCAGTCAGGATCTTCGAGGCGCTGCGCGAAAACCCAGACTTGACCCTCAGGATCCGTGGTCGTGAAGCGACGATCTCCGGCCGGCGACATTTCGAGATCAGTCATTTCGGCACCCGCGGTCTTGGCCCGCTCGTGCAGGGCGTCGACGTCATTGACGTAAACGTGAATGAGGGAAGGCGGATGCACTCCAAGCGATCGGGGGCTTGAGAACCCGTCCCACGCTTGACCAATCATCACCAAGCCGTCATCGCCAAGCACAAGCTCTGTGTGGGTGCGGCTGCCTGCTCCTGTCTGGGCCAACCTCTGCTCAAACCCGAATGCCTCTTTCAGGTGCTCGATGGCACGCGGCGCGTCCTCATAAAGTAGGTACGGCGAGACCGTTTGGTAGCCAGGTGGCGGATTGCGCATAGCCGAATAATGATCGGTCGACGTGCTGCTCGCTGGCTCGTCAAGCGCCTAGGCCGAATGGTCGCGGCGCTCCCTCTGATTCTTCAGGAGATAGCGCCTTCGCCTGGGCCAGTGTTCAGGGAATGTCCCTTGGTGCCTGGCCTCTACCACCCATTGCGTCTGTTCCACGGGCGGGGGAGCACGGCCGAATCGCGACGGCCGTGCTCACTCCTTTAGACGCTGCGCCGCATCGACGCCGCGCGCTCTAGACGGTCGCGGCCGCTTCGGGCATCAGCCCGAGCTGGGTCAGCACCTGAACCTGGTCGAAATAGAGGTGCTCCTCTACGATTTTGCCGTCACGGACGCGGAACATTTGGAGGCCGCGACCGGAGAGGCGGCGATTCGTCGCAGGGACGTCGCCACCTGGCCCGCTGAGCGTGTCCTGATGTGTCCCATTGAACGTGAATCGCTGCACGCCCCACTCGCCGTCATAGATCTCGTCGTGGACGGTGAGCTTGGCGTCCGGGAACGCGTTCAGCCATGCCATGGCATAACCGACCGTTTCTTCGACGCCCTCTGTACGAACGTCGCCGGGCGCCTCGAACACAACGTCGTCCGCGTACGTCGCACGCATCCCTTCGGCATCGTGTGCGTTGAACGCCTCAAGCGCTTCGGCCGCGACCTGCTTCGTGTCGGCCATCAAAACCTCCTCGCATCGATTCGCACGAACATACAACATGCCCAGCGATGGGGTCGGAGAAGGCCCAATCGTCGGGCTCGCAGACAGAAGCCCAAGCCGACCGCATCGACGCTCTTCTCGTCGAGCTGAAGAAGCAGACGGCGGACCTCGTCGAGATCGGAGAGCGAGGGAGCAGGTGGCGAGACGGCGACAAATTGGCCAACCTCGGCGTGACGGTCTTCGGGAGCGCCTCCGACGCACACAAGCTGATGGCCCGCTGAACGCCTTCTCCCGCGGGTGGGGCGAGAGAAGTGGACGCATCACCAAGGACGAGGAGTCGATGACCTCGGCGACGAGGCCTCGCGCCTCTGGAGCGAAGGCAACGGGACACAGGTGACGTGCCACTGGCGCCGAGGCAACCTCTTTGTCGAAGCGCACGTCCACTGCTTCGGCTTCTGCCCAGGCGACGTCGATGCCGCCGCGCGTGCCTGGGTCGACGCGATCGACGAGGCTGCGCGAGCGGGCCCGTAGCCGCACGCAGCAGCGTCGACGGACTCGGCACTCAGGCGGGCCAGTGTTCAGGAATGTCGCCTGAGCGATTACAGCTCGGCGTTCCGCAAAGAATCGCTCGTCCGACTTCGTGATCGGATCCGCTGGTGGAGGCCGGCTGAATGGCAAGACGACCATCCACAAGACGCGTCGGAACGGTTAGTGGACAGACGAGATCCCCAGGCGCCTTCGGCAGTGCGGTTATGCCGCGGACGCGATCAGCGTGAGCGCCTGAGCGCGTCGACTCGCTCGAGGCTCGCAACCGGCCACTGCTCGTCCATGTCGTAGAAGACCTCGAACGCCGGCACCGACTCCGGGAGCACGACCCAGTCGACCTTCGACTTCGTGAAGATGTGAACGTCGGGAGTGATTCCTCCCGCGTCGTCGAGCGTGCCGGCGCGGACGAAGCGGAACGCGGGGCTCGTGTACTGACTGTAGACCGCCACCTCGCACGTCGGGCAGCGGTAGATCCGCTGCACGCTGCCGTCGTCGCGCGGGACGTCGACCGGCTGCGGGTCGCCGGTAAGCAGCTCGACGCGGTCAGTCTCGATCAGCAAGTTGATCGCGAACGCGCTGCCGGTCTGTCGCTGGCAGTTGAGGCAGTGGCAGCAGTGGACGAAGAGCGGCGCGGACGTCAGCCGGTAGCGAACGGCGCCGCACGAGCATCCACCTTCCATGGGTGCATCCTCACAGAACAGGCCTCGTCACGAGGCCGTCACGTCTCGCCTTGAGCGCGCGACCTCATCGGCGCAGTAGAAGCCCCACGGCCCGTCCTTCTGGAACTGTCGCGACGACGCCGCGAGAATCACGCACGGCCGGTCGCCGACGCCGGCGAACACGTGTCGGGTCTCGGACGGGCAGTGTATGAAGTCCCACTGCCTGAGCGGTCTCTCCTGCCCCTCGACGATCAGAAGGGCCTCGCCCGCGAGCACGAGGAAGTCCTCTTGCTCAGTCTCCCAGTGGTACGTCCCGGTCGGCTCCCCTGGCGGAATCACCTGAATCGACATCCCGAGCATCGGGAAGAACGTCTCCGCCTCGAACTCATCGCATCCTGTCAACGGCAGACTGTCGCCGCGACCCGGGCGGTGGAACCAGCGGGCGTCGCGCGCATTCATCATGAACCAGCCGGGGCTCGCGGGAACGATTCCGGCCCCATCGTCCCGTACCTGCGCCTCGGGAACCACTGTCGAGATGACGTCGACGCTCTTGAAGCAGCGGGGCGCATGTAGCGAGTAGGCTTCGTCCGTCGATGGTGCGTCTCTTCGCGCTGCCGCTCGCCGTCGCGGCGTTCCAAGCGTCGATCCACCCGCTGAGCCCGGACGAGCGGGCGGCCTTGAACGGCCGGTTCTGGCGGCCGGTGTGCCCCGTCGCGTTATCGGCGCTCCGCGTCCTTGTCGTCACTCACTGGGGCTTCGACAAGCGCGTTCACGTCGGCGAGATCGTCGTTCACAGAGACGTCGCCGCTCCCCTCGCGCGGGTTTTCCGGCGACTGTACGTCCTTCGTTTTCCGATCCGGCACATGCGCTTCGTCGACGCGTACGGTCCGCCCGGCTCGCAGCCGGCGGACGGCGACATCAGCGGCTCCTTTGAGTGCCGGAAGGCAGTGCCGTCACCATGCGGAACTGGCACAGGCAACTGGTCGAACCACTCCTACGGCAAGGCCGTCGACCTGAATCCGGTCGAGAACCCGTACGTCGGTTGCGGCGCAACGCGTAAACGCGCGAGCCGCCCGTACATGGATCGCTCGCGCTTACGTCGGGGGATGGTGACACCGGCGGTGGTGAAGGCATTCCGCTCGATCGGCTGGGGCTGGGGCGGGAGCTGGGCGGGCAGCACGAAGGACTACATGCACTTCTCGGTCACCGGACACTGACCAGGCAGCACTCCGGTCGTCCTTTGAGCGGTCTAGGAAGAGGACAATGCGTGCTCGAGGGCGGCCCGGTCGGTCGGCCCGCCGTGCGTCGCAAGCACGTGCTCGACCGGCAGTTCGAGTAGCGGGCGCAGCCCCTCGGCGATCTCCTCGCGCGTCACGCCAGGGCGGAGCCACCTCTCGTTGATCTCGAGGCCCCGGCCGAAGTCGACGAGCGTGTCGCCGGAGATCACCGCACGCTGGCTCTCGACCCAGAG
>WNFU01000918.1_pt1 | contig 62910 bp, 45 predicted proteins | sample 5400121 | NCBI WGS metagenome assembly WNFU01 (sample SAMN13153360, study PRJNA577476) | soil metagenome | isolation source: 100 cm soil or saprolite under grassland replicate 1 | place: USA:California | collected 2016-06-15 | reverse complement strand
CTCCCCGTACCGTACCGCTCACTCAACCCTCAGCGTATGTCTGGCGGCGAGCGCTTAGAGAATACTGGACAACCGGAAATAACGGAACGGGCGGAGCGCGCCCGAATGGGCAAACGCGCGATTTGGCGCTTGCTTGACAGCCTATGGGGCGCCTTTGTTAGACTTCGACGCCTTTCGGCTCCTTGCTTTAAGCAATGCTCTCGACGTCTCAAAAAATCAAACGCAATCACAGACCTTAAGTCAGGAGATACGTCTTTTATGCCTGTTTTCAACGGAATAGAAACCCCCGCCGACGGCCGGGCCATCAGGGTCGAAGCGGGCCGCTTGATAGTCCCCGACAACCCCGTGATCCCCTTTATCGAGGGCGACGGCACGGGGCGCGACATCTGGAAGGCCTCCCAGCGCGTCTTCGACGCGGCGGTCGAGAAGGCTTACGGCGGCGAACGCCGCATCGTGTGGTACGAAATCTTCGCGGGCGAGAAGGCCCACAACAAGTTTAACGAATGGCTCCCGAAGGGGACGCTCGACGCGATCCGGCATTTCGTCGTCGCGATCAAAGGGCCGTTGACCACGCCCGTAGGCGGCGGCATCCGTTCTCTCAACGTGACGCTGCGGCAGGTCCTCAACCTGTACGCCTGCGTGCGGCCGGTGCGTTATTTCCACGGCGTGCCCTGCCCCGTCAAAAAGCCCGAGAAGCTGGACATCGTGATCTTCCGCGAAAACACCGAGGACGTTTACGCCGGCATTGAATTCCAGGAGGGTACCGAGAAGGCCAGGAAACTGATCGAGTTTCTGAGCGAATTCGGCTACGAGATCAACCGTGACTCCGGCGTCGGCGTCAAGCCGATCTCGATCACGGGCACGAAGAACCTTGTGCGGCGCGCGATCCGCTACGCCATCGAGCACAAACGCAAGCTGGTGACGCTCGTCCACAAGGGCAACATCATGAAATTCACCGAGGGCGCGTTCCGCGACTGGGGTTATCAACTGGCAAGGGAGGAGTTCCGCGACCGGATCGTGACCGAGGAGGAGTTGAATAAGGATCATGGCGGCAAGCTGCCGGAAGGCAAGATCCTGGTCAACGACCGCATCGCCGACGCGATGTTCCAGCAAGTGCTGCTGCGGCCCGATGAATATTCGGTCATCGCCACGCCGAACCTGAACGGCGATTACCTGTCGGACGCCTGCGCGGCCCAGGTCGGCGGACTCGGGATGGCGCCCGGCGCGAACATCGGCGACAACGCCGCGGTCTTCGAGGCCACCCACGGCACCGCGCCGAAATACGCCGACCTGGACGTCATTAACCCCTCGTCAGTCATCCTCTCGGGCGTTATGATGTTTGAGCACATCGGCTGGCAGGAAGCCGGCGATCTGATCACCAACGGCATCGTCAAAACCATCGCGCAAAAGCGAGTCACTTACGACCTGGAACGCCAGATGAGGGGCGCGACCAAGGTCAAGACCAGCGAATTCGCGAGCGCGATTATTGAGAATATGTAGAGGTTTCGGGTTTCAGGTTTCAGGTATGAGGTTTCAGGTTTCAGGTGTGAGGCGAGGCGCAAGGCGCTTTCTTCCTGACACCTGAAACCTGAAACCTCATACCTGAAACCTGAAACCCGAAACCTGGAGAAAAAATGGGAAGAAAGAAAATCACAGTAGTTGGCGCGGGCAATGTCGGAGCGACGACGGCCCATTGGCTGGTTTCAAAAGAACTCGGTGACGTGGTCCTGGTCGACATCATCGAGGGGATGCCGCAAGGCAAGGCCCTGGACCTGGCCCAGGCGGGGCCGGTCGAAGGTTATGACAGCCGGCTGGTCGGGACGAACGGCTACAAGGAGACGGCCAATTCCGACGTGGTCGTGATCACTTCGGGCATCGCGCGCAAACCGGGCATGAGCCGCGACGACCTGCTCAACACCAACGCCGGAATCGTCGCCAGCGTGACCGAAGAGATCGTAAAATATTCGCCGAACTGCATCATTATAGTCGTCTCGAATCCGCTCGACGCGATGGCCCAGGTGGCGTGGAAGAAATCCGGGTTCCCGAAGCATCGCGTAGTGGGCATGGCGGGCATTCTCGATTCGGCGCGGATGCGCTGCTTTCTTGCCGAAGCGCTTAACGTTTCGGTCGAAAACGTTTCGGCCTTCGTGCTCGGCGGCCACGGCGACACGATGGTCCCTCTGCCGCGCTATTCAACCTGCGGCGGCATCCCGATCACCGAGTTGCTGCCGAAAGAAGTGATCGATCAGATCGTCACGCGCACCGCCAACGGCGGCGCCGAGATCGTCAGCCTGCTCAAGTCCGGGTCGGCCTACTACGCGCCCTCGGCGGCCGCGGTCGAAATGGTCGAAGCCATTTTGAAAGATAAGAAGAAGATTCTGCCCTGCGCCGCTTACCTGGAAGGCGAGTATGGCGTCAATGGCCTCTTCGTCGGAGTCCCGGTAAAATTAGGCGCGAAGGGCATCGAAGAGATCATCCAAATTAACCTGACGACCGAAGAGCGCGCGGCTTTGCAGAAATCGGCCGCCGCCGTGCAGGAGTTGGTTGGCAAGCTTAAGCTCTGAGAAGATATAAGATATAAGATAGAGGATGGAGGATCAATGTAGGGGCGGGTTTTCCCCGCCCGCCTCTGTGATCGAGGCGTTTGGGCGCGGAATACGCGCCCCTACATTGATCCTCTATCCTCGTTAGTTGGGAGGAATACTACGACAGTGAGCGAACAGAAGGAACTGATCGGTAAGGACAAGATTATCGCTGAGCTGAGGGCGCTCGAATATGAGTTGACCGTGGAACTGCCCAGGACGCTGCGCACGGCCGCGGCGCTGGGCGATCTTTCGGAGAACTCCGAATATAAATTCGCGCGCGAGCGGCAGGATTACGTGCGGGCCCGCGTTCGCCAACTGCAGCAGCAACTAGCCAAACTTTCGAGCGTCGACGTGAGCAAATTGCCGCGCGACCGCGCCTCTTACGGCTCGACGCTGAGCTTACGCGACCTGAACCGCGACGAAGAGATCACCTACCGTCTCGTCACTCCCGAAGAGGCCGATTACGAGAAAGGATTGATCTCGACGGCGTCGCCGATCGGAAAGAGTCTGTTGAATAAAGAAGAAGGCGATGAAATAAAGGTTCAGACGCCGAGCGGCGTGCGCTCGTTCGAGATCGTCAAGCTGACGACGATTCACGACGAGGAAGAGTGAGGATTGCGGATTGCGGATTGCGGATTGCGGATTGCGGATTGATAGTGGGTGAACTGTTTCGCAAGGGCGACGAAATGAAAGCAGGATTCTCGGAATCGATAAATCCGCAATCCGCAATCCGCAATCCGCAATCCGCAATTCTGGGGCGCCATTGAAAGCCAAACATTAATGATGCTACACTCCCTTTCCAGTCAATAGCGCGACCCATGCAAATAGTTTCCTCAATCGCTTTCCCCCTACCGTAGCGAGGGAGGGGGAAAGCAATGGAGGAAACTATTTGCATGGGTCGAATAAAAATTAGGAGAACGCATTTGCTTTCTCGAAGCGGTTCGAGCAACATCTTCAAAAGTTTGCTGACGGTTGCGCTGTTGGCAGTGGTCTTTATCTTTGGCGCCGGAGTAATTACATATCTTGCCGTGCGCGGTCGCACGGTCGCAGTCCCGAACGTGGTAGGCAAATTGAAGGAGGCGGCCAGAGAGGAGCTTGACGAAGCCGGTCTTAGAATGGACGTCAAAAGCGAAGCGCCCAATGACAAGGCGCCTGCCGGCGCCGTCACTGACCAATCGCCCTCCGCGGGGACGATTGTTAAGACCGGCCAGATCGTGCGCGTCGGCATAAGCCGTGGCGCGGCGCCGGCCGGACAAAATGCGCAAAAGTAGCCCCTGGATTCGTTCATTGTTCATTAGTTTATGGTCGAGATTGCGCCATCAATCTTATCGGCGGATTTCAGGCGGCTGGGCGAACAGATCGCTGCGGTCGAACAGGCCGGCGCCTCTATCATTCACGTTGACGTGATGGACGGCCATTTCGCCCCGAACCTGACGGTGGGTCCGTTCATCGTCGAGTGGGTGAGGAAGACCACGAAACTGCCGATAGACGCGCACTTGATGATCGAGAACCCGGACAATTTCATCGGCGCGTTCGCCCGCGCCGGCGCAAATATGATCTCGGTTCATCCCGAAGCGACTTATCATCTGGATCGCACGCTTAATCACATCCGGCAGGCGGGCTGCCAGGCCGGAGTGGTTCTCAACCCGGCGACGCCGCTGGTGATGATCGAGGAGGTCATCGCCGAGGTGGATTACGTACTGTTGATGTCGGTCAACCCCGGCTTCAGCGGTCAGAAGTTCATTCCGTCGTCGCTCGACAAATTGCGCCGACTGCGCGACCTGATTCGCATGAAATTCTCGCCGGCGCGCATCGAGATCGACGGCGGCGTCGGACTCGGCAACGCGGCGGAGGTCGTCGCCGCCGGCGCCGAGATCCTGGTCGCGGGGTCGGCCGTCTTCGGCGCGGAGAATCCCGCCGAAGCTTTGAAAGAATTGCTGCGCGCCGCCGAGTCCGGCGGAAGAGTCACGGCCTGATGGCCGACCGAAGTGGGACAGACTTCAGTCTGTCCGCCACAAATCTCACTGCGGACAGATTGAAGTCTGTCCCACTTTGAAAGAATTGCCCCGCGCCGCCGAGTCCGGCGGAAGAGTCACGGCCTGATCGGCCGCAACAGAGAGGACGCAGGAAAATCGCTGCGCATTACTGGGAGTGCAATTATGAAGCTTGGAAGTATTATTACCATCGTGTTCGCATCCGCCCTCGCCCTGCCCCTCGCCGGGTGCGGGCCTAAGAACAAGGTCAAAAACGAGAACGCGTCGGCCGAAGGGCGCGACCGTGAGCTTTACAATCAGGCGTCGAAGAAGGCCGAGAAGGGCCGCTACGACGAAGCGCGCCTGACTTACAACATAATAATCACGACCTATCCCGACAGCGCATACCTGCCGCTGGCGAAGCTGGCCATCGCCGACACGTTCTACCTCGAAGGCGGAACAAGCAGCCTTCAACAGGCGATCGGCGGTTACAAGGACTTCGCCCAATACTTCCCGACGCACCCCAAAATCTGCGAGGTCAAACACCGGATCGCGATGTCTTACATGCGCCAGATGGGCGCCTACAATCGCGAAGCGCAGATGGCCCAACAGGCCGAGCAGCAGTTGAAAGCCACCGAGACGGCCTGCCGCAATTCACCCGCCTTGGTGAAGGTTCAAACCGACCTCAAAACCGTGCAGCAGGTGCTGGGGTTGCACGAACTCGACATCGCGCGCTTTTACAGCGATAAGCGCCAGGCGCACAAGGCCGCCGAAGGCCGGCTGCGCGGCATCATTAACAATTATCCGAACTTCAGTTACCTCGACGAATCGCTTTATCGACTGGGCGTGTCGCTGGTCGAACAGGAGCAGCCCGAAGAGGCCGCCGAATATTTCAGTAGGCTGGTGCGCGATTACTCGAAGAGCGAATTCGCCAAAAAAGGCAGAGAGTATCTGGAGAAGCTCGGCAAACCGGTTCCCGAACCGAGCAACGAAAACCCGGCGCCCGAACGACCGAGCTTCGTAGGCAAGTTCGGATTGATTATGGGCCGCAACGGTTTGGAGATATCGGAAGACGGGGTCTTGCTGAGCAAGAAGGGGCAAGAGAAAGAGGACGTGAAGGCTACCGCGAAGCCTTCCGAGGTCAGTAACCAGCCGAGCACGCGCTCGATTCGCGCCACTACGAAAGGCGCGGCCGTGCCAGATCAAGCCGACCCTTTAGCCCCCGCCGCCGGACAGACGACCGGCGAGGCTGGCAATGCGGCGAGCGCCGACCAGACGGCGACTCCCGAAGCTAAAAACGGCGAGTCGAAAAAGAAAGACAAGAAAGAGAAAGATTCGAAGAAGAAAGGGAAAGAGAAGAAAGATTCTTCCGGCGTTTCCGAATAAGGATCGGCGCCAAAGAGACGGCAAAAAGTACAAAAGGAGCGAAAAAGGCCTTTTTCGCTCCTTTTGTACTTTTCTCTTGCCGAATCGCGTCACATCGGGACATCGATACGGCGCCGCGCGCGAGCGGCTGCGCTGTTTCGCGCTTGGTCAACAGCTTGCTTACGCGCGCGGCGCCGTATCGATGTACTATAATAAAGACGCCTGATCGACTCGGCGGTAGAAATCGTCTTTGTCGGATTGAATCGGAGGTTCTTGTGGATTACAAAATTTTGCTCGCCGATGACAGCGCGACGGTGCAGAAGATCATTACGCTGACCTTCTCGGACGAGGGCGTCGAGGTGATAGCGGTGAATAACGGCGACGAAGCGATCGATCGGCTGCGGCGCCTGAGGCCGGCTCTGGTAATGGCCGACATATGCATTCCGGGAAAAGACGGCTATGAGATTTGCGAGTTCGTCAAAACCCATCCGGAGACGGAAGGGACGCCGGTGATTCTGCTGGTTCCGGCCTTCGAACCTTTCGACGAAGACCGCGCCCGCCGCATCGGCGCCGATTATCATCTGACAAAACCGTTCCAATCCATCCGGATGCTGATCTCTGTCGTGAAAAATCTGATAGACCAAAAAGCCGCCGCCGAGTTCCCGGTCGGCGACGACGGTTTGACGTCGTATCGAGAAGGATATCGGAACAATTACAACACGGCGGAACTCAACTCGAGGAGAGCGAAGATAGAAGAGTTGATCAGGCTGTCGGCCCAGCCGGCTCCGGAGAACGGCGTTGAAACCGGTACGCTGCCGAAGGTCAATCCGCCGCATGGCAACGGACGCCATTCGGGTTCTCCCCCGATCGCAAACGCCCCCAGTGAAGTCGAAATGATAGAGGACGAACATATGGACAATATATTGGAACTGGATGACGTTATGCCTGATCTCACATCTATGCCCGGGAGACCTGTGGGGCCTAACGCCGCCGCAGACGCGGTTTTCTACGAAACACAGGGTGGCATGGTCATTCCGCAGAGCGCCATTGATGAAATAGTGAATCGAGTCTCCGACCGATTGTTTGAAAGACTGAGTGGCGAGATCGCCCGGCGGATCGCGCCCGAAGTCGCCGAGATGGTCAGACGCCGACTTCTCGCCGAACCTGCCCCATTACGCGACTCGGAGAGTCTTCTCGATATTGAATGATATGGAAATTCCGAAAGCATACGATCCGAAAGAGGTCGAAGGGCGATGGTATCCGGTCTGGGAGAGCCGCCATTACTTCAAGCCCGAAGCGAATGCCGACCCGACAGCCAGGGTCTTTTCAATGGTCATCCCGCCGCCGAACGTAACCGGCTATCTGCACATGGGCCACGCGCTCAATCACACCTTGCAGGACACGCTGGCGCGATGGCGTCGAATGTCCGGCGACCGCGTGTTGTGGTTGCCCGGGACCGATCACGCGGGGATCGCCACGCAAATGGTCGTCGAAAAACAGCTCGCGCTGGAAGGCCTGGGCCGGCGCGACCTGGGCCGCGCGAAATTCGTCGAGCGCGTCTGGGAATGGAAGGCGCATTCCGGCGGGGCGATCCAAAGACAGATGCGAATCCTCGGCGATTCGGTGGATTGGACGCGCGAGCGCTTCACGATGGACGACGGCCTCTCGAATGCGGTCAAGGAAGTCTTCGTGCGGCTTTACGACGAAGGGCTGATCTACCGCGGCGAATACATGGTCAACTGGTCGCCCGGATTGCAAACCGCCATCTCCGACCTCGAAGTCGAGATGAAGCAGGTCAAGGGCAAACTCTATCACATCGCTTATCCGGTAGGACGCGCGGTCACGAGCCGCGTCGAAGGTTTGGCAGAGGCTTACGCCGCGGCGAATGCGGACGCCAAAAAAACGGGATGGCTTAAAACGCCTGACGGCGATTTCGTCGTCGTCGCCACGACGCGCCCCGAAACGATGCTCGGCGACACGGCCATCGCGTTCAACCCTGAAGACGAACGCTACCGCGCCCTCGCCGGCAAGGGCGCGACGCTGCCGCTCGTCGGGCGCGAATTGCCCTTCATCCAGGACGAGGTCGTCGAGAAGGATTTCGGCACAGGATTCGTCAAAGTCACGCCCGCCCACGACCCGAACGATTTCGCGATGGGCCGCCGCCACAACCTGGAATTCGTTCAGGTCATCGGCAAGGACGCGCGCATCACAGACGCCGCGCCCGAAAGATATCGCGGCCTCGACCGCTACGAGGCTCGCAACAAGGTCGTCTCCGACCTCGAAGCGCTCGGTCTGATGTTGAAGACGGAGGACTACACGCACAACGTCGGCCATTGCCAGCGGAGCGGCGTCTCCATCGAGCCGCTGGTCTCGACGCAGTGGTTTATGCGGATGGAACCGCTCGCCGAACCCGCGATCGCCGCCGTGCGCGAAGGCCGGACGAAATTCGTGCCCGAAAGCGCGGCGAAGATCTATTTCAATTGGCTCGAAAACATCCAGGACTGGTGCATCTCGCGCCAGTTGTGGTGGGGCCATCGCATTCCGGCGTGGTATACGCCCGACGGCCAACCGGTCGTCGCGCGCGATGAGCAAGAGGCGCGACGAAGATTGGCCGAGCGCGGCGCCGATCCGAACGTCGCTTTGCGCGAAGAAGAGGACGTGCTCGACACCTGGTTCTCGTCGCAGCTTTGGCCCTTCTCGACGCTCGGATGGCCCGAGCAGACTGAGGATTTGAAGACCTACTACCCGACCGACGTGTTGGTCACGGCCTTCGACATCATCTTCTTCTGGGTCGCGCGAATGATGATGATGGGATTGAAGTTTATGGGCGAAGTCCCGTTCCGCACGGTCTACATCAACGCGCTCGTGCTCGATCCCGAAGGCCAGAAGATGTCGAAGTCGAAAGGCAACGTGATCGATCCGCTGGAAGTCTTCGACAGATACGGCACGGACGCGGCGCGGTTCGCGCTGACCGCCGCTTCGACCGCCGGGCTGACGCTCTCTCTTCAGGAATCGAAGCTTGAATCGGCTCGCAACTTCGCCAACAAAATCTGGAACGCCACGCGCTTCGTCCTGCTCAATTGCGAAGACGTGCTCGACACTCAGGGCGGAGAGCCGCTCGACTGGGAGACCGAGCTTGCGCCGCCGGAGCTTGCCGATCGATGGATTCTGAGCCGCTTGAATCGGGTCGCGCTCGAAGTCCGCGACGCGCTGGCCGGGTTCCGCTTCCACGAGGCGGCCTCGACGCTCTATCACTTCTTCTGGGACGATTTCTGCGACTGGTATATTGAAATGTCGAAGCCGTTCGTGACGGCGAAAGAACCGACGCCGCAATCGACGGCCGTCAAGCGCAGGATCATCTACGTCCTCGAACACAGCCTGCGTTTGCTCCACCCGGTCATGCCGTTCATCACCGAGGAGCTTTGGCGGCGATTGCCGCATAAAGGCGAGACCATCTGCCTGGCGGAATTCACTCCGGGCGATCCTGCCCGGATCGACGAGCGCGCCGAACGCGAGATGGCGCTGGTCACCGAAGTGATCTCCAGGCTGCGCAACATCCGCTCGACGTTCAACATCGCGCGTTCGACCCCGCTGAAGGCGCAGATCGCGCCCGCCGACGCAGCGGCGCGCGACTTGATCGCGCGGATGGAAGACCACATCAAACGGCTGACGCCGATCGAGGAATTGCAGATCGTCGATAAACTCCCCGCCAGGAAAGGCTCGGCGCGCGTCGTCGTCGGGGCCTCAGAAATCGCGGTCCCGCTCGAAGGGCTGATCGATTTCGACAAGGAACGCTCGCGCCTCGAAAAAGAGTTGAACAAATTGATCAACGAACGCGGAGGTCTGGAAAAACGCCTCTCCAATCAGGACTTCATCAGCCGCGCCGCCCCAGACGTGGTCGAAACGACGCGCGCCCGCGCCGAAGAACTGGACGACCAGGTCGCGAAACTCCGCGCGGTGATCGAAGCCCTATGAATAGATGTCAGATGTCAGATGTCAGATGTCAGATGTCAGTGATAAGCAATGCGGATGTCTGGCATCTATTCATCACTGACATCTGACATCTGACATCTGACATCTGACATCTGCCTGCTATGCTCAACCCACTAGATCTATTCGTCGCCGGTGAAATCGTCAATCGCGCGCTCGACGAAGACGTTGGGCGCGGCGATATCACATCCCGTTCGACCGTGCGTTCGAGGCTGAACGCGCGCGGCAGCTTCATCGCCAAACAGGACCTGGTGCTGGCCGGACTTGAGATCGCCGACCTGGTCTTCGGCTGGTTCGACGAATACATCCAGATCGAATCTACAGTGGCCGACGGCGACGAGATTAAATCTGGCAAGATCTTCGCCCGCGTGATCGGCGACGCCCAGATGCTGCTCTCGGCCGAACGCGTCGCGTTGAACTTCCTTCAACATCTTTCCGGCGTCGCCACCGTGACGCGCCAGTACGTCCAGGCCATCGCGGGCACTAAGGCGAAAATCGTGGACACTCGCAAGACGACGCCCGGGTTGCGGATGCTGGAGAAGTACGCTGTGAGCGTCGGCGGCGGGAGCAACCACCGCATGGGGCTGGACGACGGGGTGTTGATCAAAGACAACCATCTGGCGATGGCTGGCGGCGTCGCCGAGGCCGTCCGCCGCGCGCGCGAGACCGCGGGCCACTTGCACAAGATCGAAGTCGAGGTCGCGACGCTCGAACAGGTCAAAGAAGCGCTCGACTCGCGGGCCGACATTCTGCTGCTCGACAACATGACTCCCGAGACGGTCGCGCAAGCCGTCCGAATCACGCGCGAGCGCGAAGGAGATGACCGCCGCACATTGCTCGAAGCTTCGGGCGGAATCAACCTCTCGAACGTGCGCCAGTACGCCGAGGCCGGAGTCGATCTGATCTCGATCGGCGCGCTGACCCATTCAGCCCCTTCTGTAGACATCAGCTTCAAGATTCGACCCGCATGATCAGATGTCAGATGTCAGATGTCAGATGTCAGATGTCAGTGAGGAATGGATGCCAGACATCTGCATTGCTTATCACTGACATCTGACATCTGACATCTGACATCTGACATCTGACATCTGACATCTGACATGATTATTCATCGGCCTCCATTCACCATTCATCATTTCGCCTCACTAGGCTCCACCAACGATCAGCTCAAAGCGATGGTCGCCGCGCCGGAGTTCACCTGCGTCGTCGCCGACGAGCAGACCGCGGGACGCGGGCGCCGCGCGCGGACGTGGCATTCGTCGCCCGGCGACGGACTCTACATGTCCATCCTGTTTTTACCCCGAAGCGACGCCTCTTCAAGGCTTCCGCTGACGGGGCTGTTGGCCGCCGTCGCAGTCGCCGAGACGCTGATCGAGCGCGGCGTCGCGGGCGTCGACATCAAATGGCCCAACGACGTCTTGGTCAACGGGCGCAAGATCAGCGGCGTTCTCGCCGAGGCCGTGAGCGCGGGATCGGAATCGCTGCGGCTCATCCTCGGCGTCGGAGTCAATCTCAATCATCGATCCTTCCCGCCCGAACTGAGCGAATCGGCGACGTCGCTCTCAATCGAGACCGGCGAACGAGTCGTCGTCGAAGAGTTTCGCGACCGATTGCTCGAAAAGATCGCGCAATGGTATGAACTCTGGCTGCGCGGCGCCTCGGCGTCGATCATCGACCGCTGGAGCCGGCTTTCGACCTATGCGCGCGGTCAGCAGGTCGTCGTTACGCTTGAGGACGAGAAACTCACCGGCGTGACCGACGGGATGACCGAAACGGGAGCGCTGCGACTCGTCGTCGACGGCGGCGTAAGAACGATCATGGCCGGCGAAGTTACCAAACTTCGCAAAGGCGTCGATCTTCCCGTCCGGCATTCTTCCGCCTGATATTTTTTGTCCGAATCAGTAACGCGAGCGGTAGCGAGCGGGCTCCCATCAACACTCCTATTGATGGAAGCCCGCTCGCTACCGCTCGCGTTACTGATTCGGACGCACACTTGCGCAGATCGAAAAATTTTTCTTCATCATCGACGCTCAACCACACACTCGCAAGTTGTACAGAGGTGATGTGATTGTTAAGATGTCATTGTCGTCTTCCCCACGCATGAAAACACATGAATGAACGAGACCGAGTTGGGAGAGTGGGACGCCTTGGCATTACGACGATGAACTACTTCAACTATTTCACTGAAATCGAAGAAGAGTTTGTTAAGCGGCGCGGCAGCCACATGCTGGTCTCGCCGCTCGACTGGACGTTGATCGAGACGTGGAAGCGGCGCGGCATCCCGTTGCACATCGTGTTGCGCGGCATCAACTCCTCGTTCGACGGCTACGATCAGAGACTCAACCGCGGGCGCAAAGTCAATTCGTTATTCTTCTGCCAGCAGGAAGTCGAAGCGCTGTTTCAGGAATACGTAGATTCGCGCGTGGGCGCGGCTAACGGCGCCGGGAACGGCGCGTCGCAAAACGGCAATGGCGCGTCGCAATCCGCCCCCGCCGCCGCCGTCGAGTTTTTGAAGGCGCAATGCGAAGCGTTGTGGCGTCTTGAGGCGAAATATCTCGCCCCTGCGCTCAAAGAGACTTTCGCCCGCGCCTCGGAGCGGCTGTCGCAAATCATCGAAGACCTGGAGTCGTCCGGCGCCGTCTCGCCCGAACTGCTCGAAATGGATTTGATGATGATCGAAGAAGTGATCCTCGACGGATTGAGGGAACAGGCCGGCGAGGAGAACCTCGGTCGGCTGCGAAAAGAAGCCGACGGCAAGCTGCGTCGCTATAAGCAAAGTATGGAGCGGGAAGTTTATGAACAGACGGTCGGCAACTTCGTCGCGCAGCGGCTGCGCGAACTCCACGAGGTTCCGCGATTGAGTCTGTTCTATCTCTGATTGCGGATTGCGGATTGCGGATTGAAGAATTGCAGGTTGGGCAAAAGGGAAATCAACGCCTGAAATCTGAAATCTCGAATCCGCAATCCGCAATCCGCAATCCGCAATCCTCAATCCCGACTCCCGAAGCGGATGAAAACTATGGCTACACCAGCGGAAATCATCGACTCAGAGAAAGCCGGCAGCGGATCGGTAGCGATCGGCGAAAGCTATGAGGTCGCGATCGAGAAGCTGGTCTACGGCGGCGACGGGCTGGCGCACGTCGGCTCGCAGGCCGTCTTCGTGCCTCTGGCCGCGGCCGGCGATTTCGCGCGGATACGGATCGTCGAATGCGAGCGCAACTACGCCCGCGGCGTGATCGAAGAGTTGTTAGACCCGTCGCCGCTGCGGCGCACGCCGCCTTGCCAGTACTTCGGCTCCTGCGGCGGCTGCCAGTTGCAGCATCTCGATTATCCCGCCCAGCTCGAGGCGAAAGTCTCCTTCGTGCGCGAGTCGCTGCGGCGCATCGGCGGCGTCGAATGGGGAGCGGAGATCGGCATGCGCTCAGGCCCCGAGTTCGGCTACCGCTCACGCGCCGAGATCAAAGTCGCGCGCGACGAAGACGGGCGCGCGCGCATCGGTTACTTCCGCGCAGGGTCGCACGAGGTTTGCGAGGTAGAAAGCTGCCCGATCCTGTCGCCCGGCGCCAACCGCGAATTGCAGAGGCTTCACGTTGAAAGTTCGCTCATTCCCAACGACGCGACGCGCGTCTACCTGACGGTCGGCGACGACGAAGTGATCGTCACTCCGGCCAACGGCGAAGACGGGCGCGCCGCCGAATTCGATTTGATGGGCACGGCGCACCAGCGCATCGCCGGAATCAATTACGGCTTCGGCGTGCGGTCGTTCTTCCAGGGCAACCGCCTGCTGGTCGAAGAGCTGATCAATGAGGCCGTCGGGGACGCCGCGGGAGAATTCGCAGTTGATCTTTACGCCGGCGTCGGCCTCTTCTCGCTGCAGTTGGCGAAGACCTTCAAGCAGGTTTGCGCGGTCGAGGGGAACAAGACGGCGGCCAATCACGGCGTTGAAAACGCGCGGCTCAACGGATTGAGCAACGTGCGATACGAACCGATCTCGGTCGAGGCGTGGCTGAAATACAAATCGGCCGAAGCGCCTCGCCCCGACTTCGCGCTGCTCGATCCGCCTCGCGCGGGAGCGGGAGTCCAGGTGGTCGAGCGCTTGGCGGCGATGGCCCTGCCTGCGCTGACTTACGTCTCATGCGACCCCGCGACGCTGGCGCGCGACCTGCGACTGTTGATTGATTACGGCTACAGGATTGATTCAATCACCGCGCTCGACATGTTCCCGCAAACTTTTCACGTCGAAACAGTCGTTCGGCTGAAGGCCGAGGATTGAGGATCGAGGATCGCCTCATTGCGCCGGCCCGGCTGTGATCATTGCCGGCGAATTGCTTGAATCCAAAACTTCCGCGCTCGACTTCCTAGAGCGGGTTGCAATTGAGTGTACGGGAGCAGTGGCGCGAGTTGTTTACTCTGCCCAGAATATTCGATCTTCTATCTTCCACCCTCGATTGTGTGAACGGCCAGCAGAGTGAGTTTCGTGGCGACGTTGTTTTCGACCTCGGCTTTCAGCAATATCTGGAAGTAGTGAGGAAATCCGTTCGACCCCACTAGGGGTAGCAGGCGCTGATTGATCTCGGCGAGATAGATTTTGTTGGTTATCATCTCTGCGGCGGCGCCCGTGCCTACACCCCGAAGCCCTTCGAGAGCCATAATCGTGTTTTTACTCTGAGCCGAAGGTTTGACAGTGATCAGAGCGTAATCTTCCAGAATCTGTCCGGTCTGTTCATCGAATTTCGTCCGGTATTCCGACTGTTCTCCCGGCTGCGGCGCGCCATTTGCGATTGATATTTGCGGAGTGAAATAGAAGTCCTCTTTGACAGACATCTTAGCCGCCCATGCGTTAGACCACCTCCCGCCCAGCATGATCAGATTCCGATCCTTCAGGTCTTCGCCCGTAAGATTTCGGCTCTGTTTCAAATTGATTCCCAGGTTGCGACCGCGAAAAAGACTGGTGATGAGGTGCGCGCCGATCGCTTCGCCGATTCCAGTATAAGAGACAGGCGACAGATAAAGTTTCGGGGGGGCGAGGTATTCCGGCTCGCCCTGCCCCGTCTGCTTGAGCAGTTCGAACAGATCCTTCGACGCATCTTTGGACAAATCAATAGAGTTTTTGCGCAGAACGTCGGGGTCGGCCTTATTGACCAGGACATAGACGGGAGGATTGCTCAACACCTGAATGGTCGGGTCCTGGCTCTTGAAGAACGGCCCCCAGATCGGGTCGTAGACATCCTGCTCCGCCGTTAAACCCGGCGTTTGATTCTTCCGCCAGACGTTGATCGCCAGAACAATTATAGCGACTGCGGCCAGCGCGCCGATCGTCCAGCTCAATCGTCTCCTCCGGCTCTCATTCTCTAATTGCTCGGGCTGCGGACTTCGATCCTGAATCGCGGCGAGAGCGTGCGCGCCCGTCAGATGCGTTTCTATCTCGGCCGGGATGTCAGAGGCCAGTTTGAAGACAGGCTCATAACTTCCTACCGGAATCTCCAGGCGAACCTCATCGTTCCTGCCCTCGTGCAGATAATATTGCTCGAGCCTTTTGCGGACGTCGTGGGCGGCGACGCGGACGACGGGGTCCTCCGCGGGGCTGTAGCGGTCGTTACGCTCATAAACCTCAAGCCCGATCAGATGCTCGTTTATCTCCTTGGCCCTGCCAGCCAGATGATAGTCGCAGATCAGTTGAACAAATTTCCGCTTCTTCGGCGCCTGGGAAAAATGTTTGCTGTTCAGTATCCGATCCAGCGCCCGCCTAATCTCTTCAGGTGAGATGGGAAGGCCGATCTCTGTCGAGGTCTGATGTTCAGTAATGAATCTTTGCTCCATAGAGCCTCCTTCGTAAGAAGAGAATGGAGTCCAGCCTTTGGGCTGCGAGAGTCAAGCAGCCTAAAAGCTGGATTCTATGCTCATCTTACAAAAACAAGGAGAGTTTTTGCGCGGCGCGTAATTAGAGCGCCTAATTATTGGGATGTTAAGTGTTAAGTCAACATGTTAAGTAACGGAAAACGGACTTGTCGGCGCCGAACCGAAAGAGTAGAAAATCAATGTTTTTCAGTCAGGGAAGATTTTCCCGGACCTAAAACCCGAGACCTTATGTCCTGCCGCTATATTTTCCTTCAAATCGTCGCCTAATCAAGCCACGAAGGAAAAATATATAGCGGACGGGCAATCATTAAGTGTTAGTCTATCAGCGAAAGGCCCTGGCCTGTTGGATAAACCATAAACTTTTCAGTCTGGCTTTGTTCGACTATGAAGATTCTATTTCAAGCGATTTCCATTTTGATTTTAACGACCTGGCCGGCGTCAAGAGCCGCCGCGCAGGAGCGCCGTCATAACCTGATGCCGGCGCCGGCGGAGGTCCACTTCCAACCCGGGAAGCTGGCCGTAGGGGCGTCATTCTGGGCGGCCGTCAGGGGCCACAATGACCGGCGGCTGGAAGCGGGCATCGACCGCGCTATGAGGCGCCTGGAAGGGCGGATCGGGATGGAGTTGAGGCGCGGCCTTGCGACTGACACCGGAGCCGCGACGCTCGTGATCGAATGCCGCGAGGCCGGCGGGTCTTTCCCGTCGCTTGACGAAGACGAGTCTTACTCGCTGGAAGTCTCGGACGGGCGGGCGGCCTTGAAAGCGCCGACAGTTATCGGCGCGCTGCGCGGGCTGGAGACCTTGCTGCAATTGGTCGAGAGCGACCGCGACGGGTACTACATCCCCTGCGTGAAGGTCGAAGACAAGCCGCGCTTCCGCTGGCGCGGACTGCTCTTCGACTCCGGCCGCCACTTTCAACCCATCGAGGTCATCAAGCGCAACCTGGACGGGATGGCCGCGGTCAAGCTCAACGTCTTTCACTGGCACCTGACCGACGACCAGGGCTTCCGCATCGAGTGCAAAAAATATCCGAAGCTGACCGGGATGGGTTCCGACGGACTCTTCTACACGCAGGACCAGGCGCGCGAAATCATCGCCTACGCCGCCGAGCGCGGGATTCGCGTCGTGCCGGAATTCGACCTGCCCGGCCACGCGACCAGTTGGGTGGTCGGATATCCGGAATTGGCCAGCGCCCCGGGGCCTTATCAGATCGAACGCCAGCCGGGCGTCTTCGACCCTACGCTCGATCCGACGCGCGAAGAGGTCTATCAATTCCTGGACGCTTTCTTCGGCGAAATGGCCGCGCTCTTCCCCGACGAATACATGCACATCGGCGGCGACGAGAACGAGGGCAAACAGTGGGATCGCAATCCGCAAATCCAGGCGTTCATGAAGGAGCGGGGGATAAAAAACAATCACTCGCTGCAGGCCTATTTCACAATGCGACTCGCGCGCATCCTTGAGAAACACAAAAAGAAGACGATGGGCTGGGAAGAAATCATGGCCAATGACTTGTCCAGAGACGTCGTGATCCATTCGTGGCGCGGGCCTGAGTCGCTGGCCGAGGCCGTGAAGAAAGGTTTCAGCGGCGTCCTCTCGGCGGGCTACTACATCGACCTGAGCTACCCGGCGTCGAATCACTACCGCATCGAGCCGGTCGCGGCGGACAAAAATCTGAGCCGGCAGGAAGAGGCGCGCATCCTGGGCGGCGAGGCCACGATGTGGAGCGAATATGTCAGCCCGGAAACTATCGACTCGCGCATCTGGCCGCGCACGGCGGCGATAGCCGAACGGTTCTGGTCGCCTCGCTCGGTCGCCGACGTCGACGATATGTACCGGCGACTGGCGGTCGTCAGCGTGCGACTCGAAGAGCTTGGACTCACGCATGAGAAATATTTCCGCTCGCTGCTGCGTCGTATGGCCGGCGGCAAGGAGATCGGCCCATTGGAGACGCTGGTCTCGGTGGTCGAGCCGGTCAAGCAATACAACCGCGGCCAACAGCGCCCGACGACGATGCTCTCGCCGCTGACCGGCTTCGTCGACGCGGCGAGGCCCGACAGTGAGGCCGCCCGCCACTTCGCCGCGCTGGTCGCCGGCTTTTTGGCCGACGCGCCGCGCTTTCGGACCAACCGGGAAGAAATAGAACGGACGCTCGCCAAATGGCGCGACGCGCGGCCCGCGATTGAAGCGATAACCGGGCGCTCGGCAATCTTGCGCGAGGCCGAGCCTCTGGCCGCGGAGTTGTCCGACCTCGCCCAGGCCGGATTGGAGGCGCTCGCCTGTCTGGCCGAATCGAAAGCCCCGGACGGCCAGTGGGGTGAAGTCAGAATGGCGATACTTCAGCAGGCGGCGAAGCCGAAGCCGTCGGCGGTCGAATTCGCCATCCTCCCGAGCGTCAGGCAATTGGTGATCGCTGCGATCGAGCTGCCCCAACTGCGCGGCCAACCGCCGCTGGAATGGCAGAAGCGCGTCAAAACCCTGGCCGAGGTGGCCCGGCCACAATGACTGGCGCAAGAGGAAGAGAATTTTTCATTTGTCATATGAGATTTGAGATTGGTCATTGCCGGCAGGGCAAATCACTCAATGCCCAATGAATCTTGGGGGGATGCATGGCGACGGCGAATCTCAAATCTCACATGACAAATGGAAGGAGGAATAGATCAGGAGAATCAGGCTTTGCTGGGATGAACTTTTGATCAACCCTGCGCCCCGCAAAACCGGGCGCAGGATTCTCACCACCGGAGCCGGCGTGAGCGATCGGACACCAAGGGCGTTGCCCAATGAATTTCTGGGGGATGCATGGCGACGGCGAATCTCAAATCTCACATGACGAATGGAAGGAGGAATAGATCAGGAGAATCAGGCTTTGCTGGGATGAATTTTTGATCAACCCTGCGCCCCCCAAAACGGGACGCAGGATTCTCACCACCGGAGCCGGCCCCCGGCCGGACACGAAAGGCGTTGCGGGCCAGGTCCGACAGGTCGGCGGCTTCGACATGATTCAACTTATCTTTTGTCAGAAACGACGAGGATAATCAACCCGGAGGATTATAATGAAAAGCCAAACACGGCGATTCAATGCGCCGTTCGCCCAGTTCATCCCGATCCTGACTCTGCTGATTCTGATAGTAGCCTCTGCGGCGACCGCGATGGGACAGCAGGTGACGGCGGCGATCCTGGGCAGCGTCGCAGACCCCAACGGCGCCCCCGTGGCCAACGCGAAAGTGACGGCCAAGGACGAGGCGCGCGGAACCACGTGGACGACGGAAACCAACTCTGAAGGCGCCTTCAATCTGCCTCGCGTCCCGGTCGGGAACTACGAGGTGAGAGTCGAAGCCCAGGGCTTTCGGACCGCCGTCCGTCATGCGCAACTGGAACTGAACCAGACGGCCCGGCTGGATTTCAACCTGGTGATCGGCGAGATCACCCAGGTCGCAGAGATCGCGGCGATGCCGCCGCTGCTCCAGACGGACACGACGCAACTGGGCACGGTGATCGATTCCCGCACCAACGTGACCTTGCCGCTGGCGTCTAGAAACTATGTTCAATTGACACTGCTCTCTCCGGGCAGCGTCAACCCGAACCCCCAGACGTTGACCGGACCGGGAACGACGGCCAACAGCGGGCGGCCTTACATCAACGGTAACCGCGAGCAGGCGAACAACTTTATGCTCGACGGCATGGACAACAACCAGGTCTCGGACAATCTGGTCGGTTACACACCGACCCCCGACGCGATTCAGGAGTTCAACCTGATCACCAGCAACGCCTCGGCGGAATTCGGCTCCTTCCAGGGCGGCATCGTCAGCGTGACCATCAAATCGGGCACGAATGAGTTTCACGGCAGCGCCTTCGAGTTCTTCCGTAACGACGTGTTGAACGCCAACAGTTGGAGCAACAATCTCACCGGCGCAGGGAAGTCCAAAGAGCGATGGAATCAGTTCGGCGGCAGCTTCGGCGGCCCGATCATCAAAGACAAATTGTTCTTCTTCGCCGATTACCAGGGGCTGCGCTACAACGTCCCGGCGGCGACCAACTTCTTCACCGTCCTCACGAACGAGCAGCGACAGGGCAATTTCACGGCCATCTGTTCCGAGTACGACGCCAACGGCGTTTGCAAACCCGGCAAGGGGACGCAGCTTTATAACCCGTTCCAGCTCGACGCCACCGGCAATCGCGTCCCGTTCGCCAACAACCGCATCCCGAGCGGCGTGATTGATCCGGTGGCAAAGGCTCTGTTCAGTTCAAAATTCTATCCGGCGCCGGTCAACAGTCAGCTCGAAAACAATCAGACCAACACCTCGCGCAACTCCACACACGGCGATCAGGGCGACGTCAAGATCGACTACAACCGGTCGCAGAAGGATCGCATCTTCGGCCGGTTCTCGCGGAGCCGCCAGGACAGAAGCGGAACCAATTCATTCCCGCTCTTCTTTGACGACTTCTTCCGCGCCCCGGCCTACAACGGCGTCGCCAACTGGACGCGGACGTTCAGCCCTCAATTGGTCAACGAAGCTCGCGTGGGCCTCAATTACACGCTGGTCAACAACGGCGGCCAGGACAAAGGGCTTGGGAATGTGGCGCAGCAACTCGGCATCCAGAACGGCAATGATCGCGGGCCGGGTCTCTTCGCGATCAACTTCGGCGCAGCGCAAGCCAGTGGGTTCGGCAGCTCCAACATCGGCGATCAGCAGCGTTTCGCCAACACGGTGATCCAGCTCGAAGACTCACTGATCATCACCAACGGACAGCACATCTTCCACACCGGATTCCAGTATAAACGGAATCGCCTCAACATCTTTTACGCGGGCAACAACGGGCGCACGGGCTTTATGAATTTCAGCGGGCGCTTCACCGCAGGCCCTGACGCCTTGGCAGTCGCCAGCGGCGCGACCGGGCGAGGCGAGGCGGATTTCCTGTTGGGCTTTCCGGACACCTTGGGGCGCGGCGTCAATACAGGCTCGTGGGGACACCGATCTCACGTCTTCGCGGCGTATTTCCAGGACGACTGGCGCGCCACAAAGTTGTTGACGCTCAATCTGGGTCTGCGCTACGAAGCCCATACGCCCTGGGTCGAAATCAAAGATCGTCAGGTCAACTTCGATCCGATCAGCGGCAAGTTGCAATGCGCCGGCAAGGGTCGTCCGGACCTGGGTTGCAGCAGCCCGGCGACGGTCTATGACAACAACCGCGCTTTATACAACAACACGTATACGGCGATCGGCAACTTCCAACCGCGCATCGGCTTCGCCTGGACTCCCGAAGCTCTGGGCCACAATACGGTGATCCGCGCCGCCTACACGATCTCATCGTACCTGGAAGGCACGGGCACCAACCTGCGCCTGCCGCTCAACCCTCCGTTCACGACCGAGTTCAACACCGTCTACACCGCACCGGGCACGCGCACCGGTCAGGGACTGGTGCTGAGTTCGCCGTCTAATCCTTTCGCCGGGGCGGTCATCCGTTTATGGAACCCGGACGTAAGGCCAGCCGTCGTACAGCAGTGGAATCTGTCGGTGCAGCGTCAGTTCACCGCGGACACAACGCTGGAAGTCGGCTACGTCGGACAACACGGCACACATCTGATGGTCCCGATGCCCTACTTCCAACGCCAATTGCTGGGGCGCGCCGCCGATGGCAAGCCCATCACAGCTCCCAGCCCATACCTGTCAGGCAATCCGGCGCTGAAGGACATCGGCCAGATTTCGGGGACCGAGTCGAACGGCAACCAGCGCTACGACGCGCTGCAAACCACCTTGCGGAAGCGGTTCGGCGCGGGTCTGCAAGCCCAGGTGGCCTACACCTTCTCAAAGGCGATGGCCGATTCCAGCGGTTACTACGGATCGTGGGGCGGCCAGACGACTCCGTCGTCGCCTTACTGGCAGAACCTCTACAACGGCAAAGCCGAGTGGGGGCCGACCTTCTACGACTCCAAACACTTGCTGTCGGTCTACGCCGTTTATGAATTGCCGGTCGGACGCGGCAAGAAGTTCGGCGATAATCTACACCCGGTGGCCAACGCGGTGGTCAGCAACTGGCAAATCAGCGGCATCTATCAGGCTCACGGCGGATTCCCGCTGACGATCTTCGCTGACGACACTTCGGGAACCAATTCACGCGGCGCGCGCGCCAACTGCACCGGCCAGGCCAAAGTGTTTGGTAGGCAATCCGCGTCTGGCAAGACTGGTTTCCAATGGTTCGACCAGACCGCTTACAGCGCTCCGGCGCCGGCCAGCTTCGGCTCTTGCGGAATCGGCACTGTCCGCGGGCCTGGGCTGAACACTCTGGACCTTAGCTTCCAGAAATCCTTCCCAGTGATCGAGAACAAGCGAATCGAGTTCAGAAGCGAGTTCATCAACTTCACGAACACGCCGATACTCAATTCGCCCGGCATCGGCCTGGGTCCTGATCTCGGACGAATAACCAGTTCTCAAGGGAGCAGGGTTATCCAAATGGCGCTGAAGTTTCTCTTCTGAGAATGGATGGGACTTATAGGTCTTATAGGACTTATAAGTCCCATCGTCTTTGCCCTATGTTTGAAAAAAGGCTTATCACAACAATCTGCTCGGTCGCATTGCCAATGATCCTGCTGGCCTCAGGCGCGACGGCGCAGCGCGCGCGCATACCGGCGACGCCGGCGATGAGCGGCGCGGCTCTAGCCGAAGCGGGGCGCTGTCGCGAAGCGGTTCCACTGCTCAAAAAAGAGCTGCCGCGCATTGCGAATCCTGACCTCAAACGTTCCGCCGGCCTGGCCGGAGTGCGCTGCGCGATGGAGATCGGCCAACCCGATGACGCGGTTGATTTCATCCGGGCGCTTACGCGCGATTTCCCCCAAGACGCCGAAGTGCTTTATCAAGCCGTCCACGTCTATTCAGACCTCTCTCTGAAATCATCGCAGGATTTATTGATCAACGCCCCCGGTTCTTATCAGGTGCGATTGCTAAACGCCGAGGCTTTGGAGACGCAGGAACACTGGAATGAAGCGGCGGCGGAGTATCGAGCCGTCCTGGCGCAAAACCCCAACCTGCCGGGCATCCATTACCGTCTGGGAAGATTGTTGCTTTCGCTGCCGGAAAACGACCTGACGCCCCCCGTCCGCGACGAGGCGCGACGCGAATTCGAAGAAGAGTTGAAGATCAATCCGCGCAACGCCGGCGCCGAATATGTGCTCGGCGAGATGGCGCGTCAGGCGAGCGACTGGGCGCAAGCCGCCGACCATTTCGCCAAGGCGGCGCGGCTGAACTCGGCCTTCGCCGACGCCCACATCGGCCTGGGGCGCTCGCTGATCTCCGACCGCAAATTCGAAGAAGCGATCAAGCCGCTCGAACAGGCCGTCAAGCTTCAGCCCGAAAATCCGGCGGCGCATTACCACCTGGCCATCGCCTACAGCCGCACCGGTCGCAAGGAGGAGGCCGAAAGACAATCGACGGCCTTCAAACAGGCGTCCGAGAAGGCGCGGCAGTTGAAACAGGACGTGCAAACAGGCGTCCTGGGCCCACAGAAGGCCGAGCCATAAATATGTCCCTCTTCATCCGTCTGAGCCAGTCGCTTCTCACACTCCCCATTTCGCTGCTCGTCAGCGCCCAGCCCGCCGCTACGGTTCAATTCACCGACGTCACCAAAGCGGCGGGCATTACTTTCACTCATTTCAAAGGCAATAACGGAACTTCGACGATCCTGGAAGAAGCGGGGCCGGGCGTTTGCGTTCTCGATTTCGATGGCGACGGCTATCAAGACATCTATTTCGTCAACGGGCGTGATCTTTATCAACGCGGCGCCCAAAAGCGCAACGCGCTTTACCGCAACAACGGCGACGGCTCGTTTACAGACGTGACGGATAAAGCCGGCGCGCCCGGAACCGGGTACGGACTGGGCTGCGTGGCCGGCGATTATGACAATGACGGGCGCGCCGATCTTTACGTCACGCAATACGGAAAGAACGTCCTTTACCACAACAACGGCGACGGCTCGTTTACAGACGTGACGGATAAAGCCGGAGTGGGCGCAATGGACTTCGACGCCCCGTTCCATTCCGGCGCGACTTTCTTCGATTACGACCGCGACGGCCTTCTCGACCTCTACGCCGGCAGCTATGTCAATTTCGGCCCAGGCAGCCGGCGCGTCTGCCAGATCGGCGCTGGAGTCCCGACCAGTTGCCCGCCGTCGGTCTATCAGGGGACTCCGGCGGTCCTTTATCACAACAACGGCGACGGCTCGTTCACGAACGTGACGAAAGCGGCGAAGATTTATCAGCCGAAGGGGAAGAACCTGTCGGTCGGCGCTTTCGACTTCGACGACGACGGATGGCCCGATCTGTTCGTCGCCAACGACGGCGTCGAGGCCTATCTTTATCGCAACAACCGCAACGGGACTTTCACCGAGGCGGCGATGATCAGCGGGATGGCGCTCGGATCGAACGGCGAGACGATGGCCGCGATGTGCATCTCGATGGGCGATTATGACAACGACGGCCGGCTGGACCTGTACATCTCCGATTATCAGGACATGCCAGACCGCGTCTGGCGCAACGACGGCAAAGGATTTCTGGAAGAGGTCAGCTATGAGGTCGGCGTGGGCCAGGCGACCAAAAACGTCCTTAGCTTCGGCGGCGGGTTCTTCGATTTCGACAACGACGGCTGGCTCGACCTCTTCATAGCCAACGGCCACGTCTACCCAGAGATCGAACTGGCCTCGCCAGTTCGCTACAAACAGATCAATCAACTCTTCCGCAACAACGGCGCGGGCAAATTCGTCGAAGTGACCAAGGTCTCGGGCGACGGATTCGCGACGCCTTACGCGGGACGCGGGGCGGCGTTCGTTGATTTCGACAACGACGGCGATCTGGATGTCGTCGTGTCCAACAACGGCGACCCGCCTCTGCTGCTGCGCAACGGCGGCGCGAGCGCTCATTTTCTCAATTTCAAACTCATAGGCGCCAAGTGCAACCGCGATGCGACGGGCGCTCGCGTCCGCGTGCGCGCGGGCGGCCTCGCGCAGATGCGCGAGATTTCGGCGGGCGGGAGTTACTTTTCGCACGGCGATCTGCGCGCCCATTTCGGCCTCGGACAACAGCCTCGCGCCGAGAGCGTCGAAGTCTCATGGCCCGGCGGGCAGCGCCAGGTCTTCCGCGACGTGGCGGCGGACAGGTTTTATGTGATCGAAGAGGGAAAGAGCCAACTCGCGGCGCAAAGATTTGGCCAGCCGTCAAGGGAGCGTTAAGTCGGGACAACTGACGTTGTCGCATCGAAGGAAATTACAACCGCGGGGAGCGAGCGTTCCGCAGTACCGCCTTTAGGCGGTTGGCCTTGGAATCCGAACGCCGCCGACTGAAGCCCAGATCCACAGTTAAGGAGGTGAAAATGCGGTTTCGGCCAATAACCCTAGGCTATTTCACGATTTCGCCCCTTCACCCATCAAGTGAAAGTGGACGCGGGCTGTATTCGGCGCCTGCGGTATAACTCGGAAGAATAGTGGCGCGGACTTTAGTCCGCGCGGCCTGGGGATATGACGCAGGCGCAGACTAAAGTCCGCGCCACGGTCAAGATCGGTTCCATCCATTTTTTAACCGTGGATCTGGGCTTTAGTCAGTACTGCGGAACGCTCGCTCCCCGCGGTTGTAGTTAAATTGAATGCGCCAACGCTGACTGTTCTGATTTAACGTTCATTTTGTTTCTCTTCTTTCGCGCTTTCTATGTTCCCGGCCTCTTCTTGCGTGTTACGATGCCGGCGCAGGAGGACAGCTATGCCGGCGCAAGAGGGCGCATATGCCACGTCGGCTCAGCTTCACGCGGCTCAGTCTTTTCGAACAGCCGCTGGTCTTCATCGCCTCGTCTTTCATCCTCGGGTTGCTCTTCGCGGCGCGATTCCGATTTTCAACGCGCGCGTGGCTGATTGCGTCCGCCGCTTTGTGGATAGTCGTCTCGGTTCTTCTGTTGAGGAAGCTCGGCGGCCAGGGCAAATGGATGGTCACGTGTCTGCTGCTGACGCTGAGCTTCGCGTGCGCCGGCGCGCTGTGGGCGATCAACGAAGCCGGCGTCGGCGAAGACCGTGTGCTCCGCCTCGTCGAGCGCGGCGAATTGACGGCTGAAGAGCCGGTCGAGATTTGGGGGACGCTCAATGACGCGCCGGAACTCGCGCCCGATCGAATTTATCTGAGCGTCGCCGTCGAGAAGGTCGCAACACTGGGAAGGGAGAGCGCCGCGACGGGCGTCGCGCAGATCGTCGCGCCGCTCAGGGACGATCAATCCCGCGACGATTACGACCGGCTATCGCTCGATTACGGCTCCCGCGTGCGAATCCTCGGCAATCTGAGCGACCAGCGCGGTTATCGTAATCCCGGCGCGCCTGATTTCGACGAGATGCTAGAACATCGCGGGTTCGACGCGACGGGAGTGGTCAAAAGTCCGCTGCTGATCGAAACCCTGGGGGCCGGCGCTCGCAGCGCGATCCTTCATCTGCTTTATCGAATCCGCGCCCGCGCGATCGCCGTCACGCTCCGCAGCTTCACCCAGCCGACTTCCGGCATCCTGGTCGCCGCGCTCTTCGGCAATCGCCATTTTCTCTCGCGCGACGCCGCCGAAACGTTCCGCGCGGGCGGGACGTTCCACCTTCTGGTCATTTCCGGGTCGCACGTGGCGATGATCGCGCTGGTCGCGCTCTGGCTGGCGAAGAGGCTGAGCGGCCTCCGCGTTGTTCAATACGCGCTCGTGACGGCGTTGATGTGGGCCTACGCGCTGATGGTCGGAGCGCAACCTTCGATCACCCGCGCGGTCTTGACGCTCAACGTCGCGCTCGTCGGGCGTTTGATCTTTCGCGCTTCGATCGGGGCGAACACGCTGGCTGCCTCGGCGATTGTGTTGCTCGCCTGGCAGCCGCGAGACGTCTTCAACCCGGCCTTCCAGCTTTCGTTCCTGACGGTGTTGATGATCGTGGCCGTGGCCTCGCCGCTCTATTTGCGGTTGAAAGAGACTGGCCGGTGGCAGCCCTCAATGTCGACTCCTTATCCGCCGCGCGTCCCGAAGCCGGTGAAATGGCTGGCCGAATTTTTGTTCTGGAACGACCGCGAATTCCGTGAAGAGATGAAGCGCTCGCCGATCCGCTACCGGCTGGAAAAATCGCGCGCGGCCGTCTGGCTGAACAGGCTCAGGTTGCAGGCGCCGGCGGCGTGGACGGCGGTCACGCTCGCCGCGACAACCGCCACGCAAATGGGCTTGCTGCCGCTGATGATCCATTATTTTCATCGCATCTCGATCGTCGCGCCGGTCGCGAACGTCGTCGAAGCCGCGCTGATCTCGTTGTTGATGATAGCCGGCGCGGCGTATCTGTTGATCCATTCGATTATAGGCGCGTGGGCGTTGAAGCTCGCGCCGGCGGTGAACGCCGTCGGACGGCTGACGGTCGAAGCGGGCAGGCCGCTGATCGAGTGGCGCAAGGCGAGTTTTCGCGCGCCCGATTTCGGCGAGCATTGGGAGATCGTTTTCATCGCCTATTTCGCCGCAGTCCTGATTTTGATCGTCGCCGCCAATGAATGGAATCCGTTCCGCAAGGGCGATAGCGAGGAAGACGCGCGGCGTAAGGCGCCTGGCCGCGCCGCGACCGCCGCGTCAACGATCACAATCATCGCGCTCGGCTGGCTGTTGACCGTTCATCCCTTCGAGCATGAATACGAGCGCGGGCGATTGAGCGTGACGTTCCTGGACGTCGGGCAGGGCGATTCGATGTTGATCAGCTTTCCGCGAGGCTCGTTGATGCTGCTCGACAGCGGCGGGCGGGCCGGCTTCGATTCGCTCGAAGGCGATGAAGAGGAGGAATACGTCTTCGTTGAAGACCGCATCGGCGTTGGCGAAATCGCGGTGGCGCCTTACCTGTGGCGACGCGGGATCAAGCGGCTGGATTGGATCGCGGCCAGCCACGGCGACGCCGACCACGTCGAGGGCTTCGGCGAGATCGTTCGCGGATTCGCGATCGGCGCGGTCTTGAAGGGCGCGCCGAAGCGAAGCGATCCGCCGCCGAGCGCCTTCGACAGGGCTGCGCTCGCGGCGAACGCGCCGACGCGGAGTCTCAAGCGCGGCGACGCGATTGACATCGGCGGCGCGCGCGTCGAGGTCCTTTCTCCCTTCGCCGATCGGCCGCTGATGTCGGATAACAATGAATCACTGGTCTTGCGAATCAGGTTCGGCGCCCGCAGCTTCCTCTTGACCGGCGACATCGAGAAAGAAGCCGAGGCGCGGCTGGTCGAATCGAATAGCGATCTGCGCGCCGACGTCTTGAAAGTCGCGCACCATGGATCGAGGACGTCCTCGACAATCGGGTTCTTAGAGAGAGTGAAGCCGCGACACGCGGTGATCTCTGTGGCCAAGCTCAGTCCCTTCGGACACCCGCACCCCGAAGCGCTCGCGCGACTGCAAACCACGAACGCCCGCGTCTGGCGGACCAGCGAATGCGGCGCGATCACCATCTCGACCGACGGCGACGACCTGCGAGTCGAGACCTTCGTCAAATGCGGATTGTGATATTGTAGTCGGGATGCAACGTCACCGTTTTTACGCCGCGCCATCGAGTTTCACCGAGACGACCGTCAGGCTCGACGCCGACGAGGCGCATCACTTGACGCGGGTCCTGAGGCTCGGCTCCGGCGCGCAGGTATTCGTGTTCGACGGCGAAGGCGTCGAACACGAATGCGAAGTCGCGCGCGTCGCCAAACACGAGGTCGATTTGAACCTGCTGCGGCGGCTCGACGACGTCGTAGAATCGCCGCTTCAGTTGACTCTGGCGCAGGCTCAGATCAAAGGAGACAAGTTCGATTGGGTGATTCAGAAAGCGACCGAGCTCGGCGCGACGCGAATCGTCCCGCTCGTCACGGAGCATAGCGACATCAAACGCGCCGAAGAGCGGGCGGGGCAGCGGTTGCAGCGTTGGCGGCGGATCTCGCTCGAAGCTCTGAAACAGTGCGGGCGGCGAAGACTGGTCGATATCTGCGAGCCGGCTCCTTTCGACGAATTTTGCGGATCGGCGGCCCGCGGCGCATGTCTGATCTTTTCCGAACGAGGCGGAGGAGGTCTCGCTGAGGTCACGGCGAAATTGCGAGAATTCAATCAACTCAGCCTCTGCGTGGCGTCCGAAGGCGGCTGGAGCGAACGCGAATTGCGGAAGGCCGCGTCCTGCGGCTTTACGCCCGTGAGCCTCGGATCGAGGATTCTCAGAACCGAGACCGCCGCGATCGTCGCCGTCTCGCTGGCGCAGCACCTGTTCGGCGATCTGCGCTAGAACAGCTTGTAGTACCGGCTTTAGCCCAATGAGGTTAAGTTAGGCATCTGGCGCGATTAGTGGCGCGGACTTTAGTCCGCGCGCCAGCCATCAGCGCGGACTAAAGTCCGCGCCACTGATCGCTAACTTAACCTCATTGGGCTAAAGCCGGTACTACGAACAAAAAAGCCGCGTTGTGACGACTATGACGCGCGTCACAACGCGGCAAATTGTTTTATCTCCTGGTCTGAGCTTACAAGTCCACTCGCGGAGCGCGGTAGACTTCGTAGCTTCGCGCGGGAGCGTATTCGGGCCATTGTTCGCTTTCAAATGGCTCGTTAAACTTCTCTTCGTTCTCGACCGCTTCAATCGCTTCCAGCCAAACGCGATCCATGAATTCAAGCTCCACGCCCATTCGCCGGCAGGCGTTCACATGCCGGCGGACTATCGCCTGAACCTTATCGCGTTTGCTTTGCGGCAGCGCGTCGAGCGCTTTACGAACGTTCTCAGGAAACTTCATAACCCTTCCTCCTTCTCAAAAAATCGACCGCAAAGACGGCGAAAGACGCGTTGGCGAGATGAGAGTCGCCCCTTGCGCCTTTCCGCCGATTTTATCGTCCATCTTTCAGGCGGCTACGTCGGATATTATCGCGCCAAGTCCGTTTATCTCCAACGAGACGGCCGCGGCCTGGATCGTGGCGGCGATCCTGACCGCGTCGTGAACCTGGTCTTCGCTGACGCCGCCCGCCGTAACCACCTCTTCGTGAGAGCGGATGCACGCCTCACAGCCGTTGATCGCGCTAACCGCAAGACAGAACAACTCGAAATCGGCCTTATTGCTCATCGGTTTGCCGATCCAATTCATCCGCAGCCGCGCCGGTTTCGCCGCGTAACTCTCCTTACCTACAAGATGCCGAAACCGGTAATAAACGTTGTTCATCGCCATCAACGCCGCCGCCGCCCTGGCGTCTTCGATGACATTTTCATCAACTTTGCCCTGCGCCTCGACGAAGACCGCCAGCGCTAACTCGCCGTTGCGTGTCGCAATGGCCGAGGCCAGCGCCACGCCCCACGTTTGCGCGGGCGTCAACGTCGTTGACTGAAAGACAGTCTGCAAATTCAGCCTGATATCGCGCGCCGCGTCCGGCATTCGTTCACGCAATTTTTCAATCCCGCTCATTTCTTTCTCCAATGAATAGGACTTATGGGACTTATAGGACTTATAGGTCATATAAAATCCCATAAGTCCTTTAAGATCCATAAGTTCCATTCATGTTTATTTTCAGGCGGCCCTGCCCAGGGTCTTTTCGCCCTTCTTCCAATTGCAGGGGCAAAGCTCATCCGTTTGCAACGCGTCGAGCACGCGGAGGGTTTCATCAACGTTGCGTCCGACCGAAAGCTCGTTGACCGTCACCCAGCGGATGACGCCTTCGGGATCTACAATGTATGTCGCCCGCAGCGCCACGCCCTCCTCTCTATGGAGGATGCCCAGCGCGCATGAAAGCTCACGCTTTGTGTCGGCCAGCATCGGGTATGGCAGGCTCTTAAGATCTGAATGGTTGTTGCGCCACGCCAGGTGGACGAAATGCGTGTCCGTGCTCGCGCCCAAGACCTGCGCGTCGCGGTCGACAAAGTCCTTGTTGCGCTTACCAAATTCGGCGATCTCTGTCGGGCAGATGAACGTGAAATCCATCGGCCAGAAAAAGATCACCTGCCACTTGCCCAAGTGCGTGCTCTCGGTGATCTCCTGAAACTCCTTCTCCTTCTCCAAACTAACTACCGCGTTCAACTTGAAATTCGGAAATTTCTCTCCCACTGTCAGCATTGAATGTCCCCTATACCTATTTTAAATTTAGAACCAATCTAAATGAATGATCACAAAATTGAGGGCAAATGATCGCCCTCAATTTATGATCCTATTTTTCCTTCTGGCAAATGGCGCAGAGGCCGCGAAGAGTAACCTCGAAAAATTCCACCTTCTGGCTCGCGGGCAAAGAGCAAACCTCCACCGTCCCGATCAAATCACACTCGATGTCCTCGACTTTGCCGCATTTACGGCAGACGAAATGATGATGATGATCCGTGTTCGGATCGAACCTGACGCAGCCCGCCTCGAAGACCTCTTTAATCATCCCCTCCTGCTTTAACCATTTGAGCGTGTTGTAAACGGTCGCGCGTGAAGTCATTGGGAATTCGCGGTTGACCGTCTGCAAAACCTCATCGGCAGTAGGATGATGATCCGCCGATTGCATATAATCAATAATGGCGCGCCGCTGCGGGGTCATCTTCAGCCCGCGCGATTGCGCCATCGTTTCGACTATTTGTCTGAGCAATCTTGCCATTGGCGAGTAGACTAATTCTAAATTGAGATGCTGTCAAGAAGGCGAGGGATAGGGAGTGGGCAGTGAAGAGATCGAAACTGCCCACTGCCCACTATCCACTATCCACTATCCACTATCCACTCCCGATTCCTCACTCCCTACAGCCGTTTAATCACATCTTTGGCGAAATAGGTCAAGATCAGATCGGCGCCGGCGCGTTTGATTCCGATCAGAGATTCCATCATGACGCGTTCTTCATCAATCCAGCCCAGCCGTCCGGCGGCCTTGATCTGCGCGTACTCGCCAGAAACCTGGTAGGCGGCCAGCGGCAGGTCGAATCGCTCCCGCGCGGCCCGGAGGACGTCGAGGTAAGGCAGCGCGGGTTTGACCATCAACATATCGGCGCCCTGTTCGACGTCGAGCGCGGCCTCGCGCAGGGCCTCACGCACATTCGGCGGGTCCATCTGGTAGCCCCGACGGTCGCCGAATTGCGGCGCGCTGTCGGCCGCCTCGCGGAACGGGCCGTAAAACGCCGAGGCGTACTTCACTGCGTAAGACAAAATCGGGATGTGCGTGAATCCAGCGGCGTCGAGGCCGGCGCGGATCGCCGAGACCATTCCGTCCATCATTCCTGAAGGCGCGATAATGTCGGCGCCCGACTCGGCCTGGCTGATAGCGGTCTGGGCGAGAATCTCGAGCGTCGGGTCATTGGCCACGTCGCCGTCTTCGATCACGCCGCAATGGCCGTGCGACGTGTATTCGCACAGGCAGGTGTCGGCGACGACTAGCAGGTCTTTGACTTCGCGTTTGACGGCGCGGATGGCGCGCTGTGTAATACCGTCTTCGGCGAACGCGTCGCCTCCCCGCTCGTCTTTGCGTTCGGGCAGTCCGAAAACGATGATCGACGAAACGCCCGCGCGCCGCGCGTCTTCGCACTCTTTGACGAGCTCGTCGACCGAGAGGTTGAACACTCCGGGCATCGATTTGACTTCTCGGCGCACGCCCTCGCCCGGGCAGACGAAAAGCGGGTAGATCAGATTCGAGGGGTCGAGGCGGGTTTCGCGAACCATCTCGCGCAGCGCCGCCGTGCGGCGCAATCTCCGTGGACGATAAATCAATTCCTTCATTGGGATCTCCTTTGTGGGTGATAATCGAGGAGCGGGATTACAGCGGTTTTAATATGGACGAATGGCCACAGAGAACACCGCAGAACACAGAGAACATAATTATTTCTCTGTGCTCTGCGGTGTTCTCTGTGGCTAACAGTCTTCACACATTGAAAACCGGCATAGTATACCCCTTCACGCGCCCCGATAAAATTCGGCGATCTTCTCGAAGACGTACCGCCGCATCTCTTCGGTCAGTTCGGGGTAAACCGGCAGCGACAGGCATTCGCGCGAAGTTCGCTCGGTCACGGGCAAATCTCCCGGTTTGTAGCCCAGATAGGCGAAACATTCTTGAAGGTGCAGCGGCACTGGGTAATAAATCTCCGACCCCACGCCCCGCCGCTTCAAGAAATCCATCAGCTCGTCGCGCCGCGAGCAGCGGATCGTGTATTGATTGAAGATGTGGCGGCGATTCGGGCGGACGGCCGGCGTAGCGACTTCTTCGACGCCGGCTTCGGCGAAAAGCCTGTCGTAGTGTTCGGCGTTGCGACGCCGCGCGTCGCTCCACCGGTCAAGGTATTTGAGTTTGACCCCGAGGACTGCGGCCTGCAAGGCGTCTAGACGACTGTTGACTCCGACGATCTGGTGATAGTACTTCGGCCGCATTCCGTGAACGCGCAGCAGGCGCAGCTTCTCGGCGAGATGATCGTCGTCGGTGGTCATCAACCCGCCTTCGCCGGCGCCGCCCAGGTTCTTTGACGGGAAGAAGCTGAAGCAGCCGACGGCGCCCATCGCGCCCGCGCGTAATTCGTGATATCCGGCGCCGACGGCCTGCGCGGCGTCTTCGACGACATGCAAGTTGTGGCGTTCGGCGACTTTCCGTATCGCGTCCATCTCGGCGCACTGGCCGAAGAGGTGAACGGGCAAGATCGCCTTCGCGCGCGGCGTGATCGCGCGTTCGATCAGGTCGGGATCGATGTTGAAATCATCAGGCGAAACGTCGACGAAGACGGGGCGAGCGCCCAGCCGCGTGATCGAGCCGGCGGTGGCGAAGAAGCTGAACGAGGCCGTCACGACCTCGTCGCCCGGCCCCACGCCCAGAGCCGTCAACGCCAGCAACAGCGCGTCGGACCCGGAACCGCACCCGATCGCATGTTTGACCCGACAATATTCGGCGGCGGCTATCTCGAAAGCTTCGACCTCCGGGCCGAGGATGAAATGCTGGCATTCAAACACCCGTTCGACCGCGGCCATTACCTCGCCGCGAATCGTCTGAAATTGCGCGCGCAAATCCAAGAGAGGAACATTCATCTCTTTATTTTTCTGTCCCACATTTTTCTGTCTAGATCGGAACAACTGACATTGGGGGGTCGGGTGAATTTACAGCCGTCGAAGGAGAGCGTTCCGCAGTACCGACTGCTCTGACTTAGTGGCCGAAACGATGATCAAAGCCGCCCTGAATCTTTTAAGCGATACCAATCGATCGTCTTCTTCAGTCCCTCTTCGACCGGCACGCGTGGCTCCCACCCCAACACCTCTTTCGCCCGCGTGATGTCCGGCCTGCGGGTCTTCGGATCGTCCACCGGCAGCGGGCGGTATTCGATCTCGCTGCGGCTTCCGGTCAGCCGCAGGATCAGCTTCGCGAATTCGAGGATGGTCATCTCATTCGGATTGCCGATGTTGACCGGCTTGTTAAATTGCGCGTCCATCAGCCGCCGTATGCCTTCGATCAGGTCGTCAACGTATTGGAAGCTGCGAGTCTGGCTCCCTTCGCCGAAAACCGTCAGCGGCTCGCCGCACAAGGCTTGATTGATAAATGTCGGGACGACGCGGCCATCGTTGACGCGGTTTCTCTCGCCATAGGTGTTGAAAATACGAACGATGCGCACATCAACTTTATGCACGCGGTGGTAAGCCATCGTCACCGCTTCGGCGAAGCGTTTCGCCTCATCGTAAACGCCTCGCGGGCCAATTGGGTTGACGTTGCCCCAGTAATCTTCCTGCTGCGGATGCACGAGCGGGTCGCCGTAAACTTCCGAAGTCGAGGTGAGGAGGAACTTCGCGCCCTTGGCCTTCGCAAGACCCAAAGCATTGTGCGTGCCCAGCGCCCCGACCTTCAGCGTCTGAATCGGCAATTGCAGGTAATCAATCGGGCTGGCCGGGCTGGCGAAATGTAATACCCAGTCGAGATCGCCCCTCACGTGGATGTGATTGCTGACGTCGTGATGAATGAATTCAAAATCCGGGTTTGAGCGATGATGAGCGACGTTCGCCAGATCGCCAGTCACCAGATTGTCCATCGCTACTACCTGATGCCCCTCGGCTATCAGGCGATCGACCATGTGGCTGCCAATAAAACCGGCCCCGCCGGTAATCAGTATTCGCATTTTCCTTCCTATACCAGTTTTCATATGGATAAATAGCCACAGAGGGCACAGAGGGCACAGAGGGCACAGAGGACATGATGATTTCTCTGTGTTCTCTGTGCCCTGCGGTGGCTAACAGTCTTCATCCATATGAAAACCGCTGTGTTTATCTCCCGATTCCTCGATATTTAAATCCCGCTTCTTCGACCGCCTGTGGGTCTAACAGATTGCGTCCGTCAATGAGCGCCTTCGCGTTCATCACCTCGCCGATTTGATTGAAGTCCAGATAGCGGAATTCTTCCCACTCGGTGACGATGACGATGGCGTCGCAATCTTTGGCGAGCGCCATCGCGTCGTCGGCGTACTCGATCTTGAGTCCGGGGTACTGGCGGCGGCAGACGTCATTGGCGATCGGGTCGTAAGCCTTCACGCGCGCGCCCATCTCGATCAACTCAGACGCGATCTCTATTGCGGGGGCGTCCCGCAGGTCGTCCGTGTTCGGTTTGAAAGCCAGCCCCAACAGCCCGATGGTTTTGCCTTTGATGATCTTCAGCGCCTCTTGCAATTTCTGCACCGGCACGTGGCGCTGGCGTTTGTTAACGTCGACGGTCGAATGGAGCAGCGCGGGTTCATAGCCGTACTCTTTGGCGATGTCGATAAGCGCCGAGACGTCCTTGCCGAAGCAGGAGCCGCCCCAGCCCACGCCGGCGTTCAAAAACTTCGGCCCGATGCGGCTGTCCAGACCGAAGCCTCGCACGACTTCTTTGATGTCGGCGCCGACGCGTTCGCAGATGTTGGCGATTTCGTTGGCGAAGCTGATCTTGGTCGCGAGGAAGGCGTTGGCCGCGTATTTGATCATCTCGGCCGAAGCCAGGTCGGTCGTCACCACCGGTATCGCGGTGACGTCGGCGGGGCGCGGCGCGGAGGCCGGAGGGGTGAAAGTCTGCTCGACGATAGGCTCGTAGAGCGCGCGCAACCTCTCGGCCGCGTAAGCGTCCGTCGCGCCGATCACGATCCGGTCGGGATAGAACGTGTCACTGATCGCCGACCCTTCGCGCAGGAACTCGGGATTCGACGCGACGAGGAATATGTCCTCGGGTCTGCCGCCGTTCAACCGCCGACTCGCCGACAGGTCGGCGGTCGGCGCTCTGGCCTCGCTCGCCAGTTTATCAAGCCAGTCCGGATTCTCGCTCAACCCCTCTTTGACCAGCATCCCGACCCAGTTGCCAGAGCCGATCGGCACCGTAGACTTGTTGACGATCACGCGCCGCCGCTCGCAATCGAGCGCGCGCCCGACGGACTGCGCCACGGCCTTGACGTGGGACAGATCGGCCTTGCCGCTCGGCAGCGGCGGAGTGCCGACCGCGATGAAGATGATCTCGGACTCCTTGACCGGTTTCGAGATGTCGGTCGAAAACCTCAGGTTGCCGCGCTGTAAGCCGCTCGCGATCAATTGATCCAGTCCCGGCTCGTAGATCGGCGACCGGCCGCCGCGCAGCATCTCAATTTTGCGCTCGTCGATGTCGACGCAAACCACCGAATGCCCCAGATACGCCAGGCAAGTGCCCGTCACCAGACCGACGTAGCCGGTCCCAACAACACAAACTTCCACTTAATTTGCCTCCTATTCAGACAGGATTTTTCGGGATAGACAATGAGATATAGGCCGCCCCTATTTTCTCCATTCCGAACAATCCTGTCTATATTTTCCTGAAGATCACCTGTTTTTTTCGTAAAGGTAGGCGCATTCGATGAGCTTCGCCTCTTTGCCGTCATGCACGGCGAATTTCGAGTCTTTCCACAAGGAGGCCGCGCCGTATTCGCCCTTCTTATTGACTGCGTAAAAATTGATGTTGCCGAGCGCGGCCAACTCTTCCCTGTTATTGCCGTAGCGCGCCGCGACGCGTTTGACCGCGTCCATCGCCGCTTCGGTGGGCGCCATCCCGCGGCGCATGTTCTCGACCACCGTATGCGCCCCGTTGATGTAAATGCACTCTTCGCCGCGCCCGGTCGATCCCGCCGCGCCGACCTCGTTGTCGACGTACAACCCGCAGCCGATCAGCGGCGAATCGCCGACGCGCCCCGGTATCTTCCACGCCAGCCCGGAAGTCGTCGTCACACCGGAAATGTCCCCGTTGGCGTCAACGGCCAGACAGTTAATCGTGCCGGTCGGGCGGTCGCGAAGAATCTCTTCGATGCGTTTATTGAGGGCGATCTCTTCAGGCGAGAGCTTCATCTGCGAGGTTTTGACATTGCCGGCGGGCGCGGTCTTGTGCCAACTCGGCCCCCAGTTGTCTTGCGGGTTCAGGCTCTCGCGCCACGCCAACCACTTTTTCCGCGACTCTTCGGTCAGCAAATCCTGTTCCTTGAAACCATGTTTGAGCGCGAAGCGCAACGCGCCATCAGCCACCAGCAGGATGTGATCCGTCCGCTCCAGGACGACTTTGGCGACGCTCGCCGGATTCTTAATGCGATGGAGGTTGGCCACCGCCCCGGCCCGACGCGTGGGCCCATGCATCACGCTCGCGTCAAGCTCGACCTCGCAATCTTCATTCGGCAATCCGCCGTAGCCCACGGAGTCGTCGTCGGGATCGTCCTCGACGATGTTGACGCCCGCGACCACCGCCTCAAGCGTGTCTCTGCCCTCTTTCAGCATCCGCATCGCGAGTTCGACGCAACTGACGCCGCGTGGCTCGACGCCGCGCTTCGGCACGTTGGCGCCGTTCGCGCTGGCGATAACCACCGGACGCGCCTGGCCCAAGGCGCGTAACTGATTTTGTCTTGGCGCTTCGGCGAAACTCTCGCCGGCCAACAACGGCGCGCTCAAACCCGCCGTGGCCGCGCCTTTGATGAAATCTCTGCGCTTAAGATTTTCGTGGCTCATTCGTGTCTCCTGGGAGTTTGATTGCGGATTGCGGATTGCGGATTGCGGAGATTAGCCACAGAGCCACCGCAGGCACAGAGAAGAGAACGGAAAGATGAAAGCCACCCTCCGCTGATTTACTCTGTGGCTGCGGTGTCTCTGTGGCTAAGCACTGCCGCAATCCGCAATCCGCAATCCGCAATCCCTATTGTCTTTTAACGCCCTGCGAGCCGGACTCGATATTCTTCAACGCGTCTTCAGCCTCCTGAATTTTCTGTTCGGTTTCGCGGCTGATGTTCTGGTAAATTTTGAGCGACGCCGTCAGATCGGCCTCTAGCTTCCGCAGACGTTCTTGCTCGGACTGGAGTACGCGGTAGCGCGCCTCGTGTTGCATTCTTATCTGCTTCATCAACTCTTCGCGGTTCATGGTCGGAGTGCTGGCCGTCTGAGCCAACAACCCTTCGCGCGTCATCATTTGCCGCAACAGTTGCTCATCGGATTCGAGCGCGGCGAGGCGTTCGCGGACCGGCCTCAGTTCCCGCTCGTAATAATCGATCCGCATGTCGGCGCGCGCCATCCGCAGCATCTCGATCTGCGCCTGCCCGCGGATGTTCAGCGAGCGAAGCTCTTGCCCCAAAGCCCGCAGCTCGTTCGCGAGCGACTGAACCGCCACGGCCAGCGAGTCGGGCTGTCCTCCCGCGTCAGCGACCGGAGCGTTGTCCTGCTGATCGGTTTGTCGATCCGTCTGCCGCCCGTCTTTGTTTTCCAGATTGATGATGTTAGGGAATTGTGGAGGATTCTTGACCGGACGTTTTACCTTAGCCGGCTGTTGCGCCGCCGCAAGACCGGTCATGACGAACGCCGACAAAAAAATAGAAAAGCAAAGCTTTCGATACTTCATATAACCTCGATGGACCAGGAATCTTATCGCCGCTGAGGACGGGGCGGCGGCTTCGGGAACGAGGGCGCGCTGGCGTTGCCGTCTTTGTCAATTGTTTGGACGGCGAAGAAATAATCGTCTTTCGAGAGGCCCTTCATCACATATTCGGTCACGTTCCCGACGTCGACGCCGCGCTGCCAAAACGGCTGGTAGGTCTCGCGCCAGACGACGCGGTAGCCGGCGACGTCGGGCTCGGCGTTCGGCTTCCACGTCAGAGTAGTGTTGTATTCCTGACGCGAAGATTTGAAGCTGACGTCCGAAGGAGAAGCGGGCGCCAGAGCCATTGACGCCATCGCCGACGCGTTAACGCGGGCGACTTGCGCGATGTATGGGAAATCGACCATCTCGATCACGTCGCCGTATTTGACCCCGTCTTCTTCGCGGACGCGCTGGTGCTGGCGCGTGAAATCTTCATTCGGTTCCGTGAAACGCACCGCCGGATAGCCGCGCTGCAGGAAGGCGTTGTGATCGCCGCCGCGCCTGTAACGATCCCGGCGGAAGACCAGCGTCACTTCGAAATTGTTCAGGTAGCGCTCGGCGGCCTCTTTGATATAGCGGGCGATTTGCCGCGAAGGGCCGTCGTTTTCGCCGCCGTTCGACTGGCGTATGCGGACTTCCGCCTCGGTCTCGGTCGTCGGCACGCCTTCCGAAAAAACCCGGACGCGCGCGTTATCTTTCACGCCGGCGCCGCCCTGCGTGTTCCCGACAATGTCGTTGGTGAACATAGCCGCGACGTTCAGGTTCTTCTTCTTCGCCTCTTCGGCCCAATGCGCGGCGCCGAGCAGCCCCTGCTCTTCGCCCGCAACGGCTAAAAAGACCAGCGTCGCTTCGAACTGATATTTCGACATGACGCGCGCCATTTCCATCACGACGGCGGTGCCTGAGGCGTCGTCGCTCGCGCCCGGCGCGTCACTTGTGGCGTCGGTCATCCCCTGCGAGCAGACGCAGGAGTCGTAATGCCCGCTGACGACGTAGAAGCGGTCTTTCGATTCGGGTTGCGAGCCGGGGAGCGTGGCGACGACGTTGACGAGTTTAGTCGCTTGCGTCACGCGCTGCGTCGGCTGCTGAATGAACTCGTCCGTGGTCACAATCAACCGCCCGCCCGATTCGCGGCTGTAGCGATCCATCTCTTCCTTAATCCAGCGCCAGGCCGCGCCGATCCCCCGCGCCGGATCGTCCTGCGACGACAGCGTGTGGCGCGTGCCGAACCCGACCAGCTTACGCATGATAGCTTCGATATTGGCCGCGGAGACCTCGCCGAGAATCTTCTCGATTTGCGGATTCGGCTTTGACGAAATTTGAACCTGCTGCGCGGCGCCGCCGGTCAGGCATATGGTCAACAGAAGCGCGACGGACAACGGCAAAACTGCGATCCGATTCACGAAGAACTCCTTGTAAGGATGATCAGCGGATGACTATTACGGTGGATGGTTGCGGCTACGAGCGCGCAGCCTTAAGTCCCGGTCAGCGCCAGGCGCCGACGATTGAGGCCTTATGGTATCAGGCTTGGCGGTCGTCGGCAAAAGGCCGGTCAACAAAGAAGGCCAAGGCGGCGGATAAAAAACGGTGGGCGGCGGAGACCGATCCGCCGCCCACTACTTGTTCATCACTCTTCTCGGAAAAATGGTACGGAGTTCGATATTTACCTTACCGCCTTGGTCGGATCGAAATGGAAGGCGCCGAGTAAAAGCCCGAACCCCATGCCCTTCAGGCTTCTCCTATTTCAGCACCTTATAAATTCTGCTGTTTTTCCAGACAATGAGGATCGGGCCATGATCGAAAAATTCCTTAAGCAGAGGCTCGTCGCGCAGAACCTGTTTGTACTGCTCGCTGTCGCGCGTCAGTGTCCAGCGGCGCCATTCCTGCATCTCAGGCTTATATTCCTGATCGACCCACGTATCTTTCACGAAGCGGAAGACCTTCCCCCTTACACGCCATACCAGGAGCTTGGATGATTCGTCTTCCGGCGACTCCTGCATATCAGGGGTCTCCTTTCGCTCAGACTCCGAGAACCCCAATTTACCTAAGGGAGTGATTGACCGCTTCATCATTTCGCGCATGGCAGCGAGCGCCTGTCGCGATATGTTTTTGTTAGCTGGCGCCTTGGAGGGCGGTTCTGGCTTGTTCCCGACCAGCTTTCCCTGATAAAGCGGAAAGTTCTGAGCGCCAGGAGCAGTTTCTTTGGCCAACATTTGCTTGGGATCCGCTTTGAAAGCCTCCAAACCCGATTCGCTGTCCTTTCTCGAATCATTCACCTCCGCTGCAGCAGCGCCGTTTGGCCTGGCCGCGGGGGGCGCTGAACTCGAATCTGAGCGAAGCGCCAGCAATTTGCTCGGAACCTCAACGTTGCCAGTCGCGGGGTTCTCTATCGACCTGGTCCTGATTGATGGCTCCGGCGCAGGACCGGAGTGGCCGCGTCTTGCTGTGGAGGTTCGGGAGTTGGCGATATAAACCCTTGAGCTGATTGTTCGGCCGCCGGCGAGGAGGCTGCGCTCGCCCTGCTGGCCGAAAGCTCCGCCTGATATGGCGCCCGTCGCCATAATTGTACGCCAAGCGCCGCAATCAGTATCACGAACGCCGCGCCGGTAGCGCCCGCTATCTGCCATTTCAAATTCCAGGTTGAAAGATCGAACCAACCTGCGACGGCTTCTTTCCAACGATTCCAGGCCGGAATTCGATCCGGCGCCGCAGCGGGCCGCGATTCGAAACTCGGCGCGGCCTGCGCCAGGCGCGCGAGTTCGATCAGATGACGCCTGCATATCGCGCATCCGCCCAGATGTGATTCGTAACTTGCGCGGCGCCATTCGTCGAGCGCGCCCTCAAGATACGCGCTGGCGTCGTCGAGATCGAAACCGGCGCAGGCCGCGACCGGCGCGGCGCCGCTCCTCAAATGACGCCGCAGCATTGTCTCGAATTCCACGAAGGCCGTCTTGTTCCATTCGTTTGCCACTGCTGATTTTTACCTACCGTTGAGTGAATTCATCGTTTCGGAAAAACCTTGAGGACTTTTATTTTCCTTCCACCTAGAACATTGAACGCGCCGACGGCCAGATCTTGCGCCGTCATAAAACGCGCTCACGTGGAGCGTTAGATGGAGGGGCTGTCACGTCCACTACAAGGCGGCGCACGTCGATTTCGGCGCGCGCGGCAAGTTGCAAGCATTCGGCGACCTCGGTCCGGCGCAATCCGTATCCGCGCTGAAGAATCTCCTCGGTCTTACGTTTGATCTCGCGCTGAGCCTTCGCCAGCCAGCGGCTGATCGTCGCCTCATGCACGCCCATCATCAATCCGATTTCGCGCAGCGTCAGGTCATCGAAATAATAGTAATTCAGGAGCAGCCGGTCGCGGGATTCGATCTCCGCAAAGGCTTGCGTCATGGCCTCTTCCGTGGCCTGGCGCAATCGCGCGTCCTCGATGTCATCGGGTTGAGAGATCGGGGCTGAAAGTCTGCCGTTGACCTGAGCGGCGGCCTCGTTCGCCAGGCGGTCGAAATCGGCGACATCCTCGACCTGTTCGAACCGCGAGGTCTGCCGCTTGCGGTCAATAAAGGCCTGATAAACGACTGCGCGAAGCCACCCGCCCAGGCTCCCGCGTCCGGAATAGTGCGCGAGCTTGCTCAACCGCCTGTCGCCGTCCAGACGCACGCCGTAAAGCTCGCCGAAGACGAACTGTATCAGGTCCTCGGCCTCGGCCTCGTCTTTGGTCAGGGCGCGGGCCGCGCCCTGCATGGTGTGGCGATATTCAGAATCGAAGGCCCGCCAGGCCGCCTCATCGCCTTTTTCGCAGGCGATGGCCAGGCACAACTCGCCGGCTCTCAGATTCGAAATGCAGCTTGAAACCGAATCCTCGGCGTTAGCGCTCCTCGATGAGGATGAGTTATTTACGCGCGCTAGAATGGCGGCAAGCCGTTCGGCAAACTCCCGCTCGGTGACGCTGTAGCGAGCCGCTACGGTCTTCCATATGGCGGATATCGGTTTGGCGTAACGCGCGATGAAATCTTCATTAGACATCACAGCAAAACGGCCATTTAAGAAGAGACGACTTCTGGGGTATGAAGTCGCGCCGTATTCTAAATCGAAGCTAGCCAGATTTAAACAAAAAGTTTCTTCGGTAGGCATTTCATTCTTATTTACTGCGGCGCCGAAGCGCCGTGGAGCGCGATTAAAGGCGCTTCTTCCCCTCGCTCTAATAATCGTCGCAGGGCACGAGATGCTCGTCCGACATGGAACGCGCGGATCGGGGAAGTCTTGCAAAAAATTTTAATTGCCTGCTCTTTTCGTTGTCGTTTTTTTCTGGAGCGCGTTCGATTTCCCTCGATAAATCGCCGCCAAAGCCAGAGATCGATACAAGCGATAATCAAGGCTTTTCGCCATCTGGAACATCTGGGCCTCGTAATTCAGGGCGAGGCCCCAGTTCCAGGCGAAGCGGGCGACGACGGAAGCGCGATAGAAGTATGTTTTCTGTTCCGATGTCTGATTGAGCCTGAGTTCCACTATTTACCGCATTTTTCTATGTAATCAAGAGCTAGCGTCAATCTCCTGACAAGTTCTTTTATCTCTCCCACCCTTTCCGCCAGCACCGCTCCATCAATTCTTTCGTGTTCACGAACCGCTCGTCCTATATGGAACGCGCGTATCGAGGAAGCTTTGCAAAAAACTTCAATTGCTTCCTCATCAACCCCGCCGCCGAGCAGCATTCCGATCTCCGGTCGCGCCGCTCGCTCCCATTCGACGAACCGGTCGAGTTCCGCCGTCCACGCCTCTCCATTGCCTCTGGAGAGAACGCAATCTATTTGAGGGTGGCGTTTAAGTTCGCCAATCGCTCCGATCGGATCGGGCAGCTCTTCAAACGCACGATGGAACGTGGCTTTCAGGTTCGGCGCGCAGGCCAGAACGCGCGACACCAGATCGTGGTCAACCGAGCGGCCGCCCGGCGCCTCTTTCAGAAATCCAAGCACAAAACCGTCAATCGGCAATCGAGCGAAGGCGCGCGCCGCATCGCGCAACCTCTCAATCTCTTCTTCATCGGTCACGACGAAAGGCTCGCTTTCGCGCAACATCACTCGCGCGGGGAGTTTGACCGTCGAAGTAATTTCGCGAACCAGATCGAACGACGGCGTCAGACCGCCGGCCTCGTAATGGCTGATGATTTCCAGGCGGTCGGCCCCGCCGCGTTCCGCCGCGACTGCGTCTTCGACCGTGCAGACGATGATTTCAAGGATATGCGTCAATTCCCCGCTGTTCCGATCTCGGTTACGGCTTATCCTTTTTTTGTTTGAAGCGGTCCAGCACGCCTTTCAATAGATCGGCCGGCTTCGGCTTGGCCGGCTCTTTCCCTGGCTCCTTGGCGGGCTCTTTCCCCGGCTCCTTGGCCGGCTCTTTGTTCAATTTTTCGGTGAGGCTTTGCACCAGACGATCCTTCGCGCGTTTTTCCAATATCACAGTGTTCAATCCGAAGGCGGGTTGTCTGAGGGGCCCACTCATTCTGATCGGCACGACCATCGAGTCTTGCTCGACGAAGAAGCTGCCGAGCTTCGACGCGAGCTTCCCGATGCTTTGAAGCAATGACCCGGTCCCGGATTCGCCCGATTGCGACAGCGCGCGTTTGGTCAGTGCGGGACTTAGGCGCGCGAGCAGACTGTAATCGACCGCCGGCGCTTCGCCGAGCTGCATCGCTCCATCGCCCGTCACTGACAGGTCTTCCATGACGAGCTGCAAAGCGTCGGTAGTCAACCGGCCCCGATCGAACTTCAGATTGGTCTTGAGCGAGCGGAACGCGGCGCCCACCCCGCCAGTGGGCAGGTTGGCCAGTTTGCCCAGAGTTTCGACCTGCTTCATCAGATCGAAGCTAGTGAATTTGCCGTCGCTGATCGCAATGGCCCCGTCGCCCGTCAGCGTCTTCGTCAGCGCGTCGGGCGAATCGCCGCGGCATCGAACGTTGATCGAACCGTCGGCGCGGCCGTAGATCACGCTCTTCTGCCCCGATGACGAAAGGAATTGATTGACGTCGAGGCCGTTGAAACGCCCGTTCAGCGCGATCTCGGGCGGGTTCTGCGCCCCTCCCGACAGATCGATCCGCGCGGCGCCTTGATAAGCGCCGCCGTACAGCTTCAGCGAAAGCGGGTCGAGCGAGAGCGTCTGATTGGCCAAGGCGACCTTGCTCCGCACATCGGTCGCGGTCAGAGTTTCGAGGATCAGTTTTCCGGCCGCGATCTGGCCTTCGGCGCGCATCGAGCCGGCAGTGGCGCTCTTCGACTGAGGCTTCTGCCCTGAGGCCAGGGTCTGTCGCAGCTCGGCGAGGCTCAGTTGATCGGCCTTCAGATCGAACGCCGCGACGGGCTGGGCGAAGTTTTTGACCTGCAGCCAGCCGTCGATCTGGCTCGATCCGAGCCGCGCGGCGAGATTGTCAACCCGTAAACTGTCTCCCGTGAAACTGAGATCTGCGTTGGCCACCTCAATCGGCTTCGACGCCTGCGCCATCTGCAGCCGCGCGCCGGTCAATTTTCCCGATCCGTTGACGTTCATCGCGCGATCGGCCTCGCCGAGGCCGGCGTCGATCGACGCCTTGAGCGAAGCTTTGCCGCCCCCGCTGACCTCGGGCCGAGCGCCGAACGACTCGGCGATCTTGATCAGGTCGTCGAGCTGGGCGTCGCTGGTTGCGACGTCGAGATGCGCGCGCGGCTGTTTGCGGTAATCGCTGATCTTCAGGTTGTTGAATTCGACCGTCGTCCGCGAGAGCGTGGCGCGGAACGGCGCGGCGGCGATCTCCTGCGGCGAGCAATCGAGTTTGAGTTCCGAGACGGCCATCGTCTGCGGCATCGAAGAACTCCGGAACTTCAGGTCGCGAATCTCGAGCCGTCCGTCGAGAGATGTGGAGCGAGTGTCGCCGCTCGCCCGAAGGTTGACGGTGGCCGCGCCGCTGGCCTTCGTCCCCGGCGGCGGGCCGAAACCGAAGGCGTACGCCGATTCGAGCAGGCTGTCGAGCGCCATGCCGTCGCCCTTGATCTGCAAATCGATGAAGGGGTCGTCGGGGATGCGCGAGACGCGGCCCGTGACGTCGGCTTTCGTCTTTCCCAATCTCACCTCGCATCGATCAATCGCCAACGAGATTTCGGATCGCTCCGCCGACTTCCTCTCCGACTTGGCGGTCAGGGCGAATTCGGCCTCGAGCGGGGCGCGCGCAGGCTCGACGCCCTCCACCAATCGCAACTGATCGGCCTTCACTTCGCCCTCGGCCTTCAGTCCTTCGGCCAGCTTGCCTTTGACGCGGACGTCCATCGTCAAGCGCCCCGCGTGGCGCGCCCCCACGCCTAGCAGCGATTCGAGGCCGGCCAGATCGGCGTCCTGCATCCGCACGCGGGCGTCAATCGGCGTCCGCGACCCATCCTGAGAATCGATGGGGCCGGCCTCGCCCTCGACCTCCACTTTCCCTGCCTTCTCGCCTGGTATCGTCAGACCGATCACGAAGTCGAAAACCTGGCGCGACGAGAAATCGTCGAGCGCGACGTTGACGCCGGTGTAAGTCTTTTCGACCGCCGGGTTGACACTGCGGTCAATCAGCGTGAACCGCCCGTCGCGCGCGAGCAGATCGAACGGCGCCGGCGACGACTCCTGGTCGGACGATTGCAGCGGCTTCAGCGTGCCCCAATTCCATCTGCCCTCCCCGGCTTTGATCAACGTCACCGCCGGCTCCACCAGTTCAATTCCTGAAACCTCCGGGCTGCCTTTGAGCAGCGACCACAACCCGATCCCAAGCTTCACCGACCTGGCCTTCACGAACTCGGATTGAGCGAATTGCGGGTCGTCGCCAATCACGACATCGGCGACTTCGACCCTGATCGAAGGCAGCGATCTAAGTCGCATCGCGCCGAGTTTGACCGAACGGCCGAGGCGTCGCTCCAATTGGGTAATGATCTGCCCTCGGTAGGTGTTGATGTCGATGAGCGCCGGCGCGACGAGCAGGACGACAACGAGCAACGCGATTGCGCCGACGATGGCCAGAGAGGGCTTAAACCAACGTGACGATCGAAACGATTCGAATTTGAACTTTTCCAGCATGGGGCTCCTCAGAAAATAACCATGTAGTGACGAATTTATTCGTCACGTGACGATCACGTGACGAATAAATTCGTCACTACATGGCCAGATCCATCACGCTGCCCCTGTTAATAAATACCTTGAACTCCCGCCACATAAACGGACTCCTATTGAGTCACCTACCCGCCACTAAACGCTAGCGCGTTGTAGTGGGGGCTTGCAGTTCCAGGTTTCGTATTCACGCCCGGAAGAACCTTCTTCCGGGAACGGACTGCTCAGGGCCGGGTGACCGTACGGTGGCGAACCTGAGACCATGATTGGTCGCGGCCCATCAGGAGTCAGGAACAGAGATCGGAAAATGCAATTGCAAACTTTCCAGACGCCTAAATTCCCTCTGCACACCCTTGCGGATGGTCTTGCCTGTCTCCGATTGCAAACGCCCAGAAACTGTTCTCTCCCGATGGGAGTGCCTTTGGACGCCAAAGTATTATACAACAAGAATCAATCGTATATTCGTCGAAAGGCTAAAGCCCCCGACTCACATACGATCTCAAATTCCTCTCCATCTAAGCTCGCCAAGATGCTCGCTATAGATGGAGTATCCTTTGAGGAGAAGATGATAGCCGCGTTCAATCTACGCCGGCGACGCGGCTTCGGCGTTCGAGCACGACCGTGTCGCGCCAGACGCCGTGATGCTGCGCGATCCGTTCGCGCCTGCCCACTTCACGGAAACCGTGCTTGAGGTGCAGGGCAACGCTCGTATGATTTTCGGGAAATATGCTCGATTGAAGCGTCCAGACGCCCTGTCGTTCCGAGGCCTCGATCAGCGCGCGCATTAGCGCGCCGCCGACGCCGAAGCCGTGCGCCGATGCCGCGACGTAGACGCTGACTTCGGCCACACCGGCGTAGACTTCGCGCCTCGACACCGGGCTAAGCGCGGCCCAGCCGAGAATGCCGTCGCCGCTTCTGGCCACAATGCGGCATTGCGGCAAATGACCGGCGTCCCAACGCTCCCAATCCGGCGCTTCGGTTTCAAACGTGGCCTGCCCGGTCGCTATGCCCTCTAGGTAAATCGCCCGCACAAATTCCCAGTCCTGTGTTAGCAGTGAATCGATGACGAAATCCATAGATTGCCTATTGGCCATCTTGCGGGTACCATCGCGGCCATGTCAACAGCGATTATTTACTCCGACGAATATCTGAAACACGACACGGGCAATCACCCCGAACGCCGCGAACGTTACCGCGCGACGCTCGACGGATTGACGGCCGACGAGGACCTCTGGAACGACCTGGTCAAGATCGCCCCGCGCGCCGCCACCGATGAAGAGCTGCTGCGCTGCCACAGCGAACGCGCCGTCAAGCGCGTGGAGCAAGCGTGTTCGCAGGCGACCCTCTACGATCATGTGGCGCTGGACGCCGACACCGTGGTGTCTCACTATTCGGAGGTCGCGGCCAGACTTGCGGCCGGCGGCGTTTGCCGCGCCGTTGAAGCCGTCGTCGGCGGCGAGGCCGAAACCGCGTTCGTCGCCTGCCGCCCGCCGGGACATCACGCGACTGTTGGACGCGCCATGGGATTTTGTCTCTACAACAACGTCGCCGTCGCCGCGCGCTACGCCCAGGCGGCTTATCCCGACCGGATCAAAGAGGTCCTGATCGTCGACTTCGACGTTCACCACGGCAACGGCACGCAGGACATTTTTTACGACGACCCGACCGTGTTCTATTATAGCCTGCACCAATACCCCTGGTATCCGGGAACGGGCGACGCCGGCGAACGCGGCGCGCGCGAAGGCGAGGATTATACGATGAACATACCTGTTCCCGCGATGACGCCCGCCGAAGATTACCTGCGATTGTTCGAGGAGGGACTGGAATCGGTGATGAAGAGATTCTCCCCCGATCTAGTGCTCATCTCCGCCGGCTTCGACGCGCACGAGGCCGACCCGCTCGGACAGCTCCTGCTCGATGACGCGAGTTATGAACGGATGACTAAGAGATTGAAAGAGGCCGCCTTGACAACAGGCGAAGGCCGAATCGTTTCGTGTCTCGAAGGCGGTTACAACCTGCGCGCTCTCGCCGACGCGGCGCGGGCGCATGTTCGGGCGATGCTTTGAACAGTACCGCGCGACTCACAAATTTTCCTTCGTCAATCAATCGGCTTTGCTTCTCGGCGACGCGCGGATTAGAATTCCCGGGTCCCCCTTTAATTAAACCCGGTTCCAGTTCGCCTCGCGGCTGAGTGAGGCGCGGCTTGAAACGAAATACACATAAGGAGGCCGCTGATGACAAGAAACAGGGTTTTTCTTGCAGTACCTGTGTCTTTTCTGCTTACTCTGGGCTTGGGCGTAATTGCGAACGCGCAATATCTGATATCCACTAAAGCCGGATTCGTCAATCGCGTCGAAGGCGAAGTCTACGTCCTGCGCGCCGACGGCGAAGGCGACGAAAAGGGGCGCGCCTCGCTCGGCACGCAGATGCGCGCGGGCGACAGGCTCAGCGTCGCGGCCAACGGCTTCGCCGAAACGCTGCTCAATCCAGGCTCTTATTTACGCCTGAGCGAAAACACCGAAGTTCGCGCCGTCAGTGTCGACCTCGACTCGGTTCGCTTCGAGTTGATCAAAGGGTCAGTCATCGCCGAAATTGGCCAAATCGACAAGAAGGCTCCGATAGAAATCCTAACGCCTCACGGCGCGCTGACGATTGCGAAAGCCGGCTTACATCGCATCGACGCGAAAGGGTCGGCGACTCTGGTTTCTGTTCGTCAGGGCGAGATTCATCTGGGAACCCCTAGCGATTTTGCGGCCAACCAGTCGCTCAAGATCAAACGCGGCAAAGTCGTGACCCTGACCGGGCCCGCCCAGCCAGGCACGACCGGACTCCCCGGACCATTGGATGTCGCCAAACTCGACAAGGACGCGATAGACAAATTCGACGCGTGGAGCTTCGATCGCGCGCAAGCGCTCACCGAGGCCAACGTCAAGGCGTTGAGCCGGTCGGGGGTCCTGACCGCAGGTTGGTACTACGACCCGTTCTTCAAATTCTACACGTTCGTCCCGTCCCGCTCGTGGTTCTGGTCGCCTTACGGGTTCGGGTTCTTCAACAACTACCGCGACTGCTACGACTACACCCCGTACTACTACAGCGGAAGCTCCTACCGAAACCAGGTAGGGAGCTCAACCGGCGCGAAAGTCTTACCGCGTGTGGTGTCCGGGAATGACCGAAGCGCGGTTAGCCGCGCGACCGACCGCCGTTTGGGCGACACCGGCTTCGGTTCGCGATCAGGCAGATTCGGCGATTCCGGCTCGTCCGGAGCCGGCTCGTCCGGAGGCGCTTCTTCGTCGCCCTCGGCATCGTCGCCGCGCTCTACGCCGGCGCCCGGCGGCGCCTCGCACGGAACCGGCGGTCACAGGAGCGGCGGGCCAACGCCGACGTCAAGAGGACGCAACAAATAGACAAGGGGACAAGGGGACAAGCGGAAGGGGGGACAGAAGCCACTCGCTTCTCGTCCCCCCTTCTCCTTGTCCCCTTGTCCCCTTGTCTATTTGTTCACGGCCGATTTGCTTCCGCTGTTCTCTTTCCGCTCTTCAGAACCGATGCCTTCCCAGTTGTCGATCACAATCCTGCCATTCTCGATCACGAGCGTCAGCGGAATGATCCTCTCTTCTATCTTCGTGAGGTCACCGTCTTTGCTGAACTTAAATAAGCAATCCGCACGCACCATTCCGGGTACGCTTCTGTCAATACTCTGTGTAATCCCGGACTCCTCAATCTTGTGGTCTTTAAACTTGCCGAGCATGCTCTCGGCCAAGCTCTTCTGTTCGTCAGTCAGCCTTTGCTTCGCCGCGGTCGAAAGCATCGTTTCAGCTTCAGCAAAGTTTCTATCTCGGACGGACTGGTTGAATTTGCCGAAAGCTGCGGCCGTCTGCTTCGGATCGTCAAGCGAAACCGGAGGCGGAGGCGGCGGGACGGCGGCATGCGAATCCGCCCAACGATAGACCCCCCAGACGCTCACGAGAAAAAGTAAGGCGACCAGCCACAAGATCGGCAAAGTGGATTTGCGCTCATTGCCCCGGCTGCGAGACTCTTCCATCTCGGCCTTTAAAGTCGTGTCTTCAAAAATTGTCCTCATCGCTCTTCCCCCGAAAAGTTGGTTTAGGCGCTCACAGTAGCCGACCCCCGCCGCCGGTGTCAAACCGCTAGGATTGAAGAGCGAGGATCGAGGATGGAGGATAGAAGATAGCGTCATTGCGTAATGCGATCCTCGATCTTCGATCCTCCATCCTCGATCCTCGCTCTTAGCGTCTCGAAGGTTGATTCATGTCAACTGACCCGTTAAGCTGCATTGGTTATGACTGCAAAAACGATTCTTGGTATTTTTGGCCTGGGAACAGTAGGCTCCGGCGTCGTAACGCTGCTCAGCGGCAACCCCCAGTTTGAGATACGCGCCATCGCGGTGCGCGACCGCAATAAAACGCGCGACATCGACCTCTCGCAATTCGAAATCACCAACGACCCGTTCAAGCTCGCAGACGACCCGAAGATAGAGATTCTGGTCGAGATCGCGGGCGGCATTGACCCGGCTTATGAGGTTATCAAACGCGCGATCGCGAACGGGAAACACATCGTCACGGCCAACAAAGAGTTGATCGCCAAACATGGTCCCGAGATTTTCGACCTGGCCAACCGCCACAACGTTACGATTTTCTTCGAAGCGGCGGTCGGGGGCGGCATCCCGCTGATCTCGACCTTGCAGCGGGGGCTGCAGGCCAACCGCATCTCGCGCGTCGCCGGCATCGTCAACGGCACGACCAACTACATCCTGACGAAGATGGAGCGCGAGCGGAAGTCTTTCGCCGAAGCGCTCGCCGAGGCCCAGGCCGCCGGATTCGCCGAAGCCGATCCGACCGACGACGTCGAGGGGCGCGACGTGGCTTACAAAATCGCCATCCTCTCGTCGCTCGCGTTCCAGGTCCCGATCGAAGTCGAAAAGGTCTACCGCCAGGGCATCACCGCCATCAGCGATCTGGACATCAGCCTCGCGGCGGAATTCGGATACCGCATCAAGATGATCGGGCTGGCGCAACCCGGCGACGAGAACAACGCGTCGCCAAGTCAGTCGCTGGACGTGCGCGTCCATCCGACCCTCGTGCCGCGCCATCACCCGCTGGCCGGCATCGAAGGCGTCAACAACGCCATCTTCATCAAAGGCAGCGCGGTCGGCGAGATCATGCTTTACGGCCCTGGCGCGGGCCGCTTCCCCACCGCCAGCGCCGTCGTGGGCGACATCATCAATCTCGCCAGCGCGCTGAAACTGCCCGATTTCGCTCGCTACTTCCAACTGCCCATCAGCTCCCAGGTCAGCGACGTCTTCCCCATCGGAGAGACCGTCAACGCCTACTACATCCGGCTCGAAACCGAAGACACGCCGGGCGTGATCGGCAATCTGGGCCACGCATTCGGCGAACACGGCGTCAGCCTCCACAGCGTCATGCAAAAGCACGTCGCCGACGACGCGGCGACCATCGTCTTGTTGACGCACCAGGTGAAAGAGAAACAGGCCCAGGCGGCGCTCGCCGAAATCAGCGCGCAGCCGACGACACGGCAAATCGGCGTGGTGTTGAGGGTACTCAGCTAATTTGGTACAGCGCTCTGCATTCGCAGAAAAGTGACAGAATCTCCGATGTATACTCAAGCAGGAGGAAATCCTTATGGAAATCACCTTGAACGTCATGATTCCGGATGATGTGGCCGCCGCTATCGCGCCAACATTCCCGACTTTAATGGCGCCGTTTCTCAGTCTGTTCGTTTGGCTATATTTCTCTATCTTTTGTCACGAACTTGGGCATTTTATTTGCGCAAAACTGGTTGGCATGTCTCCCCAACTGATGAAGATCGGAAGAGGTCCCAGGATTTTCCGAAAGAGCTTCTTTGGCGCTCAGCTTGAGCTACGCATTCTGCCCGTTGGTGGCCTAACTTATGCTTATTATCCTGACACGGGCTGGTCAACATTCGAAGACTTAAAACTAAAGTTGTTTATCTTCGGCATAGGGGGTTGTTTAGCCAATTCCGTTCTTCTCGTGTGCACAATAACGATGCTCGCTTATACCGGTTTCCCAATCTTTCTAGTATTCACTTATATGGAAGTTGCGACGATAATCACCGCCCTTGTCCCAATCAATGTCTCTCTCTATGGAATGAAATTCCCCAGTGATGGGAAGCGAATCTTCTTAATTCTCATTCAAGATTATCGACGGTACTTTTCCGCCGGTATTCAAAACCACGTCGCGCGAATTGCCGGAGATCGAGCAAAATCACAGATCCTCTTCAAGAACGATATAAGAACCTTAGAGCTTCTTGTGAAGGCTGAAACTGAACTCGCTTATCGGCATTTTGATGAAGCCATTGCTCTATGGGATCAACTGTTGGACGCCGAAAATGCATCTGACGTAGAAAAGGCTTATCTCCTGGACATGTTAGCCTCCATTGTAATTAACCACGGGCAAAGGCAATATCTAACTCAGGCGGATGGCTGGTCCCAAGAAGCCATGGAACTTGCCGGTTACTCCAAAACCATACAAGCGACAAGGGGGGCGATTTTGGTTGAACTAGGCGAGTATGAAGAAGGTAAACAGATGCTTCTTCTTCTAACGAAGCCAGAAAACGATCTCACTGATATTGTTATCAGCAACTACTATCTCGCCAAAGCTGACCAGCGTCTTGGAAACAGCGAGCACGCCAGGAGATGGCTGAAGCAAGCGGAACAGGCTAGCAAAAAGGTTCCTGTCCTACCTGAGATGTTTGTAAGCATAAAACAAGAACTGCGTGAGCCGTTGAATTGAAAGAGCGCAGATATCTTCACGCACTTCGGATAGAAATGATGGCTATGCGCTTGTGCTTCACGCGATTCGCGCTACCCAACTATTGAATATGTTCTTGGCGCACTCTCCACAAATACACGCCAATGCTCCTGTAATAATAGTTTCGATCTCAGTCTGTAATCTTCCACAGAACGAACACATGTTGTCTTTCATTCCTACTGGAGAGGTATCCTTTGATTTATGAAGTTCATTAGCAAAATTGCCATTAGCACGAAGGGTTCGAAGAAATATAGGACTTTTTCTTTGGTTAGCCAACTCCCTGGCAACTTTTAATCCCTGTCTCGATATAGAGATTGCTCGTTTATACTCTTGACGGTTAATGGCCTCAATACATTGCGCAATGTATTCCAGCTCTGGGAACATAATCTTATTGGCAATCTGCGCGCAAATTTCAGCACAATCATAACAGATATACGACTTCGGCCCAGCCACCAATCTTACGGAGGAAGACATCTTTCTTTCACAGAAAGAACAGACAAGTTTTCCTTTTGGTTCCATCTTCGGCCTTAACTGTTTCTCTTCCATGTTATCGGCAGTCAAATCTCGCCAATCCTCTGTTATTTTCCTCAGTTGCCGAAAGTGGTCTACATGTAGAGAGATGTTTCTCTCTTCCGCAAATCGAAGTCCCTCGTCCAATATTGATAAGGCTTCCTCGTACTGTCCTCTTTCAACGGCGTCAGTCCACCGTTTCACATAGTTGAGCTCAGGATATAGCAATAAAATCGTTTTTTCGCCCATGGATAACTTACAACGGAGAAACCCAATTCCCGCCAGGAAAATTTACAGGCTGTAGCGGGTTGCATTCGCGCGCTCAAGTCAATGTTGATGTTAATCAACGTTCATCGGTGTTTATCAGTGACCATCGGTGTTTCAAGTTATTCAATCCGAACACGCGAATGCAACCCGCTATAGCGCAACCACTCTAATGTGTAGTCAATTCAATGGAGGAACCCAACTCCCATCAGGGAATTTTACGGGCAAATTTGTTGTTACGCATTGCGTATGAGCAGCAAGGCAAAGTCCCCCCCTACGCTTATCGTCCCCTGCCCATCTCATACAATCCATCAAAGCTCGAAAGCAAGCCGGCGCTCTAGTAGAAGGTGTCGGTGCCAGTGTCGGCGTCGGGCAAGGAGAAGGTGTAGGTGGTCTACGATTAGGGTCGAATGGTATAACCTTTCCACCGCCAGTCTCCGGCTTCTCTCTGCTCCTCGACAACAAAATTAACCCTATGATCCCTCCAATAACAATTGATGCTCCTGCCGTAGCAGGACCCACAGTAAATGATCCTGTAAATACTGCACCAGCCGCAAGTGCCCCATCTCCGGACGATGAACTTCCTGAATTTCCTCTGGGGTCACAACTAGGCGCTTGTTCGGTTGTCGTCTTATCTGGTCCCGCTATTTTTTTACGTTCTATTATCTGTTCCGGCTTCTTTTTCTGGAACCACCCTCCGCCGCCAATGAACTCTCCTGCCGTGACGTCCACGGACTCCGGCTTATCTCCATATACATACTCCCAATGCTCACTGCCTTCAATGCCAATGACTGGATCCCCTTTGTTGATGACGATTCTCCCGTCCTTACTCACTACATCTTCTGTCGCACGATTGAAATATCTTGTCTTTTCTCCAGTAAGAGCCCACGCGCCAAACTTGCCCCTAGAATTAGCCCATCCCGATCCTTGCTCCGTGGCTCGGAAGAACTCGAACATCTTGGTGGTGAAGTTCCACCGGGTCGTTTGCTGCGGAGCAACCACTGCCGCGCCGCCGCTGAGCAGTGAACTGACCCACGCGCAGCCGGTCTCCAGTCCGTTTATCTTACATCTTCCGTCGGGAAGGAACCCGGGCACATCCAGGAGCCGCGACTCTCCCGCTTCAGGTTCTGGAGGAACTGACAGCGGATCATTCAGCCCAACATTAGCCCCCAGCGGATCCTGCTCTTGCCGCGCTGTAAAGTTCCCATTGTAGGTCGTCGTGTTGTATGAGGCCGCCAAGCTGCCGGTCAGATCGTCCTGGTGCTGCCATTCCACCCAACTGCTCCCATAATTGACCCCGCCTTTGCCTTGCTCGGCAACCAGGACTCCGCCTGCATAGACATAACCACGGATCTTGGTACCCACCGGCACCGCCCCCCCGGGCGTGCCGTACAACTCGGTCAGCACTCTCCCGCCCAAGGGCGTCGAGTGCAGGTAGTAGGTCAGACCTGCATCGCCGTAACCCTTGATCACCTGACCCAGCCCATCGAAGGCCTGTGTCACTCCGCCGGCTGAGACATTGCGCCCGGCAGCGTCATAAATGTACTGATTGCCAGTGTCGTTAAGCAGATTGCCCGCCGCGTCGTAAGTCCAATTTTGCCGCCGATTCTGGCCATTGTAGGTCGTTGTAAAGTTGCTCGTCTGGCTCCAGTACCGTCCGGTGCGCGAGGTCAGATTGTTCCACACGTCATATTGATAAGTGTGACGATAAGGGCCGCTGTCCGGAAACGGCACACTGACCCCAGCATAATTGTCAGCCTCCTCCCCTGTATAGGCTTCGCTCAAGCGTCCGACCTGATCATAGGCCCAGGCGCGATCAAAGCGCGAGTCAATCAGGTTCTGCGCATACTTGGGAGTCCCATCCGAGTTATATTGATACTTAATCTTCATCAGGCTCGGCGAGCCGTTAGAGACGAATCCCTTGACCTCCATTTGCTGAATCTGCAACCGCGTGTTGTAGCTATTGGCCAGCGACAGCCCGTTGCCATAAGAAAGCGCCTTGAGGCCTCCCCAGGCGCGAAATTGCAGTCCGCTGGCATATTGCGTCACCCCGGCGTAGTTAGAGCCATTGATTGTGGTGGTTTCTCCGGCTCTGTTATAGACATAAGTGACGCTGTCGTTGGCGGGATCAGTGACGCTGGTCAACTCTCCGGCCAGGTTGTAGGCATAGTTCATCGTGAATGAACCCACTCCGGTCAAGACGCGCGTCTCCCAGTCCATCCGCGAAAGCGAGTCGTAGTGATAGGTTGCTGATCCCAGCCCATCCGTCATGGAAGTCCGATTGCCGGCATTATCATAAGCGAAGGTCACATTTGGGGTTGCGGCCACTCCGTCCGGCGCGCCGTAAGTAATCCCGGTCACCAGACCCCGATTGTTGTAGCTGAATGTACTGCTGGCGCCGCGAGCGTCGGTCACCACCTGCAGCGTGTCATCCGCGTTGTAAAGGAAGTTGGAGGGCGCTGATGCGCTCGGGAACTGGCGCGTAGAGAGCCGCCCGTGTCCGTCGTAGCCGAAGGTTGTCACCTGGCTTGCGCCGCCGCTGCCTTGCTGACGCGTGATCTGGGTCACTTGATCGCGCACATTGTAGGCCTGGGTGGTCGTCGTATAAACATTATTGCTCCAATCGTAGATCTCCGACTTGACCTCTCGCCCGAGGACATCGTGATAGATCTTCTGCTTGCGCTGTTTGGGCGTCCCGTTTACAAGTGTGCCCTCATCCGTGAGCGTCATGACATCGCCGCCCGAGCACCCGCACCCCTCGTAGCTGATCGATCTGGTCGTCCCATCCTGGTTGGTAGAGACCGTCGGGCGGCTTTTCCAATCATAGGCCTGGCTTCTCCACACAAATCCGGCGGCGGCGTCATCTCCAGCCGCCGTCCAATTGACATCAAATCCTGTCGGACTAGTGATCTCCGTCGGATTAGTCTGCCGAGCCAGTCTCCCCATAACGTCGTACTCAAAGATCTGCGCCTTATAGCCGCCGACGCTCCCCGGATGCTCCGTCGCCATGCCACGCATCCGGCCGTCCCCGTCGAAGACCATTATCGAGTAAAACTCGGCGCTGAGGTCATTAATCGTCGTGAAAGACTGCACGTAAGTTTGGTCAGGCGCATAAACGTATCTCGTGTATGCCCCGTTGACCATGTTGGTCATCTGCCCGATCCGCCCTGCCGCGTCGTATGTCCGCGTCACCTCCGCCAACTTCGGGTCCCGCGTCCGCGTCACCGCGCCGAAGTCATAATTGTACTGAATTGTTGACGAGAATTGATCGGGGTCGGTCACCGTCACCGTTGTCGGGTAAGCGTATGTGTTGCGATCATTCTGCTGGTCCGAGAAGGAATCGGCGTAGCTGACGTCCGTTTGATGATTGAGCGGATCGCGCGTGAAGATGACCGAGCCTGAAGTGTTATAACCCATCTCGTATTCCGACGCCAGCGAGGGGTAATTTGGACCAGTCACGTCCCAACGGCGCATCCTATTCAGGTTCCCTCGCCCTTGGACGAAACCGAGACCGTAATTGGCCGTGTCGTGCTGCACGGTCGGCCCCGGATGCTGCAGATACGGATTCTGATTCGGGTTGAGGTCATATTCGAAGGTGACCTTGGAAAAGAGCGTATTATTTCCGTCGTAGAGATATTGGGCGCTCGGCAATCCAATGATGCGCCGGTTGATGTATTCCTGGCTCAGGTTGTACTCGATTTGAGTACGGCGTAGCAATGTTGTGGTGTCGGCGCCATATTCATAGACGTCGCTCGGCAAGCCCATAATGTAGTAGTCCACCTTTGTCCGGCGGCGATTGCCCACCTCGTCATTAACAATGGTCTCAGTCACGCGCGGATTGAGCCGGTATGTAACTCCGGTGTTGTCCTGTATCCACTGGAGAGTGGTCCACTTCTTCCTCACGCCGCCGGACCAGTTTTCAGTCTGCGTGGTCAATCCCCGCTGCCAGCCCGATGTGGCGAAGAACTCCTTGTAGATCGTGTTGTCAGGGAACGTCACCTGGCCCCAGGCGGAGCCGGGGTCGGCGGCGTAGGTGGACGTCACACCAGAGTTCCAGTCTGAGGCCCAGTCGGTGCGCGATGTGACGCGCGGGCAATCCGTTTGGAAGTCGTTGGCGTTGTCGGGCAGCCCGTAGGTCGTGTAGGCGAGCTGGAAGTAATCGCCGGGGAAATTGACCGGGTTGGAGTTGTTGGGCGCGTAACGCCTGATCGTCTTGACCTGACAGTAGGTGTTGTATTCGAAGCTGTAGACCGAACCGTCGGCCAGTCCCACCCTCGTCAGCACGGACTTCTGCGCCCCGTTCGCCGTCCCGTTCAGCGTCAGTCCGGGGAAATTGGTCTGGATCGTCTGCGTCCCGTAAGTGAAGGTCGCCCAGGTGTGCGTCTGCCCTCCCCAGTTCTGCGTGATCGAGTCGAGGTGGTTGGAACCGCCGTAGTTGAAATTGATCACCCGGCCGAGAGGGTCGGTGACGGTCCTGATCTCCGCCAGGCTGCCGTAGCCGATCGTGATGTAATTCCCATTACGATCCTTGATCTGCACGCATTTGTAATCGCCTGAACCAGTGACGTCAACGAATTTGCACTGAGTCCCGTCAGTCGTGTAAAGAGTGAAAATCGAGTTTACCAGGTCGTGTTTCAGAAGCATGTACGAGGAATCTACAGCCTCGTAGATGTTTGTTGTGCCGACTTGTTGGCGGAACTCGACCCGGCGGCCCGAAGGCATGCTCAGGAGGTAAGATTGCGCGCCCGCCTCGGTGTTGGTGAACGCGTTGCGGATTTCAGGGAAGCCCAGCCTGAAGCCCGGCCCCGGATACCCCTCCTGATCTGGGTCGAAATACATTACCGACCCGGCCCTGGTGTAGACCAGCGAATTCAACGAGAGCGCGAGGCCCAGATCCAGGCCCGCACGCCCCGGCAGCGCAAGCAGCGGCAGGCTCCAATTGCAGTTGTGAGAGAGGAGGTCTTCTCCCGGCGAGCCGATGCTGTTGTTCGGATCGATCAGCGCCATGTTCAAAGAGAGAGTTGTGTAGGAGCGAGTTATGAAGGTCCACGTCACATCAGCGGCCAGAGCGTTGCCCGCCACATCCTTTACTCGTGGGTCTGTACCGCCACCTCTGACCCGCGCGGTATATGTGACTCCCTGCGACAGGGGCGCGGATAGGGCCAGCGTGGCGGTGAATGAATCCGCGTTATAGCTTACCGTCGCTGGCACCAGGGCGTTCGACGGATCCCGAAGCTCTACCGTCGATCCGTTCACAGTCGCCGGATTCATCGCCTCGCTGAAAGTCACGGTCACATTTGCCCCAAGGATCACATTGGTCGCCCCCGCCGCCGGAGAGCGCGATGTAACTGTCGGCGGCGTCGTGTCCGGTGGTGTTGCTGTGAAGGTAAAGTCGCCGGAGACTGCGAGATTGCCGGCTGCGTCCCTGGACTTGACCCGATAATAATAGGGTGTCCCGGCTGTCAGGCCGGATAAACCTTGCGAGTGCGCAGTCACAAGCGCAGGGTTGAGCGTTGTCGATTGCCCGTAGGTTTGGTCAGTCCCGTACTCCACCTGGCTGTCGGAATTCTCATTTGTGGTCCAGGTAATTGTTGCGCCCGTGGTGGTAACGCCTCCCGCAGCGACGTTGGAGATGACCGGCGCTGTAGTGTCTAGCTCGACTTCGACGCGGATTAGCGATATTGATGTTGTAATGTCGGCTCCCGAGTTGGATCTAAGAGACTCTCCGCCGCTCGCGTCTGCATATGTAAGCATAGAGTCTCTTACTTGAACCTGAGTAATATTTTGACCGACGCTAAGCAATATGTCCTCGGAGCCTGAATCATCTATACTTTGAGCGTCATTGCCTACAGGATACGCGGTTTATCCAGCTCGAACCTCCGTCGAGGGAGTAGTCAATATTAAAATCACAAGAAGACGAGGCGCTTCCTCCGTCATCGGCGGCCCCTGCGCTTGCGCTACCGCTAACCGACCAATTGAACTTCAATCTAACACTTATAATCACACCCGAAACCGATTGAAAAGCTGACCACCGGGCCGATCTTCCGTCACCATCAGACGCGTAACCAAATCCTCCATTGGCATGGGCCGATGAGCTTGTATAGGTGCTTCCATGTCCCGCGGTCGACGGCAAAGTAACCGCCAAATCGCCGGGGTTGGCTGGCGTCTGGTAGGCGCCGGGATTTACAGTTACAATGTCGCCACTTTGCGCAGCGACAGGCAATCGTCTACTGCGATAACCATACTCCTTTCGCGAATCTTTCGATGCGGAACCACCATTAGTATCATTGCGTGGATTGGCTATCTTTACCGCAGACTCTGCCAACATGCCCCCACTATCACGATAGGGCATGTTCGGGAAATTAGAGATCACGCGCGCCTCGTTGAGGTTAGGCAGATTGGAACTCGGCGGGCCTTGCGTCAAATGCACGTTTGGTTTTTCGGCAGACCTGCCCACGCCTGCCGGGACAACTGGTTGACTCGAAAGGATCAAACTAAGGCAAACGATGAAACAGATTGCGCGCCGAACAGGCGCAACGTTAGTGATATAACGCGCATTTCGCACACGGCGCGCAATCGTCACCAGACTGGTACGTGAGGGAAATCATAAAATAGAGCCATGAACGAGCGAACAACTTTGACAGCGCATCGTGTAAGCATAAGAAAGCTCCATTGAGGATAAGGTAAATACCCAAGTCAATGTAAAACTGTTACCGCCTTACCAGGAAAACATACCAGGCACATCGCCCAACTTGAGCGCCCTGAACATCACGAACTTCGGCCCGATAGCGAAACCTGTTATCGTATTGGTCGGTTCGTTTGGATTCTTTATGGTCTAAATCGGCTTTGTCGCAGGAATCTGGGTGAAGAATTGCGGACGAGGCACCGTGGTATGCTTTTCTTGCAATGAAAAAGAAAGCCACCTACCACATCAGCAACTGGCACAAGTATAACGCCCCGCTAAAACAACATAGAGTTCTGGCTTCATGGCATGCCAATTGGGGGAGATTGGGTGAGATTGGCTTAGCCAATTTGGTATTATCTAGTTAAGCCAGTAACTAAACAACGACACCTTATGGCGAGGAAAGCGCAACTTCCCCCCAACAGCCTATTCCCTAACGACCTAGCCGTGACCACTTGAGACACTACTGACTGATAAACTCAATCACGATACTGCTGTGATCAAGGATAAACAGCGTTGAGTAAAACGCTATGTTGAGTAGCTGCCAATGGATGCTGCGATGAGACGGCGCGGATGCTAGCATGCGCCAACGCTGTTTGTAAAGACGTTTTTTAAATTTAAGGGAGATTTGAGAGGAAGTCTTGGCGACCATCGCCGCGAGGCGCCTTCGCCGCCCTCGCCTTGCATTGAATGCGCTTCGCGGCTTAATCTGTCCGGCAATGCGGCTTCAGCCCTTGCCGTGGAAGATCGATTGAAAGTGAGATTAGCGTCTGTCTTAATGAGCAAGATCAAAGTCTGTTATCACGGGAATTGTTTCGATGGGGTTTCGTCAGCGGCTGTCTTTTCGCAGTTTTACAGGGAGAGGATCCATCCAGATTGGGAGGTCGTTTATCAACCGGTGGTTCATCGCGCGGGCGCGCTGTTTGACGCCGGGCTGTTCGACGGCGACGAGAACGCCATCGTCGATTTCAAATACAGCGACTCGCCGAAACTGACCTGGTGGTTCGATCACCATAAGAGCGCGTTCCTGTCGCCCGAAGACGAGGCCCATTTCAGAGCCGACACGAGCGGCAAGAAGTTTCTGGACGCGGGCTACAAATCCTGCGCCAAATTCATCGCCGAGACGGCCCGGCGCAAATTCGGCTTCGACGCCGCGCCGATGGGCGAGTTGATTCACTGGGCGAACAAGATCGACGGCGCGCTTTACGAATCGGCCGCCGAGCCGGTCGAGATGCGGGCCGACGCCTTCAAGCTGGCGCTGGTCATCGAAAACGAGCGCGACCAGCAGTTGATCGAACGCGTCATTCGCGACCTGCAAACGAAGCCGTTGGGCGAGGTCGCAAGGTCGCCTTACGTCACCGAGCGCGTCGAACCGCTTAACGAGCGCCATTTGCGCTCGATCGAGATCATCAAACAGAACTCCAGGATCATCGGCCCGGTGGTCTTCTTCGACGTCGTCGGGCACGACATGGAAGGTTACAGCAAATTCGTACCCTATTACCTCTACCCTGAAGTGACCTACAGCGTCAGCGTGAGCCTCTCGTCGTTCCGCTCGAAGGTCTCGGTGGGGTCGAACCCCTGGGCGCCGCGCCCGCGCGCGCACGACCTGGCTGCCATCTGCGAACGCTACGGCGGAGGCGGACACGCGGTCGTGGCCGCGATCTCGCTCGCGCCTGAAGGGTTGGACAGCGCGCGCAGGATCGCCGCGGAGATTGTCGAGGAGTTACAGCAGTAAAGCGATTAATGAGAAAATCCATTCAACCACAAAAAGCGCAAAGAAGAACACAAAAGGCGCAAAAATTCTTCGGGGTTGAAAGCAGCTAAAGATTCTATGGACAAATACGTCTATTTGCGCTCAAATCCGACGCGTGAACATGAAATTGAGCGAATGGGCGAGACAACTCTGATTCGGGATATGACGGAAGTATTGACTTCCTTGCGGCGC
>WNFU01000762.1_pt1 | contig 62968 bp, 66 predicted proteins | sample 5400121 | NCBI WGS metagenome assembly WNFU01 (sample SAMN13153360, study PRJNA577476) | soil metagenome | isolation source: 100 cm soil or saprolite under grassland replicate 1 | place: USA:California | collected 2016-06-15 | reverse complement strand
GGTGCCTTCGCCGGGCTCGAGAAGATCATCGGCAAGCGCACCGGCTCGAACGCCGTCGGCTTCGGCGCCAAGATCCATTCCAAGACCTCCGTCGAGGCCGCGGAGCTGCTCTCCCAGGTCATGCCCGAGGACCTGCTCTCCTACGGCCTGATCCCCGAGTTCATCGGCAGGCTGCCGGTCGTCTCGGCCGTGCACCAGCTGACACGCGAGGATCTGGTCCGCATCCTCACCGAACCCAAGAACGCGCTCGTGAAGCAGTACCAGCGCTTCTTCAACTACGACTCGATCGAGCTCGTCTTCACCGACGACGCCCTCTGGGAGATCTCCGACCACGCGCTCGCGCGCGAGACCGGGGCGCGCGGGCTGCGCTCGATCATCGAAGCGGCCTTGCTGGATGTCATGTTCGAGCTGCCCTCGCGCCGTGACGTCTCCAAGTGCGTGATCACGAAGGAGACGATTTCGAAGGGCCTGAAGCCGACGCTTGTCGCCAGGGGCGGCACAATCCCGGGCGACGACGACATCGAGCTCGCCGAAGAGACCGCCTAGTCCTTCGCTCCGTGGTCGACGAGCCGGCGCCGCTTCTCGTGCTCGGCACGCGACCCTTCGCGGTCGAGATCGCCGACCTGGCCGAGCAGACCGGCGGCCGATGCCGAGCGGGCCCACGCCGCCGGCGCCGCCATCGTCCACCTGCATGCCCGGGACGAGAACGGGCGGCCGACGTACCGGCGCGAGGTCTACGACGCCGGACCTGGGCGAGGCGCGCGAGTTCGCGCAGGCCGTCCACGAGCGCTTCCCCGGCAAGCTGCTCGCCTACAACTGCTCGCCTTCCTTCAACTGACGCAAGCACCTGGGCGACCGGCAGATCGGCGCCTTCCAGCAGGACCTCGGGGCCATGGGCTACCGGTTCCAGTTCATCACGCTCGCCGGCTTCCACGCCCTCAACGCCGGGATGTTCGAGCTGGCCAAGACGTACGCTGCTGAGGGCATGACCGCCTACGTTCGCCTGCAGGAGCGAGAGTTCGAGCTCGAGCAGCTCGGCTACACGGCGACGCGGCATCAGCGCGAGGCGGGCGCGGGGTACTTCGACCGCGTCGTCCAGGCCGTGTGCGGCGGCAACAGCTCCACCCTCGCCCTGCGCGGATCGACCGAAGAGGCCCAGTTCGAGTCCGCCCGGTGATCGAGGTTCTCGCTCCCGCGGACGAGGAGGTCCTCTCTCCGGAGGCACTCGGGTTCGTCGAGCGCCTCCATCGCGAGCTTAACCCGAGGCGCGAGGAGCTGCTCGCCGTGCGTGAGGAGCGCAAGGGGGAGCGGCCCCGCTTTCTCGCAGAGACGGCGTCGGTGCGGGAGTCCGAGTGGACGGTGGTAGCCCCGCCTCCCGACCTGCTGGACCGCCGGGTCGAGATCACCGGCCCCGTTGACCGCAAGATGATGATCAACGCCCTGAACTCGGGCGCGCAGGTGTTCATGGCGGACTTCGAGGACTCCTGCTCGCCCACCTGGAGCAACGTGGTCGAGGGTCAGCGCAACCTCGCCGACGCGGTCAGACGCACGATCGAGCAGGTGACGGCGGAGAAGACCTATCGGCTGAACGAGGAGATCGCCGCACTGCTCGTGCGGCCGCGCGGCTGGCACCTGGTCGAGCGCCATGTCCACGTGGACGGTGACCCTGCCTCGGCCAGCCTCTTCGACTTCGGCCTCGCTGTCTTCCACAACGCCCGCGAGCAGCTCGAGCGCGGGACCGGCCCGTACTTCTATCTACCCAAGCTCGAGAGCCACCTCGAGGCGCGGCTCTGGAACGACGCGTTCGAGCTCGCCGAGATCGAGCTCGGGCTGCCCCAGGGCGCGATCCGGGCGACGGTGCTGATCGAGACCATCCTCGCCGCCTTCGAGATGGACGAGATCCTCTACGAGCTGCGCGAGCGCTCGATCGGCCTCAACGCCGGCCGCTGGGACTACATCTTCAGCTGCATCAAGAAGCTCGGCGCGGTGCTGCCGGACCGCTCGCAGGTGACGATGACCGTGCCGTTCATGCGCGCCTACACGGAGCTGCTCGTCAAGACCTGCCACCGCAGGCAGGCGCACGCGATCGGGGGCATGGCCGCGTTCATCCCCTCGCGGCGCGACACCGAGGTGAACGAGGTGGCACTGCAGAAGGTGCGTGAGGACAAGCTGCGCGAGTCCGGCGACGGATTCGACGGGACCTGGGTCGCGCATCCCGACCTGGTGCCGGTCGCCGCCGAGGTCTTCGGCTCGGTGCTCGGGGAGCGACCGCATCAGATCGAGCGCCGGCGCGACGACGTCAGCGTGACCGCTGAGCAGCTGCTCGACTTCGAGGTTTCGGGCGGCGAGGTCACCGACGAGGGCCTGCGCCAGAACGTCGAGGTCGGCACCGCGTACCTCGACTCCTGGCTGCGGGGTGTGGGCGCCGCCGCCATCAACAACTTGATGGAGGACGTGGCCACGGCGGAGATCTCGCGCGCGCAGGTCTGGAGCTGGGTGCAGGCCGGGCACTTCACGAAGGAACGTGTGCGAGAGGAGCTCGACCGCACGGGTTCGGCGGACGATGCGCGTGAGGTCTTCGAGGAGGTTGCCCTCGGCGAGGAGTTCGTCGACTTCCTGACAATCCCCGCCTACGAGCGCCTGACCGTACCTGGTTCAGTACCAGGTTCAGTACCGGGCACCGGATGACGACCGAGACCACCAAGGCCGACGAGATCGCGGTCGTGATCGAGGAGGCGATCGTCTCCGGCGAGCTGGCCCCGGGGGTCGTCCTGCGGCAGGAGCAGCTCTCGGAGCAGTTCGGGGTCAGCCGGACGCCGATCCGGGAAGGCGTGCGCAAGCTGGCCGCGCTCGGGCTCGTCGACTTCGAGCCGAACCGGGGCGTGAGGGTGCGCGGGCTCTCCCGCGAGGGCATCTACGAGGCGTTTCTCGTCCGCGCCGAGCTCGAGAGCCTGGCCACGAAGATCGCGGCGGGGAAGATCTCGAGCGACGAGCTGGTCGAGCTGGCGGTTGCCGAGCGCCGCTTCGCCCGCTTGACCGAGGAGCTGCGCAGCCACGAGCCCGGCGCCGACCGCCGGAGGCTGACGACGCAGTGGGTGTTCGCGAACCACGCCTTTCACGACATCGTCTACCGGGTTGCGGACGCGCCGATGGTCGAGCGGATGGCGAAGAGCGCCCGGCGGACCTTCTCGGGCCCGGGCCTGTGGGCGCCGGGAGACTCGTCCATCGACGACCTCTACGCCGCGAACGTCGAGCAGCACCGGGCAATTCGGCAGGCACTCGCTGCGCGCAGCGCGAACGGCGCAAAGGCGATCGCCCGGGAGCACGTGCTCCACTCGTTCACGCTGCTCGACACGATCCTCTCGCACGTCGGCGCCCAGCCCCGCGACTGGCACCACAGCCGCTCGCGGGGCCGCTGATCCGGGCCGCGCGCCGCTAACGTAGGCGCATGGACGCGTTGTATCGGCCCGAAGGCGTCGAGGCACGCTGGCAGCAGACCTGGGAGGAGGAGGGGCTCTACAACGCGGAGGCCGACGATCCGGGGGACACGTTCGTCATCGCCTTCCCGCCGCCAAACGTGACCGGAGAGCTGCATGCGGGCCACGCGCTCCAGCTCGCCATCGCCGACTCGCTCGTCCGCCTGCACCGCATGCGGGGCTACACCGTCCTCTTCCAGAGCGGCTACGACCACGCCGGAATCTCGACCCAGAGCGTCGTCGAGAAGGACCTGGAGCGAGAAGGGACCTCCCGCCGCGAGCTCGGTCGCGAGGCGTTCGAGCAGCGCGTCTGGGACTGGCTCCGCCTCTACGGCCTGACGATCATGAGCCAGTTCCGCCGCCTGGGCGCCTCGATGGACTACCGGCGCGAGCGCTTCACGATGGACGAGGACTACGTGCGGGCCGTGATGCGCTTCTTCGTCCACCTCTACCGGAAGGGCTGGATCTACCGGGCCAACCGGATCATCAACTGGTGCCCGTACCACGAGAGCGCGCTGTCCGATCTCGAGCTCAACCACGTCGAGGTCGACGACACGCTGATCTACGTCCGCTACCCGCTCGCGGACGGACCCGGAGACGTGACCATCGCAACGGTCCGTCCCGTCACGATCCTCGCCGACGTCGCCGTCGCCGTGCACCCGGACGACAAGCGCTATCGCGCCCTCGTCGGCAGCCAGGTGATCGTTCCCTACGTCGAGCGCCGTGTGCCGGTCATCGCCGACGAGCGCGCCGACCCCGAGTTCGGCACCGGTGCCCTGAAGATCACGCCCGGCCACGATCCGCTCGACTTCGAGATCGGACGCGACCACGGCTTGCCGGAGCCGATGGTGATCGGCCCCGACGGGCGGATGAACGAGGGAGCCGGCGACCTGGCCGGGCTGACGCAGGCCGAGGCCGGCGAGCGCATCCTCGCCTGGTTGCGCGAGCGCGGGCAGCTCGAGCGGGAGGAGCCCTACCGGCACGCGGTCGCGCTCTGCGAGCGCTGCGAGAGCCGCATCGAGCCTTTGATCTCCCCGCAGTGGTGGTGCGCGATGGAGGAGTTGAAGCAGCCGGCACTGGCGGCGTTGCGCGAGCGGCGGGTCCGGTACCACCCGGAGTCGCAGCACAGGTTTGCCGTCGACTCGCTCGAGAACGCTCCCGACTGGTGCATCTCGCGCCAGCTCTGGTGGGGGCACCAGCTGCCGGTCTGGTACTGCCCCGACGGCCACGTGACCGTGGACGAGGCCGAGCCCCGGGCCTGCGAGCAGTGCGGCTCCGACGAGCTCGAGCGGGAGCACGACGTGCTGGACACGTGGTTCTCCTCCGCGCTCTGGCCCTTTGCGACACTCGGCTGGCCGGACGACACGCCCGAGCTGCGCCGGTACTACCCGGGCAGCCTCAACCTGACGGCTCGCGAGATCATCCGGCTCTGGGAGAACCGCATGATCTTCGCCGGGCTCGAGCTGATGGGCGACGTTCCGTTCAGCGACGTGATCATCCACACGACGGTGCTCGCGCGGGACGGGCGGCGCATGTCGAAGAGCCTCGGGACGGGGATCGACCCGCTGGAGATCGTCGAGGCCCACGGCGCGGACGCGACCCGCTACGGCCTGCTGAAGATGTCCTCCGCGCAGGACGTGCGCTTTTCGGATGGAGCCGTCGAGGAGGGGCGCAAGCTGGCCAACAAACTCTGGAACGTGGCACGGCTGATCCTCTCGAACGCCGGGGAGGCACAACCGGACGTCCGCCCGCACGAGGTGGAGGAGCGGTGGGTCCTCGCCCGGCTGGACGCGACGCGGGCCGAGGTGGAGAGGGCGTTCGCGTCCTTCGAGTTCTCGAGGATGGCCAACGCGCTCTACCACCTGACGTTCGACGATTTCTGCGACTGGTACGCGGAGGCGATCAAGCCGCGGCTCTACGAGGGCGACGAGGATGCCCGGGCCACCGCGCTCGCCGCGCTCGAGCGGCTGCTGAAGCTCCTGCACCCGGTGCTGCCGCACGTCACCGAGGAGATCTGGTCGCAGTTCCGCGACTCGCGTCTCATCGTCGCGCCGTGGCCAGAGCCGACGCCCGACTACCAGGACGCCATGGACGCGCTGGAGCGCGTCCAGATCGCAGCCCGCATTTACCGCCGCAGCAAGGTACGCATCGACGTCACGGGCGAGAACGAGCGCATCTTCGAGGCCGTCGTCCGGCCGGCGGGAGACGGCAAGGGCGACGTCGAGGCAGAGCGAGAGCGGGTACGGGCGGAGAAGCAGCGTGCCGAGCGGAAGCTCGCCGACGAAAGGTTCGTCGAGAACGCGCCCCCTGAGGTGGTAGACGCTGAGCGGAGAAAGCTCGCTCAGTACGACGCCGAGCTCGATGCCCTCGGCGACTGAGTGGCTCGCCGGTCTGAGCCCGTGGCCGGAGGAGTTCGGGCTGGAGCGGATGCGCGCCTTGCTCGAGCGGCTGGGGCAGCCCGAGCGCGCCTACCCATCGATTCACGTCGTGGGGACGAACGGCAAGACCACGGCGACGCGGACAATCGCGGCGCTGCTTCGGGCGGAGGGCCTCGTCGTCGGCGCGTACACCTCGCCGCACGTTGCCGGGTGGCACGAGCGTCTGGACGCCGATCCGGAGACGCTCGAGCGGGCGGTCGCCCGCGTCCGGTCCTACGCGGAGGACGTCGGCGCGACGCAGTTCGAGGTGCTCACCGCCGCAGCTCTCGCCGAGTTCGCGGAGGAGGATGTCGACGCGGCTGTGGTCGAGGCGGGTCTGGGCGGCCGCCTGGATGCGACCAACGTGCTCGGGGCGCAGGTCGTCCACCTGACGAACGTCGCCCTCGAGCACACGGACGTGCTCGGCGAGACGCGCGAGCAGATCGCTCGGGAGAAGCTCGCGGTGGCCGCGCCCGGGTCGATCGTCGTGCTCGGGGAGCCGGAGTGGAAGGCGCTCGCCCCGCAGAGTGAGGTTCGTGCCGGCGGCGCGCGAGAATCGGCGGAGGCCTTTTTCGGGCGACGCATCGAGCACGAGCCGGAGGTCCGAGTCCCGGGGAGGCTCGAGTGGCGTTCGCCCGATGAGGTGTGGGACGGTGCTCACACGCCGGAGGGGGCCGACTGGCTGTTCGAGCGCCTGCCGCCGCGCGATTGGGTCGTCGTCTGCTCGATCCTGGGCGACAAGCGGGTGGACGCGTTGCTCGAGCGCTTCTCCCGTTTCGGCTCTACGCTCGTCGCAACTCGCTCGCAGAACCCACGCGCGCTGGCCGACGCGGAGCTCGCCGAACGGGCAACGGGCTACTTCGCCCGGGTGGAGCGACACTCAGATCCCGTGGAGGCGCTCGAGCGAGCGCGCATGCTCGGGCCGGTACTCGTGACAGGATCGCTGTACTTGCTCGCCGATCTCTACGCGAGGCTCGAACGGTGGCGCAGCCCGGCTCGCGCCTGAGCGTCTTCGTGTTCGCGGCCGCCGCGTTGCTGGCGTTCGTGGGCGTGGCGTTCGGTGCGGGCTACATAATCGGGAAGCTACTGCTATGACCTACGCCCTCGCCAGCTTCTTCGATTCGCAGACGTGGATCGTCGTCCGCAACGTTCTGATCTTCTTCCTGGTCGTTTTCTGGCTCTCGGTCGGGTACTGGGTGTACAAAGACGCCAGGCGTCGGATCGAGGATCCGTGGCTCGTGGCGATGGCCACGCTGCTCGGCCTCGTGCCACCGTTTCTGGGGGCGCTCATCTACATGCTCTTCCGGCCACCCGAGTATCTCGACGAGGTACGGGAGCGCGAGCTCGAGATCCGGGCGATGGAGGAGCGACTTCGAGGCCGCGACCTGCGCTGCCCGGTCTGCCGCGCGGAGATCGACTCCGGTTACCTGATCTGCCCGGTCTGCACGACGAGGCTGAAGCAGGCGTGCGCCAGTTGCAAGGCGCCGCTCGAGCCGCTCTGGCAGGTCTGTCCGTACTGCGAGAGGCCCGTCGCCCGCCCCGCGCCCGTGGAGCTCGCCGACCCGGCCGTCGAGCAGTCGCCTCCGGCACCACAGCGAAGAAGGTCTCGGCGCACGAAGTAGAGTTCCGCTTCCGTGGCCCTGGAGCGGACACTGGTTCTCGTCAAGCCGGACGCGATGCAGCGTGGCCTGGCCGGAGAGATCCTGGGCCGGCTGGAGCGCCGGGGACTGGCGATGCGCGGCGCGAAGCTGGTGGTCGTGGGACGGAGCCTTGCCGAGCAACACTACGCCGAGCACGGAGAGAAGCCCTTCTACGGTGAGCTCGTGGACTTCATCATCTCCGGGCCAACGCTCGCGCTCGTGGTGGAGGGGGAGTCGGCGATCTCCGTGGTGCGCATGACAATGGGCGCGACGAACCCGACCGGTGCGGCTCCGGGGACGATCCGCGGCGATCTGGCGCTCGCCATGCCGGACAATCTCGTTCACGGCTCGGATTCAGCCCAGTCGGCGGAGCGTGAGATCGAGCTGTGGTTCTCCGCCGATGAGCTGTGTTAGAGCTCATCGCGCTCGCACCCTCGGGCCCGGGAGCTCGCTGCAACGCCTCGCCTCGCGACGTCCTCAGTCGCCCGCGTAACCTCCGGCTACGCGGGCTCCCTGCGTCCTTGCGAGGCTCGCGCTTCGCGGCTGCCGAGCGCGATCTGCTCGCGCAATGAACTCGTCTGAGGACGTCCAGCGTAACGTCGACGTCTGGTCCGGCGACGAGGAGTATCTGGTCGAGTCCGGCCGCCGCGCGTGGGCCCGTGACCACATCCGCTGGGGTATCTGGGGCGTTCCCGAGGGCGAGCTCGGCGTTCTGCCGGAGGTGACCGGCCTCGACGCGGTCGAGCTCGGCTGTGGCACCGCGTACATCTCCGCGCAGCTCGCGCGGCGCGGGGCGCGGGTGGTGGGCGTCGATCCCACGCCGGCCCAGCTCGCACGTGCGCGAGCCTTCCAGCGCGAGTTCAGCCTCGAGTTCCCGCTGATCGAGGCGCCCGGGGAGGCGGTACCGCTTCCCGAGGAGTCCTTCGATCTCGCCGTGTCCGAATACGGCGCGTCCATCTGGTCCGACCCCTACCTCTGGGTGCCGGAGGCCGCGCGCCTGCTGCGGCCGCGAGGGCGCCTGGTCTTCCTCCGGAACTCGACGCTCGTGATCCTGTGCTCTCCCGACGAGGAACGACCTGCCGAGGAGCGGCTCCTGCGGCCCCAGTTCGGTATGCACCGATTCGAGTGGCCGGAAGGCGGGGTCGAGTTCCACCTCTCGCACGGCGACTGGATCCGGCTGCTGCGTTCGAACGGATTCGAGGTCGAGGACCTGATCGAGGTCCAGGCTCCCGAGGACGCGAAGACCCATGAGCATTACGACTTCGTGACCGCGGAGTGGGGGAGGCGCTGGCCGGCGGAGGAGATTTGGAAGGCGAGAAAGCACTTCTCCTAGCATCGACCTCGCCGCAGCGGAAGGCGATTCTCGAGCAGTTGGCGATCCAGTTCGAGGCGATCGCGCCGCGCTATGCGGAATCGTCGGCCGGACTCGATCCGGTCGAGATGGTGAAGGAGCACGCGCGCGGGAAGGCGCGGTCCGTGGCCGATGAGGCCCGAGACCGGCCTGTGCTCGGCGTCGACACGGCGGTCGTGCTCGATGGGCGCGTCTTCGGCAAGCCGGTGGGGGAGGGAGAGGCCGCCGAAATGCTAAGGGCGCTCGGCGGACGCGCGCACGAGGTGGTCTCGGGACTCTGTCTCCTGGGGGAGGGCTTCGAGGTGGTCGGCCACGACGTGACCCGCGTGTTGTTCAGGGCGCTGTCCGAGCGTGCCGTGCAGGCCTATGTCGCGAGCGGGGAGTGGCATGGCCGGGCCGGCGCCTACGCCATCCAAGGTCTCGGCGCGTCGCTCGTGGCGCGCATCGAGGGTGATTACCTCAACGTGGTCGGCCTCCCTGCGGCGCTTCTCGTGCGGCTGCTCGAAGAGCGTTTCCCGGCCGCGTCTCACCTCGGCTAGACAGGCCAGGTCCCGGGGCCAGGCCCCGGGACCTGGCCTGTCAGGGCGATCGGGCCTTCGACGACACCGGGTTGACGAACCTCTCATAGGCAGCCCTTGCGCGCGCGAAATCATGGCTGAACATCTCCAGCCACGAACCGACTGACAAGAAGCGCGGCCTTCTCACCTTGCCGAGCACCGCCCGATAGCTGCTCCAGGGCCACTCTCCGGGATGAGAGCAGAGGCCGGCTCGAACTGGATTGAGAACGACGTAACGGAGCAGCTCCAGCAGATGCACGTCGCTTTCGACGAGGGCGCCTTCGACTCCCGAGGAACATCAGCAGGCCGGCTGGGCCGAGGCCGAGACTGCGCAGCAACTCATCCGGGCCCAGCTGGCACAGGCACAGCAGGCCGAGACTCAGCAGCGTCTCTGGGAGTGGCAGCGGTCCATGATCGAGGCCGAGGAGAAGTGGAAGACTGAAAATCCCCGCGCCCTGGAGAACCTTCCCGTCCTGATGATGTTGCTCGGCCGCTTGGGCGCGAGCGGCAACCTGCCGTCATCGCCGGAGGAGCTTCGAACAATCCTGGACGGCTCCATGCGGGGTATTGACGAGTTGGCCAGCGCGCAGGCGAAAGCCTCCGTCGGGCTGACCTTCAGGACGACATCGCCCGCTGGGACGGCTTCATGCCCGACGGGCCGGTGGCCCCCTTCGATCGCGATGCGTTCGTGGCGGAGAATGCACAGGAGTTCATCAACCCTCGCCGCATCGCGTCGCCTCCAACGCGGGCCGAGCGCGAGGCTTCGGTTCGGGCATCACTCGATCTCGATGAACGGGAGAAGGCCCTGGCGGAAGCGTTCGACCTCCCACTGAGCGAGACGGAGAAAGCCAAGCATGCCGCGCCCAAGACCGCACGCGGCGAGGCCGTCGGTTTTAGGCGTAGGCGCTGATGGCCTCGCCGAGGACATGACCGAGTTCCTCAGCCTGACCTTGGGGCGCCGAGAAGGTTCGCGCCGCTACCTCTTGCCGGAGGATCACCCAAAGCAGATCGCGGTTGATTCGGAGGACTACGAATCCGTTGAGAAAGGCCACGCCACCGCCTCACCCGCGCGGTCGATTACTGGCCGCCCAGGCGGGCCCTGCGCGGCCCCAAATCGCCGCGCCGGGGGCTGGGGTGGACTTGGTTGCACATCGACGCGGCAAACGAACAGGCGATCCCATTTGGGCGTCGCCAAACAAGGAGCACAACATGAAGAAGAAGCAGAAGGGCCCAAAGGTTCACATCAACAAGAAGTCAAAGGGCAAGAGCATGGTCGGCAAGCTGTCAAAGCTCGCGGATCAGGATCGCTTCGGCCGTCAGTGGAAAGTCTGAGATGTTCAACGTCGGCGGCGGTCAGCAAGACCAGAGCGGCGGCGGCTTTCCCTGCCGCCTCCTCTCCCGGGACCTGGTGGTGGCGGCGGGGATGGTGGCAGTAGGGCTTGAGGCTTCTTTCCCCGCGGCGGCTGCCCTCCCGGGCCAGGCTTTTGCGGGTGCGGCGGGTCGTGGCCGTGCGAGGGCGGGCCACTGCCCGGCTTGGGATGCAGCCGGAGTCCGCGCAGGCAGCCCCGGTAGGCGGCCTGGCGCTGGGGCGGCGGGTAGTTGCGGCGCGCGTACAGGCGGGCGAGTCGCTTGAGACTCGAGCTTCTGACGTGGTACTGCCAGGCGATCCCTGCCGGCCCAACGAGCCGGCAGGCCAGGCAGCTGGAGTGATAAGCCTCTGCCTGATCTGCGCGGAACCGATCCGGGGCCGTGCAGGCCCAGGTGCTCTGCCCCGGGGGAGGATCCGCCCGCGCCGTCGGCGCAGCCAGGACGGTTGAGGCCGAGAACGCGAGCGCCGCCGCAACCAGCGGTCGGACGAGAGCGCCGAGGCTGGAATCAGAGAAGCGACGATCATCACGCACACGTAATAGTGTCGTCCGCTCGCACCCCCGCTGTGATCCTCCTCCTGGGGTACCCCAGCCTCACGCGGCGAGGCTGAGGAGATGCTCAAGCAGGTGCTGGAGGACGAGCCCGGCTGGGCCCGGATGCTCAAGGTCGTTGAGGTCGAGCTCGGGTCGGCTTCCGAGAACGAGCGGCCGAGTTTCGCGAGCGGCGTGAATGCGCGTTCGAGCACGCTGGCATTTGGAGGGAGAAAGCGGAATCCTCTCGTGTAGATGCGCGATCTTCCCTCAGGCACCGTCACCTTCCTCTTCACCGACATCGAGGGCTCGACCAGGCTGCTGCACGACTTGGGCGCGGAGGGCTACGAGCAGGCGCTGGCCGAGCATCGCCGCCTCCTGCGCGCAGCCTTTGTCACGCACAAGGGGGTGGAGGTGGACACGCAGGGCGACGCCTTCTTCGTCGCCTTCCCCACCGCCCCGGGGGCGCTGGAGGCTGCGGCCGAAGGGACGCAAGGGCTGGCCGCAGGCCCCATCCGCGTGCGCATGGGCATCCACACGGGCACCCCGCTCCTGGGCGAGGAGGGCTACGTGGGCGTGGACGTGCAGCGCGCGGCACGCATCGCCGCCTGCGGCCACGGCGGGCAGGTGCTGGTCTCGGCCTCCACGGCCGCGCTCACGGGCACGGACGGCCTGCGCGACCTGGGGCGAGCACCGGCTCAAGGACCCTGTCCGCCCTCGAGCGCCTCTACCAGCTGGGCGAGGGCGAGTTCCCGCCGCTCAAGAGCCTCTACCGCACCAACCTGCCCGTCCCGGCGACACCGTTCCTGGGTCGGGAGCACGAGCTCGCCGAGGTACTCGCCCTACTGGAGGGCGCGCGCCTGCTCACCCTGACCGGGCCGGGCGGGACCGGCAAGACCCGGCTCGGCCTGCAGGCTGCCGCCGAGGCCTCGGATCGCTACCCACACGGGGTCTTCTGGGTGCCGCTGGCCCCGCTGCGCGACCCGGCCCTCGTGCTGGAGAGCACAGGGCAGGCGCTGGGGGCCAAGGACGGCCTGGCCGAGCACATCGCCGTCAAGTCGCTGCTGCTGCTCCTGGACAACTTCGAGCACGTCGTCGAGGCCGCAGACGGGCTGGCCGAGCTGCTTCACGCCTGCCCCAACCTGCAGCTGCTCGTCACCAGCCGGGAGCTGCTGCGCCTGCCCGCCGAGCAGGCCTACCCGGTGCCCCCGCTGGAGCCCGAGGACGGAACTGAGCTCTTCCTCACCCGGGCGCAGGCCGTCGAGCCCGGGTTTGCCGCCAGTGCCGCCGTGCCGGAGCTCTGCGCCCGGCTGGAGCAGCTCCCGCTCGCGCTCGAGCTGGCGGCGGCACGCGTGCGCGTGCTCAGCCCCGAGCAGCTGCTCGAACGCCTCTCTGGCCGGCTCGACCTGCTCAAGGCAGGCCGCGGCGTCGATGCCCGCCAGCAGACGCTGCGGGCCACCATCGAGTGGAGCTATGAGCTGCTTGAGCCCGACGAGCAGCTGCTCTTCAGGCGGCTCTCGGTCTTCGCGGGAGGCTGCACCCTCGATGCAGCCGAAGCGGTCTGTGAAGCCGACCTGGACACGCTGCAGTCCCTGGTCGACAAGAGCCTCATCCGCGTCCGGGAAGACACCCGCTTCTGGATGCTGGAGACGATCCGCGAGTACGCGGCCGAGCAGCTCGGGGAATCCGGCGAAGCCGAGGAGCTGCGCCGCCGCCACGCCGAGCACTTCCTGGCCCTGGCCGAGGAGGCGGAGCCGCTGCTGGAGAAGCGTCCGGAGGTATGGGTCGAACGACTCGAGGCCGACAAGGACAACCTCCGAGCCGCGCTCGACTGGCTGGAGGCCTCGGGCGAATCACAGCCTGCCTTGCGGCTGGCAGGAGCGCTTGCGGGTTTCTGGGAAACGAGCTACCTGACGGAGGGCAAGCAACGCCTGGAGACCTTGCTGCCCACAGACGAGCGCCCAACCCCTGCCCGGGCCAAGGCGCTCGCCGGAGCGGCCCGGCTGGCACGCATGAGCGGCGACCCGGCCACGACGAGGCTCCGTGCTGAAGAAGCTCGCGCCTTGTATGTCGAGCTTGGCGATGTGTGGGGAATCGCCGACTCCGAGATCATGCTCGGTCTCGCTGTCGCGGACGAAGGTGATTTCTCGCGGGCGCGACAGCTCTTCGAGGAGAGTGCGGAGCTCTTCCGCGACGCCGGCGACGAGGAGACCGCGTTGTTCCCGACCCGGGCCCTGGGGTGGATGTACGAGGAGCTCGGCGACCGCGAGCGCGCCCGTGCGATCCACGAGCAGAACCTCGGTCGAGCGCGCGCGCTCGGCAACAAGCAAATCGAAGGTCAGAGTCTGTCCGCGCTGGCCTACATGGCACTTCACGATGGGCGGTCTGGGGACGCCATCTCGATGTACACGGACGTCCTGCGCATCGACCGCGACCTTGGTATCAGCCTCCAGACCACGCTGGACCTCACCCGGTTCGCCCGGGCCCTCGCCTTGACCGGCGGGGCAGCTCCAGAAGCCACGCAGCTGCTCTCGTGCGCGGTCGCACGCCGCGAGGAGATCGGGGCGGGTACGCCGCCCCCGTTTCTCGGGAAGATCAACAGAGAGGCGATCGCCGCGATCCACAAGCAGCTCGACGAGGCCGTCTTCGCCGAGGCCTGGGAGTAGGGCCGGGCTCTGACTCTTGACCAGGCAGTCGCGCTCGCCCTCGGCGAAGCGGAGCAAGATGCCTGAGCTCCCCTCCGCACCGTCACCTTCCTCTTCACCGACATCGAGGGCTCGACCAGCGAGCGTGTCCGGGTTTGGTCGATCCCTATAACCCCCCAGACGTCCAGCAGGTAGGGCGACGAGCCTCGCGACGAGGAGCAGCCCGAGCTGGCGATCTGATGTCCGGCGTGCGCGGAGCCGCGAACCTGAGTCAAGGGGCGGCACAGTCAGAGCTGCTGAAGAAGAGCACCGGGTGCAACTCGATCCCGTGCGGCGCGTGACCCGTGGCATGCGGGCGGTCGAAAAAGCCGACGCCGTTGATGGTGGCCTGCCCGTTCAGCGGGTGGAAGGGCTTATCGGAGGAGGGCTGCAGGCCCTTGCAGTCGAGGAATGCGTTGCGGGCATCGCGCATCATCTTCTTCAGCGCCGGCTGCGCCTCGACACAGGCCGGATCGGGAAACTCGACGATCATCGTCAGGGCGTGATCTGAGGGGGCGGCGATGACCAGGTGGATGTCCCGGTCGCCCTTCTTCTTGGTCGGCGTCCCCGGGCGGGGGTCCCAGACCCAGCGCGCCTTGATCAGCGCCGCCTCGACCTCGTAGACGGTCGTCTCCACCGGGCTGATCCGCTGCTCGGTGGACGCACCTGCGGGCTTCTGCTTCGTGCGCAGCGTCTTGACCGAGATGTGCTTGATCTGGCTGGGATCGAGCTTGACCGAGCCTGCTTGCGGGTCTGAGAGCGTCTTGATCTCCCAGCGTTCCTTGCCGTGCAGACGACCGCCGTCCTGGCGCCGGCGGGCTGGCCGGAATCGATGCCCAGTGTGAGACTCGCGGCAGCGAGCGCCGCTGCGGAAAGGGCAAGCACCTTCCCGGGCATCAACGGCGATTCTGACGAAGTCGAAGACTAGTAGCGGCCTTTTCGACCCCCCACCGCGTACCATCGACCAGGAAAGGGGGGCGTCGTGCCGATTCGCGTCTGGCTCTCGGTCGTCGCGCTGGTTGCCGGAACTGGGCTGCTCGCGGCCGCCGGCCTCGCCGGTCCCGCGCAGAAGAAAGGCGGCACACTTCGTCTCAGTTCCGGCCAAATCGACTCCGTCGATCCGGGCCTCGCATACACGCCGCCGACGTGGATGCTCGAGTTCGCCACCTGCGCCAAGCTCTACAACTACCCGGACAAGCCGGCGGCGGAGGGCGCAGTCGTCATGCCGGAAGTGGCGAAGAGCTTCCCCAAGGTCTCCCGGGACGGCAAGACCCAGACGATCGAGCTTAGGCGCAGCTATCGCTTCCACACAGGACAGCGGATCACGGCAACGAACTTCGTCGCCGCTTTCAACCGGGACGCGAACCCGAAGCTGCAGTCGCCGGTCGTTTCGGCCGGCCATCTGAAAGAAATCGTGGGCGCCGATGCGGTGGCCCAGGGCAAGGCCAGGGCCATCTCGGGGGTCAGGGTTCTGGGGCCTTATACGTTGCAGATCCGCACGACGCGGCCACTTCCCGACCTCGTCTCGCGCTTGACCATGCCCTTCTTCTGCCCGATCGCAGCGAACGCGCCACCCCGCGAGATCGACGATCCGCCCGGCTCCGGCCCGTACTACGTCGCTTCCCGTGTTCCAAACCGCCAGGTCGTGCTCGCGCGGAACCGCTTCTACCGAGGTCCCCGGCCGGCCAATGTCGACCGGGTCGTTCTGACGGAGACGATTGGCTCGGAGGCCTGCCGGGTTGCGATCGAGCGGAACGACCTGGACTGGTGCGAGTTCCTTTCCTCGTCGACCCGCAAAGAGGTCGCTGCCAAGTACGGAATTAACACGGGCCGCGTGTTCTTCAACCCGATACTCGGAACGGATTACTTCGCCTTCAACCACGACCGCCCGGCCTTCAAGGGCCGGGGCCAGATTCCGCTTAAGCAGGCGATCAACTGGGCGATCGATCGGCCAGCTCTCGCCCGAGCGGCAGGCTATCTCCAGACAAAGCGGACCGACCAGATCCTGCCTCCGGCGATGGCTCGGAACGCCAGCATCTACCCGCACGGAGGCGTGACCGAGGCGAGCCTGGCCAGGGCGAGGGCGCTGCTCGCCAAGGCGCGATTCAAGCCCGAGAGGCTCGTGCTTTACACGTCCAACTCAACGTTCGGCTCCACCATCGCGCAGATCTTCCAGTTCAACCTGAGGCGGCTCGGCATCGACGTCGAGATCAAGTACTTCTCCATATTCACCTTGTTCGAGAAGGCCGGCACCCGCGGCGAGCCCTTCGACGTCTCGTTCGGTGCGTGGCTCGTCGACTACGCCGACCCGATCTCGTACTTCGGCGCACTCCTTGACGGCAACAACCTGAAGCCCACCGGGAACCACAACATCGCTTACTTCGACCGGCCGCGGTGGAACCGCGAGATCGAGCGCATCGAGCGCCTCAGCGGCGAAAAGCGCCGCCGAGCGTGGGCCAAGCTCGACGTGGAGATGATGCGCGACGACCCGCCCTGGGCCCCGTTCGTGAACCCCACCAAGCTCGACTTCGTCTCGGAGAGCTTCGGCTGCTTCGTCTTCCAGCCGGTGATCGGGCGCCCGGACCTCGCTGCCGCCTGCAAGAAGTAGACGCCGGCTCGGCTCTGGCTTGGGCGATTACGAGCTGGGCGGCAAGCCTTCCTGCAGCGCGAGGAAACGCGAGGAACCCCACCCAAGGGCCTGCTTGCTCCAGCAAGCCGAGTCGTCGCGGCCGGGAGGGCTCTGACACTCAAGGTCAGCGAAAGGAGTAGCAGCATTGAACGCTCTGTTCGATACCCAGCGCGGCGAGTGGCGGGACGTCGACCCTCGCCCCGCAAAGGTCCTACGCCGCAAAACCTCGCCGTCACCCCCGGGCGCCAAGGTGCACCGGGTCGTCACCCACGAGGACGGCCGCGCCGAGATCCCGACTCTGCCCGTCAGCGAAGAGAAGCTCATGCTCCACGCCAAGCGCTACGGGCTGGCCGGCATCGCCGAAGTGGCGAAGGCGGAAGGCATCAACCTCTCCAGCAAGGCCGGGCCGGACAAGGACATCACCGTGCGGACGAAGCGGCTCAAGCGCCGTCGCCGGACGGACGCATCCCTCCGCCATGACGTGCTGGAGCTCCACCGCAGAGGGCGCATGGAGGCCGCGATCGCTGACGTTGTGAACATCTCCGAGCGGCGGGTGCGGGAGATCCTCGCTTCGGCGCAGGCAGCCTAGGTGCTGGACTCGCGCTAATCGACACAAACACTGCATGGATAAAGGGTTTGCGGGGACGAAAAAGGCGAAGACGACGAGTAGGTTGTCCCCGGCCTATTTGTTGCGAAACGGCCGTCCCAAAAAGGACGACCTAAACGAATCTCATAGGCTCTCCGCCATGGAGTTACTGGCGCTTATCTGGGCACGAGCCGTTGCGCCATTCCTCCGCGCGGCGAGATGGGCCGGAAAGTGGTGGTTCTTGTTACGCGAGCGACGCCGAAAGGTTCTGTCCTCGGCAGCGGTGATCGCTGCGGAGTTGGACTACAACGCGGATGTCATCCTCGATGCTGCGGCCGGAAAATCGTGCGCTTCGACAGGACGAGATCACATGGATGAGTGGAAGGCGCATCAGTGGGAGTTGCACGCTTTTGCCAAGGCGGGACACAAGGATTTGTGGGAGGAGGTAGTGCCGGCCTACCAAACGCTGCAAAGGACAAAGGATCGCGGATTGACCCCGCCATCGGGCGAATGGCTAAAGGGACTTGGCGCGGCGTCTTCGGGATGCGCGCTACTAGCCTCCCGGCGGGCGGTGTTCGCGAAGTAAAGCGCCTACCAGCGTTCGGCTCGCCTCCCGCCCCGCACGCCCTCTGCCCGCGAGGCATAGCTCGACCGGAGCTATCCTTCCCTTACAGGGAGCCGGCCTCTGCGGGCCGGGGGTTGTCCTCTCCCTCTCCCCGAGCCCGCCGTGCTCACCAACCCGGCTCCCTGGTTTTGGGCCAGAGCTTGCCCCATGTGGCAACGAATTTCAAGCGTTCGCCGCACCCATACTTCGCGTGACCCACGAAATGTGTGCAGACGACCCCGCTAGGGGTCGACGACGAGCGTGGCCCGCACGTCGCCTTCCTGGCCGTGCTCCTCGCCGTACGTCTTGTGGAATCTGCGCCGCCGTATTAACCTCACGCCACAAGCCCCTTCGATGCGGCGGAAGGAGGTGAGCCCTTTATGAGCAAGCTGCGACGCGTGATCGCGGTCGCGTTACTCGGCCTCGTGCTCAGCATCTTGACGGTCGCCGTCTTGGCACCGTCAGCAAGCGCTGACCCGAACTGCAGGCCGGGACAGAACTCGAACCCGCAGCCGGGCTTCAAGCCAGGCGGCTGCAAGTAGTAGAGGGCTCAGCGGCCCGAAGGTAAGCGCCGTTGGGGGGCTTTCGCCCGAGCTGCGCCTGTTCCTACCTCCAGGGCGAGGGGCGGCCTTTCCGGGCCGCCCCATCGTCCCAGGCGCCTCGCGAGTGTCAGCGCACCCGGTCGCCGCCGCAACGCGCTCGAACTCGACGAGCACGAGCACGGGGCGGCCTTCCGGTAGGTGCACGGTGTCGCCCTCGCGGACGTTTCGGGACGGCGTAGCTGACGAATGGCGAGCTCGGAGCCGGCGGTGTCGATGAGTCGGAAACGGAAGCCAGCCACAATGCTCGGCCCATGCTCGACTGGACCGACACGTTGTACGTTTTGGGTGGCCCCCGGGCCGGCGGGTCCCAGTTTCGCCCGGCCCGGGGTGCCCTAGTTCGGGGAGAGAAGGAGTCCATTATGGCTAGCGGGCGGATTGAAAGTCCACAGGTGCACTCTGAGATGCCACCTTGGCAGGGGCCACAGGGTGTCTTAGGCTCGGCCTAACATCATCGCGCCTGGGGGCTTCGTGGCGCAGAGAGGAGACCACAAAGATGTCTCCCGCGCCGGAGTGTCCCTGCGGTGGGAATTGGTGTGACCGTGACGGCGACGACCCGTGTCCGGTCGGTAGGTCCAAGCGCATGTTCGACCGGAGCCGCCACGTCGCCGCTGAGACCCGCCTTCTTTACGAGCGTATATGTGGACCGTCTGATCCGCCCCGGCGGCATCTACGGCTCGTGCGGGACGACGACCCTAACGACGTTCCTCAAACGCCACCCGATCCTCAACCGGCCGCCTCCCTGGGGCAACTACTACCTTGGCCAGGATCGCGGACACGAAGTCGCGGCGCGTCGGGATAGGCCAGGTCGGGAAGGCTTCTGCTAGCTCGCTTGCGGGCAGCAGGCGGCCCGCCTCAGCGTCCGTGTGGTCGATGACGAAGGCGCTCAGGGCATCGAGCGCCTCGTCTCGCGCTTGCTCGCGTACCTTCAACCCGGCGGCATACGTCTCCGCGCCCATGCCGGCAGCCGACACGGCCGTCAGGTAGGTACTGAGCTCTTCCTCGGCCGCCGCGAGTGCGACCTCTGCATCGTGGCGCTCGTTCCCCCGCTCGGGGAGTACCTCGGCCATCGAGTGCGACAGCACGTAGCGGGTGACGTGGGCTTCGAGCTTCTCGGCCCCGATCGTGGTCGGATGCGAGCAGCCAGCGACGCTGCGCCGATCGTTGCGGCAACGGTAGTTGCGGACGCCGCCGTAGCCGGTGTCGGCGACCATCCGTTGTCCGCAGGTGCCGCAGTAGACGAGGCCGGCGAGCAGCTGTCCCTCGCCCCTCATGGCCGGCCGCTCGCCTTTGCGGCGGTTGGCGGCTTGCCACTCGGCGGGAGTGACGATCGGCGTGTGGGCCTCCGGTTGACGATGGTGCCTCCCGCTCGTGCCTCGCCCAGGTAGACGCGGTTGGTGCAGATCACGCGAGCGTTGCCCGGTGTCCATTGGCCACCTTTGAACGTGGGCACGCCCTCGGCGTTCAAGTAGTCGGCGCAGGCTTGCCAGGAGGCACCGCGCGCCCGGCGGAGGAAAATCTCTTTAACGTGGGGGGCAGTCAGGCGATCGACTTCGAGGCGACTGTCGCCGTTGCGGCGATAGCCAACAGGAACCCGAGTCGAGATATGCACGCCCCGGGCGACCGCGCGCTTCTGAGCGTCGGCCCAGGACTCGCGGATGCGGCGCAACTCGAATTGCGCCAGTTGGAGCATGATCCCAAGCACCAACTCCCCGGTGGCAGTCGAGGTGTCGAAGTCCCCCTCGGCCGTGAGCACGACGCCGCCGAGCTCGTCAATGCGTTCGAGTGTGGCCAGCGCGCCTGCCACGGTGCGGGCGAAGCGGTCGAGGCGGGCGACAAGCAGACCGCCAGAGACGCCCTGCTCGATTCGCTCCAGCGCGAGGTCGAGTTGCGGGCGGCTCATCTTTCCGCCGGTCTGGTCGAGGTCCGTCAGAACCTCGCCGACGGCAAGCCCTCTCGCCTTGGCGAGGGCACGACAGCGCTCCTCCTGAACCTCGGGTGATGCGAAGGAATCGCCCTCGCGCCCGGCAACCCGGCTGACCCTGACGTAGATGTCTAGCGGACGCCTGACCTTCTTCGGACTCATGGCTCTCCTCTTGCTTGACTGGACACGTGGTAGTGATTCGGCATCAAGCAGTACGCGAGGCAGCGCCACCCGCGCGCCTTGGTCAGTTGAGCGACGAGGGACAGAAAGAACCTGCGATCTCGATCGTCGCAAAAGATGTCCGAGCGGCGAACTCCTCGGGTGTCACATGGAAGATCCCACCAGCGACCTGCTGGCCTGGGCCACGCGGCATGATCTGGAATCTACGGTGGGCGCCGAGGCCACGAAAGTCGCCGTTTACAACTTCGTCGACCTTTGTTCGTCTTTTGCGACACGTCGAGGGGTCAGGCCCCCGGAAGGGATGGACCCGCGGTGGCGCCCGCAATAACGCCCGCCTGCCACCGGGACGACCCGCTGCACGGTGGCGGGTACACTCGAACCCGCTCCGATGGGCTTCTTCGACACGATCACCGGCTTCGGTGGCCGCGACATGGCCGTCGATCTCGGCACCGCTAACACCCTCGTCTACGTCAGGGGTCGCGGGATCGTGCTCTCCGAGCCTTCGGTGGTCGCCATCGACCAGCGAACCGGCGAGGTTCACGCGGTCGGAGTCGAGGCGAAGCGAATGCTCGGGAGGACGCCGGGCACGATCCAGGCCATCCGACCGCTCAAGGACGGCGTCATCGCCGACTTCGACGTCACGGAGCAGATGCTCCGGCACTTCATCCAGAAGGTGCACCAGCACCGCTTCGCCCACCCTCGGGTGGTCGTCTGCGTCCCTTCTGGCGTCACCGGAGTCGAGCGGCGCGCCGTCGAGGAGGCGACGCTCTCCGCTGGCGCGCGCCAGGCCTACCTGATCGAGGAGCCCATGGCAGCCGCCATCGGAGCGGGCCTGCCGATCGCCGAGCCGGCGGGGAACATGATCGTCGACGTCGGTGGAGGGACGAGCGAGGTGGCCGTGATCTCCCTGGGAGGGATCGTCTGCTCCCAGAGCCTCCGCGTCGGCGGCGACGAGATGGACGAGGCGATCGTGAACTACGTCAAGCGCGAGTACAAGCTGCTCATCGGCACGCAGACGGCCGAGGAGATCAAGCTCGAGATCGGCTCCGCCTGGGGGATGCAGGAGGAGGTCCAGGCCGAAGTCCGCGGGCGCGACATGCTCACAGGCCTTCCGAAGACGATCATCCTCTCCTCCGAGGAGGTCCGGCACGCGCTCGAGGAGCCGGTCGGGCAGATCATCGACGCGATCAAGCAGACGCTCGACAAGACGCCCCCCGAGCTCGCGGCGGACATCATGGACCGCGGCGTCGTGCTGGCCGGCGGCGGCGCGCTGCTGCACGGCCTGGACGAGCGGCTCCGCCACGAGACGCAGATGCCCGTCCACCTCGCCGAGTCTCCCCTCACCTGCGTGGCCGTCGGTTCGGGCCGAAGCCTCGAGGAGTTCGAGGTGATCCACCGGACGCAGAAGGGCAACCGCGGCTGGCGGGGCTCGAACCACCGCCCGTAGCGCAACCCTCTCTGGAGCCTCGCCTACACTAAGGCACTCGTGCCTCGCAATCGCTCAGCACGGGTGGCGACGCTCGGCTCCACCCAGGGGCGCTCGCAGGCCCCCGTCTCGCCGTCTCGCACACGCTCGGGGAGCGTGCTGCGCCGGCGGATCGTCGTCGTCGCCCTCGTGGTCGTCTCGCTCGCGCTCGTCAGCGTCTACTTCCGGGAGTCCCCGAGTGGCGGGCTGCACAGGATGCAAAGCGGCCTCGCGAGCGGCCTGCGTCCCTTCGAGGTGGCCGCCGAGCGCGTGGCGAGGCCGTTCCGCGACGCCGCGAGCTGGATCAGCGGGCTTACGAGCGCGAAGTCGGAGAACAAGAGGCTTCGCCGGGAGGTCGACGACCTCCGCCAGAAAGTGATCCAGAGCCGGACCGCCTCGCGCGAGAACGAGCAACTCCGAAGGTTGCTCAGCTTTCGAGACGGCCCGCGCTTCCCGACGGACTACCGCGGGGTCGCCGTCCGCGTGATCGGGCGGCCCTCGGGCCAGTTCGAGCAACAGGTCGTGGTCGCTGCCGGCTCGAACGCGGGCATCCGGCTGCACGACCCGGTCGTCACGGCCGACGGCCTGGTCGGACAGGTGACCAAGGTCGCGCGCAGGGTCGCGGTCATCCAGCTGTTGACCGACGAGCAAGCGGCCGCCTCGGCCGTCGACCTTCGTACGGCTGCGGACGGCATCGTCCGCCACGGCTCCTCGTCCGGCTCGTCGCTGATCCTCGATCGCGTCACGAAGGACCAGGTGGTCGAGCGGGGCGACATGATCATCACCGCCGGCTGGCGCTCACGCGGGCTGACGTCGATCTACCCCCGCGGTATCCCGATCGGTCGCGTGACGAGCGTTGGCCAGCTCGACACCGATCTCTACAAGCAGATCGAGGTCCAGCCGCTGGTCGAGTTCGACGCGCTGGACGCGGTGCTCGTTCTCGTCAGGCAGCGGATCGGCAGCTGACGTGGGATTCGACGGGGTCAAGGCAGCGCTGATCGTCTTCCTGGCGGCGATCCTGCAGGTCTCGGTCTTCTCGTCCGTTACCATCGTCGGCGGGACTCCGGACATCCTGTTCGTGGCGCTGGTCTCCGTCGCGCTGCTGCGGGGCTCGATCGCCGGCTCTGCCTGCGGCTTCCTCGGCGGGCTCCTCGTGGACACCGCAACCCTCGGCACGCTGGGCTTCACCTCGCTCCTCTACACCATCGTCGGCTACTGGGTCGGTCGCTACGGAGAGACGACCGGGCGGGATCGCGCCCACGCTCCCTTCCTCGCCGTCGCAGTCGTCACCGTGCTCTACGCGATCGGAGCGCTCGCGCTGCACTTCGTGCTCGGCGATCCTGCGCCCGCGCGGGCGGTCCTGGTCGACACGCTCTTTCAGGACCTCGCGCTCAACCTGCTGGTGACCATCCCGGTCTACGCGCTCATGCGCCGGATCTTGAGGCCCAGCGAGCGCACCGAGCGGTTCGAGGGGGTGCGAGCGCTTGGCTAGCACCGGCAGGAGGGCGGGACTCCCGGGATTCTTGCCGCCCGATCCAAGGGTCGAGGAGCCCTATCTCCTTACCCCGCGCACGGCGCTGCGGGTGGCGATCCTCGGTGCGGTCGCGCTCGTCGTCTTCGGGATCCTCTTCCTGCGTCTGTGGTCGCTGCAGATCCTCTCGAGCTCCCACTACCTGAACGAGGCGCTGAACAACCAGATCCGGACGCTCCGAATCGAGGCTCCCCGCGGATCGATCCTGGACCGGAACGGCCATGTCCTGGTCACGAACGTCGCCGGCACGGCGGTCGATCTGTCGCCCACGGACCTGCCCAAGGGAGCCGGGCGGGACACCGAGCTGCGCCGGCTCTCACAGATCCTGCACGTGCCGCTCGCCCGCATCAAGGCGGAGATCCGCAAGCGCTCGAACGATCCGCTCGAGCCGATCACGCTCAAGCGAGGCGTGCACCGGGACCAGGTCGATTACCTCTATGAGCACTCGACCCAGTTCCAGGGCGTCCGTATCCGCCAGACGTACTTCCGCTCCTACAACGCCGAGGCGGCCGCGGCGCAGCTGCTCGGCCATGTGGGGCAGATCTCTCCCACCCAGCTGAAGAAGCTGCGCAAGAAGGGCTACGCCGCCCAAGACCGCATCGGACAGTCGGGCGTCGAGGCCGCCTACGACGAGTACCTCCGGGGCACGCCGGGTGAGGCCCAGGTCCACGTCGATTCGCTCGGCCGCTTCAAGAGCCGGACGCCGACGCGGCAGCCCGGCGCCGGGTACTCCATCCGGTTGACGATCGACATCGGTCTACAGCGCGCGGCAGAGCGCGCGCTCGCCTACGGCATCCACCTCGCACACCTCGACCAGCACTGGGCGGCGAACGGGGGGGCGATCGTGGCGCTGGACCCCAACACCGGCGAGGTGCTGGCGATGGCCTCGTCGCCGACCTACAGGCCGAGCGTGTACTCGGGCAAGATCGACCCGGAGAAGCTCCGGCCGCTGCTCGACCAGAAGGCGGCCGAGAGCGCCAACTTCCCCGGCCTCGACCGTGCCATCGACGTCGCTTACCCGCCTGGATCCACGTTCAAGCCGGTCACCGCGCTGGCTGCCCTGGAGGAGCACCTCGTCCTGCCCTACCAGACCCTGCCCTGCACTGGCACGTACTCGGTCCCGAGCGAGTTCGGCGGGCCGCCGACGATCTTCAAGAACTGGGACCCCTACGTCAACCAGCAGATGGCTATGCCGGTTGCTCTGGCCGCCTCGTGCGACACGTTCTTCTACCACCTCGGCTATCAGTTCTACGGGCTGCCCGAGTCGCGGGGGCACCCGCTTCAGAACTGGGCCAGCCGCTTCGGATTCGGCGCTCGGACCGGCATCGACGTCGGCCCCGAGACCGCCGGTCTCCTGCCGACCCCGGAGTGGCGCGAGGCCACCTTCACCAAGGAGACGGACCCGTGCTGCTGGCAGCAGGACCGGCTCTGGAAGACGGGCGACTCGGTCCAGCTCGCCATTGGGCAGAAGGACCTGCTCGTCACGCCGATGCAGATGGCCCGCTTCTACGCCGTGATCGCCAACGGCGGCAAGCTCGTCACTCCGCACGTCGTCGCCGACGTCGAGCAGCCGGGCCCGAACGGCCAGCTACCGACAGTCCTGAAGGCGTTCCCGCCCAAGGTGCCGCTGGCGAGCGGCGTCGATCCCTCGGCGCTTGCCGTCGTCCGTGACGGCATCTACCAGGCGACGCACGAGTCGTATGGAACCTCCTCGGGCGTCTTCGCCTCCTTCCCGGTGCCGGTCGCCGGCAAGACGGGGACGGCCGAGAAGGTCGTCCAGCTTCCCGGCTATCCGGACGGTAAGACCGAGGACCAGTCGTGGTGGTGCGGATACGCGCCGGCCGACGCGCCGAAGATCGTCGTCTGCGCCGTGATCGAGAACGGAGGGCACGGGGGCACTGCCGCGGCCCCCGCGGCGCTCAAGGTCTTCGAGCAGTACTTCCACACGCGCGCCGTGCAACTGGGAGCGATTCACTCCGACTGATGGCCATCGACATCCTCGCTCCCCGAGCTCCCGCCAGCGGCGCGCGCGCCGCCGAGTCCGTGCGTGGTCTCGAGCTCGTACGGCGGCTCGACTTCGTGCTGGTCGGAGCCGTCCTCGGCCTGGTCGCCTACGGCCTGTGGGCGATCGCCGGGATCACCAAGCACGACGTGCCCGACAACCCGAACTACTACCTCGTTCGTCAGGGCGTGTTCGCGGCCGTCGGCCTCGCGCTGATGGTGGCCGCGATCCTCGTCGATCCCGACGTCTACCGGCGCAACAAGAAGGCGATCTACACCGCCACCATCGGCCTCATGTTGTTGGTCTTCCTCGCGGGAGGCGTCGCGCGCGGATCGAAGCGCTGGATCGACGTCTCCTTCTTCCGCTTCCAGCCTTCCGAGTTCGGCAAGCTGCTGCTCGTCCTCTTCCTCGCGGCCTTCCTCGCCGACCGTGGCCGGCGGATCAACCAGGTGGCGACGCCGCTCGCCGGCGTCGCGCTGGCCTCGGTCCTGATCGTCCTCGTCTTCGCCCAGCCGGACATCGGCAGCGGGCTCGTCTACTCGGCCGCGCTGGCCGCCGCCCTGTTCATCGCCGGCACCCGCTGGCTCCACCTGGCCGTGCTGGCCGCGGTCGCGGTGCTCGGCGCGCTGGCGGTGCTGTGGATCCTCCCCAGCTCCGGCGTGCAGGTCCTGAAGCCGTACCAGCAAGACCGTCTGATCAGCTTCACGCACCCCAGCGACGATCCGCAGGGCGCGACCTATAACGTCAACCAGTCGAAGACCGCGGTTGGAGCTGGGGGTTTCGACGGGCGCGGCGTCTCGGGAGCCACCCAGACGAATCTCCACTATCTGCCGGAGCATGCGACCGACTTCGCCTTTGCCTCCCTCGCCGAGGAACGAGGGTTCGTCGGCGCCGCCTTCCTGCTCATGCTCTACCTGCTTGTCGTCTGGCGGGGGCTGAAGATCGTCACGATCGCGCCGAGCGCCTTCACCGCGATCGCGGCCGGTGGGATCGTGGCCGCGTTCCTGTTCCAGGTGTTCGTCAACGTCGGCATGTCGATTGGGATCGCACCCGTCACGGGCATCCCGCTGCCGCTCGTGAGCGTCGGCGGGTCGGCGATTGTGGCGAACCTCGCCGCAATGGGCGTTCTGCTCTCGATTCACGCCCGCGGGCGGCTGCGGCGCTGAGCAGAGGCCGGCGGGTGGCAGCGAAGCTCCCGGCCCCGCCGGCCGCCGTGCTCAGGGTGATCCGCGAGCTGCAGGCCTCGGCGCGGGAAGAACGGCCGCTCGTCGTCGCCGGTGCGCCCGAGCTCGCGTCCGTGCTCCGGCGCGAGCTGGCGCGCGGCGGTGTCGCGGAAGCAGTCCGGGAGCAGGGGCCCCTCGACGGCGCGGCTGCGCTCGTCTACGTCCTCGCCGGAGCGGTGGACGACGAGGACCGGCAGATACTGCGCGCCGCCGAGCAGGCTCGCCTGCCAACGGTGTGCGTGGTCGCCGGCCCGCTCGGCTCCGGCACTCCGGACCTTCCGTTCGTCCTGGCCGAGAACGTCATCCGGGTGCGGAGTGGTGCGGGCTTCCCGCTCGAGGAGATCGCGCGTACTCTCGCCCGCACGCTGGGAGAGGGAGCCACGCCTCTCGCCGCCAGGCTGCCGGTACTGCGCCGGCCCGTCTGCCACGAGCTGATCCGGCGCGCCGCCCGCCAGAATGCGTTCGTCGGCGCGGCAGTCTGGATCCGCGGGGCCGATCTCCCGGTGCTGACGCTCAACCAGATCCGCCTGGTGCTGCGGATCGCCGACGCGCACGGCTTCGAGGTCACCGCCGAGCGGGTGCCCGAGCTGCTGGCAGTGATCGGGAGCGGCCTCGGCTTCCGGGCGCTGGCTAGGCGGACGGCGCTGGCGGTGCCGGTCGCGGGTTGGGCGGTGAGGAGCCTGATCGCCTACGCGGGGACGCGCGCCCTCGGCGAGGCGGCGCTCCGCTATTTCGAGCGGCGCGTACCCGTCACGCGAGTGGCTGGAGCTCGGGCCCGTCTCTGAGCGACAGACGGAAACGCTCTAGGGGACAGACTGAAGTCTGTCCCGCGCGGCCAGGGGCCAGACCATCTAGGTCTGGCCCCTGGCCGCGAAAACGCGTCGGACGGAGCGGGCCGCGTTCAGCGTCCGAGCGAACCCGACGAAGGGCGCGCAGTGGATGATCGTCTCCACGATCTCGTCCGGTTGAACCCCCACGTTGAGCGCGATGCCGATGTGGTACTCCAGCTGCGGCTCAGCGCCACCAAGTGCCGTGAGGGCGGCGATCGCGATCAGCTGCCGCTCGCGGTCGCCGAGCCCGGGACGCGAGTACACGTCGCCGTAGCCGAACTCCACCACGTAGCGCCCCAGATCGGGCGCGACATCCCGCAGGCCCTCGATCACGCGTTCCCCCTGCTCTCCGGCCAGTTCCTGCAGGCGCCGCCACCCGCGCTCGTACCGATCGTCACTCATCGCCACCCCCTTACTGTCCGGCGCAGGTCCTACCATCGCGCCGGTGATAGACGGCGAGGAGGCGATGGATCCCATGCAGGAAGCCGAGGAGCTGCTGGAGATGGAAGAGGCCGACGCTTGGTTCGAGTATCTCGAGGCGACGCGCACGGCAGCCAGTCATGAGCGCCGCTACCGCGAGCTGGAGCCGTGGGCGTGGGCGCGACTGAACCAACGCCTGAAGGCGATCCGCGCCAGGCGGGCCAGGCTCCGCCCCGCGGCGGCCTAAGAACTCGTTTTTGAAACGAGTTCTTAGGCTGAGCACGGCAGACCGCCGCCGCTGCTACCCTCATCCTTGAGGCATCCATGCCGTCCTTTTCCGACACCTGGGCGCTGCGCGCGCCGCACTCCCGTTCCAACGGCAGTGGCCGTGCGCGCGCCTACCGATACGAAGGAGATTCCATTTGCCCCTGCGTTGGTTCCGACGCCAGCAATCTGCCGAGGAGCAGGCGCCCGAGCAGGCAGCCGCTCCCGACCAGCCCGAAACACCTGAACTTCCTCCAGTAACAGACGAGGCGCCGGTCGAGGGAGAAGCCCCGGCCGCCAAGCGCCGCCGGCGGCGCGGAAGCCGCGGCGGGCGTGGGCGCAAGCGCAAGCCGACTGCAGCCCAGGCAGGCGAGGAGCGCGGCCGTGAGGAGCCGGCCGAGCCGGCGACGGCCGAGCCGGCGCCGAAGGAGAAGGCGAAGTCTGCTGCCAGGCCGCGGCGTGCTCCTCGCCGCCGTCAGCCGGCCCGGCGACCGCCGCTCCCGGCCGCCAAGCGCGAGCTGCTCGTCTCGGTCGGCGTTGCCGAGCAACGCGTCGCGGTACTCGAGGACGATCGTGTCGCTGAGGTCTACCTCGAGCGCCCCGAGCGCCGCTCGATCGCCGGGAACATCTACCTCGGCGTCGTCGACAACGTCCTGCCGGGCATGGAGGCGGCCTTCGTCGAGGTCGGGCTCGAGAAGAACGGCTTCCTCTACGTCGACGAGATCGTGGGCCCGGAGCTCGAGGGCCGCCGGCACGGGAAGCGCATTCAGGACCTGATCAGCCGTGGCGAGCAGATCCTCGTCCAGGCCGTCAAGGACCCGATGAAGACGAAGGGTGCGCGCCTGACGACCGAGATCTCGCTTCCCGGCCGCTTCGTCGTGTACGTCCCCCAGGGCGAAGGCGTGGGCGTGTCTCGCCGGCTCGAGGAGGAAGAACGCATCCGCCTGCGCGACATCCTCAAGGCGCTCAAGCTGCCCAAGGGCGGCGTGATCGTGCGCACGGCCGCAGAGGGAGCATCCGCCGAGGACATCGAGCGCGACGTGATCTTTCTCGAGAAGCTCTGGAAGGAGATCCAGAAGCGATCGGGCCAGCTCGACGCGCCGGCGCTCGTCTACCAGGAAGCAGAGCTTCCCCTGCGCGTCGTCCGCGACCTCTTCGCGGGTGACTTCGAGCGCGCCGTCGTCGACGACGAGCGTGCGTTCAAGCGCATCGTCGGCTACCTCAGGAAAACGTCGCCCCACATGGCCGAGCGCGTCGTCCGCTACCGCGAGAAGCCGCCGCTCTTCGAGGCCCACGGCGTGGAGGCCGAGATCCGCTCGACGCTGAGCCGGCGGGTCGATCTGCCCTCCGGCGGCTACCTCGTCTTCGACTACGCCGAGGCGTTCACGGTCATCGACGTGAACACGGGCCGCTTCGTCGGCTCACGCTCGCGATCGTCCACCGCGCGGCTCGAGGACACGATTACCAAGAACAACCTCGAGGCCGTGAAGGAGGTGGTTCGTCAGCTGCGCCTGCGCGACATCGGCGGGATCATCGTCATCGACTTCATCGACATGGCGAATCCCAAGAACCGCGGGACGGTGGAGGAGGCGCTGAAGACGGAGCTCGAGCGCGACCGCACAAAGACGTACGTCGTCGAGATCTCCCCGCTCGGCCTGGTCGAGATGACCCGCCAGAACGTCACCGACGGGCCACGCGAGATCTTGACCACGCGCTGCCCCACCTGCGAGGGGGACGGGATCGTGGTCTCGGAGGCCTCGGCCGCTGTGGACGTCGAGCGCCGCCTGCGGGCCTTGGCCGCCGGAAAGCCGCGGACGAAGGCCTTCCGCGTGGAGTTGAACTCGCGCGTCGGAGAGCTCCTGGTGGGTCCGGGGGCCTCCCGGCTCGCCGAGATCGAGGCGGTCACGCGCCGGCGCTTCTTCGTTGACGAGCGCGACGATGCGCCCGTCAGCCACTTCGTCGTCGTCGCCGAAGGGCCCCTCGAGAAGGTGGCCCCACAGACCCCGGTGGACGAGGGGGCGGAGCTCGACATCAAGCTCGTCGAGGTCGGCCTGTACGACCCCGAGGCCGGCGTGGCGAAGCTGGACGGATACAGAATCGCAGTCGGCGGTGCTGCGAAGCTCGTGGGCAAGAAGGTGAAGGCTCGAATCGAGCGAGCGCAGGAGGGCCGCGCGTACGCCAGCCTCGTCGCTCCGGGAGCGGCCGCGAAGCCCGGTCCGATCACGGCCGAGAGTCTCGCCGAGAAGCCGACCCGCGCACCGCGCGGGAAGAAGGATGAGAAGCCGCAGGTGCAGGAGGCACAGGTCGAGGAACCGACCGCGGAGAAGCCGACCGTGGACGAGTTGGCCTTGGACGAGCCGGTCGTCGAGGAGCCGACTGGCGAGCAACCAGCAACGGTCGAGGCCGAGGCGGCAGACGAGGAGCCGGGCGAGCAGGAGCCCAAGCGCAAGCGCACGCGTCGCGGGACTCGCGGTGGTCGACGGCGCAAGAAGCCGGCAGCCGTCTCGACTCCAGAAGGAGTGAACGGGCCGATCGAGCCCGAGACCGCGAAGGCGGCCGTCCCACGTATCCACGTCCCGGACGCCGACCTCGGCGAGGAGAAGCCGGACGGCGACGGGACCGAGCCCAAGCCCAGGCGCAAGCGCACCAGGCGCGGCAGTCGCGGCGGGCGCGGCCGCAAGAAGACGACGGCCACTGCGTCGACAGAAGGAGCGCCCTCCTCGGAGTCCTAGACGGGCCGAGGGCGCCGCTCGCGCCTGAACCAGCCCAGCTCGATCGCGACCGCAAAGGCAAGGATCGCGAGCCAGCCCCAGGTCAGGCCCGGCAGCAGGACGCTCGGCGCCTTCCAGCCGACGGTGCCGCGCTTCCAGAGCTGCTCCACCTCGAAGTCCTGGAACGCGTTGGCGAGCCCGTAGGCGAGCGCGAGCGCGAGCACCATCGAGGCGCAGGCCGTCAGGAGCCGGTGCTGGAAGGCGGGCAGCGCCCGGCTGAGGGCGAGGCCGGCGAGTGCGAACAGCACGCCGTCGAGCCCGTGGTGGTGGCCGAGATGGACGGCTGCCAGATTCTCGCCCTTGGGGATCTCGTCGGCGTAGATCGGGTCGGGCGCGTAGAAGCCGACTGCGGCGAAGAGCCAGGGAACGGCGATCAGCGCCAGGACGCAGGCCAGGACGATGCGCAACGGATCCCCGGCGGCGCGGGGCGTCGGCGCGAGGCTTTCGCGCCGGACTGCGAGAGCCGTGAGAGTCGCGACGATGACGACGCCGAGCGCCGGGACGGCGTTGATCGGCCTCGCATCGAGATCCTTCTGGTGGACGACGAACGCGGTGAGGACGCACATGGGCACCGCTGCCAGCGCCGCCGCGTACACGATCCGCCGCCATCCGACCAGCGCGTTCAGCGCCACGGCGAGGAGGCCGAGCGCGATCAGCGCAATGGGGAAGTTGAGGTCGACGAGCGCACGCCCGAAGCCGCCGCGCACGCCGCCGACGCTCGTGTGGTACAGCTCACGGGGCGGGAGCCGCGAGTACGTGACCAGAGTCGAGAGCGCCTCGACGAGCAGGAGGGTCCACACGGCGAGTGACTCGCGAAGGCCCGGGGCGCGGTTCGGCGGGGCCGTTTTCGCTAGACTTGAGGCCGCTCGCGGGCTTTTGCCCGCGTTTTCCTCGTAAGAACCGATGGCCAACTACGCGATCATTTCACTCGGCGGCAAGCAGTACCGCGTGCGGGAAGGCGAGCGCCTCCTCGTCGACAGGCTGCCCTACGCCGAGGACAAGACGTTTCACCCCCGTGTCCTCCTGGCCGGGGGCAACGGTGAGGCGGAGCTCGCTCCCAAGGGAGTGGAGGTGACGGCAAAGGTCGTCGGACACGTGCTGGGGAAGAAGATTCGCATTGGCAAGCACCGGCCGAAGACCGGCTACCATCGCCAGAACGGCTTCCGCAGCCGCCTGTCGCAGATCGAGATCCAGAAGATCGCAGCCAAGCAGGCCCGGAAGGCGGAGACGGCAAAGAAGGCCACGGCCGAGAAGGCAGCGGCGGAGAAGCCGAAGGCAAAGGCGGAGCGCAGGCCCGCCGCGAAGCAGACTGCGAAGAAGACCACGAAGAAGACGGAGACCGCGTAATGGCACACAAGAAGGGACTCGGCTCCTCGCGCAACGGGCGCGACTCGAAGCCGAAGATGCTCGGCGTGAAGATCTTCGCCGGCCAGGACGTGAAGGCCGGCATGATCCTCGTCCGCCAGCGGGGAACGAAGTTCCGGCCCGGCCCGGGGACCGCCCTCGGCCGCGATCACACTATCTTCGCGCGCCGCAACGGCCGCGTCGAGTTTCAGGCGAGCGGCGAGCGCCGCAGCATCGCGGTCGTCGACGGCGGGTAGCACGCTGCGCGCGGTGCGCGCGAACGCAAACAGGTCGATCCGCTTCGTCTTCGACTCGGTTGCCGACGCGTACGTTTCCGGCCGTCCGGACATGCCGCTCGAGGCGGTTCTCGCCGGAGCCAAGGCGGTCGGCGTGCCGGCAGGCGCTCGGATGCTCGAGATCGGCGCCGGGGCGGGACAGCTGACGGGCACGCTCGTCGAGGCCGGCTACGAGGTGGTCGCGCTCGAGCCTGGCACTGCGCTCCGCGAGCATGCAGCGGCGCGTGCTCCGGCGGCGACGTTTCGCCCGGAGACCTTCGAGGAGTTCGAGCCGGGCAGCCGCTTTCACGCGATCTTCTCGGCGAACGCCTTCCACTGGCTCGACCCGGCAACCGGCTACGAGAAGGCGGCCGACGTCGCCGACGCACTCGTCCTGATCTGGAACACGCCGTTCATCGCCAATCCGGAGCTTCGCCGCCGGGTGCAGGACGAGGTGATGATCCCGCACGGCAGCACGTTTCCGACCGAGGAGGAAGGTGTCAGGCAGCTCGTCGCGGACGACTCGGCGGTCGGACGCGAGGAGATGCGGGCCTCGGGCCGTTTCGAGGAGCCCTGGTGGCACGTCTTCGAGCGGAAGCTCGAGTACACGCCCCAGCGCTTCACCGACTTCATTGGAAGCATGGGCGGGGTGGCGTCGTCACCGGAGCGCGCAGAGGTCCTGGCCGAGCTGGCGCCCGTCCTGGGGACGGAGCCGTTCGAGATCACCGATCTCGTGTACGTCGTCGCCGCTCGGGCGCTGGCCGCCTGATGTTCCACGACCGCGCCCGCTTCATGGTGCGGGCGGGCCGCGGAGGCGACGGCGCGCTCAGCTTTCGGCGCGAGAAACACGTGCCGAAGGGCGGCCCCGACGGCGGAGACGGCGGTCGCGGAGGAGACGTCGTCCTCACGGCGGACGCCGATCTGCGCGATCTGTCGGCCTTCCGCTCGCGCCGTGTGATCAGGGCAGGCCGAGGCGCACACGGCCGCGGGGCCGGAAAGCACGGAGCGGTAGGAGAGCACGTCGTCCTGGGCGTGCCGGTGGGAACGCAGGTGCTGGACGAGCAGGGGCAGGTGCTGGCCGACCTGGCGCATCCCGGCGCGCGTGCGGTCGTCGCCCGTGGCGGAATGGGTGGACGCGGGAACAGGCGGTTTGCCACGGCAACGCGACAGGCTCCGCGCTTCGCCGAGGTCGGCCAGTCCGGTGAGGAGGTCGAGCTCGAGCTGCGCCTGAAGCTCCTGGCCGACGCCGCCCTCGTCGGGTTGCCGAACGCGGGGAAGTCCTCGCTGCTCCGACGGATCTCGAACGCCAGGCCGAAGGTCGCCGACTACCCCTTCACGACGCTCGAGCCCGTGCTGGGGACGGTCGAGGCCCCGGACGGACGCCAGCTCGTCGTCGCCGACGTTCCCGGGTTGATCGAGGGCGCGGCGCAGGGAGCGGGACTCGGTCACGAGTTCCTTGCACACCTCGAGCGCGCACGGATGCTGATCCACGTCATCGACTCGGCCGCGGGCGACCGCGGGGAGCAGTTTCGGGCAATCGACGGCGAGCTGGTCGAGTACGGCGCCGGCCTCGAGAGGCTGCCGCAGGCGGTGGTGTTGAACAAGATCGACCTTCTTCCTTTACCGCCCACCCTTCCGGTCGAGGACGAGCGGATCGTCGCGGTGTTCCCGGTGTCCTGCGCGACCGGCAAGGGGGTCGAGGAGCTCAAGAGGGCGCTGTTCGCGCTCGTCGCTCCTCCGCCGGAGCCCGAGGTGCCGGAGCCGGAGATGGCGGACTACCTCGTTTATCGGCCGAAACCCTCGCGCGCGCCGTTCAGGCTGCTCAGGACCGAGCGCGGCTATCGGGTGCTCGGCTCGCCCCCGAGCCTGGAGGCGCTCGAGCAGGCGTTGCGCGCGGCCGGCGTGAAGCAGGGCGACGAGGTCGTGGTTGGAGACGAGGAGCTCGAATATTCGTGACGGACGCGTGACCGCTCTGTTCGGCGGGGCGTTCGATCCACCCCATCTGGGGCATGTCGCCCTGGTCGAGGAGGCGCGGCGGCGCTTCGCCCCCGAGAGGATCGTCGTGCTCGTGGTGGCCGACCCGGGGCACAAGGGTGTGAATGCGGGTGCGGCCGACCGGTTCGCGCTCGCCCGCGCTGCCTTTCCCGGCGATGACGTCGAGCTCGACCACCACGCCCGTACGGTCGATCTGTTGCGCGAAGGCCCGTACGCCGCCCCGCTCTTCCTCGTCGGCGCCGACGAGTTCGCCGATTTCCTGACCTGGAAGGAGCCGGACGCCGTGCTCGAGCTCGCCCGGCTCGGAGTCGCGACGAGGCCGGGCTACCCGCACGAGCGGCTCGAAGCCGTGCTCGCAGAGCTCGCACGACCGGACCGCGTCCTCTTTTTCGAGATCCAGCCGGTGGATGTCTCCTCCAGCGAGGTGCGCGGGCGGGTCTCACGGGGCGAGTCGATCGAGGGGCTCGTTCCGCCCGCAGTCGAGCGGGCGATCGCCGACGCTCGCCTGTACCGCAGCTAGACTGGCGACGATCCGCCTGGGGAGACCGAACCGACTGAATCCGCTCGAGCAAGCCCGCCGCATCGCCAACCTCGCCCAATCCAAGCTGGCGAGGGACGTCGTCATCCTCGACATGCGGCCGGTGTGCACCTACACCGACTTCTTCGTGATCTGTACGGGCCAGAACCCGCGGCAGACGAAGGCGATCTGGGACGAGGTGCACGGCCGGCTCAAGCAGGAAGACCGTGCCTTGCCCCGCTCAGTGGAGGGCGAGGCCGAGGCCAGCTGGATCGTCGCTGACTACTTCGACGTGGTTCTGCACGTCTTCGTTCCGGAGGCCCGGGCCTTCTATCGGCTCGAGGACCTCTGGGCCGACGTGCCCTCGGTCGAGCTCGCCGCCGGCTAGGTCATCCGCACCTCCCGGTATCGTTGTCAGAAGTGACGACGGATCAGAAGGGCGCGATCGCCGAGACGGCGATCATTCACGAGGCGGTCAAGCTGGGGATCGGCGTTCTGAAGCCTCTCACCGACGGCCACCGCTACGACCTGATCTTCGACCTCGAGTCGAGGTTGGTGCGGGTGCAGTGCAAGTGGGCGGTTCGTCGCGGCGACGTGGTGGTCGTTCGTTGCCGGTCCTCTCGGAGAACGCGGGACGGGGTGATCCACCGTCCATACTCAGCAGACGAGATCGACGCGGTCGCGGCCTACTGTGCGGACCTAGATCGATCATTCTTTCTCTCGATCGCGGACTGCGCCGGCCGTCGCGAGGTATGCCTTCGACTATCCAGCCCGAGGAACAATCAGCGCCGCGGTGTGAACTGGGCCGACGATTTCGCCTTCGCGGCTAGACTAACGAGCTTGGGGCCGTAGCTCAGCTGGGAGAGCGCGACGCTGGCAGCGTCGAGGCCACGGGTTCGAATCCCGTCGGCTCCACCTTCGCGCCTGAAAGTGTCACGACTTTCGGGCGCTGAGTGTTCTCAAGAGCCGCGGTGAAACGCGCGCCCCGCACCTGTCGGTCGCGGCAGCCAGCGCCGGCCCTCAACGCCTCTCGCCTCGGCGGCACCCATCTAAAGTGACTGCGTGAACCGCGGATTGAGCCTCGGTTCCGCGAGCGGTGCGATGCGGAAGCGCGGCGTGTTGATGGTGGCGGCTGTCGGCTGGGGTGCGGTCGTCGCTCTTCCTTCGGGTTCGCCGGCGTCCTCTCCAGTGCGGTTTGCGCCGATCACTCCAGGGCGGACAATCGTTGGCCGGATCATCGCGCCCGACGCGCGAGCGACGCGGGCCCGCGAGCCGATTACCGCCGACTTTCCGTCCGCGCAGGATGGGTACCTCGCGTTCCGCGGCGGAAGGCTGCTCGCCACCCACGACGGGGGGAGTACCTGGCGTAGGGTGAGCGAAAGGCGCTTCGAGCTGCTCGACTTCGTCTCCCCGCTGGCCGGATTCGGCGTCAGCGGGCGATTGCTTTTCCAAACCGAGGATGGCGGCCGCACCTGGGTCCGAGTCCCCGGGATCGGCACCGCAGGTGGACTCTCCTTCGTCGATCGGGAACACGGCTGGGTCGTCGCCGCGGACGGGCTTTACCGGACGAGCGACGGTGGGCGGAGCTGGACCCGACTCGCCCCATTGTGCGGCGAAGACGATGGCGTGGCCGTGAGTTTCGTGAGCGCCAGCCTCGGCTTCGGCGTCTGCGGCGGGCAGCCTGCGGCAGGCATGCAGATGCGCGCCTACTACCGCACCGATGACAGCGGCGCTACCTGGCAGGAGACCGCGCACGGCGCCTTCAGCGGGTACGTGAGCGGACTCGAGTACCTGTCCGATGGGGTTGGCTTCGAACGGGCGTCTCGGGACGGAATTGACCGGGTTCCCGGCCACGAGACAGTGCTCTTCACAGACGACGCCGAGGACGTGTTGTCGATGTCTTGGCCTGATGCCATGCACGGCGTTGCTGTTCTCTCCCACTCCGGGCTCGTCCGCACGAACGATGGTGGCCGCCACTGGCAGCGCGTCTACCCCCGCGCACTGCCGCCGCCGTCTGGCCCGCTCTCCTTCTCTTCGACTCGGCGGGGCATCGGAGCGGTACTCGAGCTGGGAATCTTCACTCGATCGGGCGCAGTGCTGGCCACCGGGGACGGCGGCGCCCATTGGACGCTGCGCGGATCCGCGGGGCGTGGGGAGATCGCGGCGCTCGCCCGCGTCTCCCCGACGGTTGTGTGGGCGATTTCGAGTGACCACCAAGGACGGCTCGTCCTCCTGCGCTCGGGTGACGACGGCCGCCGCTGGGGACGAGCGCGTTCGTTCGACCCCGGCGGAGAATCATGGGTGTCCTTCCCGACCCGCCGGACAGGCTTTCTCGGTGACGATAGGGGACACCTGTACCGGACGAGCGACGGTGGGCGCAGCTGGCGCGTGCTCCGCTACCCCAGAGACGTCGAGCAGGGGGTGTTTCTCTCGGCGAGCGAGGGCCTCGCCATCACCAATGCGCAGCTGCTCGCGACAGTTGACGGGGGCCTCACCTGGAAGATCGTGGCGGTTCGAGGCCTGTCCATCGCCTTTCGAGCGCTTGGAGCTTTCGATCGGACACACCTCTGGGTGGGCGGGCTCGACCTGACAAGCGACTGCCTGCACGCGCCCTGCCGCGGACTACTACTGCGCAGCTCGGACGGAGGCCGCCACTGGACCCTCATCCGCCTGCCGTACATGATTGGGTTCGACGGCTTCGAATGGGCGACGCCACGCATCGGCTACGCACGCGGGCCGTACAGGACCCACGACGGCGGCCGCACCTGGCGCTTCCTCCAGGCCTTCCTGTAATAGCCGCGGCGGTGCGCTTCCGCGTGCGACCGCAGGCGCGCGGGTTCCTCTTCTGCGACGTCACAGCGCAAATCGCTACGGGCCGGATATGGGAGGCCTTAGATGCTCGACCCGGTTGCCGCGGCCCAGGAGGATCTCATAGACGAGAGCAGGCGCGAAGAGCCCGTGCTCGACGACGCCCGGCGTGGCAGAGAGCCGAGCGGCCAGCTCCGCAGGATCCCAGATCGGGCCCAGATAGTCAGCGATCGGGTTGCCGTCCGGACTCGAAGGCGCGTCGCGAAGCTTCGCCGGAGCGAGCGCGGCCAGGGTCGCCTCCAGCCCGAACGCGAGCACCTCGAGCGGAACCGGGGGCGAGAGGTCGTCCACGAGCTTGTCCGCGGAGACGACGACGACGAACCGGTCCGCTGCTGCCGCCGTGATCTTCTCGCGCGTGTGCGCGCCGCCGCCGCCCTTGACCAGCCAACCTTCCCGCGAGACCTGGTCTGCTCCGTCGATTGCGATGTCGAGGCGGTCGAGGGAATCGAAGCGCTCGACGACGAGCCCGAGCTCCGCCGCGGCCGCTTCTGTTCGCAGCGAGGTAGCCACGCAGCGCACCGACAGGTGACGGGCGGCCAGGACCGGCAGGAGGTACTCGACCGTCGAGCCTGTGCCTAGGCCGACCCGCATGCCGTCCTCGACCAGCTCTGCCGCCGCCTCGGCGGCGGCTCGCTTCTCCTGCTCGCGTGACGTCGACGGCCTCTCTCTCACCGAAGGGGGAAAGACGTTACAGCTGGCGACGTCGAGCCGTGGCCGAACGTTCTTCCCGGGCGAAGATCCGTGAGCACGGCAACCGCGCCCAGCACCACCAGCAGCAATGCGAGCTCCGCGAGCGCGGTGCCTCCCAGCTGTCTTTCGGCCGGGTCGATCGGCCGGCTGCGAGGCGGGGGACGAGGCGAAAGCGGTTGATCCACGCGAGGACGAGCAGCGCGAGGAGGAGCCCGGTCTTGACGAGAATCGCCCGCCCGTAGCTCAGCTGCCAGAGCTGCTGCACGCTGGTCAGCTCCGCGAGCGCCCGGGCGAGCCCGCTGGCGGCGATCAGCAGGACGGCGGCCAGCGCGACCCGCGAGAAGCGCCGGGCGACGAGCGCGGACAGCCGTTCTCGTGCGCTCGGCACGACCCGCCGCATCTCCCAGAGCGAGAGCACGAGGGCAAGAAGGCCTCCGAGCCAGACCGCAGCTGCCCAGACGTGGACGAGGTCTGCGGCGAAGCTGAGGGCCTGAGGCTCGCCGGGGTCGAGGGCGTGCCCCGCAAGCGAGGGCGTGGTCGCAAGACCGCTGGCGGCCGCGGCCGCCAGCACCCGCATCGGCCTGGCCGACGACGCGGTCGCTGCGGCTCCGATGCCCGCGAACACGATCGCCAGCTCGTGCACGCGGCCGTAGCGGGTGCTGGTCGTCGCGTGGAGGATGGCCAGCACGCTGCCCAGCTGGGAGAGCAGCAAGTTGACGAAGAGCACGAGCGGAGGGCCGCAGCGGCAACACGTGACTATGACGAATCGCCCGGCGGGTAGCGTGGGCAAGCTGTTAAATGTCTGTGAAGCTGCGCCGCCGTCCGAGCGCCTACAGTTAGGTGCGATGCAACGGTGCGTCCTGGTCAAGTTCGGCGAGATCGTGCTCAAGGGCCGGAACCGTGCGGTCTTCTACTCGCAGCTACGCAAGAACGTGCTTCGGGCGACGGCGGGCATGGGCCGGGTGGAGCTGCGCCAGCGCGGCGGCGCGCTCGCTCTCGTCCCTGCCGATGACCGCGTCGAGGAGCTACTCGACCGGGCGCGCGACTTGATCGGGATCACGCTGCTCCACCCAGCGGTCCTGCTCGAGCGCTCACCAGAGGCGGCTTGCGCGGCGGCCGTGGAGCTCCTCCGCGGCAAGCCGGGGGAGACGTTCGCCGTGCGCGCCCGGCGGCGCGACAAGAGCTTTCGCCTGTCGTCGCACGAGCTGGCCGCGCTCGTCGGCCGCGTGGTGCAGGACGAGCTCGGGCTCGCAGTCGATCTGGACGCACCGGATCTGGTCATTCACCTCGAGGTCGACAGGGACGAGATCTTCGCCTTCACGGAGCGGATCCCGGGCAGGGGCGGGCTTCCCGTGGGTGTCTCGGGCAAGGCGCTCGTCCTCATCTCGGGCGGGATCGACTCCCCGGTCGCCGGGTACCGCGCCATGAAGCGTGGGTTGCGCTGCGACTTCGTTCACTTCAGCGGCCGCCCCTTCACGGGGCCGGAGTCGATCTTCAAGGCCTACGCGCAGGTCGCGCGGCTCGATCGCTTCCAGGGCGGCTCGCGCCTCTACGTCGTCGCGTTCGGCCGAACCCAGCGGGAGCTCGCCACCGTGGGGGCGGGAAGGCTCCAGGTGATCGCCCAGCGCCGCCTGATGGTTCGCGTTGCGTCCGCGCTCGCGCGCCGCGAGGGCGCCGGCGCAATCGTGACCGGGGACTCTCTCGGGCAGGTCTCGAGCCAGACGCTCCAGAATCTCGACGTGGTCGAGCGCGCCGCCCTGGTCCCGCTGCTGCGGCCGCTCGTCGCCTGGGACAAGGCCGAGATCGTCCGAGAGGCCGAGGCCATCGGCACCTTCGATCTCGCCGGACTGCCGGCCGAGGACTGCTGCCAGCTCTTCTCGAGCCCGCTGGCGGAGACGCGGGCGGCACCCGAGCGACTCGACCGGCTCGAGAGCAGGCTCGACTTGGACGAGACGGTGGAGGAGCTGGTCGCGTCGGCCGAGCTAGCGCTCCCGCGCCTCGAGGAGGCACCCGCAGGGAGCCTCGTGGCCTGACCCTCGGGCCCGGCTTCGCGCCCGGCGATTTACATTCCGCTTACATTGGCAATATGGAGCCTTGATGGAGCGTGTCGATGATGTGATGCGGGAACAGGGAACACGCGGGACGGAGGTACTGTGCTGAAGAGATGGGCGATCGCAGGCGCGGCTGCCGCGCTCGTTGCGGGAGCGACGGGACTGGCGGCTTCGCGCGCGAACAATCCCAACGCCCTCGGCCCCTTCTTCCTCGGCCCGAAGATGGCGCGGGCCGAGGTGATCATGGTCTACGGCGGCGCCGTCCACGACTGGCGCCTCGACCAGGGGCGTGTGGTCGGTGTCCTCCCGAACGCGCTCAAGCTGGCCGAGCGCGACGGCACGCGCACGGTCGTTCCGGTCTCGCAGCTCGCCAGCGTGACCGTCAACAACAAGCTGGCAGCCATGACCGACATCACGCGCGGGATGACCGCTCTGACTGCGCGCGATGGAAACGCGCCTGCGACCATCGTGCGCGTGACGGGGCGCAAGGGAGCTTCTCCATGACCGTCGACGAGCGGGCCGTCGTCCCCACGCTCGACCTCGGGCGCGGGACGGCCGGCACGGTCTTGCTGGTTGAGGACGAGGAATCGATCGGCGCGCTCGTCCGCACCTATCTGGGCCGAGACGGCTATCGGGTCGTCTGGGTCAGGACCGGGGAAGAGGCGCTGGCCGAGCTGGCGCGGCATCCGGTCCGGCTGGTCGTCCTGGACATCGGGCTGCCCGGGATGGACGGCTTCGAGGTGTGCCGGCAGATCCGCTCGCGCTCGACCGTGCCGATTCTCATGCTGACCGCCCGCGACGAAGAGCCGGACCGCGTCGCCGGTCTCGAGCTCGGGGCCGACGACTATGTGCCCAAGCCGTTCTCGCCCCGTGAGCTCGCAGCGCGTGTGAAGGCCATCCTCCGCCGGGCCGAGCCCTCGCCGCAGGAGAGCGTGTTGCAACTGGGGGACGTCGTGGTGGATATCGAAGGCCGCGACGTGACCGTCGCGGAGGATCCGGTCGAGCTGACCGCGAAGGAATTCGATCTGCTCGCCTACTTCCTCGGATCTCCCGGGATCGTGCTCTCGCGCGATCGTCTGCTCGACCGCGTCTGGGGCATGAGCTATCCCGGCGGCACACGAACGGTCGACGTCCACGTGGGCCAATTGCGGCGCAAGCTGGGCCGCCCCGAGCTGATTCGCACCGTGCGAGGAGCGGGGTACAAGGCCGTCTCGCCGTGATCGAGCGCGGGCGCCGCTCGCCGCTCTCGCTGCGCACACAGCTCTTCGTCGCCGTCTCCCTCATCGTCGTCGCCTCGATCGGCGTGACCTTCGCCGTGGGGTTCGTGCTGACCCGCCGGGCCGTCGAGCACGCGAACCTCAACGACCTGCGACATCAGGCCCAGCTGATCGCCGGTGCGGAGCAGGAGGCCCTGCTACCTCTTTCCAGCGTGCGCCTGCGCGCGCTCCGACCGTTCCTGGACGACCAGCACGAGTGGATCGACCGCTTCAAGCTGCCGAAGGCGCCTCCGTACCTGCCCGCTGAGCAGCGCGGACTTCTCCGCCGGGGTGCTCCGGTGCAGGGGACGGTTCACCTCGAGGGCACCCGCTACCTCTACGCCGCGCGCCGCGTCCCGAAGACGAGCACAGGCTTCGTCCTGCTCCGCCGAGCGAGCATCGAGGCCGCGGGATCGGGTCCCTTCCTGCGGGCGCTGCTCCTTGCGGTGCTCGTCGGCGCCGCGCTGGCCGCGTTCGGGTCGTTGCTCATGGCGAGGATGATCTCGCGGCCCGTCCGGCGCGTGGCCGAGGCGAGCAGGAGCCTGGCCGAGGGCGTCTCGCCCGATCCGGTGCCCGTCGGGGGATCGGCCGAGCTCGCCTCGCTCGCCTCGTCGTTCAACGAGATGTCGAGCGAGCTCCACAAGGCCCGCGAGGCCGAGCGCAGCTTCCTCCTCTCCGTCAGCCACGAGCTCAAGACGCCTCTGACGGCGATTCGTGGCTACGCCGAGGGGCTCGAGGAGGGGGCGTTCGAGCCCGGGCAGGCCGCCGCGACGATCAAGGAGGAAGGGAGGCGGCTCGAGCGGCTCGTCCGCGACCTGCTCGATCTGGCGCGGATGAACCGGCGCGAGTTCGCCGTGCGCCTCGAGGACATCGACCTCGCCAACGTCGCGCACGAGGCTGTCCTCCGCTACGAACAGGAGGCGCGCGCGGGAGGCGTCGAGTTGGAGGCCGTCGCCGACGGCGCGGCTCCGGCCCGAGGAGACCCCGACCGGGCGCTCCAGGTCGTCTCGAATCTGGTCGAGAATGCTCTCCGCTCGACTCCACGCGGCGGCTCGGTCCGCGTGCGGGCGGAACCCGGACTCATCGCGGTCGAGGACACAGGGACAGGCCTCCCCGTCGAGGATCAGCCGCGGGCGTTCGAGCGCTTCTATCTCTACGACAGGAATCCACAGGGCCGCCGCATCGGCACCGGCCTCGGGCTCGCAATCGTCAAGGAATTGACCCAGCGGATGGGAGGCTCGGTCTCGGTCCGAAGCCAACCGGGGGAGGGGACGACCTTCTCGGTGCGGCTCGCCGCGCCTGCTACTTCCGCACGAGCGGAAGGCTCGACAGGACGACCTTCCGCCCAGCGCATCGCTCGCTGAGCGGTGTCAGCGTGAGCAGTCCTCGGGCGAGCTTCCAGCGGTATACGCCGACCGCTCCCGAGCCGTGGCAGGCGGCGCGTCCACCCTGGTCGGCAAAGGTCACGCGTGTGCCCACCGTCTTCGCCGAGCCGGTCACGAGCTTCACCCCGCTCTTGTAGATGCCGTAGCGGCCGCTCGGCGCGACCGAGATCGTCCACCTGCCGTTCAGGAAAGGCGGCGCCTTGCCCCTGAGCGTGGTCGTGTAGACGCCAGAGATCGGGCTTTTCGCTGCGATGGCGAGCGCCGTAGCCGGGACGAGGAGCGAGGCGACGAGCAATGCGCACGTGAAGCGCATCCTCGAAGGCTGGCAGTCGACGCAGATGCGTCTTGAGGCTCGTGCGAATTTGAGCATTTCGTTAGTGGCCTGCAAGAAGCACGTAATTCCCTGCAAGAAGCACGTAATCGATGCGAAGCGCGCCGTCGTCCTGTCCCGCGCCGGAGTCCTAGATAGCAGAACCCCGAACCACAGGAGGTGGCTTCAATGGGGATCGGCAGGAGGAGGAGGAAGCTGGACCGTCTGGCGCTGGCCGCCGTGGCCGGGGCCACAATGGTGGCGGCGCTCGCGGCGGGTGTCGGCTCGGCACCGGCGACGCCGACTGCAACACCGCCGGCAATCACCGCACCGCCGCTGATCGGCGGCTCAGCTCAGGTCGGCTCGACTCTCGTGGCCACCACAGGCTCCTGGCGGGGCGACACACCGATTCGCTTCGCCCTTCAGTGGCGCCGTTGCACGAGGGCCGGTGATGGCTGCGGGAACATCAAGAATGCGACGCAGGAGACGTACACGCTCCGGAACGCCGACGCCGGGCACAGGCTGCGGGTGGTCGTCACGGCAACCAACGCGGCGGGCTCGTCGTCGGCGCCATCGGCGGCGACGGACGTGGTCGTCAGGCCGCCGACGTTGCCCCAGGGCGCGATCAAGCTGCCGTCGGGCGAGATCTCGATTCCGGTCTCGAGCGTCTCGCTTCCGGCACGGCTTGTCATCGACCGGCTGTCGTCGGATCCAAGCAGGATAACCGCATCTCCGTGGCGCCGGAAGCGACCACGGGCATGGACGGCTGGGCCCAGGTCCAGTTCCAGGTCCTGGGGACACTCGACTTCAAGCACACGGACCTGATCGCGATCTTCGTCCGTGCTCGGAAGGCCGGAGAGAATCTCCTCGCCGGCGTCTCCGCGCGGAGGCTCGTCTCGGTCCGCACCGCCTGACCCACGCAGGAGTTGGAGCCCGAAGCCGGGGCGCCGAACCGCCCCGGCTTCGTGGCGCTCTAGAGTCAGCATGTGAGGATTCTCGGCGTAGACGTCGGCGGCACGTTCACGGACGCGGTGCTCCTCGACGAGGGGCGTCTCACCACGGTCAAGGTGCCGACCGCTCCTCGGCAGGAGGAGTCCGTACTTGCGGCCGCCCGGGCGCTCGGAGCGGACGAGATCGAGCGCTTCTCGCATGGGACGACGATCGCGACGAACGCCCTCCTCGAGCGCAAGGGGGCGCGGACCGCGTTCGTCTCCACGGAGGGCTTCGAGCACCTGCTTCACCTGCGGCGCCAGAACCGCGCGCACCTCTACCGCCTCTGTGTCGACCACCCCGAGCCGCTCGTTCCGCTCGAGCGCTGCCACGGCGTGCGGGAGCGTATGGGGCCGGACGGCCTCCTGGCGCCTCTCGATCTCGCCACGCTGCCGGACCTGGGGCTCGACGTCGAGGCGGTGGCCGTATGCCTGCTCTTCGCCTTTCGTGATCCGGCCCACGAGCGGGCGGTCGCGGACGAGTTGCGTCGCCGCCTGCCGGGCATGCACGTCGTTGCCTCGCACGAGATCGCCCCTGAGTTCCGCGAGTACGAGCGGGCGGCGACGACGGCCGCGGATGCGTATCTCGGGCCCCTCGTCGGCCGCTACCTGCGCGGGCTCGGCGACGCCTGCCGGGACGCAGGACTTCCGGGGCCGCTCGTGATGCGCTCGTCGGGCGGGGTGGCCACGATTGCCGAGGCAGCGGAGCACGCTGCGCTCATACTCGTCTCGGGGCCGGCGGCGGGGGCGGTCGGCGCGGCCGATCTCGCCCGCCTCTCGGGGATCGAGAATGCGATCTCCTTCGACATGGGCGGAACCTCCACCGACGTCTGCCTCGTGTCCGGTGGTCGGGTCGAGCGGACGTCGGAGCGCGCGGTGGCGGGTCTGCCCGTGCGGTTGCCGATGGTCGACGTGCACACGGTCGGGGCGGGCGGCGGCTCGATCGTCTGGCGAGATCACGGCGGCGCGCTGCGGGTGGGGCCGGAGAGCGCCGGTGCCGAGCCAGGGCCGGCCTGTTACGGCCGCGGAGGAGAGCGCGCGACCGTGACGGACGCGAACCTCCTGCTCGGAAGGCTGCCCGGGCGGCTCGCAGGTGGCTTCGAGCTCGACGGCGACGCGGCGGAGCGGGCACTGGCCGGGCTCGACCCGGCCGACGTGATCGAGGCCGTCAACGCGGAGATGCTGCGGGCGCTGCGCGTCGTGTCCGTCGAGCGCGGCTACGACCCGCGGGAGTTCGCGCTTGTCGCTTTCGGCGGCGCCGGGCCTCTGCACGCGTGCGCGCTCGCGGAGGAGCTCGAGATCGGGACCGTGCTCGTGCCGGCAGCGGCCGGGGTTCTCTCCGCGCTCGGGCTCGTCGTCTCCGACGAGCGGCGCGACTCGGTTCGATCCTACCTCTGCCCACTCGCCGAGGCCGGTCCGCTGCCCGAGGAGGGCGAAGCCGATCTGCGCTACCGAGGTCAGTCGTTCGAGCTGACCGTGGAGCTCGGGCCCGACCTCCCGGAGCGCTTCCACCGTGCGCACGAGGCGCGCTACGGCTACGCCGACCGGGAACGCGAGATCGAGCTCGTGGCGATTCGCACGGCGGAGGTGCGGCCGGGGCCGGCGCTCGCGCTGGAGCCGGGAGAGCCGCTCGAGCTCGCGGGACCGGCGGTTCTCGAGCTCGACGGCGCCACCTGCTGGATTCCCCCTGGGTGGGTGGGGGTTAGGGATGGAAATAGCACGCTGAGGCTCACGCGATCGTGAAGATCGAGCTCCAAGTTCTGGGAGCGGCGCTCCGCTCCGTCGCGGAGGAGATGGGCGCCGTGCTCATCCGCTCGGCCTTCTCCGCCAACATCAAGGAGCGGCGCGACTGCTCCACTGCACTCTTCGACGAGGGCGGGCGGATGATCGTCCAGGCCGAGCACATCCCGGTCCACCTCGGCGCGATGCCGGAGGCAGTGGCCGCCGTCAGGGCCCGGAGCCCGGAGCCGGGCGAGATCTATGTGGTCAACGACCCGTACACGGGCGGAACGCACCTGCCCGACCTGACGCTCGTGTCTCGCGCTCCCTGCGGTTTCGCCTGCTCCCGCGCCCACCACGCGGACGTGGGCGGGATGGAGCCGGCCAGCCTTCCCGCCGACTCGCGCGAGCTCTACCAGGAGGGGATCGTCATCCCACCGGTCCCGCTGACCGAGGATCTGCTCACGGTCCTGCTCGCCAACATGCGCAACCCGGAGGAGCGCCGCGGAGACCTGCGCGCCCAGATCGCCGCTCACCGTCTGGCCGAGCGTCGGCTCGAGGAGCTGTGCGCCAGGCGCGGACGGGACGAGGTTCGGGCAGCGATGGAGGACCTCCACGCCTACTCCGAGCGGATGGTGCGATCGGCGATCGCCCGCCTCCCGGACGGTCGCTACGAAGCCGAGGACTTCCTGGAGCCGGTCGCGGGCGAGCTGGCGATCCGCGCCGCCGTCACCATCGCCGGCGACGAGATCGAGATCGACTTCGAGGGCACCTCGCCCCAGTACGAGGGAAACCTGAACTGCCCGCTCGCGGTGACCCGGTCGGCGTGCTACTTCGTCGTCCGTTGCCTCACCGAGCCCGACCTGCCGAGCTCGGGAGGCGCCTACGTCCCGATCACGGTCACCGCGCCCGTCGGATCGCTCGTCAACGCAAGGCCGCCCGCCGCGGTGGTCGCCGGCAACACCGAGACCTCGAGTCGTGTGACCGACGTCGTCTTCGCCGCCTTCGGACAGGCGATCCCAGTGCCGGCCCAGGGGCAGGGGACGATGAACAACATCACGTTCGGAAACGCGCGCTTCACCTACTACGAGACGATCTCCGGCGGCCAGGGTGCCTGCCCGGACGACGACGCGCCCTCGGCGGTCCATGTAGCGATGTCGAACACGCTCAACACGCCGGTCGAGGCCCTGGAGCTCTCCTATCCCGTCCGCGTCGAGCGCTACGAGCTGCGGCCCGGCTCCGGCGGCGCCGGCGCGCACCGTGGCGGAGACGGCGTCGTCCGCGAGCTGCGCGTGCTCGAGGACTGCCGCCTCTCGCTGCTCACCGAGCGGCGCAGACATGCCCCGCAGGGGGCAGCGAGAGGAGGGCCGGGGGCCTCAGGCCGCAACCTGCTGAACGGCGAGGAGCTTCCGGCGAAGGTCACGCGGCAGCTCGACGCCGGGGACGTCGTCAGGATCGAGACCCCGGGCGGCGGCGGCTACGGCCCCTAGCCGGATTCTTCGAACGCGGGACGCCGCGGGCGCACGAGCAGCACGCGGGCGACGGGCGCGGGCAGCCACCAGTTCCAGTTGCCGGCGAGGCGCATCACCGACGGCACGAGCAGCGCCCGGATCACGGTGGCGTCGAAGATGATCCCGGCTGCGAGCCCAATCCCGAACTGCTTGATGTCCGTGCCGGGGCCCGTGGACAGCACGAAGAACGCGAACATGAGCACGAGCGCGGCGCTGGTCACGAGCTTGCCGGTGCGCGCGAGTCCGGCCGCGATCGCGTCGTTGGTGCGACCGATCTCGTCGTAGCTCTCACGCATCCGCGAGACCATGAAGACCTCGTAGTCCATCGACAGCCCGTACAGGAACGCGAAGATCATCAGCGGGATCCAGGAGATGATCGCGTCGGTCGGGTGCACGTTCCAGATCGCCTCCGCACCGTGACCCTGTTGGAAGATGAAGACGATGATCCCGAAGGCGGCGCCGAGCGAGATCAGGTTGAGGATGACGGCCTTGACCGCCAGGAAGACCGAGCGGAAGGCCCGCATCAAGAGTACGAAGGTCAGCAGGATCACGAAGGCGAGGACGTAGGGGAACTTCCCGTAAACTGCGTGCACGAAGTCGCGGTCCTCCGCGGCGATGCCGCCCAGGGTGAGCTTCGTGTCTCGATCGATCTGAGCCTGGAGGGCGGGGAGCACGTCGTGCTGCAGATTCGAGATCGTCTTGCGGACCGGCTTCGCGGACCCGTCCTCAGACGGGATCGCCTCCACGAGTGCTGCGTCGTCCTTGCGCCACGCGGCCGGCGCGGAGGCCCCATCGATTCCGGGCGTCGTCTCGAGGCGGGAGACGATCTTCCTGAGCGCCTCCGGTCCGGGATTGTGCTCGACGAGGACGACGAAGGGCTTGATCGCGCCGGCCGAGATCCCTGCCTGCGTCAACTCGTTCAGCCCGATGACGGCGTCCTGGGTCTTGGGGCCGGCGAGATCCTTGGCCTGCGCCTCCGCCGGGTTCAGCTGCGAGCCGGGCACGAGCAGCAGCGCGACGATCGCCAGCCCCACGATGCCCACTGCGATCGGCCTGCGCATGACCAGGTGCGCCCAGCGCCACCAGAACCCGGCCTCGACGTCCGTGCCCTCGACGAGCCGCTTCGGCATCACGCGCACCGAGTTGATGCGGTGACCGAGCAGCGACAGGACCGCCGGCAGCATCGTGATCGCCACGACGACGGAGACCGCCGGAATCAGCATGCCGCCGATGCCGATCGAGCGGATGACCGGGATCGGAATGATCACCATCGAGAGCAGGCCGATGGCGACGGTCGAGCCGGAGACGATCACCGACCGGCCGGCGTGCGTCATCGTCTCCACCACAGCGGTCTCGACGTCACGGCCGTGCCGTAACTCCTCGCGGAAACGGAAGATGATCAGCAGCGCGTAGTCGATGGCCACGCCGAGGCCCACGAGCGCGACCAGGAACTGCACGATGATGGATACGTTCGTCACGTACGTGAGGGCCCAGATCAGGGTGAACGTGTTCAGGATCGACGCGGCCGCGATCAGGACCGGCGTCAGCATCGCGGGAATCGTCCCGAAGACGAAGAGCAGGATGACGAGCGAACCCGCTCCGCCGATCAGCGCCTCGGTGAGCACGCTCGGCCCGCCAGTCTCGGTCCCTTGCGAGTCGTAGAGCGCGTCGCGGCCAGTCACGCGGGTTTCGACGCCGGGTGGCGCCGCCTTCTTCAGCGCTGCCCGGATCTCGTCGAAGTGTGCGCTGGAGCTGAAGCTCGGCTGTCCCGGCGGGTAGAAGGTGGCGAAGGTCGTGTGCCGGTCGCGGGAGACGTACGCGAGGCTGCCCGTCGTGAAGTAGGACGAGGTGCGGAACCGAGGGAACTCGCGCGAGACCCGGGCAAGGGTGTCGCGAACTGCAGTGCTCTTGGTCACGTCGCCAGACACGCGCAGGACGGCGATGTTCGGCGCCTGCTCTCCAGAGCCGAACGTGTGCAGCGTCCGCTGGTTGGCCTCGTAGGCCGAAAAACCCGGGATCGAGAACTGCTCGAGCCAGCGCTTGGAGACCTGCTGGGCGGAGAAGGCTCCGAAGATCGTGAGCGCGATCCAGCCTCCGGCCACGAGCCTGCGGTGGTGCATGACAAACCGTGCGAGACGCGCGAGCACGCAGAACCCCCCTCTGCGGTCGATGGAGAGCGAATGCTTAGGGTGCTAACCTTTAGCAAACTATGGATCCCCGTGTCAAACGGCCATCGACACGTCGCGGGCGCGAGGTCCTTCCGGTCGGGCGGCAGCTGGCGCTGACCGCCAAGGCGGTGACGCGTGCATTCGACACCGCACTTGTCCAGGCAGGCGGCTCACTCCCGACCTGGCTGGTTCTCAGCGCCCTCGAGCGCGACAGGTGGCGAACGCAGCACGATCTGGCTCTGGCGCTCGGAATCGAGGGCCCGACGCTGACCCGGCATCTCGACGCCCTCGAGCGGGCAGGCCTGATCGCGCGGACCCGCGGTGTCGCCGACAGGCGCGCAATGCGCGTCGAAGCGACCAAGGAAGGCCGAGCGGTCTATAAGAAGCTGCTCGACGCGGCGATCGACTTCGACCGCCGCCTGCGGGCCGGCTTCAGCGCTCGGGAGCTCGCGCTCTTGGGCGAATTGCTGGAGCGGCTGAAGCAGAATCTGGGGGCCGAAGGAGCGGTCGCGCCCGGGCAGATGTGAGTTCCCGGCCGCTGTGCCGATCCGCGCATCCCGTACACTGACCGGGTGGTCTGGGAAGCCATTTTCTTGCTGGTCATCCTGAAGATTCCGATCGTCTATCTCTGCTGCGTGGTCTACTGGGCGATCAAGGCGGAGCCGAAGCCCGAGGAGGGCGCGGCGCTGCTTCCGGTGGCGGTCGAGCCGGATCCGAGGCCTGGATGGAGCTGGCGTCGCCGCTGCGACCGGCCGCGCCGAGGCGGCCCGCACGGCGGCCCGGCTCGTTCCTATGCGCGTGGAAGCGTGCCCGCGCTCGCCCGCGCGGAGGCTGAGCGCTGAGCGAGCAGGCAACCGAGCAGCCGGCACCGATCAGCGAGCCGCAGCGCCCCTCGGAGGCGCTGGCCGGGCTCGCCGCGGCCGCGGCCATCTTCCTGAGCGTGATGATGGTGCTGAACATCGACCTCGACGTTGCCGGTGCGCACATCGTCTTCGCCCCTGTGAGGGTGGGAGTCGCTGCAGAGCTCCTGGCTCTGCTTGCCGCCTGGGTCGGCGGCCGCCACGCAAGGCTGGCCACCTTCGCCGTCTTCTTCACCGCGATCAGCTGGGTGCTGGCCATGGCGATCGCCGTGATCTACGAGAACCCGGTCTTCTGATCGGAGCGGCGCCGGGCAGGAATTGGCGCCGCTGCTAGAACACCGGTGAGACGATGAATGACGTCGACGACCTGAACGCCGGTTACGCGCAGCTGCTGCTCGAGCAGTACCTGGAGAGCCCGGAGTCCGTCCCCGAGGAATGGCGCGAGCTGTTCGAGAGCGGGGACAGCGAGCTCGTCGCTCAGCATCGCGGGCTGCGCCGCCTGCTGGAGACGCTGCGTGTGGACGGCAACGGCGCCGCCGCTGCGCCCGTTGCCGAGGCGCCCGCCGCGCCGCCTCCGGCAGAGGCCGCCGACGACGGGACGCTGCTCGGGGCGGTCGCAGCTGCGATGGCGCTGATCAAGGCCTACCGCATGCACGGCCACCTCGCCGCCCGTCTCGATCCGCTCGGGTCCGAGCCGGTGGGCGACCCGGCGCTCGAGCCCGAGCGCCTCGAGCCTCCGCTTGCTCCCGAGCTCCAGGAGCGGGTACCCGCCCGCATCCTGCGCCTGCATGTCCCGGGGCAGACGCTGGCCGACGCGCTGCCCCGAATCCAGCAGGTCTATTGCGGGACGATCGCCTACGAGATCGAGCACATCTCGGACCACGAGGAACGGCTCTGGTTGCGTCAGGCGATCGAGTCCGGCCGCTACCGGCAACCACTCTCCAGCGACGAGAAGCGGGCGCTGCTGGAGCGGCTGTCCCGCGTCGAGACCTTCGAGCGCTACCTGCGGCGCGCATTCCTGGGACAGAAGCAGTTCTCCATCGAGGGGCTCGACGTGCTCGTGCCAATGCTGGACGAGGCGCTCGAGCTGGCAGCGGCGGATGGGGCGCATGAGGCGGTATTCGGTATGGCCCACCGCGGGCGGCTCAGCGTCCTCGCGCACATTGTGGGCCAGCCCTATGGGGAGATCCTGCGCGAGTTCGAGGGCGAGCGCACGCTGGAAGCGGTGGTCGGCGATCCGGAGGGAGGAACCGGCGACGTCAAGTATCACCTCGGCGCCGCGGGCCAGCGCTCGACCGCCGCCGGTGAGATGGCGGTCACGCTCGCGTCCAACCCGAGCCATCTCGAGGCCGTCGACCCCGTCGTCGAAGGAGTCACGCGCGCGGATCAGACCGACCGCTCCGCCGGCGCCGGGCTGCACGATCCCTCGCGGGCGCTGGCCGTCCTCATTCACGGCGACGCCTCCTTCCCCGCCCAGGGCGTCGTCGCAGAGACGCTCAACCTGGAGGGTCTCGCGGGCTACAGCACGGGCGGGACGCTGCACGTCATCGCCAACAACCAGGTCGGCTTCACCACCGATCCCGCCGAGGGCCGCTCGACCCGGTACTCGAGCGACCTGGCGAAGGGGTTCGACGTGCCCATCGTCCACGTGAACGCGGACGATCCCGAGGCGGCGATCTCCGCCATCCGTCTCGTCATGGCCTATCGGCGCCGCTTCGGCCACGACGTCGTCGTCGATCTCGTCGGCTACCGCCGCTTCGGCCACAACGAGCAGGACGAGCCTGCCTACACGCAGCCCTTGATGGCCGCCCGCATCGCGGAGCATCCGACGGTGCGCGAGCAGTTCGCGGCCCGGCTCGCCGCCGAAGGGACCGTAACAGAGGCCGAGGCCGGCGATCTGACCGCCCGCGTCGAGGCGGAGCTTCGCGAGGCGCACGAGCGGCTGAAGCGGACGCTCGGGGAGGCTGCGCCAGCCGCCGAAGACCAATCCGGCGCCAGGGCTGCCCACGACGCGGTGGAGACAGCCGTCTCGGCCGACCGGCTCCGCGGACTCGACGCCGAGCTCCTCCGCGTCCCCGAGGGCTTCACCGTCCACCCGAAGCTCGCGCGCCAGCTGGAGCGGCGGCCGGAAGCCCTGGAGGGGGGAGGCATCGACTGGGGCCACGCCGAAGCCCTCGCCTTCGCCAGCCTCGTCTGCGAGGGAATCCCGGTGCGGCTGACCGGCCAGGACACCGAGCGCGGGACGTTCTCGCAGCGGCATCTCGTTTTGCACGACGTTCACACAGGCGAGCGCTACGCGCCGATCCAGCACCTGTCCGAGGCGCAGGCCTCCTTCGAGGCGCACAACTCTCCGCTCTCGGAGTACGCCGCGCTGGGCTTCGAGTACGGCTACTCCGTCGCCGCCCCCGACGCGCTCGTGCTCTGGGAGGCCCAGTTCGGAGACTTCGTGAACGGCGCCCAGATCGTCATCGACCAGTTCCTCGTCTCTGGTCTCTCCAAGTGGGGGCAGACCTCGCGGCTGACCCTGCTGCTCCCGCACGGCTACGAGGGCAGCGGTCCCGAGCACTCCAGCGCGCGCCTCGAGCGTTTTCTCCAGAGCGCAGCCCAGGAGAACGTGCGCATCTGCAACTGCTCCACCGCAGCGCAGTACTTCCATCTCCTGCGGCGCCAGGCATTCGATCCGAAAGCGCGCCCACTCGTGGTCATGACGCCGAAGGGGCTGCTGCGGGTGAAGGAGGCGTCCTCGACGCTGGCCGACCTCTCGGAGGGCGGCTTCAGGCCGGTCCTCGAAGAGCCCGGTGTGGAGCGCGAGCGCGTGCGCCGCCTCGTGCTCTGCTCGGGGAAGCTCTACTACGATCTCGTCGGCCACGAGCGGCGGGCGGGCGCCGACGGTGTCGCGGTCGCCCGAATCGAGCAGCTGTACCCGTTCCCGGCCCGGGCTGTTGCCGAGCTGCTCTCCGGCTATCCGCAGCTCCGCGAGCTCGTCTGGGCCCAGGAGGAGCCGCTGAACATGGGCGCGTACCGTTCGATCCGCCATCGGCTCGAGGACGCCGTGCCGCACGACGTGCCGCTCCACTATGTGGGGCGCCCCTGGCGGGCGAGCCCGAGCGAGGGATATCCGACGGCGCACCTCGCGGAGCAAGAGCGCATCGTGCGGGAGGCCCTGGGCGGGTAGGAGGATCTCGCTGCCTAGGAGGATCTGTCTGCCCGGGGGCGTACCCTCGTCCTGCGTCCCTCATAGTTCCGTTACAATCCGCTCCCGCCCCCGAGCCAGCCCCTCGACACGGAGGTACGAATGTCGGTGGAGTCTTCTTCCATGTTCGCCCAGATCATTCAGGATCACCTCGAGCTCAAGCGTCGGAATTCCGAGCTCGACCCTGACCTGCCCCTCGAGCGCTACAAGGCGGAGGACCCATTCGACAACCATCCTCTGTTCAAGACAGAGGAGCAGGCACGCATCGAGGAGACAATGGACGGCGTGGAGCCGGTCGTCATGGCCCACGCAGCCTGGCCCGGCGAGGAACCGCACGCCGACAGCAGCGGGGATCTCTGGGGTCGCTCGCGCGACTTCGACTGGGGCGACTAGCCCCGAGCCCGCTGCGCGCCGGCCTCGAGCCGGCTGGAACGGCAACCCGCTCTGGGAAGATGAGCGCGTGGATAGCGGTCGCCTGACCGAGCTTCGCCGCTGGGCGACGAGTCTTCAGGAAGCGAGCTCGAGCGAGGAGACGCGGGCGGCGGGAAAGGCGATCCACATGCTCGCCGACGAGGTCGAGCAGCTCACGCTGCGGCTCCGGGCCGAGCGCGACGCCTCACGGGCACGGGAGGAAGCCTCGTCGCCGGAGCCGCTCGATCCCGAGGCGGCCGGCTGGGACGACACGGGGCGCGAGCAGGGCGTGAGGTCGTGGCTCCGGCGTACCTTGGGGATGGGTCCCGTCGAGCGCGACGACGAGGACGACGACTCGTACTAGGAAGGCGGGTAAGAGCCCGGGCCCTTGTAGAGCGGCCCCAGCGGCTCCTTCGCCCACGACTCGTGCGGCCAGGGCCGGGCGCCGCGGACGGGGTTGGCCTTCCAGGGTGGAATCGACTTCGAGCGCACGCTGCCGTCGCGAAGGCGCTCTGGAAAATCGGCGGCGACCGCTCCGGCTGCGAGCCGCCACAGTCGCGTGAGCTCGTCTGCGAGCAGAGCGGCTCCCTCCTTGTAGCCCCTGCCGGTCCGTGGGAGTCCCTCCAGCGAGATGGGATCGCCCCACACGAGGGCGCAGGGTCTCCGATTCCTGAGCGACCAGCGAAAGGTGTCGATCCCGACCGGCACCACCGGCACGCCCTCCTGCACCGCGATCATGACGGCACCGGGGTGGGCCGGCCCTGGGTAGCCGAGTTGCTGGCGGGTTCCCTCCATGAACATCCCCACCATGTGGCCTTCACGGGCGAGCCAGCGCGCAACCCGGATCGAATCCCGGTCCGACTCGCCGCGACGGACGGCGAAGGTGCCGACGAGGCGCAGCAGCTCTCCCACCACCGGCATAGAGACGAGCTCGACCTTGGCCATGTAGTAGATCGTGCGGGGGGAGTTGATTCCGATCAGCGGGGGATCGATCGTTCCGAAGTGGTTCGCGGCCAGGACCGCTCCGCCCGTGACCGGGACCCGGTCGACCCCATAGGCGTACGAGGGGCAGATCGCGCGGATCACCGGGCGCATCACCAGGCGGGTGAAGAACCAGGCCCGCTCTGGATCCTCGCGCCAGAGTTTCGGAATGCCGAGCTCGGTCAGCACCTTGCGAGTCTAGTAATAGTGATGCGCGAGCCTGATTCCCGCGAAGACGAGCAGGGCCCCGCGGCGAGCAGCCCGGGCCAGCGCCGTAGGGAGACGACGCCTGCGCCGGCGAGCAGCGCGAGTGCCGGCGCCGCCGAGACGAGGTATCGCGCCAGGAAGGCGGGCTGCACGGCCGACAGCACGAGCGTCACCGCGAAGGGCGCGGCGACCCAGGCGCACAGAAGCGTGGTCTTCCACGGCTTCGAGCCCGCGACGGCGCCACCGGCAAGCCCGACCACCCCGAGAGCAGCCGCGACGAGCAGGAGGGGGTTGTCTCTCGTCCAGTTCTCGACGTTCGCGCGTACCCAGTGCCAGGACAGGGACGGGATCCAGTTCAGCTGGTCCTTCTCGTTCGAGGCCACGAGCACGACGATGGGAGTCGTCGCAACGACCACGACTCCTGCTGCGGGCAGAGGGATCCGGGCGGGCGGGCGGGGACGGGCGACCAGGAAGGCGACGACGTGTGCGAGCAGCACAGAGGCGGCGAAGAGGTTCGCCCAGGCCGCGCCGGCGCCTGCGACGGCCCAGAGCGCCCACCAGCGCTGGTCCCCGCACTCGAGCGCGCGCACGAACGCGTACGTCGCCAGTGTGACGAGCAGCGCCGCGAGGACGTAGCCCCGCGCCTGCTGAGACCAGCCGATGAAGTATGTGCTGGTCGCCAACAGAATTCCCGCCGCCAGCCCAGCGAGGCGGTCGAAGAGACGCATCCCCAGCAGTGTTGTCGTGGCTGCGGCAAGCGCGCCGAACATGACCGAGGGAAGGCGCGCGACCCACGACGAGTTTCCGAAGGCGGCCAGCCACGGCTTGATCAGGACGTAGTAGGCGGCGTGGGGCGCTTCGGTGTGCTGCGCCAGGTTCCAGATCCCGCCCAGCGAATACGCGGCCGAGCGGATCGTCACCCGCTCGTCGTACGTGAGCGGGGCCGAGCCGAGCTTGATCAGCCCGAGGGCGAGCGCGAGCACGCCCACCGCGGCGGGCGCAAGCCTCCAGAGGCGCTCAGCTCGTGCCGCGCTGTCCAGTTCGTCCCCGGCGGCGGCCGATTGCACCACGCGCGCGAGTCCAGTGCTTCGTCCCGGAAGTCCCTTGATGCTCCGGCGCGCGAGAAGCGAGCCGGGCAAGGACGCAGGGAGCGCCCATATGTAGGTCATATGGGCGCGACCGAGGACACAGCCCGGCGACGTTTTGCAGCCGCCGGGGTGCGAGACGACTTTCGGGACGAAGCACTGGTGCTGCGCCCGCTCAGAGACAGAGGTTCTCGCCCACGCGCTCGACCCGGTTGGAGTCGCGATTGCCCGCCAGGTCTCGCGCGCGCACGACGAAGTAGTACGTCTTCGTGCTGGAGAGCGGGGGTGTGGCGAAGGAGGTCACGCCGGGCGGCGTCGTGTACGTCGGCGCGGCGAAGCCTTCGCCGCCGGCCGTCGTCGCCTGGTAGACGTCGTAGGCGATCTCATTCGAAGGTGTCACGGCGTCGATCGCGGGATTCCACGTCAGGTGGTACGGGGTACTCTTTCCCGGCCCGACGGGGCCGGGGATGCAGGTCGTCGCCTTCACGAGCCCGGCGAACGTGGGCGGAGTGGAGTCGGTCGCCGGCGGCCCCGTGACCGTGAGGGCCTTCGTGGTCGAGCGGCAGTTGTTCGACTCGAGCGCTTCGCGGATCCGATGCCGGTCGTCGGTGCAGGCCAGTACGCGGTACCGGCCGCGTGCGGAGGAAGGAATCACGACGACGCGTGACGCCCTCGAGGTCGCCTTCGAGGCCAGGGCGCCGATCGAGCGTCGGGCGAGTCGCCGGTCGCCGGAACTCCGAAGGCGGTCGCGCGAGAGGTAATAGCCGATCGCCGACCGCGGCGCGGCCGCGAGGCCACGGTTGCGGGTGGTGTCCGTTACCTTCAGCGACGCACCCGCCCGAACGGTGTGCTTGGAGATCGACAGCGACGTCTCGACGAGGTCGGGGCGCGCGGATGGGCTGCCGTTCGCGCCGCCCGCGATCGTCGGCGCTACGAGCGAGGCAAGGAGCGCAGCGTACGGAACCGAACGGGGCATGTCAGTTCAGTGCATCCCAATCCGGGCGAGGACGGTCGGGGGTAGGTTCCCGGCCCCGGTCGTTGAGGGTGATGGCTGGCAAAACGTAGCGTGCCGAGCTACGCTCCGGCGCGAGTTCTGCGGCGAAAGGACAGCATGTCGTTCTCGAGGGTCGCGGCGGTCATAACCGTTATCGGCTGCACCGGCGTATCGACGCAAGCTGGAGTCGCGTCGCCCGAGCTGAGGAGGCCGGGTGCGATCAAGATCACGGCTCGTCAGATCCAGCGTTACGTTTCCGGCACACATGCAGGCGATGTCGAGGTCACGCGTCTCAGGCTCTACAACAGGCGCATCACCGAGAAGTCGATTGGCCACGGCCAGCTCGTCTGCACTTACATCGGAGATCGAACCATCCGGAACTGCACCGGCAGCGTCACGCTGCCGAAAGGCCAGATCGTCTTCGGAGGGACCGTTATCTCTCACGACCTCTACGGCCTCGCCGTGCTTGGCGGAACCCACATCTACGGCAACGTGCGTGGGACGCTCACGGTGACGGCGCTAGGAGGCAAACCACCCGCGTACCTTCTGCTCTTCCGTCTCGTCGTCTGAGGGCAATCGAGCCTGGCTGAGCGCTAAACCTGCTCGGGCTTCCCGCTCTCGAGGGAGCCGTTGGTGGCGAGGGAAACCAGCAGCGCTTCACGGGCCTGGGCGCCCGTCCCCTGCTCCGGTTGTCGTCCCTGCTCGATGCAGTCGATGAAGTACGTGAGCTCCGGTCCCCAGGGGTCGGCGCCCCGGACGGGAATCGTCATCGCCTCCCCGTCGCTCGGGAAGAGCAGCAGACCGCGCGCCGATTGCGAAGCACCGATGTTGCCCTCGCCCTCGACCGGCGCCGCGGAGAAGGCATACTCGGCAGCGCCTTCTTCACAGAGGACGCGGATGTTGCTCGAAAAGGGATAGGCACGCGGCATTGCGACGCTTCCCTCGGCGACTCCCTCGGCCCCGTCGTACTCGACGAGGGCGTGCACGTGGCCCGGACGCGGCTCCCGGGCGAAAACGCGGCGCGGCTCGCCCAGCAACCAGTTCATCTGGTCGAAGTCGTGGACGAGCATGTCCACCGCGACGCCACCCGATTGCGCCGGATCTGCCATCCAGTCGTTCCAGTCGATCGGCGGCGAGAGCCGATGTGTGGAGACGGATCTGGGCCGACCGAGCTCCCCGGACGCGAGCCGCCGCTGAAGCTCGACGTACTCCGGCCAGAAGCGCAGCACAAGCCCGACCATGAAGACCCGCCCGCTTGCCTCGGCGGCGTCCACGATGGCGTCGGCGTCCTCCGCCGTCAGAGCGATGGGCTTCTCGAGAAAGACGTGCTTACCGGCCTCGAGCGCGCGCAGCACCCACTCCCGGTGCAGCGGGGTCGGCAGGCAGATGTCTACCGCGTCGATCTCGGGATCGGTGATCGCCCGCTCGAGGTCGGTCGTCGGTTCGGCGCCCAACGCTTCCGCAACGCTCGCCGCCCGTTCGGGACTCCGCCCGGCGACGGTCTTCACGCGCACCCGTTCGCCCATTGCGTCGTAGTTCGCGGCGTGGGCGCGGCCCATGAAGCCCGCGCCGAGAACGGCAAGCGAGATCAACGGCGCACGCCGATGCGGTCGTGTACGTCGTCCATGTCCCGGACGAGGTCGACGACTGCTCTGGTCGCCCACTGCAGGAACTCCTCGCCCCGCTCAGCGGTCGACTCGCTCGGGGTTCCCCAGACCCCGCCGCCCTCCTCGAGCAACGACCAGAACGAGCCGGGCGTGGCCAGGAAGACCGGATCGATGAGGGCAAAAGGACTCGTTCGCAGCTCGCCGAGTTCGGGGACGAAGTCGCGCACCCGGTCCATGTCGCACAAGTCCGGATTGATCGCGAGCACGGCGGAGGTCTCTCCGACGTTCGCGTGGATGCCTGCGGTGCCGGAGAGATATTGCTCGGCCTGCTCCGGCTTCAGCCCTTGCCAGTACGGGAAGGGGTAGATGCGAACGTCCTCCGGAAGCTCGTCGTACACGTCCGCGGCTGCGTATTGTAGGGCCCACGAGTTCACGTAGTGGCCGTTCAGAAGCACGATCTTCCTGAAGCCGGACTGGGAGAGCGTGACGCAGACGTCGCGCACGAGGTTGATGAACGTCTCGAGGCGTACGTAGACGAGCCCGCTGGCGCCGCGGTGGTCGGGAGCCAGTCCGAAGCCGATGGGGGGAGCGACGAGGGCATCGAGCTCGGGCGCTGCCCGCTTGGCTACCTCGAGCGGGATGTACACGTCGGTCCAGAGTGGACCGTGGTCCCCATGGTCCTCCGTGGATCCGACCGGCACGATGACCATACGCGAGTCCCGCTCCAGGTAGTTCCGCACCTCCAGGTTGGTCATCTCCGGCATGAAGATCGAGCCTGGCACGTGAGCTCCTTAGTTGAGGCCGAGTCCGCTCAGATGCTCGTGCGAGCGGCGCATGCTGTCTGTGACGTCGTGAAGCGGTGGCCACGGCTCTCCCTGGAACTCGAGCTCCACCGACAGCGGCCCCTCGTACCCGGCCTCGTCGAGGATCTCGAGTACTCGCCCGAAGTCGACGGTGCCGGTGCCGATCGCAGGGAAGTTCCAGTTGTCCTTGCCGCCGGTGGTGTCCTTGAGGTGGACGTGGGCGAGATACGGGGTGATCTTCGGCAGGTCGTCCACCGCCTTCTGCCCCGAATAGAACTCGACGTTCGCAGTGTCGTAGTTGACCTTGATCGAATCGCGACCGATCTTCTCGAGCAAGGGAATGGTCACGTCGCTCGAGGCCATGATGTCGCCGTGGATCTCGAGGGCGACGACGACGTCGTTTGCCTCGGCCACGTCGGCCAGTTCGCCCACGTTGGCAAGGAACGCCGGCTCGCTCTCGTCGGCGCTCTGGTGCCCGCCCACCGCGGTGTTGACGATCGGGATTCCGAACGCGGCGGCCCAGCGAACGCCCTTGATGCCGTGCTCGAGACCCTCCCGGGTGGTCAGGTCGGAGTGGGCGCTGAGGCTGATCGGGGCGAGACTGTACTCGTCAAGCAGGCGTCGTACCGCGCCAGGATCCCCGTCCAGGTCGACGTGCTCCGTCCAGCCCGGGACCGCGGTCAGCTCCACGTAGCGGTACCCTGCCTCGGCGATCCCGGCGAGGGCCTGATCGAAGGTGTACGTGTGGTACGTGTTGGTGTGCCCCGCCAGCGGGTTCGCCATCACCCCTCCCATCAGGCCGGGGGCGCCCAGTGGTAGTGGGACGCCCCGTGTGGCCGTCGGCTACATCTTGAACTTCGAGTCGACCTTGAGCTTGGCGAATGTGGTGTTGAGCTTGAAGTTCTTCGCGTCGGCTCTCGCCTTCGCCTTGTTGGCCTTTTTGTTGGCTGTCCCCCTTGCTAACGGGCAGGGAGGCTTCATAACACCGGCTCTGATTGAGAGTCAAGGTGACCCGGTGAAGGTACCGGTCATCGCCGTCACTCTAAAACACCGAGATCCTGCGAGCCCAGCGCGACATGCGACGCCGTGGTTTGCGCACTGACAAGTTCAGTGGAGCGTACCGGGATCGAACCGGTGACCTCCGGCTTGCAAAGCCGTGGCGGCAAGTTTGCGCTTGGTACCCGATGGTTTGAGAAGCCTCTAGTTATGCGGGTTTGCGGGCAGTCCCGCGAGAGGACGTCACGTAGCCACGCCGTGCCGTTTCGGGACGTTTAGGCGTGGAGTAGGCGTCAGCCGAAACTCCCGCTCGGCGCATGTTCCGCTACTTGAAGATGCCCTGCGGCGTCTGGAGCGTTCAGACAACCACATCATGAGGACTTGGAGCAAGAGAACGGTGGCCGCGCCCCCTAGAAACAAGGCGATGCCATCTCTATCTGCCTGCCTGGACACCCCGGCGAAGAGCAGGAGTAAGCCTGCGGCAAGTCCTAGGTAGTGCTTGCGCCAGGTACGCCATGACTCCTCTCCCAACCTACGGACCGACTCATCACACGAGGCACACAGCCAGAGACCAGCACTCTTGACGATCGGTTCGCGTTCGCCACACGACTGGCACAGGTCGGGCGTCCTTCGACGCACAAGATCACACTACAACGGGAGGTCGAATCTACTCACTGAACTCCCGCTCAGCGGGATGAGTGAGAGTGTGAACGGGCGTAGCCTCGCGGGCTATGAACCGCGCCCGTGCCCTCACGCTGCTCGCCATCACCCTGATGGCAGGACGCCTCGTGGGCTCGTCGTTCGGGATCAGGTCGGTGGCGGACACACGACGACGGTCATTCAGGTCGCGACCTCATCCACTCCGCTCGCCGCAACGCATCCGTTGAGCGTCATCGTCGAAGGCTCTAGGTATCAGTCCAAGCATCCAACCGCCGCGTCCCAGATCGCCTTCGGCACAGTGATCCGCTGGCGATCGCCGTCGTACATGATCCGCACGAGCAGCCGTACGCCCTCGTCGGCCAGCTGCTGGTCGACGCGCTCGTCCCAGACGTAGACGCGCACCCTGGCCGTGCGATCGCCGCTGACCGCGCCGCCGGCGACGAGCTCCACCCGCTTCGGCAGCACGGGCCGAGGGCCCGATGCCGACGAACCGGGACCGTGATCGTGCGTAGTTCGCCTGCTCGGTAGCGATGCAGGGCATGCCACCACTCGCGCCGAGTGGCCGTTCTCCCTCATCTCGATCATGCAGCGCTCGAGCTCGCGATAGGAGCCTTCGTGGTAAGCGCTCGGCATCAGCAGCGCCCCACCCCCGGCGGCGTTTGCCTCCCAGGCAATCCGCGCGTCGTCGAGCGTGCGAAGCAGGATCTGGACGCGTTGCTCGGCCGTCATGCGAGGGGGTACTTCTCCCTTGCCTTGGTGGCTCGAAGCGGCTTAAGCGCGCTTGTGCTCGGGACAGCGCCGCTCGCTCTGCGGGATGATGCGACCGCAGCCGCGCTCGACGCGGACGCGCATGGCCGTCACGCCAGCGAGCTCAACTTCCGCATCGCTAGCTCGCTGCACTCTCTGTGAACCAGATGCGGCGCAATATGCGCCTCCACGTCGGAGTCGCTGGCATGGTTCACGACCAGCCCTTGGTCGTCCGCTTCGATCGGCCTGCCGCACTGGAGGCAAGCTTGACCCGCAGGCGTTCGCACATGGTTGC